>Ga0247740_1001042_pt1 | contig 12185 bp, 15 predicted proteins | sample UWRJL148409B2_FD_180942 | JGI IMG/M metagenome (GOLD analysis project Ga0247740, IMG submission 180942) | Plant litter microbial communities from Arlington Agricultural Research Station in Wisconsin, United States - UWRJ-L148-409B-2 | ecosystem: Environmental > Terrestrial > Plant litter >...
TTGCGTCAATACTCACGTTATTTGCGTGCTATACAACTGCGTTTGGAAAAAGCAGTGCTTAATCCGCAAAAAGATAAATTAACGCTGTTGGAAATTCAGCCTTATTGGCAGCGTTTACAAGAATACTTGGCGAAAGAGGGAGCGTTTGTAATGTCGCAAAATCTTGCGTTGGTTGAATATCGCTGGTGGATTGAAGAATTACGCGTTTCGCTTTTTGCACAAACGCTGAAAACGCAAATACCTGTATCGCCAAAACGTTTGGATAAGCAGTGGGAATTGGTATTGGCTAATTAACGTTAACTATAGTTTGCCGTCGTTCCTACTACGCAAGGACGACGGGTCTGTTTTTAATAAACTTAGCAAATTTTTACGATCAAACCACCTTGAGTCCACTGCTGTAAATACTGAGCGGTTTGCAATGGAACTTTCTCTTCATCAAGCCATTCGCACAAACCTTCGCAAACATCTGAAAAATTACGTGAATTTAAAAATGCGTTTAAAGCCCAGGCTTCGGGTTTTTCAAGCGGACGGTATACAACCTGTAAATCCTCTCGCCAAATTAACCAAGCTTGAATTTCAGCATTGGTTTTCGTTTCAATAGTCGTGTCATTTTTAGCCTGCATTTCATTTTTAATTGCAAAGCTCCACTTTTCCGGTGCATTGCTGAAGAAATTTAGTAATTGCAATGATGGATGAAATTCTAGCTGCAATGTCATCCAGCGTTCTGGCGGCAAAGAACGTATATCGTCAATCGTGATTGGGGTTGTATCTGCCGCATCAAAAGCGGTAATTTGCGCCCATTCAAACTCGGCTAATTCGATAAGAGAATTTTTATCTCTCCACTCACTCCGTTCACGTAAATAACCCGGCAGTTTCTCCCCGAGCCAACGCAGTGAAGGGTGATTAGACGGGCAAGCTTGAATAAATTGCGTGGTTAATTTTTCAAACCAATCCTCACCCACATAATATTTTAATGCAGGAAAGTCAGTACTCAACGCATCAATTAATCGCAAACGATAGGCATTGTGGTAAATCGCTAAACGATCTTGTCGAGAAAACGCCGGAGTTTCCAAGGTCAAATCATCAGTTTGGTTTTTTTTATCCAATAAAAAATCTTGTAGCTCAGTTTGTAATTCAGCGAGTGTTTTAGTATTACGTAAATTCATTTGCGTGTTAGCCAGTAATCGATCGAGATTTTGCCAGGCCCAGCTATTGCTAACCAAAGAAAAATAGCGAGATAAGCTGTTTCAGAAAAACCTAGTAACGTGTCTAGCGAATCTACTTGATCCCACAGCGCACTTTTAATAGCAACTATCATTATCACGCCGAGTACGCCGCTGGATATACGGGTGAATAAACCTAATATTAGAAAAAGCCCACACAAAAATTCTGCGCCGGATGTAAAGGGCGTTAAAATATGCGGGAAAGGGATTCCCCAGCTAACAAAATTTTCAGTGACCTGTTCAAGGTTTTGTAATTTCCCCCAGCCGGATGTGAAAAATATTTCACCCACAACAAGGCGCGCGAATAGTGGGCCCAGCCATTGAATGTATAACGCAAGTTTCTCGGGCCATCTTAAGGTAATATTTATAAAGTTAATGTATAAACTTTGCATGATGATTTTCCTTATAATCCATAAATAAAATTATGCGAAAATTTGATTGTTTTCTGATTCTTTCAACACGCGTGCTGAAATCGTTCGAGCTTTTTGCAATTCATCCAACAATATATTGAGCGGTGGAATATCATCATCCCGCTCAATCATCGTACTGATCGGCCCAAAACGTCGGAGGCTTTCTTCGTAAAGCTCCCACACAGAATCGATAATGTCGTGATCATGGGTATCGATACTGTAGTCACCTTTATTTAAGTGTCCTGCAAGGTGAATCTGTTGAATACGTTCTGCAGGTAAAGCAGCTAGATAAGCGAGTGAATTAAACCCGTGATTGTGTGCACTGACATGAATGTTGTTGATGTCGAGTAAAATCAAACAATCAGCTTGTTGGGCAATTGCACTTAAAAATTCCCATTCTGAAATAGTTGAATGTTGATAGGTTAAATAACTGGACACATTTTCTAATAAAATACGTTGTCCTAAAAAATCCTGAACTTTTTTGATGCGCTCAACTAAATGTTGTAAAGCTTCATCTGTATATGGCAAAGGCATTAAATCGTGGAGATTAATTCCATTGGTGCCTGTCCAGCACAAATGATCAGAAATCCATTTTGGTTTCACCCGCTGGGCAAGTTTTTTTAAATCATGTAAATAAGTTTGGTTAAGTGGATCTGCACTGCCAATCGAAAGCGATACGCCGTGCATAACTACCGGGTAGCGCTCGCAAATTTTATCCAGATAATAAAGCGGTTTACCGCCCGCGATCATGTAATTTTCACTCAGGATTTCCAACCAATCCACAGGTTGCTGATGTTCTATGAGATCGAGGTAATGTTCACTGCGTAAGCCGAGTCCAAAACCGAGATTAGGTTGGAGTAAATTAATCGCCATGTGATTATCCAAAGATCTACAAAATCAGAATCATACAAAATCGGGCTGATAAAAAAGCTGTGAAGCTAAGTAACTTGCACAGCCTTTCGAATACATCAGTCAATTTATTTTGCGTCTTTTATTTCTTTACCACCTTTCTCGGCACATTCTTTAGCACTTGTTTGAGTGAAACCTTTACCTTTACAGCTGTTTTGACCTTTACAAGCGTTAGTCGCAGTTTTGCATGCAGAGTGGCCCTTGCATGCATTAGCACCGCTACATTTCACTGTGCCTTCACTTGTTGCTGGTTTGTCGTCAGCAAGTGCAGCGCCAGACGCAAATAAAGAAGCTGCAGCCAAAACCAAAGCGGAAGTCGTCATGTTTTTCATTTCAGTAAATCTCCATTAATTGATAGTAAATAGTTGTAGTAGGTTGAGGGAGCCATTGTGATTATCCTCAACTCTTATACTAGATGTACAACCCCATACTTTGTTACAAGCAAATTGAATATTTTTCAGTAGAATTTTTAACAAATTACTAATGTATATTTATCTGATCACGGTAACGGCAATAAATAGTATTACATCGTAGGTAGTCTGGGGTGAACAAAAAATAGTCAATCCAGAGGTTTTTTTTCATCCGTTCTGAATGGTTATTGATAACACATGCACTTATTTCAAAATATCTCTTTGTAATATGACTATTTTATTGCGAGAATCCGCGCGCTCAAACGTTGTAATACAACTGCAATATAGTCACAACATAATGCGCGCCAGAAAGCTACAAATGCTTATGCGTCGCGTCAGTAGTTTTTATGTATGACCATACTATTAAAACCCCAGGGGACAACCTCATGAAAAAAGCTTTATTACCTCTCTTAATTGCTTCACTTATACCAGCAGCTGCTTTTGCAGACGTAACTGTTTACGGTAGAGCAAACGTTGCTCTGCAGTATGCCGACAAAAATGTTGGTGATCAGCAATACTCTGAGCTTGTTAGCAACGCATCACGTATTGGGTTAAAGGGCAGTGAAGTCATTAATGATGACCTGAAAGTTATTTATCAATTTGAATATGAAACCAAAGTAGATGATGGTAACAATTCAAACAATCAAACTTTTGCTCAACGTAATATATATCTTGGTCTGCAAGGTACTGGCGGTACTGTAATGGGCGGTATGTTTGATACCCCATTGAAAGTATCGCAAGAGAAAGTTGACCTTTTCAATGACTATGTAGGCGATTTGAAAAACGTATTGGAAGGCGAAATTCGCGCTAAAAATATCGTTCAGTACTCAACACCTGCATGGGGTGACGTTACTGTTAATCTTGCATACGTAAACACCGAGAAAGATGTTCCTAATGCAGATGACGGTTACTCAGCATCTATCGCTTATAGCACCAAAGCGCTTTATCTCGCTGTAGCTGCTGATACCAACAGCAAGAGAGCAAGTGATGGAACTTTATCTGCCGTTGATACTGATATTTTGCGTGCAGTAGCTCGTTTCAACATAGGCCCAGTTGTATTGGGTGCATTGTGGGAAAATTATGACAATGGCGTAATTGATGAAGATGGTTATTTGGTATCTGCTCAGTGGAATATTACTGATGCATGGGCATTGAAATTACAAACTGCTCAATCAGATATGATTCAATTGGATGGCCAATCAACAAGTGTTGGTGTTGATTACAAAATGTCAAAAACCGCTAAATTGTATGGTTACTACACTGTGGTTGAAGACAAGCGCTTGAATGCAACCACTTTACTAGTGGATGACGCTGCGCGCACCGACGACAAATATTTCGCTGTTGGTGTTGAACTGAACTTTTAATATTCGAGTCATATCGTAATATTGAGTTTATGTTTTAAAAGGGTGCTCTGGCACCCTTTTTTATTGGAGTAAATTATGAAATTAAAATTAGTTTTACTGGGTGTCTTATTACTATCACCGCTTTCATTTGCCGCGGAAAAAGCTGACTGTGGTTTGGCTATTGATGAGGCTGACAAGATAGTTCCTGATCCAAATAGCGATTGCGATCATACAAAAACAGGTTTGAATGGTGTTTTGCACAGAGCATTTGCAAGTAAAAGTTCTAGTAAAAATTCCAATGATGATTCAGGTGCTGGTAATCAATCCGAGAGTAGGCAATCTGAAAACCCCCAGCCTTTATTAACGAAAGCTAGTGATGAAAAAAGAGAAATCTCTAAAGATCAAAAAAAGCTATTGATATCAGACGAATTCAGTAACGCGCAGGAATTACAATTATTGAAATTTAATTTGTTGGCAAAAGCTGCTGTTAATTGCGCAAAGGGATTTTCAGTGGATGCTGAACGCTACCTTCCCACCGTGAACAAAAATTTGAAACTTGAACTTGTTTATCAATGCTTATAATTTTTTTTGAGTGACAATCGCAAACTTTCATCAGTTACAATTGTCACTTATGGTATTGCTCGATGCTTTTATAATGCTCAGGCATTTGTTACTTGTAGCCCTCTCTTGAATAGCTTATTTCAACCAAAAGTGTTGTTGCCGCTCTAAACTCTGGAGTAGAGTGGAGCTTTATTTTGTTGGGTTTACTACTCAACACTCCTATAACTAATTCTGCATTTTGGTGCATCGATGAGCGCAATGAAAACTTCCCTGTTAAAAATTTCGCTAGTATCTACTTTATTGATTGTTCATTCGGCGTTTGCCGCTGAAGAGCAAGATTCGGCTACGCCTCTCACGGTTTCTACAGTTCCAGTTATTGAGTCGCCAGCGACTACTGTTAAGTCACCGGTTGATCCCTGGGAAAAATTTAACCGCTCCATGTTTAACTTTAATGAAGGTGCGGATAAATATCTTTTAAAGCCATTAACTACAGTTTATGTACACATAACACCGCAGTTTCTGCGTCGTGGTGTCGATAATGCGTTATCAAACGTCATGGAAGTTCCAAGTGCTCTGAATGGTGTGCTGCAGGGGAATCTTCGCAGTGCCGCGCATGATACTGGCCGCCTATTAGTGAATTCCACGTTGGGATTGGCAGGTATTCTGGATGTTGCGCAGTATATGAATTTGAAAAAAACAGATCAGGAAGATTTCGGGCAAACGCTCGCAGTTTGGGGGGTAGGTTCGGGTCCTTATCTGGTATTGCCGCTGCTTGGCCCTAGCAATCTGCGTGATACAACCGCAGTTCCGGTGGATTGGTATACAGATCCAAAAGCTTATATTGAAGATATTCCTACCAGAAATACGGTGAGAGCATTATCCGTTTTGAATACCCGCGCAAACCTTATGCCGCTTGAAAAAAGTATTACCGGCGATAAATACGTGTTTTTCCGCGAGGCCTATTTACAGCATCGGAATTTCGTAATCAAAAATGGGCAAGTTGAAGATAGTTTCGGGGATGACGAGGGTGATGCAGACTCGGGCTTCTAGGCCGAGTCGTGGTAGTGAAGCGTGTCAGCTACCTACTTTAATACTTCAATAATTTCCAGACCTAGTAGAAAACCTGTCTCTTGGTTTTCGCTTGCTCTAGCGACCTTTGCAGTTGCGTGAAGGGTAGGGTTGTGGCCGTGGTCTGAGGATATTTCAACGACCAACTCGGTTCCGACTGCAATATTGGTTTTGGTTTCAACTTGCATCCCGCCACCACTTAAGTCGCGGCAAAAGCCTTCAATAACACCATCATCATGCGAGAGCTTTGCGCTTAGTGGAGCACTGATTTTCATACGAATAAAGTCACGTTTTTCACTAAAGCCTTTATCAATTGAACTCATATTTATGCTCTCGTCCACTGTTATCTATGTGGGATAGTTAATCTTAGAATGCGCGTTCAGGTATTTATTTGCTCCCGTTGAGTGTAGCACAGAGCTATAAAAATCCACTTCCAGAATCAACTGTGGCGTCTCGTTTAACCGATTAAAAACGATCTTTACTAGATCTGTTCAGCTTCGATACAACTAGGCTTTGGTAGCTTAAATATCGCCATTAATGACTTGCGAGATAGATTCTGAAAGAGTAGTGTTATGCGCCTCTTAAAGTCGGCTTCCTTTAACTAGTTGAGATACCCTCCAGATGACAGAAAAGCACAAGAAGCTTCTCATCATCGATGACGATTCGCTCGTCCGGCGCAGTATTGCCGCTTATCTAGCTGATAGCGGTTTTCATGTGTATGAAGCTAGCGAAGCAAATCAACTTTGCAACGCAATTAAAGAGTTCAATCCTGATTTGGTTATCACGGATTTGCGCATGCCCGGCGCAGATGGCTTGCATGTGCTTAAACAGATCAAGCAAACCCAACCCGAGCTTCCGGTTATTATTATTTCGGGTGCAGGCAGTGTAAGTGATGTCGTGCAGGCTCTACGGTTAGGTGCCAGCGACTATCTCGTTAAGCCTGTTTTAGATATAGAAGTGCTGGTACATGCAATTAATAAAGCGCTCGAAATTAAAAGTTTACTAATTGAAAACCAGCGTTATCGAGAACAGTTAGAGGCCGCAAACCATGAATTGCGCGAAAGTTTGAGAGTATTGGAGCGCGATCAGCTTGCAGGAAAACAAGTTCAAAAACGTTTAATGCCAAACCGTCTTGTCACTCGCGATAACTACGAAGTTTCTCACTACATTGCTCCCTCATTATTCCTCAGTGGCGATTTTGTTGACTACGCCCACGTTAAAAAACGTTACCTTGCTTTTTATCTCGCAGACGTATCTGGTCACGGTTCCTCATCTGCTTTTGTCACTATTTGGTTAAAACATCTTGTTAGCCGCATGGTGCGCGAAGAAGGTTTGTTTAGCGATGAAGAATCATTTGCTAGCGGCTCAAATTTATTGTTGCAGACGGTTAATAGAGAGATTAAAGAAACACGTTTGAATCATCATTTAACTTTTTTTGTTGGTGTAATTGATACGCATACACAACTGATGAACTATTCCGTTGCTGGTCATTTACCTATGCCTATTTTAAAGACAGCAGATGTCTGTCATTACCTTGACGGTATTGGCAAACCTGTAGGAATTTTTAAAGATGTGACATGGAACGTTTATCAGCTACAACTTCCAGAAGTGTTTACACTTTCGTGTTTTTCTGACGGCGTTTTAGAAATTTTACCGTCAGACACTATTCAGGATAAAGAAGCAGATTTATTGCAAAAAGTTGCTGAATCCACTGGCAGCCTTGATTCCATCTGCAATACTTTACATGTTAAGGATGATGGCGAAACGCCAGACGATATAGCCATCCTTACGATTGCCAGAGGTAAATAAAATGCGTCCCGGTCAGATATTAGTTGCAGACCACGAGGGAGTTTACATCATTAAGATGACCGGAGATGTTCGTCTTACGCTATGTATATCTTTCGATCAATTTATTGATAGCATGTTAGCATCGCCAATTTTTTCATCAGTTTTGTTTGACTTATCTGATGCAGAAGCAGTGGATAGTACAACCCTCGGTTTAATGGCAAAAATCTCTATATTGGCGCAGGAGAAGCGCGATATAGTGCCCGTAATACTTGCTAACAACGCAAGTATTAAACGGATTTTAGATACCATGGGATTTGCCGATATTTTTAAAATTGTTAGTCGGTTGAATGTTGAAATCACACCTGAAAATTGTTTAAAAACAATTGAATGTGATGAGCACGAAGTTAAGGAAAAAGTGATTGAAGCGCACAGAATTTTGATGGGACTCAACGAAAAAAATCATGAAACGTTTAAAAATCTCGTCACTATGCTTGAAAATTCCTAGTAAAACCTTCAGTAACAAACTTCTTCTAAACAGATTTATGCTTCGCGATTGATTTTGCGCGCACAAACTCCGCATGGGATACGTAAATTAAATCCGCTACTTTGCGAATTATATATTCTTCGTATTTATTTAATTCTGAATCAGCAAAAGCCAGTTCCCACATAGATACTAGTAATTCAAACTTTTCCTGTGGATTACAATGTTGATGTACCAAGCTCGTAAATTGGTGAAGCGAAGTTGATTCAGCACTTTCATCTTTTGCTAAATCTATAAGCTCGGCAATTTGTGAATCAGTAATTGCGAATTTCTGTTTAAGATGATGTTGCAGAGAAAGCATTTCACGCTCATCAAATACGTGGTCTGCCATAGCTACTTCAATTAAAAGGGCCGCAATGGCGAGATGTTTTTGCGAGTGACTAAGTTGTGCAGAAGCGCCACCTGCAGGCTGCAGGTGACGTTCGAAAAACGCGGAAATTTTACTTAACAAAATGCAATCTCTAAAAAATTAAAGCGCGAGTTCTTTCAAAAGCTTTTCCAAGCTAAGTTGGTCTTTCACAAAACCGCGAATACCTTCAGCCAACTTGTCATTTGCCATTTGATTTTGGTTCATGCCAAAGCGGAAACTCGATTCAGTCTCAATAACCTTGGCAATTTTTTCACCTGAATTTGATGGAGAAAGTACGCGTTCCAATTTGCCTTGGTCTTGTTCCAGTTCTTGTAACAAGTTAGGGCTAATCGTTAAACGGTCACAACCAGCAAGAGCTTCGATTTCACCAATGTTGCGGAAGCTTGCGCCCATCACAACAGTTTTGTAACCATTTTGCTTGTAGTAATTGTATATGTGACGCACAGAAACCACGCCTGGATCTTCCTCTGCGGTGTATTCTTTTTTCTCGGTATTGGTTTTGTACCAATCCAAAATACGGCCGACAAAAGGAGAAATTAAAAAAACACCTGCGTCTGCACAAGCTGCGGCTTGCTCGAAGCCAAACAATAAAGTCAGATTTGTATTGATGCCTTCTTTTTCCAAAACTTCTGCTGCGCGAATACCTTCCCAGGTAGAAGCCAGTTTAATCAATACGCGTGATTTATCCGCACCGCCTTTTGCATAAAGGTCAATCAAATGATGCGCTTTCGCAATACTGGATTTGGTATCGAAAGATAGACGTGCATCTACTTCAGTAGAAATACGGCCTGGAACCAGTTTCAAAATTTCCAAACCAAGACCTACAGCGAGGTTATCACTCGCGGCGCTAAGTTGTTCAGCGCTATTGGTAATGCTTTTAGAAGCCTTGATAGATGATGCTAGAAGATCCTGGTACTGCGGCATTTGCGCAGCTTTGTATACCAAAGATGGATTAGTAGTTGCGTCGATTGGCTTGTATAAACGGATCGCTTCAATATCGCCAGTATCGGCAACTACATCGGTAAACTGCTTTAGTTGTTCAAGTTTGCTAGTCACAATAGTTTTCCTATAACGGAGTTAAAGTTGATATTTCTAATTTGCCGTAGGATTGATTATAGTCTTTTTGACTCTTAGCTGAAAGATATCTTTTTATAAAGCTGTGTCTTAATAAGGAATTTACAACAATAGCTCGTGATTTTAATCAGTCAATTCGTGTGCAAATGGTATCTCATTTAAAGCTTTTAGCGCTGATTTAATTACTTCAATCCCAGCATTTGGTTTATGTGCTTGTTCGGAAATAACTCGTCTAAATCGACGCGCTCCCGGCAGTCCTTGATATAAACCTAAAATATGGCGCGTGATGTAATTTAATCGCACACCTTTCGCAAGTTGTTCTTCTGCGTAACCGATAAAACCTTCAAGAACTTCGTCGCGACTGACAATTGGTTTATCAATACCATATATTTTTTGGTCGACTTCCGCGAGGAGGTAAGGGTTGTGATAGATCTCGCGTCCGAGCATTACACCGTCTACTTCATTGAGAAGATTAAGCGATTGCTCAAGCGTAGTAATGCCGCCATTAATAATGATTTCAAGTTCAGGATAGTCTTTTTTTAGCTGGGCTACTTTGTCGTATTGCAGTGGCGGTATTTCGCGATTCTCTTTAGGGCTGAGACCCTTCAACCAGGCTTTGCGCGCGTGAACAATAAAGGTTTTGCAGCCGGTATCGGCCACGGTGCTCACAAAATCCAGCATGCCTTCGTAATCTTCCATATCGTCAATACCGATACGGTGTTTAATCGTTACTGGAATCTTCACAGCACTTTGCATAGTTGCAATGCATTCTGCAACAAGCTTGGGTTCGGCCATTAAACACGCGCCAATCATATTGTTCTGGACGCGATCACTCGGGCAACCGCAATTAAGATTTACTTCATCGTAACCCCAGTCTTCGGCGATTTTTGCACACTCAGCCAAGGCTTTTGGATCGCTCCCGCCAAGTTGCAGCGCTAGTGGATGTTCGCACGCATTGAATTCCAAAAAGCGTTTACGATCGCCGTGAATAAGTGCGCCGGTGGTGACCATCTCGCTGTAAAGCACAGCTTCTTTTGTGAGTAAGCGCCAAAAACTGCGGCAATGGGTATCTGACCATTCCATCATGGGGGCGGCAGTGAAACGGCGGTTCAAGGGTTTGTTATACATGTCGAGTTCAATAATGGAGAGCTTTTGTTGCCGGATAATGTCGATTGTCGCCAGTTTATACTGCATGACCCCTGAACCAAAGTTACATTTGCCATGCTTGAGCACGCATGGCGACCGTGACTTCTTCAGTAAATTTGATCGTAACAATGATACCGGTAAAGTAGTGCCATCAATATGCTCTAATACTTACAGGCGAATAACAGCGTGTGGATTGGTTAATTTGTACTTAAATGAACTGGTTAACAACCTTCTTGTTTTAAATAATTTCTCGTAAAGTCTGATCAAAGGCCAGCATCGAAAGATGTTGGCCTTTTTTTATTTTCGCTTATGATGCAAAGAACTTTCGAAATAGTGGATAAATTTATGTCTTTGACACACATAGACGCGCACGGCAAAGCCAGTATGGTGGACGTGAGCGAAAAGCCAGCCACGGTGCGCGAAGCGCGTGCTTTTGCGCGTGTGCGTATGCAGCCGGAAACTCTCGCGCAAATTAGTTCGAACAGTTTAAAAAAAGGTGATGTGCTTGCGGTAGCGCGTATTGCCGGAATTCAAGCTGCAAAAAAATGTGCCGATTTAATTCCGCTTTGCCATCCGCTAATGCTGAGCAAAGTAAGTGTAGATTTTGAAATCAACACACCAGAAAATTCAGTAGATATTTTTACGTTGGCCAAGCTCACCGGTCAAACCGGTGTTGAGATGGAAGCGCTCACAGCTGCCAGTGTTGCTGCCCTAACCATTTATGACATGTGCAAAGCAATCGATATGGAAATGGTTATCGGCGATATATGCCTGCTGGAAAAATCTGGTGGGGGTCGTGGTCATTATCAGCGAGCGGAGTAAACAGTGGTAACTATTCTATTTTTTGCACAACTACGTGAAGAGCTTAAGTGCGAAAAAATAAATATTTCGATAGATGATTCGAAAAATATTTCCGAGTTGCGTGAAATTTTAATCAAACAAAGCCCACATTGGGAAAAGTTTTTAGGCAACGATAAATTATTATTTTCAGTGAATCAGGTTTTAGTCAAGGCTTCTCATCGTGTTAACGACGGTGACGAAGTCGCATTTTTTCCACCAGTAACAGGAGGTTAATATGATCTCCATTCAACACGAAGATTTTAACGTCGGTGCCGAATATAAAGCGCTCACTGAAAATGACACCACCGCTGGTGCGGTAGTGACTTTTGTAGGGCGAGTGCGCGATATGAATTTATCCCGTCATGTTACCGGGCTACATTTGGAACACTACCCTGGCATGACAGAGAAATCCTTGCAGTCTATTGTTGATGAAGCAAAAACTCGCTGGAATATTTTGCGTTATAAAATTATCCATCGTATTGGTGATTTGCAGCTTGGCGAT
>Ga0247740_1001043_pt1 | contig 12183 bp, 10 predicted proteins | sample UWRJL148409B2_FD_180942 | JGI IMG/M metagenome (GOLD analysis project Ga0247740, IMG submission 180942) | Plant litter microbial communities from Arlington Agricultural Research Station in Wisconsin, United States - UWRJ-L148-409B-2 | ecosystem: Environmental > Terrestrial > Plant litter >...
AGCTGGATCCCCTCCACAGTTGGGCCAATATATTTTCAACGGACCCAAGGTGGGCATCGCACGGGTCAATATGTCCACTTTCATAACTGATCGCGAGTCGGGACTTGCATCGCAACGCTAGCATGTTGCTAGATACATGGGGCATCAGCTCAGGGGGTTAAAGCAGAGTGGTATAAGAAGGGAGTGTAGGGGAAGCGGCCGTGGAGAAATATACTGATATGCACGCTGTTCTTCTGAAGTTGGTGGGGTTATCATAGACCAGACAACAAGTCCTTACGCAGTTTCAAGTAAGGAGTTTCATTATCACTCAACTAATCTATGGTTCTCGTTCAATAGTCTACAAAGAAGCAACTTAAAGAATACAAAGCGCCATACCATCGAGTGTCTCTAGACTCTCTACACCAATCGTCCCGTCAACCAAGCTCAAACAAGCAAAGCTACGAATCCAAACACACCAAAAAAGCCAACAGGAACGTTCATAGCAACGGCAGCACCAGTGAAAGCGGGCGGTGGAGTGTTGCTAGGACGCACACCCGAACCGCTTGGCGCAGAGCCAGAAGGCACAACACCGACAGGACGGCTGGATATCGTCGGGTATGGGGGCACAACAGAGGAGGTAGCGAACTGCGGGCCGGTCGGAGCATCAGACTGAGACAAAACTGAAGTGACGGTTACGGTGGCAACGGCGGAGCAGATTTCATCGGTGGAGTCAGAGTCCGGGACGGAGTGGGTCATGGAGTGACTTGAGATGGGTTCGGCCGGGTTTATTGCGAAGAGATTAACCAGGTGCGGGTATGAGGGGATGGAGAGAGTGCATACTAATGGAAGAAATGATTGGCGGAGTGGTCGCCGTCGTCTGAACCGAGGTCGCAGGCGCATGCGCAGCCTGGACCGTAGGCGCAACCTCAAGGACGGACGAGACACTCGGCGAAGGCGCGATTCCCTGGCTCCCGCAGAGATCAAGAAGCGCCTCGAGGAGCGTCGCCTGGTCGGCCTCATCGCTCTGTTTGCAAGCGCACTCGACATTGATGAGACTGCAGCCGACGGATTGGACCCTGGTGGTGAGGCAGGCAAGGGAGCAGCTAGGGAGGGCGGATAGGCCTTGCGCTTTGGCGAGGGCCGCGAGGGCAAGAGAGATAAGGGTGAGCTTCATTGTTGGGGTTGAAGGTTGGGTATAAGGCTATTGAACGAATGTGGGTTGTAAAAGAGGAAAAGTAATGTAGTAGCGACTAAACAGAGAGCGTTGAAGGGAATATATCGAGGTCTATCAGGCGTACTTATACTTTAACAGTTTTCTGAGAAGCAAATGCTCTGTCATTCACATCGCCGTTTCAACAGTGTCGCGTAAAGTGCTCACTCAAAGTAGAACATGGTTCTCGCGAATGGGTGTCAACTGTTTCGATTGTGCGGGAACGTTTGCGCGGATTGCTTCGACTGTGGGTGATGGACAATAGTGGAGACTAGACGCTAGCGGCCTAGGTCTCGAACAGAAGTGATGAATGTTCGAAAGCTTAGGCTTTGGCAGTTGTGTTTGATTTAAACAATTGTACAGAATGGTAGGCAGCTCTGCTGCGATTGTCTTTTAAGTAAGCGGTGAGTGGTGTGAGCGTGCTTAGGAAATGAGCTCGCTTGAGAGTTCATAGTGGAAACGAGAACTATAGAAAAGTGAGGTCGCGTAAAGAACAAGAACTCTTGGGGTTGCCCAGTCTCGCGGACCAATCTCAGATCGTGACCGCATTAAAAATGGCTCCATACTTTGATGATGAACTTGGTAGAAGATAAAGGTGGAAGAGCTTACTGCACTAGACATAGCGTATCTTTGGAAATCTCTGGTTCCACATTTTAGAGTCGGGCCAACCTGGCTTTGCGAGTCACCGCACGCGGTCGTCAACTGGATGCACATAACAAGGAACTCTCATGCAGGCTCGTTTTGCGGAAATGTAGGGACTCTGAATATCGAACAAAGTTAGCCGAAGTTCACACGATTGATGCTATTGCTCCGTAATATGGGCTGTCACACAGATCGGCTCGATGAGGTATTTTACCTCTAGACCCATTTGCTCCCGAATCGTGTTCGCGTGCTAAGGCGATTGGCCTTGGGCTCGTTCGTACCATAAAAACCACAGCCATAATATTGCCTGTTGATTCGCCTAAGTAACTGGAAGAGAGCATAGATTGACAGCTTGAAGATCTTCTCTGTGGTGTGACGGGAAGGGAGGTCGAGACATTTACTCACCAGGTGACCTATCTCCGCCTTCTACCTACCACAGAGCTCTGCCCCATCCCAGCCTTAGCCTTCAACCCCATAGCCTCATAACTCAGCGATACATTCTTGCTCAAGATACCTCCCCCCCAGTATGTACTACTTGAACGGCACTACACCCACATCCAATCCAAATCGCTTCGGCAATGGTACCAGGTATGAAGGCGAGCTAAAGCTATTTCCTGGTTCGGAATTGGAGCTCTCAGATCACAGGGCTAAAGGTATCTATCACTGTGACATTATTGCTAAAAATATCGTAGGCGCTGCTGCAGGATTGGGTCTGCTTCGTACGGCTGTTGTTGTTTATTTGCAGCGCAAGACCTCGGATGAAGGGTAAACAAGTCATGTTTCATTGCGAATATCGCATGGCCATCAAATGCTAATGTCGAATGTAGGTCGAGGAGGCTAAACTGAGGCATTGAATGGAATCGGACTTTGGCGAGGCAGCGAAGTTGGCTATTTGACCTGTATGTGTTGGAGCGCGCGATGTGGTTGATAGTGAGCTCTAGCTGGGAGTTGCAGATGCGGAGACTTTAATTTACAGGTTGTGGCAAGCTCATTCCATAATTGTGTCAAAATTGATAATGCCGTAGGTAAACGTCTGTATTTCTTCCAGATCCAGTATCCCCTCTTCTGTCTAACAGTTCCTAATTGATTGTCTGCGGTGTCACACTCTCCAACGTCGGCACGACTGGCTTAATGAACCCCGTCTTCTCATCGAAGAAAAGCTTATCGATCGTAGTCTCCCGATGTGTCCCGTCTCCACCTGGAATGGCAAATCTATGATACGCAATGTACCAGTCGTCAGTACCAGGTACATTCACGATAGAACTGTGTCCTGTAGCAAGTATACCCTTCGCCTTGTCTTTCTGCAGTATGACTCCGCGGTATGCCCATGGACCGTTGACGCTTGTCGATGTCGCGTAACCCACGCGGTAATTCTCAGAGCCGGTATCGTCGATAGAGTACGTAAGATGGAAAAACCCCTTGCGATAGTTAACGAATATGCCTTCACGGAAGTCGGTCAAGCCAGTGATGGCACGGATGGTGTTCGGTTTAAGAGACAGCATGTTGTCGGCTAGCTCTGCGTATACGGGGGAACCGTTACCCCAGAACAGGTAATACTTTCCTGTCGTAGAGTCTAGGAACGTTGCTGCATCGATCGCTTGGCCAGTGGTGATGTTCTCATTGTTGAGAATCATCGCGGTTGGCTGCGCGGTGAATGGCCCTTCGGGTGAATTTGCAACGGCAACACCGATCGTCTTGCGATTGTATTTTGGGTTTTGGCCGCTGAAGTAGAAGTAGTATTTGCCGTCCCTCTCGATGATAGTTGGAGCCCAGGCATTTCCGGTTGCCCAGGGTACATTCCCGTTGGTGCCATTAAGAGTAAGGAACGGGGAGGATGATCGCGTCCATGAGACAAGGTCGGGTGATTTCCAGACGTAGAAAACGTTGCCGCCCCATCCTGCGAAGCCATCGGTTGTTGGATAGATGTAGTAATTGCGTCCGAAGATGGCGATGTCGGGATCAGCGTACAGGCCGGGGAGTACGGGACTCTTATTAGCAACAGGGGCGGTGTTCGAGCGTTCTTCTTTGGTGGTAGTAGTTGTGCCGGTGAGAAAAGCGAGCTCAGAAGCGGTTACCGGGATGACAGTCCCGTGCCGTGGACTCTTTGGGAGTTGGTACGAGCTTGAGACTTTCCAGCTCGGATTTGCGATGTCCTTCGTCTCAAGTGGAATGTACCCACGACCCGAATACTCGTCGACGAAGAGATAGAACTTCACACCGTTGACATCCCTTGAGTTCGCCTTAAACACTGTAGGACCCTCAACGGCGCTTGTACCAGCGTTCTTTCCGATACACGCAGTCACTTTAGTCCATGACGATAGATTGGCCTGTAACGACGTCGAAAATTCTTGAATTATGTCGGCGCAACCTGTACCAGAAGCACCTTCATCCTTTGTAAATCGAAAAAATGTCCCTCCCTCTTCGATGACGGAGGAATCTATTCGAGACATTCCGGCGTCCTGCCAGACTTGGGTTTCACTGAAAGTGACAAAGTCGCGCGTTGTAGCAAAAAGCATCCGGTGATAGGTCGATCCGGTATGATTCGTATCGCTCTGGGCGTAGAGCGAAGACGCCCAATAAACCACGTACGCCCCAAGAGTCACATCGTAGTGTGCTTCGGGCGCCCAAGTGTTGCCGGCTGTGGGAGGCGACACTTTGACATGTCGTTGCTTCGACCAGGTTTTCAGATCATTCGATTCCCAGATCTCGAGATAAAGGCTACCTTTCCGCACCGCAGTATCCCACGAGGTACCGGCACCGATGGATAGGTCGGTGGCAATTAGGTAGAACTTGTCGCCTTCAAATGATCGAATAACAAAGGGATCGCGCAATCCTTTCGTACCTAGTGTGGAAGCAAGGATTGGTTGGCCGCTGTTCAATTCCTTCCACTTCAGTGCGTTGTTGCCTTCGCTAGCGGCAAGGTATATCTTCTCCCCAGCGACTGAATCGCCGGTGAAGTAGGCGAACGCGTAACCCGCGAAAGGGTCCATTTGGACGGCCGGTTGCACGCTCGCACTAAATGACCGCTCGCGGGTCATCCCATCGTGGTGAATTGTCGCCTTAAGGTTCACCGTGGTGGTCTCGTCTTGCCGCTGTACGATGCCATTGGAAGAAATGACCGAAGGCGAGCCACTCTCCCATGTGATGTTCAGGTTCTTCCATGTAACTGGCAAGAACAAATTGCCTCGAACATCGTCAATGTTGGTGACGCTGAGGCTGTCGAGTGCCGCCTCCACTTGCACTTCTGAAACACTCGCGCACGTTGCGGCTCGTAGTAGCGCGTAGCAAAAAGAGAGTCTAGAAACCAAACGCATCGTTCGAAATACTACTCGGGATCGATGATGATCATGGTCAGAGCAGACAAACGCACCAGCTGCGATACATATACACAATTACGAAAGGAGGTACAGCAGAAACTAAGGTCCACTCATTTTCCTGATGCCTGCCACAACGAGCGACACCACCGAAGGTTACATGACCCTTTACAGCTCTTCCCGACGCTGGAGAATAACTCCACGAATACACAGGCGAGGCGTGGGGGAAAAGGGACCGATGACGCGCTAGGTCCGGAAGACAAGTTGCGGGGTAGCGCTAAGCCGCAAGACTCCCCTGAGTATTTAGCCACTTCCGCTCTTCTGCCGAACAGATCACATGCATTTAGTTCGGTAGATCATGTACCGACATGAGCTATGACAATATATTCTCTCTTGTTCCTCGGTACACGAGAATTTTCATCAGTGTCCGGAGCTGCGTCTGATGACGGATACGTGCCAGGAAGGACGTGATGTACCTTGCTTTACAATAATACCACTTGAAGCAGGTGTTATATAATTATTTCTTTCCTCGTTGGTACCTTTCTGATCAAAATTGACGTGTCGTACTCTCAGCGGGATCACCCCAAACGGCTAAAAGCTAATTACTGAAACACTGCCCAGCGAAAGAGTGTCAATCCAGTCGAGGGCAAACGAACAATCGAGCCGGACATGATCAAAAAAAGATTGTTTAGAAAGCACAATACGTTTGCATCTCGCATCTCGCATGACGCCTCAGTACGCCACTGATAGTCAAGTTCTTCCATCTAGTCAAGCAGAGCGAACTACTTTACTTTGAAGGCGCACCCAAATCCGATTGAAATAGACAGATTCTCTTGCATCATTTTTTTAGTGCACTATGTGTAAATGGTTGTGATGATAGTAATACTCGGAATCCAAACTAGCGCGCAGGAAGCAAAAGAAGCCTCTCACATTGTAATTAATCTGGGAGTCTTGGTCAAAGCTCGACAGGATTGCCATCAGACACGGCTTGCATGTTGTTACTACTTTTCGCCAGGTAGGATATTTAGTTCTTGGGTAATTCTTTTAGGATGGTCACTATTAACGGATAACGTCCCACTCCACCCCTGCGAGCCCACTAGGCTTCCACGTAGTATTTCGAGCCACCCGAGCTGGCCATAGTGGTAATTATTATCTTGCCGTATCAAAAAAGCAGTATAGGCTACTGACCGAGACTAAACTTAAACTTGAATCTACTGAATGATAGAATTATTCGTGTGAATACCCTCCAATTTGCTGTGCGTGAACAACAGTAAGGTAGATCTACTCGAACTGGATATGGTACACTCTCATTGCCCAGCGCACAAACTCTTGTTTGGATGACACAGCCGGGAAACGGGCGCAGCGAAGCTTGTACTTCATAGTTATCTCCTCAAATGCGGGAAGATTATGTACCTTGGTGGAAAAGGTAGGCCTCATTTGAATCACTGATGTAGGACAAAGTAAGAGTACCGTATTCTCGCGCGAGACAATGCCAACTAAGAAGTTGCGGCATACTTCACTATGTGGATAGCAAGCTTCTCCTTAATCAGATAATTTCTCACTTCGACATACTTTACAGTCGTTACACATTGTTTTTCCCATCATCCAAACTGCTGTATCCGGGCGCGGGATAGAGGCTCAACCAAAGAGGCACACAAAAGTATTGTACAAAGTTGTTGTTCTAGCTAGGGACGCGGCAGCAGCTAAGGGCTCGAGGAGTTGCCAAGCCGTTGCGAATGCGCTAGTCCCAATATATCATAGCACAAACTTCAAACCATTAGCAAGTCTCGCACTCTCCTCTGTGGCTAGGGAAAACATAGCGTTGAATTGAAATGGGCATAATCGAATCCTCTATCCAGCGATTAGATACTCTATCAAGTTTGGAGAGATGTAATCTCACATATCACACTAAGCACCACTTCAACCACTGACAACAGCCCAAGCCTCGCACTCATACATCAATTCTTTGACCGCCAAACAAGCCACCCCGACAACCGTATCCGGCGGCCGATGTCCCTCTCCTTCCTTGTCCATAAATTCCATCCAATATCTCCCCCATGCCTTCGTCAGTTCCTGCTCACTGGCCACTCCCACCCTCCCAGTGTCTTTGACAATATAATGCCGCACATGGATTATGTCACGAGGCGTCGCGCCCGCAGCTTTTAACGAATTAAGAATGTTTTGGTAGGCGAGCTTTACTTGCGCGTCAAAACTTTCGACTACGGCCCCAGTGATGGGGTCTTGACCGACGTGTCCAGCGAGGGTTATGAGGCGCGAGGTGGGGAGCAGGGGTGTGATGGCGACTTGAGAGTAGGTTGGTGGGGGTTTGGGGACGTTGGGTGGGTTGAAGGCTTGCGGTTTGCCTGAATGATTAGGAGCCATTATGGGAAGTGAGACGAAATCGGGGTTTGGGTAATGGCTAGGAGATGGAGTGAGAGGGGAGAAACAGATGCCTCGGTGCTAGGTCGCATTTCCCCTCATATTGATTATACCCAAGAGGGTCTAGCGTTATACGTACTTCCATAGTGCACCACGCCGCTCATTATGTCTCGCACCCGCTCAACTTTTCCCATCCTAAATATACTCTACACGAATGCCGTACATTTGACGCGACGAACATGGCAAATTTCAAAATAGCACTGCCCACCACACGGGTGCACTATGTGCGCTACACACCCCCTACGGCAGCTGGCTAAACCTGCTCGCAAGCCTGTCAAAAGTCCGACTAGTCTGTCTAAAATTCTTCTGCATACACCTCGTTAAGCTTCATCTTTCCTAGCGCCTTATCTCTGCAGCTCCAAGCACTGTACTCTGCCGTGCCATCTACTTCGACCTCTTCAAACACCGTCCCCTAACGATCGGGCTCGAGCCCAGTAAAAGGGAACTAGGCGGCGGTCTCTATACGATGACCGGCCTCTCCGAGCCCACCAGTGCCACCAGTGGGAATCAAAACGAGCAAGCTATCAAGTATATCCGTCTCAATGCGCGGATGGGAAGTGAGATTGGGAGGAAATTTTCAGGGTGATAGAGAAACAATTTACTCAACGATGGGTTGAGAAGCAATGGGGAGTTTGAAACGCTGTTGGGAAGGAGATGTAGGTGGAGATAAGGGCTTAGAAGGTCCCGATAGTGTCATATGTTATGGAGAGAAGTTCCGAGGGTGGATCTGGTTGCTGGTGATATGAGACATATCTTGAATTAGTTGTGCTCGAAACGCTGAAGGTTTAATACAAAATGACGATTGGATCTTTAAACTTCGGAGTCGGTGATGTTTTGCCCGCTTGGTGGCACTGATGGTCGTCATTGTTGTGGTTGTGGGTCATTTTGCAAGTCACCACCTTTACTGACTACACGTCGACTCAGACTTCAATCTATCCTTGGTCATAGGATATGAATCACTCGCAAGTATAGAAAGGCCTTCGTTACCTGCCGCTAATCCCCTCCCTTCATCACCAAGCACTCCATACATACATCTCGATAAACAAATTTACTGTTTCATAAGCAATTACTAACTAACTATCAAAGGAAGGCCAACCCGAGCCTCAAAAGGAACTAGTATGTACCCAATCCCAAATCCTGAATCTACCACTCACTCAGCTCCTTAGTGTTGAGAGCGCCTGTACAACCAGGGCAAATAGAAAAATTAGAATATGCCCTAAAAGACGCGACAGCAGACTACATAAAAGGCGGCTCACGACGGAAAGATTTCCCCAATCGCCTTATCCAAGATGTACCGACCATCCTCTTCAAGGACGCAGGAAGAAAAGTAGTCCTACTAGCCTGCACTACCGAAATAAGCCACTCAGAGATTCGGGTCTTCTATTTCGAAGAGCCCGTCTTATCGCTACTACGAGACCTCGCGGCCAAAGGGCCCCATTATAAAGCTACTCTTGGGGAGGTTACCTTTGCTTTTGTTGAAGAATGTGAGCGCCGAGTCAGGAGTCATGACTGTGCGAGAGCGTGCGCGCTAACGAAAGACAGACCGCGAGAGTAAATTTGGTCCAGTGTTTAAAAGAGCGGATATTATGGACTTAGAAACAATGGCCCATTTGTATGCATATGCCGAGTATGGTGTATGTTTTGCGAACGGTCAAAAAGCGCAGAAAAAGAGATTCAAGGAGCTACAAGAGAGTTTGGGGCTTGAATGAAAATCCATGCTTGAGGGTAGAGTGTGTGAGTCTGGTCTGCGAGGTACACGTGGACTACGGTGAGCTGTGCGTCGGACGATGGTGATCAAGCGAGAGGGAGGGAGGGGTGTTCGCTATTACTCATTCGAGGTGTGGCACATCACCTCGCACACTCTTTGGGAATTCTGGTCATTTTGCTTTTACTGATCTATTTACTATTACAGCCTTCCTATGATGTAGTTATTTCTCAGCACTTCTATTTCTGTTATTACTTGACTTTAACTTCAAAATCTTCCATGTCCAGCTGCCGTCAGGATCTACATCAGACTTTTATCATCCACTTGATCGAAGCGCTATGACACTTGATTATGGAAACCCCAAGTCGCAAACTCTGGCCAAGTCTTGTAAGTTTATCCATGCAAAGACAGCCGACCAATCCTTGCTCAACTCTCATGTGTTATTTCTATGCAGTATCCGATCTATTCTTACATTTGAGTAGTGAAGCACAATCAGCACTACCTCTAATCTTATTAAATTGATATCCTACATCGTGAATGCATCGTCAAGTGTGCCACTGGTAGCCTCATCAACTTAACGTGGGTTCGAGAACACACGTCTATGGATCCTGTAGAGCATGGTCTTTTCAGTACACCGACAGTAAGCTATAAGATTTGGGGCGTTGATTAGTGTGCAGACTGCAGCAGGGCCGTTCCTATATTAATTCTTCACCGATCACTACTACCAATTGTATAGTCCAACCCACACCACTACCTCCTCATACCCATCCCTAATCCTACTAGCACACGACACGAAAACCGCTCCAATAAAAACACGCGATCCACATACACGCAATGTTCGTGACCCAAAAGGTTCACACGTTGCGAACCTATCCTACTCGATAAACTCACTAGAATGTGCAGTGAGAAGCAACCAAAACCATGAGAGTAAAATCCATGACGAACGCCACATCAATAGAACAAGACTCCTACAGAGCCGTAGAGACGTTCGGGCGTTGACAGCTTCTTTAAGCCCATAAGAAATCCGTAGCACTGTCTAGAGAGATGCTTGTGATAAGAATTATCTATGCAGATAGTTGGGCTATGCCATTACAAGCTGACGGCTCCCACGCTGCCGATTGAATATTTCGCAGTCCACACGATAAAGTACATCCATTTTCGCGACTCTTTCGCTCTGGCACTCCACATGGATATCAGTTATGAACTCCCAAACGCCTAGAATGAGGACTCTCCTTCCTTACTTTGCATGCCATGTCCCAGCAGCGCCCTACGTCTTATCCCATTCCTTCCAGATCCTCCATCTCATTCGTATACCGCCTGTTCTTGACCATCTTCCGGCGGCTTCAAGATAACATGTCAGCAAAATCCACGCACGCAACAGTAACGGAGGACGGCAAAAGTATCCCAAGCTCTTCCTCACCTCCTCCGACTCCGATCCCCACTAGCCTGCTGCGCCGCCCTCTGACTAGCCTCATGCCCCAACTCCCCCCTCAAAACCTTCAACCTCTCCTCCGTCTCCTCCCTCTTCCGTCCCTCACCCTCCAACTCCTTTTCCACATCCTCCACCTTCTTCCTAATCATCTCGATAAGCGACATCTCTTGTTCCTGGCTAAACTGCACATCGTCGCTTCCTTTCTCGGGGAGCTGCGCGCTGCGCTCGCCATTGGCGTATCCGCGTTTAGGGCGTCCGTTGGCGGCCGTGCCGAGTATGGCGGCTTTTTTGCTACCGCCTTTGGCTGAGACGAGGTGGTTCCATTGATCTTCAGAGGTGAGGGCTTCGAATAGGGCTTCGGTGGGCTCGTTGAACTGGACTACTTCCAGGAACTCGCTGCGGACGCAGCCGGTGCGTTCCTGGTCTTCTTGCTGCTTTGCATCGCCGTATTTCTCGAGCTGCAGGAAGTGCTGCCGGTATTGCGCTTTCTCGCCACTAATAGGTTGAAAATGCAACCTAATATCAATCGAAAAGCCACCCCATCCCGTCTCGGTGACCTCAAACGGCGGGTTCTCGCACGTTCGCAGCGGATTCTCGTATGTGTTGAAGATTTTGAATTGGACTTTGTTGAGCCAAGTGGTGAGGGCGGGATCGCCTTCGGGTTGGCGCACGTAGACGGTCCAGCGCTTGGTATGGTCTTCGGGGACGCCTTTGGGGCGGTCGGGGTGCCCTAGTGGGGGGAGGTTCCAGGCTTCGGAGCCGATGACTGGACTTGTTAGAGGTAGGTGGTGGCTGGAGGGATGGGAAAGGTTGCGCACTAATATTCCGACTTATTCGCTTGTTCTAAGCGTGATCAGCTTGTGACAGGAGAGCTGCTGTCGCATTTCACGAACCTTGACGCGCTTGTTCGCTGCCGGGGCAGGCATGGTGGGAGCTCGCGCCGCCTGCGACGGTGGTTACAGGCAGTTGTCGAGTGAGCGAGGGGTATCGGAGAGAGGTCCAGTAGTAGTGACAGCAAATATTCGCCGAGTGAAGGAGATACACAGCTCAAAGTGTGAAGTTGAGGGAGGAAGCATCGCACATGCAAAGGTCCAACTGCAGGGCGCCATTTCGCCGCGGAGGTCTTGGCGTGCTATTGATCCCTGTCAGCCCTACCACGCTAGCGGAGCTCGGAGCTGGTGGAGTGACATCAACACTCGCAGCTTTGTATCCCACAATTTTCTTAACACGACATATCATATTACGATGGCTACAGCAGCGAAGAAGAAGCTAGTGGTATGCGGTGGTACTGGATTCCTAGGTACGCAATTTGTTCTCTCAATTCGGTAGACGGGAGCCTCAATGTACTCACACGACCCCAGGAAGCCGCATATGTCAGGCCGCAGCCCATCGAGGCTGGGCCGTAACATCCATATCGTACGCCCACCAACCATCCATCATTCATCCTGATAAATAACATCAA
>Ga0247740_1001044_pt1 | contig 12180 bp, 10 predicted proteins | sample UWRJL148409B2_FD_180942 | JGI IMG/M metagenome (GOLD analysis project Ga0247740, IMG submission 180942) | Plant litter microbial communities from Arlington Agricultural Research Station in Wisconsin, United States - UWRJ-L148-409B-2 | ecosystem: Environmental > Terrestrial > Plant litter >...
ATATTAATAATTAGCAAAAAAACAGATCAAGCGATTGATTTTTACATATAAAATGATTTTCCATATAAAATACTTTCAATATGAGTTGTTTTTGCTTAGTGTATTAATCGTATTTTTAAGCCCCTCAACTGCTTGATATGACAAAGACTTCCCTACTATTACTATTTATATCGCTATCCCATTTTTCATGCAACCGCCATATAGCAGGAAAAACAAAACCGACCATTATCTGGCAACCATCGCACCAGACAGATACCGGCAAAGATTTTAGTGAAGCGGCTACCTGTAATGGTATAGTGGAAGGGGCTATGGCTTACGAACCCCAATCAAAAGAATACAAGGTGTGGAGCCTTGGCAAAACACAATTCCACCATGCCGATTCAGGTAGCAATACCAAACGACTGCATACTACTGATTTAATCGATGGCAAAATTTCCGGCTATGCATATGAGCTGGAAGAGTCAAATAAAAAACATCCACAGGTTTTTATAGCCGTACACAATAATGGAGGTACTAAACGACATGCGGTATGGGGTTATATTCACTATGGAGACAAATACGAAGCAGCCAACAGGGAGCTTGCTGCAAGACTGATAAAAGTTATTGCGGCAGTGAGTGGAATGGAAAACCGTGGTGTGCTGCTGGATAGTACCACCGGTAGAAATGATTATCGCTGTACGGCCAGCAACAAATTAAGTTTTTATAGTCTGGATGAAAATATAAACACTGCCCCCTATCGTGTTTTGCTGGAGATAGGTGACAATGCTGCCAGCTATGATTATTTGCGAAATCCTGCTAATCAAAAAATAATGGGAGAAGCCCTAAAAAAAGAATTATTAGCCTGGATAGCAGAAAATCCTGCTCTTAAATAAGCACCATTCGATTTTATTGCATTCCACCTGTTAAAACAATTTTGTTTGTTTTCCACATTTTTGCAAACTGGCATAGTTTTTCCAATCACATGAAAAACCAAGCCTTATGACACATTTTACAAAGTCAGCAGCTACTAAAAAATTGGCCCTTCGATACATATTGGAGAGTATAGATTATAAAAAAAGATGTTCTTACCTACAGGATATTATTTCAATGAGTCGTGAAAATGATACGTGGAGACAAGCACTTACTGCATTTTTTGATACGCCGTATAAAATCAGAAGGTTTAAAAATATCTGCAATAACTAGTCATTAATTTCCATTGCTATTTTTGAAACCAGCTGCATTACTACTATCATCGTCCCTTGCGTCGCACTCTTGTGCAGCATGAATTCTACTCGGCATTATGCTGCACCCCGATGTATTTTTCGGGATGCCATTAACACAGCCTGCCCCGACTTTTACTTCGGGGGATGAGCATCCTGAAAATTGCGTTATAGCATAGGAAGATTTTTTTTGCAATAGGCAATACACATTATTCAATCTTATTTGTATTACTGGTTAATATCAAAGTGAGTTTCAATGTGTCGGCGATTGCCTGGTTTATTGACTTTAATCAATTCTTTCCTTTTTATTGCATTTAAAATCATAATACTTAAAGTACAAGTGTGTATTTGCGAAATAGTACTCATAGTAGTTCTACGTTTTTGAAATATTAATACCTGATTTGATTGGTAGTTTCCACATTTAATTTCTATTTTGGTTTAGCAATATCCAAATCAAAGAAAAATCAACATGGAAATCACCGCACAGCCCATTGCGCAATCGCAAGAGAAATTGTCCGCTGCAAGATTAAAGCATTCCTTTCTCCTACTTGGTCCAAAATCCATTGATATATTAAATCGTGTTAAAACACTTGGCTTTACCAATGCCATGGAAGAATACGAACAACGTAAGCTCGGGATCTTCAATCAACTTAATTTTTTTCAATTAATTTCTGGTTTTATTATTCCTATAGCAGGATTATTCAACAATAAACATTTACCCGGCGGCTCCTGGATAGTCGCCTGCTTGCCGGCCATGGTTAGCATTCTCGTTTTATTCCTGAATAAAAAAGAAAAGCATGATGCTGCGGTGTATAGTTATTTCATCCTCTACCCTTTTGTTACCTGCATCGTGTATATGTATGGAATGAACCTGGGCATTGGGCTATCCTTTATTCTTTATGGAATATTAGCTGTGTTCTTTATAAAAGACATCGGCTTTATGATTTTCTCCCTTTGTTTTTCTATGGTAAGCTATTTTTTACTGGCAGTGGTTATAAAGCATTATGTATATGAATTAAAAAGCTTCGACCATGAATTATATCTCATCAACCAGGGGCTTGCTATTCTGTTCATTTTTTATGGTCTATTTCTTATTAAAAAAGAAAATGCCGGTTACCAGCTACATATACTTTCAAAAAATAAAGCATTAGAAGAAAAAAATATTCAGATACAACAGCAGGCCAATAAGATAAATGAGGATAGTACTTTGCTACGGAACCAGGCTGCTGAATTAGGCGAGTTGAATACATTAAAAAATAAACTATTCAGCGTAATCTCCCACGATTTAAAAGCCCCGATGTATGCACTGCGGAATCTTTTCCGCAATGTGCAGGAAAGTAACATGACAGCAGAAGAGTTAAAAGAATCTGTACCTTATGTAGTAAACGATTTAAATTATACCGTTGGACTAATGGATAATCTATTACAATGGGCCAAAGCACAGATGCAAACCAATTCTGTTCATCCCCAGATAGTGGATATAGAGCAATCGCTGCAAGAGGTAATGAACCTGCTGCACTTACAGGCCAAAAACAAACAAATAACAATTACCAATACTACCAAAACAGGTGTAATGGGCGTTATAGACAGGGATATGCTGAATCTTGTATTGCGCAATCTCTTATCCAATGCTATTAAATTTACTCCGGAAAAAGGCGACATCTCCATTGGCGTACACGAACACCACTCCTTCATAGAAGTGTACGTTAAAGACAGCGGTACCGGCATTAGTACAGAAGCATTGCACAAAATAAATGGCAATGATTTTTATACTACCAATGGCACTGCCAGCGAGTCTGGCACGGGACTTGGCTTAATGCTTTGCAAAGAGTTCCTTGTGCGGAATGGCAGCCAGCTGCATATTGAAAGTGAACACGGTGAAGGCAGCACTTTCTCTTTTTCAGTGCCAAAATCACTCAAGAATTAAGGAGAGTTCAAAGAATTTAAGGTAAAAGTGGTTGAATATATTTTGCTTAATCAGTAAGCGCATCCAACATTGTTCCTTTTAGTCTCACTGAACAAATTCCGTTTAATAATTGTTGCTAACCGCATGCAAAAGGCTTTATCCTATTTGTAGTGATAGTAGCAATTTGTTCATCCGTGTTACTTCAGTTGAAGTGTGCGACGCCCCGATTTCATCGGGGTTCCGCTGCGCTTCACAAGGGACGATGATAGTAGTAATGCAGTTGATTAAAAAAAATGGGTAATTATTTGCCTTTAAATATTCCTGCTACTATATTTTGTACAAGTTGTATTTTTATACCGGCTGCAATGCAGCCTTTTGTTTAACCATTAACCTTTAGAATTTTGAGTATGAAATTGAAACCTTTATGTATGTTGATGCTGGTGCTTGTACTGGCTGCATGTAAGAACGACAAGAAAGATAACACCACTGATAAAAACGGCGACAAAGAATTGATTAAAGGTGAAGATGTGGATGCACCTGCCAGCACCGATACTGCCAAGGCAAAAAACATGACAGACAGGGATTACAGCATTACCAAAGAGACAGCATACAACGATATTTTCCTGGATAGCCTGGCCATGGAAAACTATATCAACAACCGCCACCTGGAAGATAAAAAAATTGCCCGCCGCATCAGGAGTTTTTATAATGCTCGCAATTATCAATATGCCTGGTTTTCTTCTGCCGGACTTACAGAACAGGCTCGTTTTTTCTGGAACCAGTTTGATTATGCTGTTTCATGGCTGAAAGATTCTGCATTGGTAAACAAGAATTTTTACAAGCAGGCAGAATATTATATGAATCAGGAAAAAGTAACGGTGAGTACAAAAGATACCACCCTGCGCAATGCAGAATTTGCCCTGACAGAAAATTTCATCCGCTTCATCAATAGCACCTACGAAAAAGGGTATGTAAAAAGAAAAGAGCAGGAAAAATTTATTCCAATTAAGAAAGAAGACCCCATACATATTGCAGATTCTATCTTAAATAAAAAACATAGCGACGATAAATATTACGAGCAGGTAAATGATATGTATGCCGGCTTAAAGAAAAGCCTGGAACTTTATACTGCTGTTGCTAAAGCGGGTGGATGGCCCGAAATACCCACTGCAAAAACAATTAAGAAAGGAGATTCGGTAGCAAGTATTTCGCTGATAAAAAAGCGTTTGCAATTGACGCAGGATATGGCGGGTAACGATTCCACCAAACTATTTACTGATTCACTGGAAGCTGCGGTAAAAAGATTTCAACGCCGCCATGGTTATAAACAAGATGGTGTGGTGTCTGCACAATTGATAAAAGATATGAATGTGCCGGTGAATAAAAGGCTAATGGAAATTCTTGTGAACATGGATAGAATGAGATGGATGCCACAGAAACCTGCCGGCAATCTTATTGTTGTAAACCTTCCGGAATTTATGTTGCATGTGTATGATGGTAAAAAGAAATTGTGGGATATGGTAGTAGTGGTTGGTAAAGTGGGCAACAACACGATGATGTTTAATGGCGACCTAAATCAAATATACTTCAGCCCTTATTGGAATGTGCCGCAAAGTATTATTAAGAATGAAATAATGCCGGCAATTGCCCGCAATCCTAATTATCTCGCTAATAAAAACATGGAAAAAGTAGGTGCTGGTATTCGCCAAAAGCCTGGCCCCGGCAATGCCCTGGGCAAAGTAAAATTCATTTTCCCTAATAATTTCAATATGTATTTTCATGATACACCATCGAAGAGTTTATTCAGCCAGGATAAACGTGCCTTTAGTCATGGATGTATACGCCTTAGCGACCCGCAAAAAATGGCGGAGTGGTTGCTAAGAAATGACCCGAGCTGGAATACAGAAAAAATTGTTTCTGCTATGAACCAAACCACAGAGAAAGGAGTAAAATTAAAAGACCCTGTGCCTGTATTTATTATTTATTACACTGCCTGGGTAGATGAGGAAGGCCAACTAAACTTCCGTGATGATGTGTACAAACATGATAGCGAACTGATGGCGAAAATGTTTACTGGTGTAAAATCTGCACCTGTAGCAAAAACCAGCTCTAAATAAAAATAGTACAACAGTAAACGCATATTACCGTTTATCAAAGAAATGCTGCTTCTGCCCGTTGGCAAAGCAGCATTTTTATTTTTCTCATTGCCCAGTGTATACCGGCTGCTCACCTCAAACCTAACTGTATGATACGGTATATCATGTCTTTTGCTGTTCCATCCGGCCAGCAGTTAACTGCCCAAAAAATTATTGACAGCTACTTTGAAGACCTCGACAAACAAGGCCCTGGTGGTATGCGCAGCCAGTGCTATTCCGACAATAATAATGAATGCCAGTTTGTGCATTTAAAAAGTTTTCGGAAAGAGTCGGTTGCCAATCATCACTTCAAATCATCGGTGTTTAGAAACTACGTACAGCAGTTGGAAAAAATCTGTAACGACCGGCTAAGTTTTTCAAGGCTACACCAGGAGCAATCTTTTGAATCTATTTATTAGACCAGCTGCATTACTACTATCAGCTGTGGTTGCGTCGCACTCTTGTACAGCAGTAATTCTATTCGGCATATGGGTTATACCCCACTCCATTTGTAATATTTGTCATCATTGCAGTTTAGTGACAAACTGCTACTTCCATTAATAGCATCTAATTTGTTTAACAGCGACATATAATACCTGCTATTTTCGTCTAACAGGTGCAGCCTTAAGTAAATAAAAATGACTAATTTAAGCCCTGTTTCAATTGTTGTGGATTATCTTTCACATTACGACAATTGGCAGTAAAATTGAGACATTATGAATATGACGATTAAAACAATATCACTGATTGGGGTAGTTATACTTTGTGGTGCATTTGTTATGCAGGCTAAAAATCCTTTTGCAAAAAGTGAAGATGCAGGGGTAAAGATTATTGAAAAGTGGGATTTGCCGGATGTGCTGAAAGAAGTATCGGGTATAGCCAGTATTGATGATACACACTTCGCCTGTGTGCAGGATGAAGTGGGAAGCATCTTCATTTATAATACAGCCACAAAAAGTATTCAGAACGAAATTCCATTTGGTGGCCCCGGCGATTACGAAGGCATTACGCTGGTAAATAATAATGTTTGGGTGTTAAGGGCCGATGGAAATCTATTTGAAGTAGAAACTGCTGACTCTAAAAAAACAGGTGTTAAAGAATACAACACGCCACTTACAGCAAAACAAAATGTAGAAGGACTTTGTTACGATAAAGCCAACAACCGCTTACTATTAGCTATAAAAAATGGTGAGCCGGGCGGTAAGAGTTATAAAGGTGTATATGCTTTTGACCTTGCCAGCAAAACAATGGCAGCAGAGCCTGTTTTTAAAATAGAGAGTCGTCAGAATGTAAGTGGTAGCCGCAAAGGCATTGTAGAAGTTATGCCTTCCGCTATTGCTATACATCCAAAAACAAAAGACATGTACATTACCGATGGAAGAAATTCTATACTCTTGATACTCTCTTCTTCCGGTGTAGTTAAAAATACTTTTCAACTAAGCCCGAAAGATTTCAATCAACCAGAAGGAATAACTTTTCAGTCGGATGGTGAAATGTACATATCGAATGAAGGAACAAAAGAGCCTGGTAATATTTTAAAAGTGGAAACTGGAGAGTAGGGAGTCGGGAGTCATTAGTCGGTAGTCGTGAGTTCCATACTCCGATAATTATACTATAGGCTACTGGATTTGAGAGTTGCAAATGCTCATCCGTGTTACTTCAGTCAAAGTGTGCGACGCAAGGGACGATGATAGTAGCAATACAGCTCGTCAATAAAATAAAATAAAGCTTCCAGATAACAGCGTCTTCAATTATTAATTATTCATTATTAATTCTTAATTATCCCTCTATTCACACCCGTGAAAGAAATTTTTCTGCATTTTTTTTCAAATCCCCTAATTTAGCTACAAACCAACCAAATATGCACAAAGTCATCATCCCTATTGATTTTTCTGAAACTTCGTTGAATGCAGCCCGATTTACCGCCAAAATGCTGGCTGGTAAAGATGATGCTACTGCAATTCTATATCACAATTATGAACATGATGATGACCTTGATGTAAGCCATAATTACCAGGAAAGTTTGAAAAAAGAATTCCTGGCAGCAGGTGTAAAAAATGTAGAATGCGAAAATGAAATGGGCGGCGACCTGATTGAAAATATTTCCCGCCTTGCACATACGGTGCGGGCTACACTGGTGGTAATGGGTATTACCGGAAAGTCGGCCATTCGCCAGGCAATGTTTGGCAGCAATACATTAAAGTTGATTGATAAAAATTTGTATCCCGTAATGATTATTCCACCGGATGCAGTTTTTAATACGATTACCAATGCCGCTTTCGCATCTGATTTTGTAAACGTAGAAGAGACTACTCCTACCGCATTAATTAATTCGGTGCTAAGTATGTTCAATCCAAAATTGAATATCATTAATGTAAGCAGCGAACATTATGTTTCTATAACAGAAGAAATGGAAGCCGAGAAAGCGAAGCTGAAAGAAATGTTCAAAGATTATTCAACGGAATTTTATTTTATTACCATGAATGATTTTTACGAAGCCGTTGACAACTTTGTAAAAGATTATAAAATTGATGTGCTGATAACAGTTCCAAAACATCAGAGTAATTCCACCTCTTTATTTAAGAGCACCCACACTAAAAGATTGGCTTATCATAGCACTATCCCTATTTTGGCGGTACACCAGTAATGGTTGCCGCTCTTGAAAGGTTGCCAACCTTTACATAAGATTTCAGAATAGTTGGATGGTTTTACAAGGTTGGCAACCTTAAGCTACCCCGCTTGCAATACCGCATAGAATTAAGTATCTTTATGCTACTTAATTCTATGTTACAGTACTCCAAAAAGCTGATTCGAATTTACTCCTTTGCCGAGCAATCTTTGCCCGCCAATTTTTATATTCCCGATTAATCAGCGGATTACAACTTACTTACTACCCCAACTGATGTTGCCGGCCATTTCGCCGGATTGTTTTATTTAATGATTGCTACATGAAAAATATTAAACTGATAGAAGTTCCTTCCGAAATAGGTGCCGGTACCCGTGGTGCCAGCCTTGGAATAGAAGCTATAAAAATTGCAGCACTGGATTTTATGAGTAATTTCTTTATTCATTTCCCTTCCGAAAAAATTCCTTCGGAAAATAAATTACTCTTCGAACCGATTGAGTCGCCTTACGCCAAACGCATAAAAGGTGTAATGTCCATTTACGATAAAGTAAGCAAAGCCATCAGCGATTCAATAAAAAATAATTTCATTCCCGTAGTACTCAGCGGCGACCATAGCAATGCAGGTGCTACTATTGCGGGCATTAAAATAGCCAAACCAAAAAGCAGGTTGGGCGTAATCTGGATTGATGCACATGCCGATTTGCATACACCTTACACCACGCCAAGTGGCAATATGCACGGTATGCCATTGGCCACGGCTATTAATGAAGATAATGAAAGCTGCGCTGTACACGAACTGGATGCGGAAACAAAAAAGAATTGGGACTACTTAAAAAATATTGGCAAGATTGCACCGAAAGTATTGCCGGAAGATGTGGTGTTTATTTCGCTTCGGGATTATGAAAAAGAAGAACGCCACATTATTGAAAAGTATGGAATGAAAGTGGTAACCACCAATGAAGTAAGAAGAAAAGGTGCCGAGATAGTGTACCGCAGCATCATCCGGCAGTTGACACACTGTACAGATATTTATGTAAGTTTTGATGTGGATAGCCTGGACTCTTCCATCTCCAAAGGAACGGGTACACCAGTTAGTAATGGATTAAAAGAACGTGAAGCCGAAGATTTGATAAGTAAGTTTATGCAAAACCGCAAACTCTGTTGCTTTGAAATTACCGAAGTAAATCCTACGCTGGATAAAGAAAACCTGATGGCAGAAATTGCTTTCAACATATTGCAGCGCAGTGTTAATATTTTGATGATGAATTAAATTTATTTGCCGGACTTTTGTATTTCATGGCATCGTCCCTTGCGTCGCACACTTTTACAACATTAACACAGATGAGCAAATACATCGTGCTATTGTAAAAAACATTTCAAATTCAAGAATTTTAATAAAATGAAGAAGATAAAATTTCTTATAGCCTTTATACTGCTCAGCCATTTTGTTGCTGAGGCCCAAAAGAAAACCTATACAGACTCCATTCAAAAATTTCAGGATAAGTATGTAAAAGAACATGGCGTGGTAGAAGGAAAAGATAAAGCTTTACTGCACTTCTTCCCGGTTAATGAGCAGTTTCGCTTTACTGCACGATTTGAAAGAATATATTCTTCGGCATGGTTTAATATGGAAACATCGGGAAAGATTAAAAAGCCCTACCGTATTTATGGTGTGCTTAATTTTACATTAAAAGACACGGTGCTAAAACTAAATGTGTACCAATCGCAGCAATTGATGGCCACCAAAGAATATGCAGACCATTTATTTGTTCCCTTTACTGATAAAACCAGCGGCGATGAAAGCTACGACAATGGCCGCTATATCGATTTGCTGGAAGGCGATTTAAAAGGAGAAACGTATACGATTGATTTCAACAAAGCCTACAATCCTTATTGTGCTTATGTAAGCAATGTTTACAATTGCCCGGTGCCACCCAAAGAAAATGATTTACCTGTTTTCATCCGTGCCGGTGAAATGAAATATGGAAAAGCACACTAAGCAAAAGTTTTCTTTAATCCCTCTTCAAAACTTATTGGCGAAAATCCTAATTCAGATTTTGCTTTATCAATTACAAAACCCGTCTTCGGTGGCCGCTTTGCAGGTTGTGTAAAGCTGGCAGCAGTTACTTTTTTTATCAGCGATTTATTTAATCTAAGATGGTCGGCTGCTTTGCAAGCCATTTCGTAAGGAGTTAATATATCTGTGCCGGAAAGATGATAAATACCTGTTGCTTTTTTTTCTGCTATCGCCACTATGCCAGCCGCTAAATCTTCTACATAGGTTGGGGTACGAACTTGGTCATCCACTACGCTGTACTCCTCTCCTTTTTCCAGTTTATCTTTTACAATGGTCAGTATATTACTTCGTCCAGATAATGGCTTACCGTATAACAATACTGTTCGGACAATGGCCCAATCGTATTCATATTCTTTTACAGCGTCTTCGCCTTCCTGTTTGGTTTTGCCATAAAAGTTTACGGGTGCTGTTTTATCTTCTTCTTTATACATTCCTTTTTCGCCATCAAAAACAAAATCGGTTGATACAAAAATGAAATGACTTTTTTGTTCTTCTGCATTCATCAGCAGCGTAACCGTTCCTTCTACGTTTGTTAGGTAAGCCTGCCATTGGTGCAGTTCACAATCATCGGGCTTGCTGATGGCTCCTGCATGGATAACTGTTTCGGGTGTATATTTTTCAAATACATCGTGTACTTCAAAAGGGTCGGTAAAATCTAATGCTGCATATTCGAAATTGCTGGTGCTGGCAAAAGGTAAACGGCAATCGCCTCTGCCTGTTGCAATAACCTGGTGGCCTTTTTCTAGTAATTGCTTTACCAGGTAGTAACCTAAAAATCCATTAGCACCCGTGAGTAAAATTTTCATAGCGCAAATTTATAAATACAAGGAACACGGATGACACGGATGAGATGGATTTTCACGGTTTGCAAATAAAAAAAACGGCATAATAACTCTTACACTATCACGCCGTTCTTACTTCTTACTTCCAACTTCGTACTTATTCTAAAATGCTTTCTTCTCCACCGGTTTCGCATCCGGGAATTTTGGAGTTACACCCATATTATAAAAACTAAACGAATAAATATCCGCTGCTGTTTCCAATGCTTTCTTCAGGTTGCTGGCACCATGACCGGAGTTTACATCAATACGTATCAGCACCGGATTTGAACCTTTGTAATTATCCTGCAGAGTAGCTGCATATTTGAATGAATGCGCAGGCACTACCCTGTCATCGTGGTCGGCAGTGGTGATGATAGTAGCCGGATAATTAATGCCCGGTTTAATATTGTGAATAGGTGAATAGGTCATCAGGTTTTTAAAATCAACAGCATTATCACTGCTGCCATATTCTGCTACCCAGTTCCAGCCGATAGTAAATTTTTGAAAACGCAACATATCCATTACACCTACCTGCGGTATAGCTACTTTAAATAAATCCGGTCGCTGATTGATAACTGCACCTACCAATGTACCACCATTAGAACCGCCTTGTGCTGCAAGAAAATTAGCGGAGGTATATTTTTTCTTGATTAAATATTCTGCTCCGGCAATAAAATCATCAAACACCGTTTGCTTTTTCAAACGCATACCTGCTTCGTGCCATTTTTCGCCATACTCACTTCCTCCACGCAGGTTAGCTATGCAAAAAATACCGCCCTGCTCCAGCCAGGTAATTCTCGATGGCGAGAAGGATGGATTGCTGCTGATATTAAATCCACCATAGCCATACAAAATGGTTGGGTTCTTACCATTCATTACAGTGCCTTTCTTGTAAGTAATAAACATCGGCACTTTTACACTGTCTTTACCAGGATAAAAAACCTGTTCCGTTACATAGTCTTCCGGATTAAATTTCACTTCTGGCTTTCTGAACACCGTGCTTTTACCAGTTGCAATATCATAACGATAAATAGTTGGCGGGAAAGTAATAGACGTGAACGTGTAGAAAACAAATTTATCATCCTTCTCACCACCAAAGCCACCGGCACTGCCCAATGCAGGTAATGCTACTTCTTTTTCCAGTTTGCCATTGTAATCGTACACATACACACGACTGGTTACATCTTTCAGGTACGTAATAAACATTTTACCTCCTGCTGTAAAAATGCCTGCAATATTTTCCGGCTTTTCTGCAATGATGGTTTTCCAATTTTCTTTGGCAGGTTTGGCAGGGTCTACCACTACAATTTTCTGGTTCAATGCACCATCGTTGGTCGACATAATAAATTTACCATTCACCACATCTACAATGCTGTAATCATAATCACCTGCTTCTTTTATAATTGGTTTAAAAGT
>Ga0247740_1001046_pt1 | contig 12174 bp, 16 predicted proteins | sample UWRJL148409B2_FD_180942 | JGI IMG/M metagenome (GOLD analysis project Ga0247740, IMG submission 180942) | Plant litter microbial communities from Arlington Agricultural Research Station in Wisconsin, United States - UWRJ-L148-409B-2 | ecosystem: Environmental > Terrestrial > Plant litter >...
ACGTTCTCGGTGGAGTCGTGACGATGTGGCGGCGGCGGCGGCGTTGTAGGCCTCTCTTCTGAATCTTCATTTGGAGGGGCCCCAAAATCATCGCTGTGCTCTCCTTCCATGTCTTCGTCGTCAACCTCTTCTTCTTCTCTTGAAGACTCTTGACGCGCCATCAACACAGCCCTTGCGGCATCGAAGTCCTTCTTCTTCTCACTCGGCGGCCCAAAGAAGTTCTTGATATTCCCCTTTGTCCGCCTTCGCTTTGCTGGTGGTTCGCCACCACTCATACTCGATCGACCGGTCGACATCATCGCCTTTGCTTCTTCGCCTCGTACCAGGAACCCACCGATACCTCTGTTGTTCGTCACACCGTCTTCGAAACCAGCGACGCTAAGTGAGAGATTTGAGCAAGGCCATGCACGTCCATCTACAACGACTTGTGCGAGGAGGTTCTTTGCTAGATCGAACAGCATGGCTTCCGATAAGGGCTTGCCTTGTGGTATGGGACTTGATCGACTTCGTGTTTGTGCGCCCTGGCGGTGGTGGAGATTGATGGTTCGCGGTCTGCGCTTGTTCTCTAGTACACCTTCTTCGACGCATCGAGAGAAGATATCAGCGACGAAGATGCGTAGCCAGCGGACGCCTTGCTCGAAGGTATGGATGGCCGGTCGGAAAGATTTCGCCGAAAGCATGCTTTTGATCTGTGTGCGGGGATTGACTTCGCTATGGTCTTCGCCGCGAATGGTGTTGTACAGCCAGGATCCTGTGTCGTCGCCTAGTCTCTTTAGCTGCTCGAGCGGTTGCTCGAGTAGCTCTTTGACCTTGTCTGTACCAAACATGGCGACCGCCTCATCGCCTAGTTTCCCTCCGAGCATGCGTATTTTGGTGAACTTCATATCCCCTAAGAAGTTGCCAATCGCGCGATTCCGGATGACGGTCTGCTGATTTGGTTTCTTGTGCCCTGAGCCGAGCTTCGCAATCATCTTATTCCGTGAGATACCTCCAGAGCATGTATACCCCAACTCTTCTTTGACCCGCGCCCGTACATCGCGCACAATCTCCGATGCGATTACCATGCACACATCATCCCAATCCGGATCCTTCTCCTCTCCGCCCTCTTCTCCAATGTCCACCAATGCATCAGCCTTCCAATCCAAAACTGTCGTCGGCACTTTGGGCAGGTACTCGCTCGGATCGTCGTATGGCGGCGGACCCCTCAACTCAGGATACCGTTCCAGCAGTATATTATACACCTGCGCACTGAGATCCATGAACACCTCATCTATACTCGCCTTCTCAACCCTCTGCTCTTTCTCCGGCAACGCGTCCTTGATACACTTCAAAATCCTGCGACTCTGCAACCGGTACGGATCCAGCGACACCTTGTGCGTAGCAATATGTTTAAAAGCCTCCTCATGATACGCCCACTTCTCATCGCCCTCCTGCCACGTCGCTACATGCTGTAGTATCAACTCCGGACACACCTTCAGCGCCTCTGTACTCGTCACATGCCGACTCAATCCAAATTCCCTCGCAGGATAATTTATAGCGATGAGGCCCTGCCATTGTTGTACTGCGAGCGGTTTCGTCGGATCGATACCGAGACGCACAGTTTCGCATTGCGCGTAGAACGCGTCGAGATCGACATGCGCGATGACTCGGAGGGGTGTTTGCGTGCTGTAGGATTTGAGCTGGTGGAGTTGCTTGTGTGTGAAGCGCGATTTCGGGGTGCGGCGGGTGGTTGTGATTGAGAGGGGGGAGGAGGCGAGGAAGGCGGTTGGTGAGGACATCCCGGTGACGGGCGGGTTTATGGCATTGTGAAGGTTGTCTGGATGTCGAAGAGGGCGCGTAAGGACGTGTTTCCCCGCGTACTGGACTTGGTGCTGAATCGTGGTGTTGACGCTAGGATCTCAGTCGCGTCTTCCCGAGATCCCGTGCATGCGCGTCATTCATCTTTACGATCGCGCTATGCCTATTTGAGAATATGTGCATCCAGCTTCCGAGCACGTTCTTGAAACATTCGAAGTACGCTTTGCGCCCAATGAACTGTGACCTTAGTATTCCAGATGTACTCGAGAGCCAAGTATCGGGTCTTCTCTTAACACTTCTCTTTCGATAGCCTTAATGTCGTCATCGATCCCCGAAGCGTTCAAAGCATCGAGGTAGTACTTTACCATAAGTCCACTCAACCATCATCTTCATTCTTTCCATATTTCCACCAACTCCAAGATGTCTCAAAGAATCCGCTACCTACTCCCCACCACCCTCAACGTCTTCGCCATTGCCACATCAACTCTCTATCTCCGCTCCCGTATAAACTACAACCTAGAAGAGCAAGAGGCGCGTCTTGATGAAATAGAAGGTATGGAGTACTTTCCAAGCCTTTCAAACCCACCGCAGCTACCGGAACCGCTCTACCGCAAGTAAAGTATGCTGACTTCATGCCACCTCGATCAGGCACTCTGCGCGGACACATTGGTCTGATCGAAGACGCGCTGGATCGAATTGAGGGCAAGAAGAATCAAGGGAAGCAGGAGGAGCTGTATGGAAAGAGAGGAAGGGATGAAAAAGAGAAGTGAGTGGGTAAATGGGTGGTTGTGCTGAGACGTGGCGAGGTTATTTGAACGGGAAGGATGATGAAGGAGGGTGGAAGGGAGGGCGTGTCCAGAGCATGGAGATAGATGACTGGTGTTGGTCAAAGGTCAAGAAAGCTCGTCCAGAGTGATATTTTTTAGTGATACTTGTTGTCTCACACAGAGATCTAATTGTCTCGCTTCCTGACGCGGTCTAGAGGCAAGTCCTTCGACTTTTTACATGGATTTCGCAGTGCGAAGGACGTGTATACCTTGCCTACACCGAATCAATCACGGTTGTGTTTCTCGTAGTCCTGCTCCTTAGGAGACATGACAGCTACCGATCCCATCGATAGCTGTGGCACGGAAGGACCACCCATGGTAATTAATCGGACGCTCGCAGTGAGAAAGGTATCACACACAGACTCTCTCTCCCCACAAGCACATACAATCCCATACCCGTTCCCTTGACGATACACCTCTTCCATGACCAGCGCACTCTTCAAGCACCCCACCCACCCCAGTCGGCCTTTGTACCGACCCCCACATCAACACCCTAGTAACTGAATTTTACTCGAGCAGCCACCGCATTCCCAACAACGCTCGACTGCGCCCAAAAAAACCTCAGCACCCTTGACTGCCATGCACTAGGATAGCGGCCCGAACGGAACCCTCGCCCGACCAATCCAATTCCACGCGGCCGATCAACCGAGCATGCCCATCTCCCCGTCGCCGATGCTTCGCTAAGCACCGTGCCGGAGCATCGGGACGTCGCAGGTGAAAAACGCCGATACTATCGAGGGACCGCTAGATTACCGCCACTATTTGGTGGAAATGGCGGATCGACACTGTGCTATAGCGTGGCGCGTAGATCAAGCTTCCTTGAAGAACGTTGTGACGCTTGACTGACGAGGGGTTGCATGACAGATCGGTAGACGTGATGCGCATTAAATATGGACTCAATGATGTGCAGAACGTTGTGTGGGTGTTGCAAACGTCGGATGAATGTGCGATTCGGTCCACGTGAATAGTCGCACAAGCCATACGTGTCCTTCGCATCACCTCATGCAAGTCATCGCAGTCTGCGTCGGACGAATAAAGAGGTGGTGGGTCGTGCATGCGAAGATGCGTCAATTAACGCTTTCACGGTACCGATTCTGTGGCCGCAACACCCTTGTCTGAGTATAGCTGTATGCGGACGACATAGTGTGTACGCATTGGTCCATGCAGATTGAGATGGTGCTTATGGGATTGATGAATCCGCGGAAGGAAAAAGTGGGCGTAGTGGGATGTCATCCCTCGTCCCGGTGTGGGGTGAGCAATGGCACGAGGCATTGGCGAAAGTTTCGAAAGAGATAACCTGCGGCTGAAAAGAACAGAAAATTCTGCTTCATATATGGTTGGGAGTCGAGATTGAAGATTGGGCATCAGGCTGCCTGGAGCAACGGAAGCTGGGATCCCTTATCTGGAAGCGAGGCGCAAGGAAATCAAGCCGTGGAGGGAACTTCGCGCGCGTGGCAGGTACGTGATTAGGCAATCTGATTCTGGCCGTTCGCCATCTCGCTCGCTATGCAAACATCAGATGGCCATCCCGGTCATAAAATAATCCTCAGCGTGGTAAACGTAAACGACAAGGTATATACATGTGAACACCGCGAATGCGCTCCGCTACCGCTGATGCAGTCGAAAGTGAATCGCTTCAGTAGAAAGAAAAGAGAGCGAAACCGAAAGTAGTACGAGACTCGAGTTTTGAAAGGAATAAACGGCCGCGTTCATATCCGGTCCAGCAAGCCCGCGCTAGGTGGCGGTCCTCTGGGGATGGCCGATCCATGTGACAAGTCCGCTTTGGTTCCCGGAAACAAGCTTTCCTTGCGAAGATGGCAATCTGTAATCCTGGAAACGGGTGATCCGTTTGGTAGGAAACGCTGTCCGGAAAGCGTACATTAATGATATAAGGTGGCAAATATCCTGGCACATCCTGGCGAACTCCTGTCTGGCTTGCAGAACGGAACTCCATCTACCCATGGCCTTTTTCAGTGGATAAAAGAATCTTCGGCATGCGAGCAAGTAAAATGAAACAACGGGATGGTCAAACTCCAGACACAGGTTGCGGAAGTGCAATGGGTATCTCCAGACACAGTAGAATGACGGAGGAATAAACGGGAATACCTGGCGGTCATGGAAATTCTACCTCCATGGACGGGATGGGAACGGCTTCCTGCACACTCGGTCCAGGAATCAATTACCTCTTCGGCGACCAGCCTGCGGCGGTTGCGGTGGCTGCTGCGGCTGTTGCGAGAGCGGATATTCTGGGGTAGCAGTGGTTAGTACGGCACGGGGCGAGCCAAGCGAAAGCCACTTACGACGACCATCCGAGGCAACGTAGTAGCCTGGAGCGGCAGCACTACTGGGCTTAGCGATATACCAAAAAGTCTTCGTCAAAGTAGCCAAAATACCTTGGAGCTGCGTATGCAGGGGCTGCAGGTGGGCGACCATATGGATCCTGGGGAGCCTGTGCAGGGTAAGAGGAATAAGACGGAGCCGTCGCGGAATAACCTTGGTAATCTCTAGCACTACCGGGCTGCTGGCCGTAGTTAGCATAGGGATCCACGGTCCTAGGTTGGGTGTGCGCGGAGTGACTTGGAGTAGCCTGATATGTCGGATGAGTGGCGTATGCCGCTGTTGGGGTGGTAGTGTAATTATGCGGTGATTCCGCTGCGCCATACGGCGATGTAGAGTACGACGGTGCTTTGGACGTTTCAGTGGGCCCATAATGCTGCCGGGAGGCATGGGTTCTCGAATCCTGATATGCAACTAAAGACGTGTCAGGCTGTCTCGATACCTTCGTATCTCGGACGAAAGAAGGACTACCTCCGCTTCCATGTCCTCGCTGGTCGCGGTCCTTTTCCGCTGCCCATCGCTGCGAGTCCAATTTCAAGTCCTGGATCATTTGCTGTGCACGTCGTCAGCCGGGTGCCCAAGCTCGGTATCTCGTAGGTCGCGCATCTCGCAAACGTACCGTTGTCAGAGTTCGATAAGCCGTTATCCAGTAGCCTGGACGGCCCTGCTTGGTCGTTAGACGTGTGGTCTGCGCTCACTCGACAGAGGAGGGAACGGCGAACCTCGAAGTCGCCGGTGCCTGCGCCTGGCCTGACGAGGGCATCGGGGCCCAAATAGCGCTGGATGTCGGCGGTGATGACTTCGCGAGCGATGCCTTCGCCGGGCACGAACCACTGGTTACTCCGCGACATGGTGAGCAGAAACTAAAGTGTGACGAGGTAGAGGAAAGGAAACGACGACACTGATGTCAGTGTCGGGAGGGGCCAAGCAACACGAGCTAGTACGGGACAAGGAGGGGCTCTAGGCTCCAGATAACGCTCCAGGACCGAAACCGTCAGCGCGGATGGAAAATGCAGGCTCCAAAGTGGTCCGCGGGATGGATGTCGGCTGGAAGGTTTTCCAGAACAAGAGCAGTGGCAGCAGAAAGAGGCAGATGCGGGGGCCTGACCAATATACGGCACTTTGAGCAGCACCAGTGGACACGGGGGAGCCTGGTAGGCGTGACGGTGGCGGCGAGCTGTTTGGGGATACCGAGGGGACCAGGGAGTGGAGAGGGTACTTTCAGCTGCCAGACGCGACAGGTACCCGGCAAGTCACAACTGACGAGAGCGCGGGAGCGGCGCGGCGGGTTCCCAACAGAGATGGGCGGCGCGGGCGACAGGAAAGATACCTGCTGGGACCGCGGCGAGAGGGTGTGCGGCTCTTTACGAAGACGAGCAAAGTCAGCGGGGGTGGAGGCCGCCTGCAGGTGCGGGGGCGGCGATTGGATGACGGGGCTGCACGTCAAGCGGTCGGGCAGCAGTCACACACTGTGCAGATGATGGCGGCGACGTCGTAGTCGTCGTCGTCGTCGTCGTTGTCGTCGTCGTTGTCGTCTCTGCGCGCTCGTGATGCGGGGACGAGATGACGGAACGGCAAAGGAGGAAGACGGTGGACAGTGGACTGGGCAGTGGACAGTGGGAGAGAGGAGAGAGCAACAGCGACTGGGCGGCGGCCGGGGCCGTATTTGACGGACAGCGCAGACGAGGAAACCATTGCACGCTTGGGTGTCTTCCCATGGCCCAGCTGTCGATGAACAGTGGAGACGGTCGTCTCGAGTGGCGCGAGTTGGGCATTGGGCACCATCGCTGCTGCCCAGAGTAGTCATGCCCAGCCACTCGCGCCTGCCTGCCCGTCCACCGGTCGCGCCTGCCTGCCCGTACTCGATTGGCAGCCGCGAGGGCGCCGCGAGCTCTCACATTATCTGGCCGGCCACCCTCCGCCTCGACGCTCTACGCTCTACGCTCTGCGCTCTGCACTCTGCACTCTGCGCTCAGCATCGCATCTCATCAGACCAGTCCAACCCCAGCCTTCCGCCTCGCACACCGACTCCAGCGAACCGCGCGCCGCAGAGTCTGCGCCCACGCAGCCCGGCCGACGAGCTAGCTCCTCGATGCGCCGACTTGGGCACAGCTGCATGCCGTGCAAAGGTCGAGCAGAGCATTTCGCATAGCCATGGGCCCATATAAGAAATAGCACGCAGTAGGCCGCCATTGGCCTCGCTCGCGCAGGCCCCATCCTCGAACACCTGCAGCGACCAGACCGCCGCCGCATCCACCCGAAGCATGCTGCCGCTCGCCGCTCGCCAGTGACGCCCCAGAGCGTGGCCCCTGCCAGCTAATTGGCATGGCCCGCCTGCAGCGACCTTCGTGAAAATTCCCCGGCCAGACGACATGCCTTGGTCGTCGAGCCCGTCTTTGTCAGGCACACCCAGAGCCCGAGCACGTGGTGCCGTGTAGCACCACCTGCATTCCGCCGCTCGATGCTGCACACGTCTTGCGCAACCCGACGTTACTCGCCCTGGCCACACTTGCAGATATATTACACCTTAGTGCTGCTTCCGACCGCCGCGCTCCTGCCAATCTCTGTAACCCTAAAGCCCGTTCGCGGTGCGTGAATGCGCAACTCTGTAGCGTCTTTGCTCCTCGCTGCCACCGTCACCTCGTCCTGCGTCAATGCGACCAGCTGGCCCGTGTCACGATGCTCGGAGCCCCAGTCTGTGGGATACAGCTCCACCTCCGTGCCCTTTTGCAGGCCGAGCGGATCATCGCTGTCTACGTCGCCCTGATGCTCCTCCAGGCTGGAGCTGGTGATGAAGTCCAATGCTTCATTTCCGTTCAATTGCACCGTCTTGGGCGCCGACGATCCTGCCTCTTCGAGAGCTGCCTGAAATCGCGAGATCCAAGCGTACACCTTCGGGAAGCGCCGCGGGGACACGACATGAGAAGGCATGGATCCCTCTAGACTGACAAGCCAGTCGAGAGGCCAGATTGCTGGTTGGGATTAGCTCGGTTACGAAGACGACACTGCTGCCTTGGGCTCCGTGTCTGGACGTCTTCCGAGACGGACGCACTCGCTCAGCATGCAAGGCTCGCCGGTACGCCGATAGGATAGAAGGGCCGTCACCGGGCCCGTAGCTCCGACAGTAGAGAGAGAAGATGTGCCGTTCGAAAGGATGACACGCACCTTCGATGTCCGCCAAGGACGGCTTCGGGGTGTTCAGCACCCAATCCCTCCCGTCGGACAAGACGGTGGTTTCGAATATGTCAAACATGTTCCTGACGTACGCCAGGCACTCAGGGCGACCCTCGTCCAGAGCTTCCGCTGTCCATTCGCGGCCACAAAAGCCCTTTCGATCATACACAAACGTGGGGTCCCCGACAAACTTCGTCGGCACCAGTCCTGCCGCTGTAGCGAAGACCGGTCCTTCAATCATGCACTTTTCCAGCAGTTTCTCAACAAACTTGTCTTCTGGTTTGTTGCTTCCCAGCTTTCCATCCGGAAACTGCGCCTCTAGTTTTCGAAGGATGAGTCGGGTATCAAGGTACACGTCGCGCCCAACAGTGAGGATGGGGATGCGGCGATAGTTTAGTCTTAGCTTCTCCAAATCAGGGCGCGGCATGATGGAGGGTTGTTCCTGGTCACACTCAGACTTGGTAGGTGCACAACGTAGAAATACTAACACATATAGCGTAGCCAATACCCCTCAGTTGCAGGTACCACGACACCCTCTTACCGAAAGGGGACGACGGGTAGCTGAAAAGCACAATGCCATTCGGCGCGCTCGGTGAGCCCATTGTTACTTCTTGCGGCGAGGGATCCAATTCTCCGAACAAAAGTTCGACACCGCTGGGCGTGGAATGGTCTTGTAGTACCCAGCTAGTTCCATGACGTACTGATGCGGTTCGGCCCTTTTCCCGAACCCCACCTCGGGTCAGTGTCGATCCAGAGAGTTCCACCATCCTGCGGACAGCGATCCTAGCAACGCCAGAGGATAAGTCGGATGCGGACAATGTCGCATCTCTGGCCGGCTCACGTTCGTCCGCACCGTTCGGCGTCTGCCTAGAGAGTCGTTCGCTTTGGTTCTTTCCATACTGAGAGACAGCTTCTACTCATCTTGACTATCTAGTTGCTCCTTGTGGGTCGTATACCTGTTCCACCTTTATGCTGCATATTGGGTCAAGGTCCATGCCGTAACCACTGTTACAAGTACATGACGTGCTGGGAGCTGGATGCACGACACCTAACGTTTGTTAGTGTCACGCGGATAGAAGAAATCGTAGGGTCGATTTGTACAAAGTCGCACATCGCAAAGATCATGCAGAGGGGTCTCAGTGCGTTGGATCTACATTGATGTTCCAACATCTGGGCTCCACGACGCTTCTTGTACCTCGCTCCAGCTTTGGACGATGGACCAAATGGTGATCACTCGAAGCAATCGATATTTGCTATTTGCCTCCTTTTCCCTCCCTCACCATCTGTAAACCCAGTTCTTTAAGCTTGAACTTCTGAATCTTCCCACTTGCCGTCTTGGGATATGTATCAATCCAAAACACATACTTCGGCACTGCATCACAAGCGTCAGCACTCTTCTCCCTCCCTCAAGACACAAAGACGGACTTACCCAAATGATGACTCAACCTCTCCCGCACCCACGACCTCACCTCCTCCACCGTCAACTCCCTCTCCTCCCCCTTATGCCGGACCACAAAAGCCGCCACACACTCCCCCAACTTCTCATCCGGCAACCCCACCACACTAACCTCCCTGACCTTGTCATGCCCAAACAGACAATTCTCTACTTCGAGCGGGTGTATGTTCTCGCCGCCGCGAATGATGAGGTCTTTTATCCTGCCTGTGATCTTAACGTAGCCGTCGGAGTCTATCGACGCTTCGTCGCCGGTGTGCATCCAGAGGACGTTGTTGGCGTCCGGGACGAGAACTTCGGCGGTGCGGACGGGGTCGTTGTAGTAGCCGCTCATGACGAGGTATCCGCTTACGGCGAGCTCGCCGCGTTCGTTTATTGCCAGGGTTCGGGAATGATCTGACGGATCTACGACTTTTGCATGCACATGCGGTAACAACCTCCCTACGCTGTCGATCCTCTTGTCCATAGGGTCATCTGTCGTAGTCATTGCCGACACTGGGCTCGTCTCCGTCATCCCATAGCAGATGGTCAACTCGGTTAAGTTGAGCACCTTGTGTAGCTTGCGCATGAGTTCGGAGGGAATCGAGCTGCCTGCCGCAATGCCTGTTCGTAGCTGCGAGAAGCCATCGTAAGGGACGGTGCCGTTTGCGAGGAGCTCGAGCTCGGCAACGAACATTGTTGGGACGCCGTAGAGGGCTGTGCATGCGTGTTCGCGGACGGCTTGGAGGGTGGCGAGGGGGTTGAAGGCTTCGGCGGGGAAGACGATGGCGGAGCCGTGGGTCGCTGTTGCCATGTAGCCTAGGATGCCTGGAGTGATTGTTAGTGAATTCTCGAGTCTGGTGTTGTTGTTTAGATGAGGCGTACATCCAAAGCAACTGTTGTAGTGGTCAGTATTGTTTCAAACTATGAGCAAGTTTGAGGGAAGACGTACTGAAATAACGGCGGTGGACAACACACCACATCCCTCTCCGTCAAAACCATGCGATCCCCAATACTCTTCCCATTATTCAAAATACTCTTGTGGCTCAAACACGCCGCCTTAGGCATACTCGTCGTCCCACTAGTAAATTGGATATTCGCAATCTCGTCCGGAAGTAAACCTTGGTCTTCCAATGCCTTTCCAGCTCCCCCATCCTCCAGAACATCAGAGTACCTAGTGATACTCCTGTATTCATCTATGCCTATCCGCCCATCCGAGTTGTTCACGAGAACGACAGAACGCAGCGAGGGAGCGATTGGGGATTCTAGCTTTGAGCCTGAAAGATTCGGGACCAGTGATTGCAGAAGAGGGACGTTCGATCGAGGGGTTTTGTACGGGAGGTTCGTTTCGGCACCGATGATTAGGTGGCTTGCTTCCAGGTGGTTCAGCGCACTCAGCACTTGAGGCGCGTTGAAAGCCGGGTTCAGTGGAACCTAGCTCCAGTATCAGCATCACCCTATATACAGTGTTGTATTCTGCCTTCCTTACCAGTATGGCTCCGAGCTTGAACAGCGCGTACGTAGCGGTCGCAAACTCGACATTATTCCCCAAGCTCACCGCGACCCTTGCTCCCTTCCGCACGCCCTGCTTGGCCAATCCTCTCGCCAGCGCATTGGAATCGCGGTCAAGGTTGTCGTACGTCAGGCGTATATTTTGGTGGTGCGATATGACGCTGTCTACAAATCAGTGCACGGTTGCAAAGGTTCGGTACTCGAGGACAAATTACGCATCGCGGTCGCCGAATTGCTGAACGATATTCGCAAAGTGCTGCGGTACAGTCTGCTCGAGCAGGGGAGGCTATAGCAGACATCAGCACGCAGCTTCACTGGAAGAAAAGCTTCGTACCTCGGTTGGACCTATGCAATGAGCTTGCGTAAGAATACTTCGTCGTGCGTTATGATGGGCGCAAGGCAGCTTTCTGGAACGAGCGAGCACCCTGCGGAACATGATCACTGCAGCTATTCATGGAGAAGTACGGGAAGAAACGTGCTGGAGGAAAAACAAGCATGGGGAGGTTGGCAAAGACGGAATTGGGCCGCGGCTGGTGCGATCGCCATGCGAGCTACCCCGCAAGAAACGTGGCGGGGTAGCTTCAGGAACGGGCGTCCATGGCTTCTATCATTTCCTTTAAAAAGTATGATCTGTTCCATGATGCAAGTACGTACATTTCTTCATTTGTGCGCTATCATTTTCTTAATGATGGGATCGACCAACTATAAAAATTCCATCAGGTCCACTCCTTGAACTCTTTCTGCCTCTCCCTCGAGTTCCAGTGCAAGGTCCGACTGATACCATCAATCCAGTCCTTGCTCTTCCGATCCAGCGGCAACACGCTCGGAAAAGGAAATCTCGATGCACTAATCGTCACGTAATCACCCGGATTGAGTTCCACCCTCTCGCGCCCATCGAAGCTGGCCCAAGAGCTCGTGCGAGCGTCGTACGGCACACCCGTCCGCAGCACCATAGTGTCGGGCAAGATGATAGGGCGGAAGGAAAGGGTGTGCGCACAAATGGCCGTCACGAGGATGACGGGGTTGTCCGGGTGGCAGAGGGAGCCGCCAGCAGCGAGGTTGTAGGCAGTGCTGCCGGTGGGAGTGGATACACAG
>Ga0247740_1001047_pt1 | contig 12174 bp, 8 predicted proteins | sample UWRJL148409B2_FD_180942 | JGI IMG/M metagenome (GOLD analysis project Ga0247740, IMG submission 180942) | Plant litter microbial communities from Arlington Agricultural Research Station in Wisconsin, United States - UWRJ-L148-409B-2 | ecosystem: Environmental > Terrestrial > Plant litter >...
CCGAAAGTTAAACGAGTAACGGAATCAGGTATGCAACCATTTATCGGTTTATTAAAATAGTCACCAAAAGTTAAATTAGTAACGGAATCAGGTATGCAACCATTTATCGGTTTATTAAAATAGTCACCAAAAGTTAAATTAGTAACGGAATCAGGTATGCAACTATTGATTGTTTGATTAAAATCATAACCGAAAGTCAGATGAGTAACGGATTTAGGTATGCAGCCATTAATTGTTTGATTAAAATCATCACCAAAAGTTAAATGAGTAACGGAATCAGGTATGTAGCCATTTATTGTTTGATTAAAACTGTGACCAAAAGTTAAACGAGTAACGTGCTTAGGAAGGGATTCATTGGTGTCTGACGTAATAACATTACTAAATTGATGAAAATATGACAAGTTGACGATTTCTCCGATGCACACCTTCGTCGAAAATAGAGTACGAAATTTGATAACCAAAAAATGTTTGGATGTAGCGGAAAGGTGAATATTATCTTTGTCGGATAGATAAGCACAAATATGCAGAATTTCATCGGTTAAGGTATCCATTTTGATAATAAAAGAAATGATGGAGTTCAAGAGAAAGAAAAAGTCAATTTTAAGATTGCATGTCTGGATAACGAACAAATATTTACGTTAATGTTAAAAATGACACTGGTAATGACAAGCATAATTGCACGCAGACACTATGATGAAATATTTGTTCATGATCATGATTAAATATTTTCACTTTCTTATTGTCACTTTCGGGAACATCTTTTCGCTTATTGAACGTCCATAAATGCCACTTAACGAAATGTTAATTACTGAATTAGGTATTGGGTCTATACTTTGATTAAAACAGTAACCGAAGATTATATTCGTAACGGAATCAGGTATGCAACCATCTATTCGTTTATTAAACGTGTCACCGAAAGTTAAATGAGTAACGGATTCAGATATGCAACCATCTATTGGTTGATTAAAATAGCCAGTGAAAGTTAAATGAGTTACTGAATTGGGTATACAACTATTTATTGGTTGATTAAAACCGTAACCGAAAGTTAAATGAGTAACGGAATTAGGTATGCAACCGTTTATTGGTCGATGAAACGAGTCACCAAAAGTTAAATGAGTAACGGATTCAGGTATACAACTATTGATTGGTCGATCAAAATCGACACCGAAAGTTAAATGAGTAACTGAATCAGGTATGCAACCATTGATTGGTTGATTAAAACCGTGACCGAAAGTTAAATGAGTAACGGAACCAGGTACGCAACTATTGATTGGTTGATTAAAACAGAAACCGAAAGTTAAATGAGTGACGGAATTAGGTATACAACCATAGATTGTTTGATTAAAATCTCGACCGAAAGTTAAATGGATAAGGTGCTTAGGAAGAGATTCATTGGTGTCTGACATAATAACATTACTAAATTGGTGAAAATATGATAAACGAATGATATCTTTGATGTGCGTCTTAGTAAAAAATAGTACACGAAATTTGATGACAGAAAAACGTTTGGATGTAGCAGAAAGATGAATTTTATCTTTGTCGGACAGATAAGCACATATATGCAAAAATTCATCTGTTAAAGTATCCATGACAGTTGATGTAAAAAGAAATAATGGAGTGCAAGACAAAGAAAAAGTCAATTTTAAGACGTGCGGATAACGAAAAAATATCTACATTGGTGCAGCTAAAAATGACATCGATAACGACGAGTTACGTTGCACGCCCATACAATGAACAAATATTTGATTATCATCATAATCAAATATTTTCACTTTCTTATTGTTACTTTCGGCAATATCTTTTCGCTAATTTCACGTTTGTAATTGCTGCTTAATGAGATGTTAATGATCGGAATAGGTAATTCGTCTATGTTCTGATCAAAATTATAACCGAATGCTAAATAAGTAACGGAATCAGGTATGCAACCATTTATTGGTTTATCAAAACAGTAACCGAAAGTTAAATGAGTAATGGAATCAGTTATGCAACCATTTATTGATTGGTTAAAATTGTAACCTAAAGTTAAATGAGTAACTGAATCAGGTATGCAACTATCTATCGGTTGATTAAATTTGAAACCGAAAGTTAAATGAGTCACTGAATCAGGTATACAATTTTTTATTGATTGGTTAAAATTGTAACCTAAAGTTAAATGAGTAACTGAATCAGGTATGCAACTATCTATCGGTTGATTAAATTTGAAACCGAAAGTTAAATGAGTCACTGAATCAGGTATACAATTTTTTATTGATTGGTTAAAATTGTAATCGAAAGTTAAATGAGTCACTGAATCAGGTATGCAATCTTTTATCGATTGATTAAAACTGTGACCGAAAGTTAAATGAGTCACTAAATGGGGTATGCAATCTTTTATCGATTGATTAAAACAGTGACCGAAAGTTAAATGAGTCACTAAATGGGATATGCAATCTTTTATTGGTTGATTAAACTCATCACCGAAAGTTAAATGAGTAACTGAATCAGATATGTAACCATTTATTTGTTGATTAAAATTGTTACCGAAAGTTAAATGAGTAACTGAATTAGGTATGCAACTATTTATTGATTGATTAAAATAGTTACCAAAAGTTAAATGAGTAACGGAATCAGGTATGCAACTATTTATTGGTTGATTAAAATCGATACCGAAAGTTAAATGAGTAACTGAATCAGGTATGCTACCGTTTATCGGTTGATTAAAATCGACACCGAAAGTTAAATGAGTAAGAGAATTAGATATGCAACTATTGATTGGTTGATTAAAACATGAACCGAAAGTTAAATGAGTAACTGAATTAGGAACGCAGCCATTTATTTGTTGATTAAAATCTCTACCGAAAGTTAAGCGAGTAACAGAATCAGGTATGCAACTATTGATCGGTTGATTAAAATAGTAATCGAAAGTTAAATTAATAACACGTTTAGGAAGGGATTCATCGGTGTCTAACATAATAACGTTACTAAATTGATGAAAATATGATAAATGAATGATATCTTTGATGCACATTTTAGTAAAAAATAGAACACGAAATTTGATAACAGAAAGATGTTTGGATGTAGTAGAAAGACGAATATTATCTTTGTCTGATAGATAAGTACAAACATGTAGAATTTCGTCGGTTAATGTATCCATTTTTTGATATGAAAAATCAATAATGTAGTGCAAGTGAAAGAAAAGTCAATTTTTAAGCGCCAATGACCGGCATAATTGCATGCTGACACAATTTACAAATATTTAATTATCATGATAATTAAATATTTTATCTTATTGTCACTTTCGACAACATCTTTTCGCTTATTGAACGTTTATAATTGCTGCTTAATGAGATGTTAATGACTGAAATAGGTAATTCGTCTATGTTCTTATCAAAACAGTAACCGAAAGTTAAATGAGTAACGGAATCAGGTATGCAACCTGTGATTGTTTGATTAAAACAGCCACCGAAAGTTAAATGAGTAACGGATTCAGGTACGCAATTATTTATTTGTTGATTAAAATCTCTACCGAAAGTTAAATGAGTAACGGATTTAGGTATATTATCTTTTATTGTTTGATTAAAAAATGTACCAAAAGTTAAATAAGTGACAGAATCAAGTATGCAACTATTGATAGGTTGATTAAAATTGTAACCAAAAGTCAGATGAGTAACGGAATCAGGTATGCAACCATTTATTGTTTGATTAAAACAATGACCGAAAGTTAAATGAGTAACGGAATCAGGTATGCAGACATTGATTGGTTGATCAAAACACCAACCGAAAATTAAATTTGTAACCGATTCAGGTATGAAACTATTGATCGGTTGATTAAAACAGTAACCGAAAGTTAAATGAGTAACAAAGTCAGGTATGCAATCTTTTATTGGTTGATTAAAATCGCAACCGAAAGTTAAATTTGTGACGGAATCAGGTATGCAACTATTGATTGGTTGATTAAAACAGTAACCGAAAGTTAAATGAGCGACGGAATTAGGTATGCAATCTTTTATTAATTGATTAAAACACCAACCGAATTTTAAATGAGTTATGGAATCGGGTATACAAACATCGATTGATTTATTAAAGCAGTCATCGAAAGTTAGACTGTTAGCGTGTTTAGGAAGGGGCTGATTGGTGTCCATAATGACATTACTAAATTGATGAAAATATGATAATTGAATAATATCATGAATGTACATCGTAGTAAAAAATAGAATGCGAAATTTGATATCAGAAAGGCGTTTGGATGCTGTAGAAAGGTGAATATTATCTTTGTCGGATAAATAAGCACAAATATGCAGTATTTCATCGGTCAAAGTGTTCATTTTGATAAGAAAAGAAATCATGTCATGTAAGCAAAAGAAAATTCAATTTTAAGGTGACTAAAAATTGTTTCACGTATAATTGCGTACTAATACAACAAACAAATATTTAACTATCATAATAAAATATTTTTGATGTGGCTAAAAATGACATTGGTGATGAAATTTAGAATTGCACGCCAACATAATGATTAAATATTTGTTCATGATTATGATTAAATATTTTCACTTTCTCGTTGTTACATCCGACAGAATTTCCAGAACATCTTGGAGACATTGATAACTACAGAGTCGTTATGATGAAAAAAACGGTTACTATTTTGGAACCGATGGCGAGCATAATTGCATGCTAACACAACGATTAAATATTTGTTCATGTTCATGATTAAATATTTTCACTCTCTTATTGTCACTTTAGACAACATCTTTTCGCTTATTGAACGTTTATAATTGCTGCTTAATGAGATGTTAATTACTGAAATAGGTAATTCGTCTATGTTCTTATCAAAATCGTGACTGAAAATTAAATGAGTAACAGAATTGGGTATGCAGCCATTTATTGGTTTATTAAAATCATGACCGAAAGTTAAATGAGTGACGGATTCAGGTATACAACTATTGATTGGTTGATTAAAATGGAAACCTAAGGTTAAATGAGTAACGGAATCAGGTATGCAACTATTAATTGGTTGATCAAAATGGAAACCTAAGGTTAAATGAGTAACGGAATCAGGTATGCAATCGTTGATTGGTTGATTAAAATGGTGACCGAAAGTTAAATTCGTAACAGAATCGGGTATGCAACCATTTATCGGTTGATTAAATTTCCAACCGAGAGTTAAATGAGTAACGGAATCAGGTATGCAACTATTGATTAATTGATCAAAATGGCCACCAAAAGATAATTGTGTAACGCGCTTAGGAAGGGATTCATTTGTGTCTGACATAATAACATTAGTAAATTGATGAAAATATGATAAGTTGATGATATCTTTGACGCGCGTTTTGGTAAAAAATAAAATACGGGATTTGATAATCAAAAAATGTTTGGATGTAGCAGAAAGGTGAATATTATCTTTATCGGACAAATAAGCACAAATATGCAGAATTTCATCTGTTAAAGTATCCATTTTGATATTAAAATCAATAATGTCATGTAAGCAAAAGAAAAGTCAATTTTAAGGCGAAACATTGACGTACTACTAAACATGAAAACAATATGCGACACAAAAAATATTTAGAAGATGTCAAAATTGATTTAGCATAAAGGTGTTCACTGCATTAATCAAAATATATTATCATAATATGAAATACGGCGAATAAATAATGTAGATGTTGTCATTGTACAAGATGATGACAAGTTACGTTGCATGCCACACAATTCACAAATATTTGATTATCATCATAATTAAATATTTTCACTTCCTTATTGTTACTTTCGGCAATATCTTTTCGCTTATTGAACGTTTATAATTTCTGCTCAATGAAATGTTGACGAGTGAAATAGGTATCAAGTCTATACTTTGATTAAAAACCCAACCGAAAGTTAAATGAGTAACGGATTTAGGTATGCGACCATTTATTGGTTGGTTAAAACGTGCACCGAAAGTTAAATGAGTAACGGATTCAGGTATGCAATCATTTATTTGTTGATTAATATTGTTACAGAAAGTTAAATGAGTAACGGATTTAGGTATGCAACCATTAATTGGTTGATTAAAACGGAAACCGAAAGTTAAATGAGTAACGGAATCAGGTATGCAACTATTGACAGGTTGATTAAATTTGCAACCGAAAGTTAAATGAGTAACCGAATCAGGTATGCAACTATTGATTGGTTGATTAAATTTGTAACCGAAAGTTAAATGAGTAACCGAATCAGGTATGCAACTATTGATTGGTTGATTAAATTTGTAACCGAAAGTTAAATGAGTAACGGAATCAGGCACGCCAGCATTAATTGGTTGATTAAAATCGTCACCGAAAGTTAGATGAGTTACGGATTTAGGTATGCAATCTTTTATTCTTTTATTAAAACGGTTACCGAAAGTTAAATGAGTAACGGAACCGGGTATACAACCATTGATTGGTTGATTAAAATTCCAACCGAACGTTAAATGTGTAACCGAATTAGATATGCAACTATTGATTGGTTGATTAAAATAGTAATCAAAACTTAAGTGAGTAAAGGAATCAGGTATGCAACTATTGATTGATTGATTAAATTTTTGACCGAAAGTTAAATGAGTAACAGAATCAGGTATACAACTATTGATTGGTTGATTAAAACGGTCACCGAAAGTTAAATGAGTAACGGAATCAGGTACACAATCTTTTATTGGTTGATTAAAATTGTCACCAAAAGTTAAATGAGTAACAGAAATAGGTATACAGCTATTGATTGGTTGATTAAAATATTCACCGAAAGTTAAATGAGTAACGGAATTAGGAATGCAACTATTGATTGGTTGATTAAAATATTCACCGAAAGTTAAATGAGTAACGGAATTAGGAATGCAACTATTGATTGGTTGATTAAAATAGTGACCGAAAGTTAGATGAATAACGGAATTAGGCATGCAACTATTTATTGGTTGATTAAAATTGTCACCGAAAGTTAAATAAGTGACAGAATCAGGTATGCAACCATTTATTGGTTGATTAAAATTGTAACCAAAAGTTAAATGAGTAACGGAATCACGTATGCAATCATCGGTTGGTTTATCAAAATTGTCATCGAAAGTTAAATGATTTACGTGTTTAGGAAGAGATTCATTAGTGTCAAACATAATAACATTACTAAATTGATGAAAATATGATAAATGAATGATATCTTTGATGCACATCTTAGTAAAAAATAGAATGCGAAAATTGATGACAAAAAAACGTTTGGATGTTGCAGAAAGGTGAATGTTGTCTTTGTCGGATAAATAAGCACAAATATGCAGAATTCCATCGGTTAATGTATCCATGACAGTTGATGTAAAAAGAAATAATGGAGTGTAAGATAAAGAAAAAGTCAATTTTAAGATTGCAGGTATGTTGATATTGTGAAGATGATGGATGATGTGACGTTGCATGGGAACACAATTGTTAATATTTGTCTATGATCATAGCTAAATATTTACTAACACTGCAAAGGTTACTGTATCGGGGTGTTGTACTTGACACGCAGAATTGTACGCTAACACAATGATTAAATATTTGTTCATGATTAAATATTTTTATCACCCGATCGTTACTTTTGGTAATATATTTTTGCTGATTTCATGTTTGTAGTGGCTACTTAATGAAATGTTGAATTCGCGGACGTTCTGATACGCTTTGCATCAAAATATCCGTACTACAAATAATACCCCAATTTGAAAACGGATTAAGCATCATAAAAGTCTAAAATGCCCTAATTTTAAAATCGGATAAGCTAAATGAGAAATTTAGGGCTCTCCTCTGCCCCTCCTCCGATGGAAGGGGCTTTCAAAAATCAACTTTGGAAAAAAAGCCATTCGACCAGGATTTTTTTTGGAAAGCCATACAGTCCGGTTGGAAGGAATCGTTAGTAAAAAAATGGTGATATAAATATGTTGCAAGAATGTATGATAATGTCGAAATCTGACAAAGGTAATGGTGATGGATGCAACATATGTCCCAAATGCAACAGAAAGTTTCTAACAAAATACAAATATGATAGACATATGAATAATGTCAACGGATGCGACCCAGAGAAAATTCACGGGAATTTTGGGAAAAAGAAGGACGGTGCAACTACTCCGATGAAACAATTAAAATATAACGATGGTAACAGAATTATTTGTGAATGTTGTAAAGATAAAAATGGCAAGAGTGTTTCATTTAGCAACGAATACAACTACAAAAGGCATCTGAATACTGAAGCACACAAAGCAAAAATTAATGTTGAACGCAATTTTAGCATTAGTGGCAACAACAACACCACACATTTTACTGATAATAGTGTAAATAATTACAATATAGGCGACAACATAAAACTTGTAATAAATGTAACCATACCGCCGGAATTAGCTAAAAAGCCATACACAGATGCAAATATTGATGATCTGTCGTTGTTCCAACAATACATCATAATGGCAACAGAAGATATCCCGTACATCAGCATCCTTGATAATTTGAATTACCATCCGGACAAAGACGAGTACCACAACATTGAGTACAAAAATCTCAAATGCAACACCGTCAGTGTGCATGAGGGGGATGGGCTGAAAAGTAAGTTCATAACAGAAGTATTGAATAACATAATCATGACTGATAGGATATTGTTGTGTAAGATCTTCAACAAATTTAGAATTTTTATGGGATCTGAGTGCTGCAAAATTCAGATAAATCATTTATATTCGGGTCTTCCGTGTTATAGCAAGGAATACAAAATGTTGTCGTCACAAATCAAACACCATCTGTATAACAAACGCGGACCTAAAGAATATCCACCGATGGGTGATGACAATATTCCCGACAAAGAAAATCCTGTTTGGCAAAAACTATCTAAAACGTTTCGATGGAAAGAAGTGACCGATTACATAACCAGAATGACCGATTTAGGAATAGATTTTGACCAAAATTTGCAAAAAATATACAACGCCATAATCGCGCACTTAAATCAAACTCCGAGTGAACAAAAGCCAACAGAAAGGGCATTTTTTGCAAAAATACAAGAGAGAATAAAAGCATTGGTCCGTCAGATAAACACAAACACTCCCACGTCAGATGATGACGAAGGCTCGCTGCGAATTATTGGGAAAGAATCAGCTAGGACTATCCGAGTAAGAGGCTCATCACTTATCAAGCCTTCGATACAAAAAAAAGAAAAATCCACCAAACCCGCGGAAAATAAAAAGCCGCGTTGCAAAATTATTACTTTCGAATCGATACGACCCGAACCGAGCGAGGAAGATAAAAAAGGTCCAGAACAGACAGAATCCAGCGAATCCGACGATCACAAAAATCAATCAAAAACTAAACGATCCGGTGGTCACAAAAAAGGTTCCGAACTGTCGGACGAATCAAACCGCCATAAAAAGAAAAAGTCGACAGGCCGCAAAAAGAAATCTCGTCGATCGCGACATAGTGGCAGCAAAACAGCAAATCCAAAAAAATCTAAGTCACTAGAGCACAAATAATATTTGATTATTATCATAATTAAATATTTTCAAAATATGTAACCATTATACGTTTTACATGTTCATAATATAAAAAAGCCCTAATTTAAAAACGGATACGCGTCGCAAAATTAAAAAAAGCCCTAATTTAAAAATCGGATAAGCTAAAAGGAAAAATTAGGGCACTCCTCCGCCCCTCCTCCGATGGAAGAGGATTTCAAAACTCGAATTTGAAAAAAAAGCCGTCCAAATAGAATTCAAACCCGCAAGGAAGCAAAAGAGTATGTGATATTCAGAATTGCACGCCAACACAACGAACAAATATTCGATTATCATCATGGTCAAATATTTTTGTTTACATAGTCAACAATGATTCACATATTATCGGCAACGACATTCAGAATTGCATGCGCACACAATGATAAAATATTTGTTCATGATCATGATTAAATATTTTCACTTTCTTATTGTTACTTTCAGCAACATCTTTTCGCTTATTGAAAGTTTATAGTTGCTGCTTAATGAGATATTATTAATCGAAATAGGTAATTCGTCTATGTTCTGATCAAAAAAGTGACCGAAAGTTAAATGAGTAACGGAAACAGGTATGCAATCATTGATTGGTTGATTAAAACGATTACCCGAAAGTTAAATGAGTAACGGAAACAGGTATGCAACCATTGATTGGTTTATTAAAACGATTACCGAAAGTTAAATGAGTAACAGAATCAGGTATGCAATCATTTATTGGTTGATTAAAATTGTAACCGAAAGTTAAATGAGTAACAGAATCCGGGATACAACCATTTATCGGTTGATTAAAATCCCAACCGAAAGTTAAATGAGAAACTGAATTAGGTACGCAATCATTTATTGGTCGATTAAAATCGCAACCGAAAGCCAAATGAGTAACGGAATCAGGTATGCAACTATTGATTGGTTGATTAAAATGCCAACCGAAAGTTAAATGAGTAACAGAATCTGGTATGCAGCTATTGATTGGTTGATTAAAATCGTCACCGAAAGTTAAATGAGTAACTGAATTAAGTATGCAACTATCGATTGGTTGATTAAAATCGTCACCGAAAGTTAAATGGGTCACTAAATCAGGTATGCAACCGTTTATTGTTTGATTAAAATTGTCACCGAAAGTTAAATGGGTCACTAAATCAGATATGTGACCATTTATTGTTTGATTAAAATCTCTACCGAAAGTTAGATGAGTAACGGAATTAGGTACGCAACCATTTATTGTTTGATTAAAATCTCTACCGAAAGTTAAATGAGTGACGGAATTAGGTATGCAACCATTTACTGGTCGATTAAAATTAACACCGAAAGTTAAATGGGTAACGGAATTAGGTATGCAACCATTTATTGTTTGATTAAAATTCCAACCAAAAGTTAAATGAGTAACGAAATCAGGTATGCAGCCATTAATTGGTTTATTAAAATCGTCACCAAACGTAAGACGAGTAACGGAATTAGGTATACAACTATCAACAGATTGATTTAAGCGGTTGTGGAAAGTTAGACAGTTAGTGTGTTTAGGAAGGGGGTCGTTAGTGTCAGACATTATGACATTACTAAATTGATGAAAATATGATAGATTGATAATATCTTTGATGCGCATCTTAGTAAAAAATAAAATACGGTATTTGATAATCAAAAAACGATTGGATGTGGCAGAAAGGTGAACGTTATCTTTGTCAGATAGCTGAGCACAAATATGCAGAATTTCGTCGGTTAAATTATCCATTTTGATAACAAAAATCAAGAATGCAATGTAAGTAAAAGAAAAGTCAATTTTAAGGTCGTTTCACGCACATTGCAATGACCGGCACAATTGCATGCCCACACAATGAACAAATATTTGATTATCATCATAATTAAATATTTTGTCTTATTGTCACTTTCGCCCTAGAATTCTTGCCTTTAGGCAAGAATTCGGGCCCCGAATTTGGAGGCAAGCCTCCAAATTCTAGGGAGACAACATTTTTTCGCTTATTTCACGTTTGTAATTGCTGCTTAATTCGATATTATTAATCGAAACAGGTAATTCGTCTATGTTCTGATCAAAATACCTACCGAAAGTTAAATGAGTGACGGAATCAGGTATGCAACCATTTATTGGTTGGTTAAAATCATAACCGAAAGTTAAATGAGTAACGGAATCAGGTATGCAATCATAAATAGGTTGATCAAAATCGTAACCGAACGTTAAATGAATAACGGAATCAGGCATGCAACTATTGATTGGTTGATTAAAATCGTCACCGAAAGTCAAATGAGTAACGGAATTAGATATGCAACTATTAATTGGTCGATCAAAATCTAAAGTTAAATGAGTAACTGAATCAGGTATGCAACCATTTATTGTTTGATTAAAACAATAACCGAAAGTTAGGTGAGTAACGAATTCAGGTATGCAATCATCGATTGGTTGATTAAAATCGAAACCGAAAGTTAATGAGTAACGGAATCAGGTATGCAAGCATTTATTGGTTGATTAAAATGATGACCGAAAGTTAAATAGGTAACGGAATCAGCTATGCAACCATTTATTTGTTGATCAAAATAGTGACCGAAAGTTAGATGAGTAACGTGTTTAGGAAGAAGTTCGTTAATATCAAACATTATGACATTGCTAAATTGATGAAAATATGATAAACAAATGATATCTTTGATCTGCACCTCAGTAAAAAATAGGACACGAAATTTGATGACGGAAAAACGTTTGGAAG
>Ga0247740_1001049_pt1 | contig 12160 bp, 9 predicted proteins | sample UWRJL148409B2_FD_180942 | JGI IMG/M metagenome (GOLD analysis project Ga0247740, IMG submission 180942) | Plant litter microbial communities from Arlington Agricultural Research Station in Wisconsin, United States - UWRJ-L148-409B-2 | ecosystem: Environmental > Terrestrial > Plant litter >...
AATAGGTCCGGTCGCTCGCTATCGATTCCGACAAGCGCGGACGGGCTTCGAATAGTCGCTCGCGAGCGCGGCATCGGCGCCCGGACAAGGGGTTGCTCGCGTGCGCAGCCAGGCGACGCCGGCAATAGCCAGTGCCGCGCCGGCGAGGGCGGCCATTTTCTGCGCGGTCCTCTCTCGGACTCGGCGCGGTGCCGAAGGCTGGGACGTGCCCAGAGATGCTCGGTGACCATCAACGAGCAACCAAGGATCGTGATTTCGCAGCGCCAGAGTCCTTGTTTTCGGTCGCGCTCAATTCAAAGCCTGAATAGATAGCTATATGGGGGGAGCGAGAGACCGTGTTACGGGTGGCGCGGGATTGCGAACCAGTCGGCATCGCACCGTTGGGTGGCGTGCTGTTGCAAGTGGGAGTCGTCATGAAAAATTCGATCTTGATGATTGGGGTGTGGGGCGCGTGCGCGAGCTTTCTAGGCTGCGGCGGTGCGGGCTCCAGTGAAGCGGGCGTATCCAGCTCGGAGTTTGCGCTTTCCACGAGCACGAAGTTCTTCGTGCCGCCTCCGGATCCAGGCGCGGTCAAACAAGCCGAGCAGCTGTTGCGGAAAGGCAAAGTGCGCGACGCGCTGACGATCGCCGCGCTCGAGGTCGTGCCGAGCGCCGTGTGGTTCACGAGCGGCACGCCAGCTGAGGTTCGCCGCTCCGCGAAGAAGACCGCTCTCGCCGCCAAGCTGGAAAAGCGGGTCCCGGTGCTGGTGGCTTACAACCTGCCGTTTCGTGATTGCGCTCAGTACTCTTCGGGCGGCGCCCTGGACACGCCTGCCTACCAGCAGTGGATTGACGCTTTCGCCGATGGCATCGGCGATACTCGAGCGTTGGTGATCCTAGAACCGGATGGCTTAGGCTTGATTCCGTACAACACCACCATTTTCGGAGCCGCCGAGTGGTGCCAACCAACGATCACGAGCCCTGCTGGAGTGACGGTGCCCGCCCCGGGCGCCAGTGCGGAAGAGCGCTACGCGCAACTGCAATACGCGGTCAGCAGTCTGAAGCGCCGCGCGCCCAACGCCTCAGTTTACTTGGACGGCACGCATAGCGCGTGGCTCGGAGTGAGCGAAGCCGCATACCGCATTTACAAAGCGGGCTTCGTGGACGGCGTGCAACAAGTGCAAGGCTTTTACGTCAACGTGTCGAACTTTCAACCGACCGAGCAGGCAACACAGTTTGGTACTTGGGTCTCCAGCTGTTTGGCCGCCGGCACGCCGGGAGTCGGCCCCAGCTGGATGCAGGATACCGAGACGGGCGTTCCTCACTTCAGTTACTGCCCGGGTCAGTACGATCCAGACACCGGCTACACGAAGGTCAACTACACTCCGGCTTTCGCGGCTAGTGTGACCGCTGGCTTGGACGGGCTCCTGGGAGGCGCCAGCCCGCAAGTGCATTTCGTGGTCGATACCAGTCGCAACGGCAGGGGAGTGCTGAACACGGCGCCGTACGCCGCCGCGCCCTACAACCAGCCGGCAAGCGCGCTCGCCGCGCTCGATGCCGGTAGTTGGTGCAATCCAGTCGGCGCTGGCCTGGGCTCGAGACCGACGGCCAGTACGGGCACGCCGCTCGCGGATGCCTACCTATGGGTAAAGACTCCCGGGCAATCGGACGGAGCGTGTGACATTGCCGGAGGAGCGCGCGCCTGGGACTACTCGCAGTATAACCCCTGGGGTTTGACCGGTGACGCCACCAAACACTTCGACCCGCTCTGGGGGCAGGTCGATCCGGCTGCGGGCGATTGGTTTCCGGAGCAAGCGTTGCAACTCGCGCGCAACGCCAGCCCGCGTTTGCTCTAGGGGGCGCGTGTCTGGCAAGAGCCGCGGCCAACTGCGCGCGGCTCGTGCCAGCGTGGTCGTCGTTACTGCACGGCCAGCGTCACCTTGAGCACCGATTGCGCCGTCGGGTACGTATACGTGTCGCCAGTGGCGCTCAGCAGCTGTACTTTGCCTTCGCCCGCAGTGCCCGTATTCGGCGCGAGCTGATTGGTGACCGTGTTCGGCCCAATGCCGGGCGCCTCGTTGCCCTCGGTGCCCGCGTCCCAGAGCGACACCTGCGCGCTGACGTCCCCGGTGACGGGCTCGCCACCGGCGTCGAACAGCGCAATGCCGGTCGCGCTGGGAGCGATGAATACGTCGTTGGTCGCCGCGAGCATGGTTGCGAAGGAGAGCGCATCTCCCGGGCGAGCATCGAAGCTGAACTGATACTTCGACCCGGGCAAAATGGGCCCGGGTGCGCTGCTGCCGACCGGTAGATTGAACACCCCACCCGCCAACATGCCGGCCAAGTTGCTCAAGTTGGAGCTGAGCGGAGTGGTGTTGCCATCTTCGGCGATGGCTTCGATGCCCTTGCCGTAGTCGGCGGCGCCCGTCGTGAACAACGGTTTGGTGCCTGTGCTGTGCAGGACCCACGCGCCGGGTGAGGCGGGATAGGTGATGCCCGAGTTGGCCGCCGCGAACGCGCCGAGCATGCTAGGCGAGCCATCTTCCGCGATATTTTCGAGGCCCTTGCCGCGGTCTGGCATGCCGACCGTGTATAGCGGGTCCTTGCCATTGTGAACGACCCACACACCGGGTGACAGAGGCGCAGGAAAGTTCCCTTCGCTGGTCACCAATGCGGTGGCCGACGAGACGCTCTCGATCGTGATCTTGAACGACGTGCCCGTCAGGTGCATGACCGATACTTTGATGACGCTGGCGACGCTCGGGTAGTTGAATGCGACACCGTTGGAAGCGTTCGCGATCGCGACGACGTTTCCGTTCTGGGCGGGGCCGGTGTTGGGGGCGGCTTGTTTGCTGACCGTGTTCGCGCCGACGTGCGGTTCTTCGTTGATTTCGGTCCCTGCGTCCCACAGGTAAATCTGGCTCGTGACATCGGCGGTGATCGGAGCGCCGCTCTCGTCATACAAGGGGATGCCGTCGCCGTTCGGTCCAAAAAATAGGTCATTCGTGGCCGCGAGCATGGTCACGAACGACAGCTTCTGCTTGCGGCCCGCGGTCACCGTGAACTCATACTTCTTGCCGGGCGTTGCGGGGCCAGGCGCCACATCCCCCAGGGGGGTGTTGAACACACCGGAGCTGGTGAACAGCTTGGTTGTCGCTACGTTCTCGAGGGTAACCGTAAACTTCGCAGCGTTTGCGCCTCCGGCGCCCGACATGCCACCTTCGCCCGCGTTGCCCTGGCCCGCGTTGCCTTGGCCCGCGTTGCCCTGGCCCGCACTGTCTTCGCCAGCGGCGTTACCGCTGCCTGCAGAGCCACTGGCGCCGCCGTCGGCTTTGCCCGCAAGGTTTCCCGTACCGGCGTTGCCTTTGCCGCTCGCTCCCGCTGTGTTCCCGGTTCCGCCCGCGTTGACCGGCATCGAGTCGTCGTCGCTACTGCAGGCCGCCACCAGCGCGGACGTCGCGCACAAGAATACTGCCCAATTTCTTAGTCTCATCTGCCGAGCTCCTTCACGAAGTGATGTTGCACAGGTGATCCGGCCCATGAACCACTGGTTCTCGAGCTGCACCCAGCGCCAGTCAGTACCGAGCTGGAGCGGAACGGTTACGCGCCAGCTGGCACCTCCTGCACTTCTAGGAACTTTTTCAGACGAGGCTTTTTTGTCGCTCAGCCCGGAGGCTTGCCGCCCTCGACTCGCGCGCGTTGTCGCTCGGATTGCTCGCGGAGTTCTGGCGTCATGGCATCGCCAAAGTCTTCGTCGGAAAAGACCGGGCGAATTTCGATTTCCCCATCGGTCTGTTCAGGATTGGGCATGCGGCGGGCCCATTCCATGGCCTCTTCCATTGACTTGACCTGCCAGATCCAAAAGCCGGCCACGAGCTCCTTCGTCTCCGAGAAAGGGCCGTCGATGAACGAGCGACCCGCGCCCTTGAAGATCATACGCTTGCCTTTGGAGCTCGGATGCAGGCCTTCCCCGGCGAGTATCACGCCCGCTTTGATCAGCTCTTCGTTGAAGTTCCCCATTTCACGCAAGACCGCTTCGCCCGGCATCTTGCCGGCCTCGGAGTCTTTGCTGGCTTTGACAAAAACTACCACCTTCATCGTCGTCATCCTTTCGGCGAGAGACCTTCTCTCTATCCTCGCGACGAACGGTAGATAGGCAGATCGACACCGTCCACGACTTTTGTGGACCGAATTTTGAGCAACAAAGCCGAGGCGTTACGCCCAAGCCTCGCGTAACGCCTCCCGGCTGCGCTAAAAATCAGCGGTGAGCGTGGGCTCGAGCCAACTCGTTGGCGAGGGAGCGCTTGAGCTTGGAGGCCGCGCCGTGAATCGCTTCGTCGATGTTCGCTCCGCGGTGGGTGACGGCGATAGGCTGGATTGCCCCCACCCGCGCCTCCATCACGCAACGCTTGTCATTTGCGCCGGACTTGGAGCCGTTGTCGTCGCTCAAGTGAACCTCGACGCGAGTGACTTGCCGCTCGAAGTGGCTCACCGCGTGCTCGACTACACCTCGCACGTACTCGGCCACGCGTTCTCGCCCATCGATATTGTGGTCAGTGTTCACTTGGATTTGCATGATGCGGTATCTCCGTTTGGGTTCGAGTCGTGCAGGGTCAACGTTCCATGTCGAAGAATGATTCCTCGCGGCGAGGCGTCACGGCGCGCGAGGCAGATCGCCCTAGCGGGATTTGCGCATGGCTGCGCTAATGCCCCACACGATCAGCGCGATCACCGCGACTACGCCCAGCGCGCCCACCCAGACGCCGGCTTTGAAAATCCCGCCGATCACTTTGCAGCCACTCGAACCCACGGCGAGGCTCAGCAAACCAACTCCCGCCGCGGCGTGTGAACGAATGATGGTCATAGGCCTCGGGGGTTGCACACCCCGTGCCAATTGCCCCACGCGCTGGCCGGCTACACCGCAGCGCGCGCCGGAGCACCGCCGAGCATCTGCTCCCAGTACGGCGTCAGATCCAGTTCTACATCCAGGCGTTTCAGGAGCTGAAAAAGGCCGCCGAGTTTGCGATGCAGAAAGAGCAAGCGTCGCGGCGGCGGCGAGAAGGTGAGTGACGTCACGAAGCGGCGGACCACGTCGCTCGAGCGCGCGGCGTAGTCCGCGTTCCTGAAGCTGAACGGTTGCACGCTTCGCTCGAAGGGCTCGGCCGCGCTCAGCAGCATGTCGACGAACAATTCCCTCGTGATGATGGCCTCGCGTTCGTCAATCAGACCGAAGGCTATGCCTTGGTCCGCTATTTGCTGGCGGTTTCCGCGCGCCACTGCACGCAGCAGCTCGACGTAGCGGGCGCGAAAGTCCTCGTCGTATTCGATGCTCGCGCCAAAATCGAGCAAGACGAGCCGTTGCTCTGCGGGGCGCACGAGGAAGTTGCCGAAGTTCGGGTCCGTCTGCACGACACCCCAGTGAAAGAACTCCAAGCAATAGAGATCGAGAGCGGTTCGAGCGAGCACCCGACGCTCTTCTTTGGGCGGCGAGCTGCGGATCCAGTCGTTGAGGCCGACGCCGTTGGCCCAGCTCATGGTGAGCACGCGACCCGTGCACAGCTCGGGAACGGAGCGCGGCAGATCGAAGCGCGCGTCGGAGCGCAGCAGTTCTCCGAAGCGATCCAAGTAGTGACGCTCACGCGTGTAGTCCGCTTCCAGCTTCAACATCGAGCGCAGTTCTTCGAAGGTGCCGCTCGCGTCGATCTTACGGCGCGAAAGCGCAAGCCAACTCTGCCCCAGCTTTTCGAGCAAATCGACGTCGGCGTCGATGCTCTCGGAGATGCCCGGGTATTGCACTTTGATGGCAACTGGCTCACCGAAGGCACGGGCGCGGTACACTTGACCGATGCTCGCCGAGGCGACGGCGGTTTCGTCGAACTCGGAGAGCAGTGAGAGCTTTTCGGGCCCGAGCTCTCGTTCGAGCACGCCCCGCATGATCGAAAAATCGATTGGGTCCGCTTGGCCCTGCAGCTTGGATAGGATCTCGATTGCCTCCGGCGGCAGCAGATCAGAAGCGTCGATGGAAAGCATCTGCCCGGCCTTCATGAAGGCACCTTTGAGCCGCCCGAAGCCTTCGGCGAGCACTTTCGCTTGTTCGATGCGGGTCTTCAGCTCGGCGATGCCGAGCTTGTCGCTAGAGGCCAGTCGGGACACGACTTGATGCTTGAGTTCGTGTCCCACGACGCCGGCGGCTACGCCGAGCATGCTCTTCGATCGCCGCCACAAGTCCGTTTCGAGCTTCGCCACTGCCGTACAATAGGACCAAATGCGCGCAGCGTAAGCTCTGCCCGGGTTTGCCGCACGCGTTCAGCCCGTGTCTAACCGATCAGGGCGCACCGCCTGTGATGCCAGCGGGCTGGTACGGATAGTCGAACAGCGCGGCTTTGACGGCCGCTCCCTGCACGGTCGGCGTGTAGTTCCAATCGGAAATCAAGGCCGGGAAGGAGCAGCCCGCGGGCCACCACGCCCACGCCGTCCACGAAACCTGCCGCGCGTCAGCGTATTGGATGAGTTGCGTGTTCCAATCGCCCGTGCATGCATCGGTGTGATCACCGAACTCGGTGATGATCACCGGCGCAATGTCTTGCGCCGCGAGGTAGCCGAACTTCTGATCCCATTGCAGCTGCGAGTCTTGCGGATAGTAAGGGTGAGTCGCGTACATGACGTTGTAGCCCTGGATGGGCGTGGCCGCTACGCCCGCCAAATCGAACGCCCAGTTGATGCCACCTGCGATCACGATGTTGTCAGCGCCGGCCGAACGCACGGTGTCATACAGCTCCTGCATGCCCACGACCTGGTATCCGAGCACGGCGCCGCCGCTCAACCACGTGGACCAGCTGATGTCGTGCGGCTCGTTGTACAGCTCGAACAGCACGTGACCGTCTCCTTTGTACTTGCTCGCCACTTCGCGCCAAAATTGCTGCGAGTTCACGTCCGCCATTTGCTGCTGATCGGCGTGCCCGGCCTTGCCCTGTCCCTGCCCGGCGATCGAGGCCGTGAGGTCGCCGCGGTCGGACCAATGCAAGTCGAGGATTACGTCGAGCCCGGCGGCTTCGGCGTCCTTTATCGCTCGATCGACGGTGTCTTGGTAGTCGGGCGCATATAGGGTCGCACCCGACAGCCAGAAATCTTGGTTGAGCGCGATGCGCACGACGTTGGCGTGCCAAGCCGCCATGGCGGAGAAGTCGGAACGAGGGATGCCCTCACCGTCGTTCCATTCTCCGGCCGCGTCCCACTCCAGTGAGGGGCGATCGAGGCCGTGGAAGAGGTGTGCGGTCCCGCTCGCATCGCACACAGTGGCGCCGTGGGTGTAGTAACCGCCCGGTGCGACTTTGGAGCTGATGCTCGCGTCGGCGGCGCAACCTTTGAGCGCGTGCGGCGTTGCCTCGCTGCTGCCGTCGGGGCCAGACGAGGACCCGGCGTCACACCCTGCCATGGCCAAGATCGCAATCGATACGAAAAAGCTTCGGATCATCAGCATGGGAGTGACGCAGCCACTGACGGTCGGCAAGCTGAATCGCGTGCCGTGCGGCGACTATTCAGGACTCGATCGGGAACTGGTTCCAGGTCCGGCCCTCCTTCTTTGCGTGTCTCTTCGACGTTTGACGACGAAAATTCATGCGTTTGGAACGCGCCGCACGGTGCCCTTCTCGCGCATCGTCTCGTTTGGCAAGCGGCTCGCATCGCCCCGAGCCGGCGAGCTGCCTCGCGCATCGCAATTTGATACAGCGTATCCTCTGAAATTCGAGGATTCCTCGTGGTTTTTGCATGGTCCACGGCTTGCTCTAGGGGAAGTCGTCCCATGCAATCCTGTCCTGCGGCACGTCGTTCACCGAGCTGGTTACTGGGCGCTGTATGTATGGCTCTCACCTGCGGTGCGCTGCCCGCGCACGCAGCCGCCGCGTCGAGCGCCAGCGAAGCGATGCAAGTCAGCGTATTGGTGGTCCGCGCGTGTGTCGTCGATACCGACGCGCTCGATGCCGCGGCGTTGGTTCAGCGGGCACGAGGATCCTTGGCGGCGAGTTGCGGTGCGGAGCGAGTGAGCCTGACCCTCGCCCAGCCGAGCGCGAACACGTTTCGCGCCGAGGCCGGCGCGCTACGGCTCGACGTCGAGTTCTGAACCTTCGCGGAATGGCCATGGGCCGTCCCCTGGCCATTTGCAGGCATCCTCGGAAAAATACGCCCAAAACAGCAACGAGTCGCGCCGCGGCTTTGGCTGCTTGCTTCGTGACCCACGTGTGTCTTGATGAGCGTCGTGGGCCTGCCGAGGTGGCGCTTTTCGATGTCGAGTGCCTCGCTCCTGCTGAGCCTTGGTTGCGGTTCGCACTCGCCCGCGGTGGACGGCACCGCGAGCGGCGGCGCCGCGCCGATCTCGGCCGAGGCGGGCTTCGAAGATTTGGCACCGCGCGCGGTCACCGTGCACGAGCGCGCCGTCACGCTCGGCGCGACGAGCAAGATGTTTTACAACTTTCGCCCCGCTGATACCGACGCCGACACGCGGCCGGTGATCGTGCTCTTCAACGGTTTCGCTTCGGACGTCGTGCGTGCCTTTGGGACGGGGCCGAACTCCGTCAGCCCTGACGGAAGCATCGCACCCAATCCGCATTCGCTGACGCGGTTTGCCAATCTGCTGTACATCGAGCCTCGACAAGCTGGGTTCTCGTATGACGTGCTCGAGGGGCGCGCCGCGAGCCCCGCGGATTGTTCTCAGGACGTGTTCAGCGAGTATGTCGATGCTGCCGATGTGTTGCTCGCCAGCGTACAATTCCTAGAGCGGCATTCGGAACTGCACGGTCCGGTGTATTGGTTGGGCGAGAGCTATGCCGGCGTCCGCATCAGCTGGATCATGGCCTACCTGAGGCAAGCGTGGGGGCTCGCGCCGTACCGGGACGAGGTGCTCGAGAGCACGCTCGCGCGCATCGAGCGCGATCGCTACACGAGCGGGCAAATCCTGCTGCAACCGTGGCTCGCGGGGGCCGCGCACACGACCGCGATTCGCAGCGCCTGCCAGAGTTCCACTCTGTTGACGGCCGTGCAAGCCAGTGTCCCAACCGCGTGCGCCAGTAAGGACGCGTGCGCGTGCGCCCGCGCGAACGCACGCAGTCCCTATGACTTTTCGATTGCCGAACGAGAGCTGAACGCCCGCTTGTTCGCCGCAGACGCGGCGCAAGTGTCTCCCGAGCACGCGGAGGCGCTTTACGGTGTTCGCTTCGAGACGATCGCGGGCCTGAGCGGCAGCGAGCGCGCCCGCGGTTTCAAGTGCAGCGTCGCGGACGCCGAGACGCCGGATCAGACGGCGTTAGCCGCGCTCTTGGGCGCGCTCCCAGAAGGGCAGAGCTACAACCTTGCCTACTCGCCACTCACCACGGGCAAGGGCTCGGTCGACCCCGACTGGCGCAAACAGAATCTGATCGGCCAGGCCTTCTTGGCCAATGCCGAGCACGTTCCGACCCTGATCACGGATGGTCAGCGCGATCTGGTCGTGCCTGAACAGGCCCTCGCGCCTGCGCTGCGTGCCATCTCTGGAGCGATTGCGATCTCGGAGACGGATAACGAGCTCACGCTCGGCTATGCGAACGGCGCGCGCATACTGGGCATCCGACGTTATCCGAACGCGGGTCACATGATCACGATGACCGAACCTGCGGCATTTGTCAGGGATGTGCGCGAGTGGCTCGGTAGCCACTGAGCTTACGCTGCCGAAGGGTGAAGGTTTTCGGACGACAAAACGCAGTGCAGCGGGGGCCGATGACTCGACCTCCGCTGCGCGTGCGACGGCGTTTGCCGAACGCCTTACTTCGGAATGACGTCGCTCGGCACTTCCGGAATCATCAACGGCGGCAACTCGATTGGATCCCAGGCGGGGGTCAGGTTGCTGTACTGCAGACCCGCGCTGGTCGTGCCATCAGCGCCCGGCGTACGGTTCTGGTTCCAAATGTACACAGCGGGGTAGCTCGTGATATCACCCGTTGTGTCGTCACGTACGACGGCCGCCAGATACAGCTGCGAAGATTGCGGCAAGCCCTTGAACGACGAGAGCGGGTTGATCGGCAAGTTGAACTGCCTGGAGAACTCGTCGCCATACTTACGACCGGAGGAGAAGACCAAGAAGTAGTATGTCTTGCCGCCCACGCTAAAGGCGTCGGGAGACCACTTCGGCCAGCTGTTGATGATGCCGGTGGTCAGGTTGTCCCCACCGCAGGTGCCCGGGTCGTTCGCGGCGAGCTCGGTTGCAGTGCCGCCCACGGGCGGAATCACCATCACCTTGCCCAAGCGATTGTAGTACGGGCCATCAGGGGCGCTGGGGGCTTGAGTGAAGGCGATTAGCTTGTCGTCCGGCGAGAACGACGGATAGTACTCGAGCAGCGTCGAGCTGGACGCTCCCGCGAGGGGAACCGCCGTGCCACCCGCGTGGTTGTTGTACGGCACGACCTTGATGTCGGCCGTCTTGGCCGTCGCGTCGGGGTGACCATCGGGCGAATAGTCCGTGGTCACGTAGACGATCGAGTTGCCGTCATGGCTCAAGTTCGGCGAAACGGCGCTGACCCCGGTGTCGCCAGTCGCGATCAGACCCCAGCCCGTACCCTCGGCGGCTTTGACGGCTGCGTTGCGCCCTTCCAGGTTGGGGCTACCGTAGTCATTGTCGGGCCCAATCGTGAGTGGGACGGTCGCCGTGTAGTCCGCGTTGATCCACGCGAGCGCGTGCCACTTGATCTTGTCGTCCGACGTGGCGCCGTCGGTACCGGCGTAAGACGGGAGCTTGTTCCAGGGGATGCTCCGTTTGGCGCCCGACATGAACGTCGTGCCGTAGCTGCTGATGATGATGTGGTCGCCGTCCTTCCAGTGGCCCTTGGACATGCTCAGCTGACCCCACCACGGGGTCTTCATGATTGCCTGAGCGCCCGAAGCAATGCTGGTGGGGACCGCGCCGGTGTTGAGCGCCGCGCCGGCAAGAGACCACGGCCAATCATCACCGAAGAGTACGCCGCTGCCGTCCGGCACGGTCGAGTGGCAGCCAATGCAACGCACTTGTCCGTCTACGAAGCCGGCCAACTTGGGCATGTCGTAGAAGCCGCGCAGGGTTGCGCCGTCTTCACCAATTTCGCCAGCCCACTTCACTTGCGGCAGGGTGAGCGCGTTGGCGACGCCTTCATCACCGACGGCGAAGCCGAGCAGCTTGCTCGAGTCCGGCGTGACGTTGCCCGAGTTGACGGTCCAGAACACCATGCTGCCGGTGGCCACTACGGGTGCAATATTGAAATCACCCTGGATGCCCACCGGTTTACCCGGGGCGGCCGAGTTGATGCCGCGGATGGTTACCGTGAGCGGTTGCCCCGCCGCGTTGTTGGCGAGTCCGGCACCCGAAGCAGGGTTCACCGCGGGCGGGACCGCGGCCACGCCGGCCCAGATCTCTTTGGGCAGGTACCAGGAAGGAGCAACACCGCCGGTCGCGGTGTACTTGGTGTAGGCCACCAAGTCGTTCTTTTCCATCGGGGAATGAATGCGGATCTCGAGGACGTCGATACCGGCGGGGGCCGCGACGCGGAAGCGCGGGCGTACCCAGTTGGCCGGTAGCATCGCACCGGGCTTGCCGTTGGCCGACAGTTGCGGTTCCAGGACGCACAAGCTGCCGGCGTCGAAGTTCGCCGCTTCGCCGAACAGCGTTGCGACATTGGCGGGCACGCCTTCACCCATGATCGCGGCTTCCGGGAAATCAGTGCACTCACCCGCGCCGCAGGTAGGGTGCGTGATGTTCGGATTGCCCGGATCGACATCCGCGGGCTTGCCACCCCCACCCGGGTTGCCAGGGTCGATATTGGGGCCACCGCCGAAGATGAGGCCAGCACCCGATCCGCCCGAGCCGTTGCTGCCCCGTCCGCCGCCGCCGTCATTGCGAATCGGGGAACCACCTGAAGACTTGGTGCCGCAGGCACCCGTTCCGGCGACGAGCGCGCTCGTCACTACCGCAAGCCCTAGATACTTTCGCATCGTAAATACTCCGAACCAACAAACTTACAGAGCCGGGAAAAACTGACGAGCCGAGTGGATCTCGAACTCACGCCGCCGCCGAATCACGCAATGAGCCACGGAGATTGTTACTAGTCAACGAAAAGCGCGCTTTTCCATGTGCAGAGTAAAGCAATCGCGCACCTGGAACCGCTCCCAGATCCGGTCTGGCCGT
>Ga0247740_1001050_pt1 | contig 12160 bp, 11 predicted proteins | sample UWRJL148409B2_FD_180942 | JGI IMG/M metagenome (GOLD analysis project Ga0247740, IMG submission 180942) | Plant litter microbial communities from Arlington Agricultural Research Station in Wisconsin, United States - UWRJ-L148-409B-2 | ecosystem: Environmental > Terrestrial > Plant litter >...
CCTGATACTAGTGAGCCGTGGGACTGTAGCGCACCCCTGCCGCACCAATATCTATGCCCCCAATCTCGGGGGTGCCGAGCATTTGTTACATCCCTTTAATACGCGCGCCACGTGCCGTACACGCGCGGTTAAGCAGGCGCTAGAGTTGCGACAGTGGAAATTCAGCTCATGGTCGCGCTAGTCATCGCACTAGCCCTCGTTTTCGATTTCACAAACGGTTTTCACGATACGGCGAACGCCATGGCGACTCCGATCGCCACGGGAGCCCTCAAGCCCAAGGTCGCGGTTGCCATTGCTGCCGTGCTCAACTTCGTCGGCGCGTTCCTCTCTACCGAGGTTGCAAAGACGATTTCGGGTGGACTCATCAAAGAGGGTGACGGTGGCATTCAGATCACCCCGGCGCTTGTTCTTGCGGGTCTTATCGGTGCAATCGTCTGGAATCTCGTCACCTGGCTGCTCGGTCTACCTTCGTCGTCAAGCCACGCCCTGTTCGGCGGCCTCATCGGCGCAACCATCGTCGGTGCGGGAATCGGAGCGATCGACGGTGGCGTTCTTGTCTCGAAGATCCTCATTCCTGCGCTCCTCGCTCCACTTACCGCGGGTCTCATCGCCTTCATCGTCACGCGCATCGCATTCGCCATCACCCGCAAGCGTGAGCGCGACGGCTTCAAGAAGGGGCAAATCTTCACCTCGTCTCTCGTTTCGCTTGCACACGGCACAAACGACGCGCAGAAGACGATGGGCGTTATCACGCTCACGCTCATCGCTGCGGGCTTTCAGGAGCCCGGCGACGAAGGACCACACATCTGGGTGATCTTCGTCTGTGCCCTCGCGATCGCCCTCGGCACCTATTCCGGCGGCTGGCGCATCATCAAGACGCTCGGTCGCGGCATCACCGACGTCGAGCCGGCACAGGGCTTCGCGGCAGAAGCGTCGACGACGGCGACGATTCTTGCCTCAACACATTTCGGTTTCGCGCTCTCGACGACTCAGGTCGCCTCTGGGTCGGTCATCGGCACGGGTATTGGTCGCAAGGGCGCATCGGTGCGCTGGAAGACCGCGGGGCGCATCGCGCTCGGTTGGCTCATCACGATTCCGGCAGCGGGACTCGTGGGCGCCGTCGCCGCCTTCATCGCGGGCTTCGGTCTCGTGGGAGTCATCATCGACGTTGTTCTCGCGGTCGGTGCGATTCTCTTTATCTTCCTGTGGTCACGGCGCAGCGCCGTTGACTCGCGTCACTTTCACCAGCCGGAGCCGGGTGCGTTTGTGCGCCCGAAGAAAAAGAAGAAGGCCAAGCGCTCATGATCGACTGGCTGGCCTTTGTAAGCGTCGTCGTTTCGGCGGTCGTCGCCGCGTGCCTCGTTGTCACGCTCTTCTCGCTCTCCCTGCGCCTCGGCGACAGTGAAAAGCCCTGGCGCAAGCGTGCGTCAGTGGCGATCTACGTCGTCTGCGGGCTCTTTGTGCTTTTCGGGATCTATCTCATAGTTCCCGCGCTGCACCCCGCGTAGGCTTGCCTCGGCGTCAGCCCACCCGGCACCTGCGGCGCCATTCACCACTGACGGTCGAAGGAGACTGAAGGAACATGACGACGCACGCGCCACAAGCGCAGCAGGCATTGCCCACTCGCACCGAGAGCGATTCGCTCGGCAGCAAAGAGATTCCCGTCACCGCCTACTGGGGGGTTCACACGGCGCGCGCGCTCGAGAACTTTCCGATCACGCGGCGCGCAATCTTCAACTACCCCGACCTGATCACGGCTCTCGCGCGGGTCAAGCAGGCCGCGGCGCGCGCAAACGCGGAGATCGGCGTCATTTCGCAGGAGAAGGCTGACATCATCGAGCGCGCCTGCCTCGAGATCGTTGATGGCGCGTTGCACAAGGAGTTCTGCGTCGGGGTCATCCAGGGTGGCGCCGGCACATCGACGAACATGAACACGAACGAGGTGATCGCCAATCGCGGCCTCGAACTCATGGGTTACGAGCGCGGCGACTACGCCCAGCTGCACCCGATCGACGATGTCAACCGCAGCCAGAGCACAAACGATGTGTATCCGACCGCCATCAAGCTCGCCATGGTCTTTGGCGTGCAGCGCCTGCTCGCCGAGCACAAGCTTCTCACCGCGTCGTTCGCGGCAAAGGGCGTCGAGTTCAACGACATTCTCAAGGTCGGTCGCACGCAGTTGCAAGACGCCGTGCCGATGACCCTTGGCCAGGAGTTCCGCGGTTTCGCCCACACGCTCGCCGAGGATTACGACAGGCTCTCCGAGGTCATCCACTGGCTCAACGAGATCAACATGGGCGCGACGGCGATCGGCACCGGAATCACCGCAGACCCGCGCTACGCCGAGGCCGTGCGCAAACACCTCGAGGCGGTGACCGGCATCCCGATGGAGACGGCACCCGACCTCATCGAGGCGACAAGCGACGCGGGAATCTTTATGACGCTGAGCGGAACGCTCAAGCGCGCTGCGGTCAAGCTGTCGAAGATCTGCAATGACCTTCGCCTTCTCTCGAGCGGCCCACAGGCCGGGTTCGGCGAGATCAACCTGCCCGCACGTCAGGCGGGCTCGTCGATTATGCCGGGCAAGGTCAACCCCGTGATTCCCGAGGTTGTCAACCAGGTCGCGTTTAGCGTGATCGGGGCGGATGCAACAGTGACCGCCGCCGCCGAGGCCGGCCAGCTGCAGCTCAATGCTTTCGAGCCGGTCATCGCCCACTCGATTCTTCAGTCGCTCTCGTGGATGACAAAAGCCTGCTACACGCTGCGGGTCAACTGCGTCGATGGCATAACCGCGAACACGGCGCGACTTGCGCAGCAGGTCGAGTCATCGGTCGGAGTCGTCACGGCTCTCACGCCGTACATCGGCTACGCGGCATCCGCCACGCTCGCTCACACAGCGCTCACGACAAACGCGTCGATCGCCGAGCTCGTTGTCGAAGCTGGTCTGATGACTGCTGACGACGTCAAGCGCGTTCTCGCGCCCGAGCGGCTGAGCGGCATGGTGCCGATCACCGCGGCGCTGCGGCTCTCGGACATGCCGGTTGTGCCGCTGGGGGAGTCGCTCGAAGACTAGTCGCGCGGGCTACTTCTTGGGAAAGCCCGCGTCTGACGCCTCGCCCGAGAGGGGAGCGGCGTCATCGTCAGTGTCATCGTCGTCGGTCGCAAGTGCCTCGTCACGTGCGCGTCCGGCGGCGTTTGTCGCACGCTCGACCACGTCTTCGCCGCGCTCACGCAGGTCACTCGCGGTCTTTCCGACCTGGTCGCGAACGTCGCTGGCGGTTGCCGCGGTCTTGTCGGCGACGGTCTTCGCTGTCGCTGCGGTCTTGCCCGCGACATCCTTCGCCGTGGCCGTTGTCTTTTCGGCGACGGTCTTAGCCGTTGCTGCGGTTGTCGATGCGACGTCCTTGGCGACCTCGGCGGTCTTCTCTGCGACGTCCTTCGCGACCTCGGAGGTCTTCGCGGCTACGTCTTTTGCCGTGTCGGCGATGACTCCCGGTGCCGCCTTCGCGACGGCTTCTGCGCGGTCGCGAATGATTGGCGCTTGCTGGCGGGCGTAGGCCTCGACGTCACGACGGGCCTTCGCTACCCTCGGGCTCTCCCAGACGGAGTCGACGCGGGTCTTGAGCGCGTCGTACTTCTCGCGTCCGGCCTTTGTTCCGAGCACGTAGCCCACTCCGAGACCAACGACGAGGGGAACAAACTTGATGGGGTTCATAAACCCACCCTATGGGCGGGTGCGATTGCTGACAGCGTACGCTCAGGCAACACTCAGCGCTCGAGGGTCACATCGCCAGGCTTTTTATCGGTACGGATGCCACGCCAACTCGGTTGGCGAATGCGCCCGGTCGGCGTCCACTCGGCAAACTCGACCTCGCCGACGATGCGCGGGGTCACCCAGTGAGCGTCGCTCGCGTCGGCTGCGGGCACGTCGATCGCCGGGTTCGACTTTCGCTCAAGCTTGCGCAGTTTGGGCAGAAGCGCGTCGAGCGCGTCTTCACTGAAGCCCGTTCCCACGCGCCCCGCATAGCGGTAGCCATCGCCGTCGGGAATAGCCATCAGCAGCGACCCGATGCGATGCCAGCGGCTGCCCTTACCGGGGCGCCAGCCGACGATAACGACCTCCTGCGTCGCGTGGTGCTTGATCTTGATCCAGGCGTTTGTGCGGCGACCGGGGGAGTACCTCGCATCGCGGAGCTTCGCGATGACGCCCTCGAGTGCGAGGGTGCGACTCGACTGCATGGCGCTCTCGAGGTCACCCTCGAAGACCGGCGGCACGTCGACGGCACCCCCAGCCGTCACCGTGCTCTCGAGAAGCTCGCGCCGCTCGTCGTAGTTCTTTGTGACCGTCGATTCGCCGTCGAGCGCAAGAATGTCGAACGCGACGAAGCGCACGGGTGTCGACGCCATCGCCTTTTCGATCTCGGCCTTCTTGCTCAGCCCACCGCGCGACTGGAGCCGGGCAAAGTCGGGGCGCCCGCCGCGCGCCGGTGCGATGATCTCACCGTCGAGCACTGCATCACCCGTCACCGCATCAACGAGATCGTGAAGCTCGGGGTAGGTCGCGGTCATGTCGTTGCCGTTGCGACTGAGCAGCCGAAGCTCGCCGTCTGCGATCTCCGCAATGGCGCGGTAGCCGTCCCACTTCATTTCGAAGGCGTACTCGCCTTGATCGTCGATCGTCGCCTCTGTGCCAAGGGTGGCGAGCATGGGCTTCGGTGGGGCGTTACGGGCGGATTTCGTCTTCGCGGGCTCGGCCCTCGCGGGTGCGTGCTGAGCTTCACCGGCGTCTTCCATGAGGTGGATGAGCCAGTTGTTCTCGGCCTTGCCGCCGCCGCTGCCGGTGTGGATAAGCGCGTAGCGGTGGCTGCCGTGTTTTTCGCCGTGCAGGGTGGCGATGACTTCTTCGCCGTCGCGCCATTTCTCGAGCTCGTAGCTGCCGGCATCCCAGATCGTCACCTTTCCCGCGCCGTACTCGCCTGCCGGGATCTCGCCCTCGAACGAGCCGTATTCGAGCGGGTGATCTTCGGTCTGCACAGCGAGGTGGTTGGTCTTGCGGTCAGTGGGCACCCCCTTCGGCAGCGCCCAGCTCACGAGCACACCGTCGTGCTCGAGCCGAAAGTCGTAGTGCAGCCGGCGGGCATGGTGCTCCTGGATGACAAAGCTGTTGCCGGTTGATGTCTCGGGCGCGTCGGCGGGAACCGGCTCGGGCGTCTTCGCGCCGTCACGCATCGAGCGGTACTTCTCGAGGCGGTCGAAGCCCTCGAGACGTTCGTGCGTCGGCTCGAGGCTCGAGAGGTGGCCCGCGGTGAGGTCGGCGAGCAGGTCGCCCCGCTTCTCTAGGCGCCGCAGAACTTCGATGTAGTCGAGGTGGTCGAGATTCTTGGATGCCAGCTCCCGCCACGTTCGCGGAGCCGCGACCATCGGGCGCAGCCGGCCACGCAACGAATACGGGGTAATTGTCGTCTTCGACCCGTTGTTCTGGCTCCAGTCGACGAGCACCTTGCCCTCACGCTGCGATTTCTTCATATCGCTCACGATGAGGTCGGGGTGATCGGCCTCGAGCGCGCGCGCGAGTTCGTGGGCGACGGCGCTGACAGTGTCGGAGTCCTGTTTGCCGTCGAGTGCCGCGTAGAGGTGAATGCCCTTGCTTCCGCTCGTCACCGGTAGGGGATCGAGTCCCATGTCGGTGAGGATGTCACGGGCGAACCGGGCAACCTCAGCACACTCGGCGAGCCCGGTGCCCGGGCCCGGGTCGAGATCGAGAACGAGTCGGTCGGGGTTCTTGCGCACACCCGTACGACCGAACTGCCACTGGGGAACGTGGATCTCGAGGGCGGCGATCTGGGCAAGCCAGGTGAGGGTCGCGAGGTCGTTGACGAGGGGGTACTCGTTTGTGTGGTCAGAGTGCTCGATCGAGCGTCTTTTTACCCAGGCGGGAGTGGCGTCATCCACATTCTTCTGAAAAAAGGTCTGGCCGGGTTCGTCGGCCGTTCCCACACCGTGAACCCAGCGCTTGCGAGTTGCGGGGCGGTTCGCGGCGTGCGTGACCAGGGCGTCGGCAACGCGTGCGTAGTAGTCGAAGACGTCGCGCTTTGTTGTTCCCGTCTCGGGGTAGAGCACCTTGTCGAGGTTCGTGATGCGCAGCCGATGGCCGTCGATCGTGACGGTGTCGCCGCTGTCTTTTGCCATTCCCCGAGGTTGTCGCAGTCGCTGCGAGATTGCTAGAGGTCTTGATGTGCTCTGGTGCAACTCACGGGTGGGGGAGTTGGCTAGGTGCATGAGAGCTATTTGGAAGGGTGCCGTGACATTCGGCCTCGTCAACGTTCCGGTCAAGGTGTACAGCGCGACCGAAGATCACGACATCGCACTGCACCAGGTGCATAACAAAGACGGCGGACGCATCAAGTACCAGCGTCGGTGCGAGATCTGCGGCAAGATCGTCGCCTACGGCGACATCGACAAGGCCTACGACGACGGCGAAGAGACGGTCATCCTCACCGAAGAAGACCTGCACAGCCTGCCCGAGGAGAAGAGCCGCGAGATCGACGTCGTCGAGTTTGTGCCGAGCGGGCAGCTCGACCCGATCATGTTCGAGCGCTCGTACTTTCTTGAGCCCGACTCCAAGTCAAACAAGGCGTACGCGCTGCTGCGTCGCACCCTCGAAGAGACCGACAGAACTGCCATCGTGCAGTTCGCGCTACGCCAGAAGACCCGACTCGGCGCACTGCGGGTGCGGGGTGACGTACTGATGCTGCAGTCACTGCTGTGGGACGACGAGGTACGCGAAGCAAAGTTTCCGGCACTCGACGAGAAGGTGCGCATCTCGGCGAAAGAGCTCGAGATGAGCGAGGCACTCGTCAAGTCGTTCGAGACCGACTTTGCCCCCGACAAGTTCACTGACGAGTATCAGGCACAGTTGCGCGAGCTCATCGACGCGAAACTCAAGAAGGGCGATGCGGTGTCGACCGAAGAGACTTTTGGTGAGCAGCCCGAGGAGAAGGGCGGCGAGGTGCTCGACCTTATGGACGCCCTTCGGCGCAGCGTCGAGAAGAGCAGAAGCTCGGCCGCGACAAAAAAGAAGCCAGCCGCGAAGAAGCCGGCTGCGAAGCCCGCCGCCAAGGCAGCGCCGAAGAAGAAGACGGGCTAGCTGTTGCGCAGGGCGTCGATGAGCTTCGCCTTTGTGAGCTTCGAATAGCCGGTGAGCCCGATCTCCTTCGCTTTGCCGCGCAGGTCGGCGACAGTCCAGTCGTCGTAGTCGCCTGACGTGCCGCCCTTGCGTCCGATCGCCGAGCGGCCCTTCTTCGCCGCGGCGTTCGAGATGCGGGCGGCCTTTTGCTTGCTGTTGCCCTCGTCGACGAGCTTCTCGTAGAGCTCGGGGTCTTTGAGCTGTGGCGCTGCCGGGGTCATAACGGTTTCCCTCCTGTAACCGGGAGCACGGCTCCCGAGACGTAGCTGCCCGCCTCCGAGGCGAGGTAGACGTAGGCACCCGCGAGTTCGGCTGGTTGCCCCGCGCGGCCGAGCGGTGTGTCCTGGCCGAAGGTGGGTAGCTTGTCGGGCCAGCTCGTCGCGGGGATGAGCGGGGTCCAGATCGGACCGGGAGCCACAGCATTGACGCGAATGCCGCGCTCGCCGAGTTCTGCGGCAAGCGCCTTCGTGAAGGCGACCTGTGCAGCCTTTGTCATTGCGTAGTCGATGAGCTCGGGTGAGGGGTTGAAGGCCTGAATCGATGACGTCGTGATGATAGAGGCGCCCTCGGAGAGGTGGGGAATTGTCTCCCGTGCTATCCACATCATCGAGTAGAGGTTCGTGCGAAAGACCCTGTCGAATTCTGCGGTCGGAAGGTTCTCGAGACCGTCGCGGGCCTCTTGGTAGCCGGCATTGAGTACGAGGATGTCGATGCCGCCGAGCTCGCTCACGGTCTCGGTGACCATCCAGGTGCAGTGGGTCTCGTCAGTGAGGTCGCCGGGAAGCAGCACCGAGCGCTGGCCGGCGAGCTCGATCCAGGCCGAGGTGTCTTCGGCGTCTTCCTGCTCTTCGGGCAGGTAGCCGATTGCGACGTCCGCGCCCTCGCGAGCGAAGGCGATCGCAACGGCCCTGCCGATGCCCGAGTCGCCACCCGTGATGAGAGCGCGCTTACCGGCGAGGCGCCCCGCGCCCACGTAGCTCGTCTCGCCGTGGTCGGGTCGCGGGTCCATTGGCCCGGTGAGACCTGGTTGTTCCTGCTCTTGTTTGGGAAAGCCGTCGGTGTGCATGCGTCAAAGGTAGGCAGAGTGCGCCACCCGATCTACGGCTGCTGCGTACGCTCAGCGTTCTCCCTGATTGCGCGTCCGGCCTGCACGTCTTCTGCCCTGATGCGTGCGAGTCGCAGCGTGCGGCCCGTGCCGCGGGCGGGCAACTGGATGACCTCTTCGGCCGGGATGCCCGCCGTCAACTGGCGCACGCGCACGAGCTCGGCGTCGACCTCAGCGCCGAGCACCAGAACGAGGTTGGTGATGTAGAGCCAGATCACGAGGGCGAGCCCGCCGCCGATCCAGCCGTAGACGCGATCATAGGTCGAGACGGTCATCACGTAGATCGCAAAGGCGAGGGTCGCGAGACCCCACGTGACTATCGCAAACAGTGCGCCCCAGGAGACCCAGCGCACCCGAGAGTGTTTGACGTTGGGGGTGACGTAGTAGAGAACCGCGATGATGAGAAAGACCAGAATCGCGAGCACCGGCCACTTGCCGAAGTTCCACAGGGTCTGCCACGGTTCGCCGATTCCCACCGTCGCGCCGATGGCCTCGGCTGCGCGCGGCGTGGTGAGCAGAATCACGGCTATCGCCGCGAAGCCCACCATCAGCAGTAGCGCGAGCAGAATCATCAGGCCGCGAAAGAGTACTACCCGGCGGCCCTCTTGAACCTCGTAGACGGCGTTCATCGCGCGACCGAAGGCCGTCGCATAACTCGAGAGCGACCACGCAGCGAGGGCGAGGCCAATAACAAAAGCGAGCCACGGGTTCGAGATCGACAGGAGCGACTCAAGCGGCGGTCGGATCGTCTCGATGGTCGAATCGGTGACGAACTCGCTCACGACGGTCAGGATGTTCTCGATTGCCGAGTCACGGTTGTCGACGGTCGCGAAGGCAGAGACGACCGCGAGAGCTCCGGGAAAAAGGGCGAGGGTCGCGAAGAAGGTGAGGGCCGCGGCCGAGTCGAGACCGCGGTGGCGCACAAAACCGTGCTGTGCGCGTTTGGCCGCGTAGATCCAGGCGGTGCGACCAATGCCCTTTGTCGTCGGGACGCCCGTCGTAGGGACACCCGTCGCCGGGACGTCCGCCGTAATGGGGGCCGTCACTGATCGCGCCAGGCTCGCGCGAAAACGGGTAGCGAGAGCCATCCCGCGGCGATGATGACAAAGGCGGCAATACCCGCGATGAGGCCGGCCTGGCGCGAGAGAACAACGTCGAAGATGAGTAACACGGTGCCGGAGAGCACAAGAGCGACTGCACCGAGGGTCATCTTGAGAATCGCATTTGCCGCGCGCACAACGCGCTCCTTGGCGTTGCGCCGAAAGAGCGCACGGTGCAGGCTCACCGGCGCGAGGGCAAGTGCCGTGGCGAGGGCGGCGAGCACAACGAGCACGAGGTAGACGTCGATCTGAAACTGGTCGAGATCGGTGAACCGCTGCTGAAACGCGAGGGTTAGCAGAAATCCGCTCAGAATCTGCGTGCCGGTCTGCGTCACGCGCAGCTCCTGCAAAATCTCGTTCCAGTTGCGATCGAGGCGCTCGACCTCAGTCTCATTTCGCCCGTCGTTGAGCAGGGTTTCTTCGGTCACATCATGATGCTAACCGCGAAGGGCTATTCGGGCGGGGAGCTTGCCCGCGACCGCCAGAGATGCAAACCCGCGTAACTGCGCCAGGGTGCCCAGCGCTCGCCGTGTGTCGCGAGGCTTTTCGCGGTCGCGGGCAGGCCAAGATCCCGCGCGGCGTGGAGAACCACGAGATCGCTCGACAGCAGCACGTCGGGGGAACCGAGCACTCTCATGGCGAGATACCCGGCCGTCCAGGCGCCGATTCCGGGCAGGGCGGTCAGACGGCTCGTGAATTCTGCGACGGGCATCCCAACATCGAGGCGCAGATCGCCGCTCGCGAGTGCTTCGGCAACGCCAACAATCGATTGGATGCGGGTAGCCGGCCCCCTGAGTACCTCGTGGCCGCGCGCCGCGAACTGCTCGGCCGTCGGAAACAGAACTGTCTCGTCGTCGACGGCCGTGCCCAGTTCTCGCGTTATTCGCCCGAGCACCGTGCGCGCAGCGGCGATGGAGATCTGTTGCCCGACGAGGGTGCGGAAGAGTGCCTCATCGGCATCCATGGCACCCGGAATGCGGATGCCGGGCTGCCGCGCGACAAGCGGTGCGAGTGCCTCGTCACGCGAGAGGGCAGTGTCGATCGCGAGCGAGTCAGCATCGAGATCGAAGAGCCGGCGCACGCGCGCAACGAGAGTCGAGACATCCGCGATGTGCTCGAGGCGGGCGACGCACGTGACGGCGTTCCCATCGACGCTGATAGCGATGCGCGCGATTCCCCGAGGTAGTTGGATGGCGCGTTCGTAGGAGTCCGCGCTCGCCGATTCCAGACCCGTGACCGAGTGATCGGCGAGGTAGCGCATAACTCCGGCGCCGTCGAAGGGCGGGCGCGCGGGAAGGCGAAGAGTTATCGTGCCGGGCGATGAGACCGGGCCGCGACGGGAAGCACGCAGGGCGGTGGGGGTGAGCTCGTATACGGCCTGCACGGTGTCGTTGAACTGCCTGATGCTGGAGAATCCGGATGCGAATGCGACGTCGGAGATGGGCAGGTCGGTGCTCGTGAGAAGTACGCGAGCGTTTTGAGCGCGATGGGCGCGGGCGAGAGCGAGCGGTCCGGCGCCAAGTTCGGCAACGAGAACGCGAGTCAGGTGACGGGTCGTGTAGCCGAGGCGGGTGGCGAGACCCGTGACGCCCTCGCGCTCGACGACACCGTCGGTGATGAGTCGCATCGCGCGCGCTGCGAGGTCATCGTTGGTGTTCCAGTCGGGGGAGCCGGGCACTGCGTCGGGCAGACACCGCTTGCAGGCGCGGAGCCCCGCCTCGTGGGCGGCCGCCGCGGTTCGGTAGAACGACACGTTACGCGCGTGAGGGGTCATGGCCGGGCAGCTGGGTCGGCAGTAGATTCCCGTGGAGTGCACGCCCGTGATGAATTGCCCGTCGAAGCGCGCATCGCGCGACGACATCGCGCGGTAGCGTTCGGCGAAAAGGGCGTCCATACGCTCCAGAGTCGCACGATCCGGCCGGTCGATCTAGCGGAAATCAGACATTGCCCGAACGGCATAAACTGCGAGTGTGACTGACACACTCTCCACACTCAGCGAGATACTCGGCGACATCGTCTCGACGAGCAGTGCCGATCTCGAGCGCGCGAGGGCTGATAAGTCCGGTCACATCTCGGCAGCCGCGCCGCTCGCCGTCGTTCACGCGCGCACCATTGCCGACGTTCAGGCGACAATGCGGTTTGCAACCGAGACCCGCACCCCGGTTGTCACCCGCGGAGCGGGAACCGGCCTCGCAGGCGGCGCCATCGCCGGTGCTGGCGAAATCGTGCTCTCGACGGCCTCGATGAACTCGATTCTCGAGATCGCCCGTGACGACGAACTCGCCGTCGTCGAGGCGGGCGTTATCAACGCCGATCTCAACACGGCTCTCGAACCCTCCGGGCTGTGGTTTGCGCCAGACCCCGCGAGCCGCGCGATCTCGACGATCGGCGGGAACATCGCGACGAACGCGGGTGGGCTGCTCTGCGCGAAGTACGGCGTCACGCGCGAGTCAGTGCTCGGCCTCAAGGTTGTGCTTGCCGACGGACGAATCATGGAATTCGGTCACCGCACCGTCAAGGGCGTCACGGGGCTCGATCTCGCCGGCCTCATGATCGGCTCGGAGGGCACCCTCGGCGTTGTCGTCGAGGCGACTGTCAAACTTCGTGCGCTTCCCACCGGCATTGCGTCAACGATCGGCGCCTACTTTCCCACGGTTGAGGCCGCGGCCCGGGCCGCCTCGGTGATCACGGCAGCCGGCATCCGACCATCGATTATGGAGCTTCTCGACCCGCACGCCATGCGCTCGATCGCGGCCTACCTCGACCTCG
>Ga0247740_1001051_pt1 | contig 12154 bp, 11 predicted proteins | sample UWRJL148409B2_FD_180942 | JGI IMG/M metagenome (GOLD analysis project Ga0247740, IMG submission 180942) | Plant litter microbial communities from Arlington Agricultural Research Station in Wisconsin, United States - UWRJ-L148-409B-2 | ecosystem: Environmental > Terrestrial > Plant litter >...
CCCCCGGCAAGAGTGCCGCGGTCTCCCATGTCGGGAAGATCCGCGCCAACAATCAGGACAGCGGCTATGCCGGCGAGTACCTGTTCGTTGTCGCCGACGGCATGGGCGGGCACGCGGGCGGCGACGTGGCCTCCGCGATCGCGGTCAAGCGCATCGTCGAGACCGACCGGCAGTTCGCGTCGGGCACCGACGCCGAGTTCGCGCTGCACACGGCCCTCACGGCCGCGAACGCTCAGCTAGCCGAGACCGTCTTCGACCACTCAGAGCTCACCGGCATGGGCACCACCGTGAGCGGGCTCATCCTCGTCGGCGGCCAGGTGGTCATCGCCCACATCGGCGATTCGCGCATCTACCTGCTGCGCGAGGGCGAGATGACACAGGTCACCGCCGACCACACCTTCGTGCAGCGGCTCGTCGACAGCGGCCGCATCACCGAGGAGGAGGCCGCGGTGCATCCGCGGCGATCGGTGCTGATGCGTGTTCTCGGCGACGTCGACGCGACGCCCGAGATCGACACCTCGATCATGACCACCCAGCCGGGCGACCGCTGGCTGCTCTGCTCCGACGGGCTCAGCAGCTACGTCTCGCACGACAAGATCATGCACGCGCTCGCCACGATCGACGACACCCAGGCCACCGCCGAACGTCTCGTGAAAGACGCCCTCGACCAGGGCGCACCCGACAACGTCACCGTCGTGCTCGTCGACATCGACGCCACCACCAGCCCGGCGCACGTGCCGCCGGTCACGGTCGGATCGGCCGCGAGCCCCCTGGTCTTCGACGGCGACAACTCGAAGAAGCCGCTGCGCCTTCCTGCCCTGCTGCTGCACCCGCTCAAGGTGACGAAGGGTGACGACTCGCACTTCGAGCCCGAGTCCGACGGCTACCTCGATGAACTCATCCTCGAAGACCGCCGCCGGGCGAAGCGCCGCCGCATCACCTGGCTTGTCGGGCTCATCCTGGTCGTCGTCGCGGTGGTCGGCGGCGTGTTCGCGGCCTACCAGTACACCCAGAGCCGCTACTACGTCGGTGTCGAGCAGGGCAATGTCGCCATCTTCCGCGGCGTGCAAGAGGGAATCGGGCCGATCAGCCTGTCGACCCTCTACCGCAGCACCTCGATCCCCGTCGACTCGCTCCCCACCTATTCACAGACGAGTCTCGAAGACACCATCAACGCCGATGACCTGAGTGATGCCGAGCGCATCGTGGACCAATTGTCGAATGTCAGCACCGAATAGCCTCCCGACAGAAGCCGTAGCGACCGGTCGCACGGTCGGCTCGGCCGACCGCGCCAACTTCACCACGAACATCCGTCTGAAGCTGCGGGTCCCGGCGCGCATGCGCAACCTCGAACTGCTGCTGCTGCTCGTCGCGAGCGGCATCAACGCGGCCGCCATCTGCCTCGTGCAGCTCGGAGCGCTCGGCGAGATCGATTCGACCCTGCTCACCTTCGGCCTCGGCCTCACCGTGCTCGTGTTCGCGATGCACTTCACCATGCGCGTGGTCGCGCCCGACGCGGATCCGTTCATCCTGCCCGTGATCACCGTGCTCAACGGTCTCGGCATCGCCATGATCTACCGCCTCGACATCGCCAAGGGCAACAGCGGCTGGGACGCGGCCGGCGTGCGCCAGATCGTCTGGACCGCACTGGCCATCCTGCTCGCGATCGTCGTTATCGCGGTGGTGCGCAACCACCGCGTGCTGCTGCGCTACCGCTTCGTGTCGATGTTCACCGGCATCGCGCTGCTGCTGCTGCCGCTCGCCCCGCTGATCGGTTCCGAGCGCAACGGCGCTCGCATCTGGATCGAGCTCGGTCCGCTCAATTTCCAGCCGGGTGAGCTCGGCAAGATCGCCCTGGCGATCTTCTTCGCCGGCTACCTCGTGACCGCCCGCGACTCGCTCTCGATGGTCGGCACCAAGTTCTTGGGAATGACCTTCCCGCGCGCCCGCGACCTCGGCCCCATCGCCGTGGTGTTCGCAGCCTCCATGGGCGTGCTCGTCTTCCAACGCGACCTCGGAACGGCTCTGCTCTACTTCGGGCTCTTCCTCGTGATGATCTACGTCGCGACGGGTCGCGCTAGCTGGATCATCCTCGGTCTCAGCATGTTCCTCGGTGGGGCGCTTGTCGCCAGCCAGACCCTCAGCTACGTGAACGGCCGGTTCGCGGCCTGGCTCGACGCGTTCAACCAGGAGATCTTCGACGCGCAGGGCGGCAGCTACCAGCTCGTTCAGGGTCTGTTCGGCCTGGCCAGCGGCGGACTCATCGGCACCGGCCTCGGCCAGGGGCGCCCGAACATCGTTCCGCTCGCCGAGAGCGACTACATCATCGCGAGCCTCGGCGAAGAGCTCGGCCTCATCGGGCTGTTCGCCATCCTCGCCCTCTACCTGCTGTTCGTATCGCGCGGATTCCGCATCGGCTTTGCGGGACAGGATGACTTCGGTCGCCTTCTCGGGGTCGGCCTCTCGTTCCTCATCGCCCTGCAGGTATTCATCGTGGTGGGCGGTGTCACGCGGGTGATCCCGCTGACCGGGCTCACGACGCCGTTCCTCGCCGCCGGAGGCTCGTCGCTCGTCGCCAACTGGATCATCGCCGCGCTGCTGCTGCGGCTCTCCGACACCGTGCGCAACCAGCCGAGGGCGGTGATCGAGCAGTGAACAAAGAACTCAAGCGGGTGAGCATCGTTGTTCTGCTGATGTTCGTCGCGCTGTTCGGCTCGAGCAGTGTCATCCAGGTAGTCGAGGCCGACGCCCTGCGCGCCGACAGCCGCAACACGCGCACCACCCTCGACAGCTTCTCCGCTCAGCGCGGCCCGATCCTCGTCGACGGCGTGCCGATCGCCGAGTCGACCCCGGTCGACGACGACTTCTCGTTCCTGCGGCAGTACTCGAACGGACCGCTCTACGCGCCCGTCACCGGCTATTTCACCCTGGGTCAGGGATCGACCGGCATCGAGCGAGCGCTCAATGACTACCTCAGCGGCACGTCGAACTCGCAGTTCTTCGACCAGATCAACTCGATCTTCACCGGGCAAGATCCGAAAGGCGACGCGGTCGAGCTCACCATCGACCCGAACCTGCAGCAGGTCGCCTACGACGCGCTCGGCAACAATTCCGGTTCGGTCGTCGCACTCGACCCCAAGACCGGCGCGATCCTCGCCATGGTGTCGAAGGCGTCGTTCGACCCCAACCTGCTGGCCGTGCACGACACCGACCAGGTGCTCACCGCGTACGACACGCTCATCAACGACCCGGCCGAACCCCTCGCCAACCGCGCTATCGCCGGCGACCTCTACACGCCCGGCTCGGTCTTCAAGCTCGTCGTCGCCGCCGCCGCCATCGACAGCGGCCGGTACACCTCCGAGTCGGAGTTCCCCAACCCGTCGTCGCTCACCCTGCCGCAATCGAGCTCGGTCATCACCAACTCCGAGGGTGGCACGTGCACGGGTACCGAGACGGTGACGATCGCCACGGCCCTGCGGCTGTCGTGCAACATCCCGTTCGCCGAGCTCGGTCTCGAGCTCGGCTACGACACCATCTCGGCCAAGGCGAAAGAGTTCGGTTTCGAGTCGATCCTCGAGATCCCGATGAGCGCCACACCCAGCGTCTACCCGCAGACCGACAGCGACGCGCAGCTCATGCTGTCGTCGTTCGGCCAGGCCAGCGTGCGGGTCACCCCGCTGCAGATCGCCATGGTCTCCGCGGCGATCGCGAACGACGGAATGCTGATGCAGCCCACCCTCATCGAGAGCATCCTGGCGCCCGACCTCACCGTGCGCGAAGAGCTTCAGCCCTCGGTCTACAACACACCGATGACGAGCGAGACGGCGGAAACAATGACCCAGATGATGGTTGCTGCGGTGTCCAATGGCGGCGGCGGTAATGCGAGAATTAGTGGAGTCAATGTGGCGGGTAAGACGGGCACGGCAGAGAACGGCGACGGTGCCCCCTTCACTCTCTGGTTCACCGGTTTTGCTCCAGCAGAAGATCCCCAGGTGGTCGTTGCCGTTGTGGTCGAGAACGGTGGTGGCCTCGGCCAGTCCGGGTTCGGCAATTCGGTCGCGGCTCCAATCGCAAAGAAAGTACTAGAGGCGGTGCTAAACAAATGAGACCCACCAGTGGCCTCACTTTCGGTGGCAGGTACCAACTGTCGAGTCGCGTAGCGATCGGCGGGATGGGCGAGGTCTGGCAAGCAACAGACCTCGTGATCGGGCGCACCGTAGCGATCAAGATCTTGAAAGACGAGTACCTCGGCGATCCCGGGTTCCTCGAGCGCTTCCGCGCCGAGGCCCGGCACGCCGCGCTCGTCAACCACGAGGGCATCGCCAACGTGTTCGACTACGGCGAGGAAGAGGGCAGCGCCTACCTCGTGATGGAGCTCGTGCCCGGCGAGGCGCTCAGCGCCATCCTCGAACGCGAACGTGTGCTCTCGACCGACCGCGTGCTCGACATCGTGGCCCAGACGGCGAACGCCCTCTCCGCCGCGCACGCCGCAGGTCTCGTTCACCGCGACATCAAGCCGGGGAACCTGCTGATCACGCCCGACGGTCGCGTGAAGATCACCGACTTCGGCATCGCCCGCATCGCCGACCAGGTGCCGCTCACCGCGACCGGCCAGGTCATGGGCACCGTGCAGTACCTCTCGCCCGAGCAGGCGAGCGGTCGTTCCGCGTCGCCGACCACCGACATCTACTCGCTCGGCATCGTCGCGTACGAGTCGCTGGCCGGCCGACGCCCGTTCACCGGCGAGTCGCAGGTCGCCATCGCGATGGCTCAGATCAACGAGACCCCGCCCGAGCTGCCGGTCACCATCTCGGAGCCGGTGCGCAACCTCGTCTACGCCTGCATCGCAAAGAACCCGGCAGACCGTCCCGCCTCGGCCGCCCACCTCGCCCGCGCGGCACAGGCGTTGCGCCGCGGCGATGTCTCGGCCGCCGCCGTCGCTGTGCCCGGCATCCTCGGAGCGGGCTCGCTCGCCGCCACCGCTGGCGCGAACTACGGACAGAACAACGCGACCACCCGCCTGCTCACCGCGAACGAGATGGAGGCCGCGACGGCCACCACCCCGGTTCCGGCCCAGGAGGAGAAGCGCAACCCGTGGATGTGGCCGCTCATCGCCATCGTCTCGGTGCTCGCGGTCATCCTGGTCATCGTCATCGTGTTCCTGGTTGTGCCCTCGGGCGACGACGATGCGAAGCCGTCGAACTCGGCCACGAGTTCGACCCCGAGCAGCACACCGACACCGTCTGCGACCCCGACGCCCACCCCGACGCCGACACCCTCCGCGGTGACCATCGAGGTCAATGCCGACGAGTTCACGGGCCTCACCGAGGGCACCGCCAGAACCAGGCTCGAAGCGCTCGGTCTGCGGATGAGCGCCGTCAACGGCGAACCTGCCCCCGACAGCACGAAGGTCGGACTGTCCTACGCTGTTGATCCCACCGGACCCGTCGCACCGAACACGACGATCAACGTCACGTTCTACGGCGCTGTCGCGGCTCCGACGCAGCCGTCACCGGTCGCGGCGCCTCCCGCGGCGAGCCTGCTGCCAAACGGCACCGCAGCGGTCACCTGGTCGACTTTCCCCGGTTGCCCATCCGGTCATCCACTCACCGGTTACACCTTCACGGTGGGCAACGGCCAGGCACAGACGGCGAACCCGCTCGGCGCCAGCGCCACCTCGCTCAACATCACGTTGCCGGCGAGCGGCACGGTCACGGTCAGCTACATCGCGCAGTGCAGCGACCTTCAGTCGCCCGCATCCGCGAACACGACGTTCACCGTGCTCGCCCCCTAACGGCGGGTGCAGAGGGACCACCGAGTACACTGGCAAGGAAAAATTCGCAGAGCCGACCGGGAGATTAGCTAGTGACTGAAGGCGTAGCCCAGAGCGTGCGCCTGCTCGCGGGCAGGTACCAGGTCGGCGACCTCATCGGGCGCGGGGGCATGGCCGACGTGCACGTCGGAACCGACTCCCGCCTCGGGCGCCGGGTCGCCATCAAGCTCCTCAAGCCGGCCCTCGCCACCGATCCCGCCTTCCGCAGCCGCTTCCGCCGTGAGGCGCAGGAGGCCGCCAAGATGGCGCATCCGACCATCGTGCGTATCTTCGATGCGGGCGAAGAGACGATCATCGACGAGACCGGCGCCGAGGTGCAGCTGCCGTTCATCATCATGGAGTTCGTCGACGGCCGGCTGCTGAAAGACATGATCGCCGACGGTCCGATCGAGCAGGGCGAGGCCGTGCGCATCATCGCGCAGGTGCTCACCGCGCTCGAGTACTCGCACCGCGCCGGTGTCGTGCACCGCGACGTGAAGCCGGGCAACATCATGGTCACCGCGAGCGGCCAGGTGAAGGTCATGGACTTCGGCATCGCGCGGGCCGTCTCCGACTCGTCGGCCAGCATCGCCGAAACCAGCACCATCGTGGGCACCGCCCAGTACTTCTCGCCCGAGCAGGCGAGGGGCGAGGCGGTCGACGCCCGCACCGATCTCTACTCGACCGGCATCGTGCTGTTCGAGATGCTCACCGCGCGCGCACCGTTCACGGGCGAGAACCCGGTAGCCGTCGCCTACCAGCACGTCAACCAGCAGGCCCTGCCGCCGAGCGCCCTGAACCCCCGGGTCTCCCCCGCGCTCGACGCCGTCGTGCTGCGTTCGATGGCCAAAGACCGCTTCGACCGCTTCCAGACCGCCGGGGAGTTCCGCATCGACGCGGAGACCGCCGCCGCCGGCTCGATCCCGGGGCGCAAGCCCGCTCCGGCCAGCGAGTTCAACGCGGCCCTGTTCGGCGTCAACCCGAACGCGCGTGCCGGTTCGGACGCGACCTTCCGCCAGCTGAACGTCGACCAGAACGACCGGGTACCCCGCACGCAGAACCGTCCGCCGGTCGCGTGGATCTGGGGCGGTGTCGCCGTTCTCATCGTCATCATCGTCGCCGTGTTCATGTGGGTGCAGACCGTGTCGCAGCCGACGTCGTACACCCAGAACGTGTCGATCCCCGTGCCCGCCGTCGCGGGCATGACCTACGAGGAAGCCCAGACGCAGCTCAGCGCCGACAAGCTCGTGGCCGAACGCATCGACGAGACCAGTACCGAGGTGGCGGCGAACGTCGTCATTCGCACCGACCCCGAGTCCGGCATCAACGTCGCACCGGGCGAAGACATCACCGTCTACGTCTCCAGCGGCGCCCAGGCCGTCAAGGTCCCCCAGGTCACCGGCATCGACCAGGCGGCCGCCGCAGCGGCGATCACGGCCGCGGGGCTCACCGTGGGCGCGACCTCCCAGGACTACTCGCCCAACGTCAAGGCCGGCGTGGTCATCTCGGTGTCGCCCGCGGCCGGCGAGGCGACGACCGCGGAAACCCCCGTGACCATGGTGATCTCGAACGGGCACGTCACGGTCCCCGATGTGAAGAACCAGGATGTCGCGACGGCGAACAACACCCTGCTAGCACTCCAGCTCGAGGTCAAGACCGTCGCCGACCTGAGCTGCAGCGGCGGCAAGGTGTCAGCGCAGTCGGTCGTCGGCGATGTGCCGCAGCGCACGGGCGTTCAGATCAACTTCTGCAACAAGCCCTGATCCGGCAGTCAGCCCTGAGCCGGTAAGAGCCCTAGGCGAGAGTGACGAGGGGCGTGAGCCCCTTGGCGGCCTCGGCCGCCTCAGGCAGTCCGGCCACGGCCAGCCAGTTGCCGACCATGCGGTAGCCGCCCTCGGTGAGAACCGACTCGGGGTGGAACTGCACGCCGAAGATCGGCAGCGCCGCGTGCCGCACACCCATGATCACGCCGCCCTCGGTGCGTGACGTGACGACGAGGTCGCTCGGCGTCGTGCCGTCGACGATCGCGAGCGAGTGGTAGCGCGTGGCCCGGAACGGCTGGGGCACTCCGTCGTAGAACCCGCTGTCGTCGTGCTCGATGAGCGACGTCTTGCCGTGCATCAGCTCGTCGGCGTGGGTCACGGTCGCGCCCATCGCCTCGGCGATCGCCTGGTGCCCGAGGCAGACGCCGAAGAGCGGCTGTCCGCTCTCGATGACGGCCTTGACGATGGGGATCGAGACGCCGGCCGCCGCGGGCGTTCCGGGCCCGGGCGAGAGCAGCACGGCGTCGTAGTCCGCGATGACGCTGGCCGCGTCATCCGCAGCGAATGCATCGTTGCGCACAACCGTCGTCTCGGCGCCCAGCTGCAGCAGATAGCCGTTGAGGGTGTAGACAAAGCTGTCGTAATTGTCGACTACGAGAACGCGGGTCATTCGCCTACCGTCACTTCCGGGGGTACAAACAGTTCATTGACGAACGGAAACACCCACAGTACGAGAACCGTGAGCACGATCGCAACGAGAGCGACCGCCGAAAGGATGCGCACCCAGAGCGGGCCGGGGAGGATACGCCAGAGCGCCGCGTACATCAGTTGGCTCCTGCCTGAACGAGAGTGGCGATTTCGGCCGGCGGGCCGTCGGCGCGCGGGTACCAGGTGTCGAAGACGCCGTAGGCGATGATGCGCTCGGCGGCGGAGAAATAGGGGTGGCAGCTGGTGAGCGTGATGAGACGATCGGTGGATGTCGCGCCGACAGACTGTGGGACGGGCTCGAGCACCCCGACTCCGGTAGGCCGCACGTACTCGGTGCCGCGGTAGACGTACTTGTACCAGCCGTCGACCGACTCCACGTAGATGCTGTCACCGACGACCAGCTTGTCGATGTCGTGGAATCCGGCGCCGTAGGTCGTACGGTGCGCGGCGACGGCGAAGTTGCCGATCTCGCCGGGCATCTGGGTCTGGGAGTAGTGCCCGACACCGGTCTTGCGGTTGTTGAGCACGTCGAGCCCCACACCCTCGGCGATCGGGCGACGGTAGTCGGCACCGAGCCGCGGCACGATCAGGTTCGCGAACGAGGCACCGGCCGCGGGCTTCGCGGCGACGACGGGCTCGCCGGGCACGGTCGGTTCTGGTGTGGCGGTGGGGCTCTCGGTCGCCGTGGGGGTCTCGGTCGAGGCGTCGCCCGGCTGACCCGCTGCCTCCCACTGTTCGGCGAGGTCGTTCGCGGCCGTGGTCTGCTCGGCGCCGACGATGATGTCGTTGAGCCAGACCTGCCAGCCGAGGAACAGCAGCACGAGCACGCCCGCGGTCAGGAACAGCTCGCCGAGCACGCCGACCACGCTCAGACGCTGGCGCCGCGCGCGCCGCGGAGCGGGCTCGACGGGCGCAGGGTCGATCTCGGACATGTGTTGATTGTACGGTGCGTGTGTGCCGCGAATCAGTGAGCCTGAAACGCGCTCACACCGACTCACGGGCGATTCACGATAAGATTTTCGGCATGGCCCGTAGCGAACGAACCAAGACCGACCGTACCGCCGAGACCCGTCCCGGCGAGCAGGCTCCGAACCCCGTCTGGTTCAAGCCGATCATGTTCGGCTTTATGCTCATCGGCCTCGTCTGGATCATCGTCTTCTACGTCAGCGGAGGCACCCAGCTGCCGATCCCGCAGCTCGGCTCCGGCAACATCCTCGTCGGCTTCGGCATCATGTTCATCGGCTTCCTGATGACGACACGCTGGCGCTAAAGCCGCGACTTCGGCCTAGATTAAGGGCTAACTACACGGGTGTAATTATCCCCAGTGTGCACAAGCCTGTGGATAACTTACCTAGACGGTTACGGCCACGATCGTCAGGACGACGAGTGTGGCGGCTACGCCGGTGACCGCGGCGATCTGCACCGCTTTCTTGCTGCGGTGCCGCGTCGCCATGTAGATCGCCGCTATGCCGGCTCCGACGATCAGCCCGCCGAGGTGGGCCTGCCATGCGACGCCCGGCACGATGAACCCGATCACAAGGTTCAACCCGATCACGATGAGCAGCTGCATGTTGTTGCCGCCGAGCCGGCGCTGGATCACGAAGAACGCGCCGAGTAGGCCGAAGATCGCGCCGGACGCACCCACGACCACAGCGTTGGGTGCGAGGAACAGCACGGCGACCGAGCCGCCGAATGCGGCGAGCAGGTAGAGCGCCACGAATCGCGCCCGGCCGACCGCATGCTCGATGATCGGTCCGAAGATGAACAACGAATACATGTTGAACAATATGTGCAGGATCGACGTCGGCGAGTGCAGGAACGCCGAGGTGACCATGCGCCACGGCTCGACCGGGGTGAGCGGCGGGTAGTACGCGAGCGCCTGGTAGACGGCGCCGCCCGACACCCACTGGGCGACGTAGAAGAGAAGGTTCAGCCCGATGAGCGTGTACGTGACGACAGGCACGCCGCTCGACGACCGCATCGAACGCTTGATGCGCGTCGTGGTGCCGCGGCTGGTGCGAGGCGCGCTCTCGCGCGCCTCGCGTACGCACTCGGGGCAGTGCACCCCGACGGCGGCCTGGGTCTGGCATTCCGAACAGACGGTGCGACCGCACCGCTGGCAGATGATGAAACTCTGCCGGTCGGGATGCCGGTAGCAGAAGTTGTCCGGATTCCTGTCGGTATCCGTCACGGGTGGTTAGACCTGGTCGACGGTGACGCTCTCGATGACGACGTCATCGAGGGGCTTGTCGCTGCCGTTCGTGGGAACGGCCTCGATCGCGTCGACGACGCGCTTCGACTCGTCGTCGGCGACGAAGCCGAAGATCGTGTGCTTGCCCTGCAGCCACTGGGTCGGAACCGTGGTGATGAAGAACTGCGAACCGTTGGTTCCTTTGCCCGCGCGCTTGCCAGCGTTGGCCATGGCGAGAACGTAAGGCTCGTTGAAGGTGAGCTCGGGGTGGATCTCGTCGTCGAATTCGAAGCCCGGTCCGCCGATGCCCTGGCCGAGCGGGTCGCCGCCCTGGAGCATGAACTGCTTGATGATGCGGTGGAAGATGATTCCGTCGTACAGCTTGTCGGTCGAGACCTTGCCGGTTGCGGGGTGGGTCCATTCCTTGGTGCCCGTTGCAAGGCCGACGAAGTTATCGACGGTCTTGGGGGCGTGGTTGCCAAGGAGGTTGACCTTGATAACGCCGAGGTTGGTGGTGATCGTTGCGACAGCTGTGTGCGAAGACATGCTGATAATTCTTGCATAACCTCTCTGTCCGTTACCCGATAGCGCACAGCCGCCTCACAGGCCAGGCCGTTTCGCTGGGTAGAGTGGCGTGACAAGATTGAATCGTTCGCTGCACAACGACGACGGAGGTTTTTCAATGGGACTGTCACGGAAGCGGCAGCGAGAGTTCACTCGGCTGAAGAAACAAGCCGAGGATCTGCTGCAGAGCCAGAAGGACGTGCTCGAGCACGCCGGCGGCGTAGTTCGTGAAGCGAGCCATCAGGCCGCCAACTACGCTCGCGAAGAAGTTAGCCCGCGCGTCAAAGACGCCTACGACTCGAACGTGAAGCCCGTGGTCAACACCGGCATCACCGCGACTCAGACGGTGGCACACAACGCCAAAGACAAGATCGAGCACGACGTGCTGCCTGCCGTCGCCTCCGCGATCGCGTCGGCCCTCGCCGTTCTCGACGCCGCGAAGAGCCCCCAGGTGCGCGACGCCATCCGTCGTGTGGGCGCCGGAACAGAAGAGGCGCAGAAGCAGCTCTCCAAGGGTGCAGACAAGCTCGGCAAGAAGGCGGAGAAGTTCGGCAAGAACGTCTCGAAGAACGCCACTGTTGTCGGCCGCAAGGTCGGCATCATCGAGAAGCCGAAGAGCTCCGGTCCCGGAAAGTACATCCTCATCGGCCTGGGCGTCGTCGCCGTCGCCGCGGTGGGATACGCCGTCTGGCAGACGCTCCGCGCCGACGACGACCTCTGGATCGACGACGACCTCGACGCAGGCCCCGACTCGCTCGAGGCCGACGCCGTAGGCGCCAACTAGAACCACGCACGACCCGAAGGCCCGCTACGGCGGGCCTTCGCTCGTTAACGGCCCGGTACGAGGCCGTGAACGCCGCCTGCGCGGACAGGGGGCGGATGCGACGGGCCCAGGCGCATCCGGATGCCCCGAAATCCTGATCGAGACCTTCGCGGCATTGCCGAACCGCCCTTAACGACGAAAGTCGCTCTCAAGGAGCGACATGAAGCACGTGGAGCCTAGGAGAATCGAACTCCTGACCTCCTGCTTGCAAAGCAGGCGCTCTACCAATTGAGCTAAGGCCCCGAAGGGTTGAACTCACTCTCGTGAGTCACAGTGGGGGTACCGGGATTTGA
>Ga0247740_1001052_pt1 | contig 12151 bp, 15 predicted proteins | sample UWRJL148409B2_FD_180942 | JGI IMG/M metagenome (GOLD analysis project Ga0247740, IMG submission 180942) | Plant litter microbial communities from Arlington Agricultural Research Station in Wisconsin, United States - UWRJ-L148-409B-2 | ecosystem: Environmental > Terrestrial > Plant litter >...
ACACGATTAGATATTAGCCGCTAGGCTCTAGCGCGCTGTATAAGGTGCAGAGAGCCTAGCCATAACTCACATACATGTAAAAAAGATACTTTAGGTACTACTTAGTCTATTATATCAATATCTCTTTATTATATCATAATGTGGTTGAGGATTACGCGTACAAGGTGCAGAAAGTTGGTGGGGCTCGCAGCTCGCTTGTATTCGCAGCTCGCTTGTAAAACACGTTAACTAGAACAGATCAAACATGGTTGATCCCAGTCTCGGTTTTGGGAAGGATTGGACCTAAGTCTTACAATCAATCAAGTCTGTCGCCTGGTCACAACCATAATCTCGCACTCTGAGCGTTTGTTTGTTTGCTTACCCACGCGGGCAAACATTGTTGACGCAACATAGCCTTCTGAAACGCCCAACATATCTAGGAATCATTATGTTCTTGCACATCACTTATCACGCGTCTCCAAAAGGGCTTCCCGTGACGACTGCGCGTTCTCAAAGTCACTGCTCGACCACGAGCGTTTTTCCACCGTTGTGTGTCTTACGAGATGTCTTTGAGACCGCGTGAATCTGTTTCGGCGATCCGATAGCGGCTTCACGTCGTGCTTCCAATTATGTCACAGTATTGGACGCATCAGTTCCGCCAGATCTTTACCGAGTCACTGCTTCTCAACCGTCCTTTTTCTAGCGTTTCATTTCCTGCCAAGATGGCCTTTGACGCGGCGTGAACCCGAATTCCGGTTTGAGGGCATTTTCACGATGCTTGCTCGTGGATGGCAAAGTTCTGGACGCCGAAATTATAACTGTACCGCCAGCAGCTGTGTATAAAAGACACCTTCGAGCAATCCTTCGAGATCGTAAAACTCACGCTCGCTCCGCCTTGCACACAACCACGCCTCGCTCACTAGCACATCAAAGACGACTTGTGCACTACATCACGAACTACGATACCGCATCGCCGATTCCGAGTACTACACCGCCTGCTAGAAGCGCTTATAGCCTATTTAAATCAAGTCAATATCCTCCTCTATCCGAGACTAAAGATGTCGGCAAATGTAACGACGATGACGAGATCACACGAACCATTAGGGTACCTGCGAACTCTGTTCCTCAACACCTGCATATACGGCACAACTCAGAACCTCGAGGATATCTTAGACAACCTAGCAACCTACATCCAGCGTGCCTTCATGGCTTACTACAGTCAAGGTCTTTACTACGACGACCCAGCCGAGAACTTCTTCAATGACGCGACAGAAATGCTCGAAAGGGGTTTCGAAGAGATGGAAGTGTCAGCCGCCGTCCGGATTCGTCTAAATAATTTTCCCTATCAGACCTTTTGGGACGACATCTTTGACTACGGGGACCAAATCGGGAACGACGGTAAAGATATCAAAGGGCCTGCGAACGATGGTCCGCGCTCCCATGCCGAAATCTGGATGCTAGGATGTGCGCTTCGCCCTACAGTGGATCAGAATGCATCACTAAGGTTCTGTATGGAGCATAAGTACCCTGAGTGGATCCGGGGTCTCATTGTGGTGGTACCAGAGTTCTCCATTTCCTTTGGAGAGCCGGTGACGGGTGAAACTGAGGTACGAGTTGCACCATTTTAGCTGATGCTTACAATCACTCACAACCCACAGCAGATACGTGGAAGACATAGAAACACGTGAACGGAACGGCTGAGGATGTATCTATACATCTTAGCTCCTGCTTAGCTGCGGTTCAGACCTGATTAGGAGACAATGGAGCATCCATATCTTTCAAATCTGTCTATCGTTCCACATCTTCTTTAGCACACAACACACGCTCTACTTGGTGAACAACATATATCGAACTTCAGCGTAGATTTGTTACGCGCTTTTCGGCAGCTGTCTGGTATTTTTACGTCAAATGCGCTCACAATGCTTATATGTATATAAAACACGTTAACTCGGTCAGCACATCAGGGTAGCACATTGTAAGCCCACAATGCATAGCAGCTTCGTCACAGATAAAATTCCTGACATATCAGAGTCGTGATGGGGCATCTGTCCTTTTCACCCAACTGGAATTCTCACTGCTGCTCAGCATGTCCAAAATCACCGCTACCAACTCAACGACCAACCCGCAAAACTCTCCACCAATCATCCCATCATCTGAATTCGACACCCTCAAATCCATCCTCGAAGTCTACCGCACCATATTCGACACCCACTGTATCACCCAGCGCCTCCCCGTCATTACCCGAATCGAGCAGTCCCCCTCCTTCACCAAATCCAAAGAACCTATGGTATACGTCATACACCAAGGACCGCGACAAGCCACCGGAGACGCCTGCTTCCCACGCACACTCGCTACGCATGAACCCGATCTGGCACGCGCGAAGGATTTGCAAGATGCGTACCTGAAGCTCAATAGCTGTGACTTCGCGCTTGAAAGCATGATAGAGTCTATCAACTCAAAACTGCAAGGATTCGGAGCAAAGGCCGAGTGGCTTCTAGTCCACGCCCGCGCAAAATTTCTGCTGAAGTACTCGGAAAATGATACAACGCCCTGGCACAGTGTCTTTGGGATAACTTCCGCAAACGGCGCGCAGTTCATTGCTGATTTCACCATCGAGCAGTTCGGCCACTCGCGCCACAGCTGGTTCCTTACTCAGAGCGATTATCTGGACAAGTATACCGAGAATGGAGAACGGAAGGTCGCGCCTGTCGAGCATCAAGCTGACAATCAGCAAGATGAAGTGGAGCTAGAATGTCTCCTAGAGGTGACCTTGCTCTGTGACGAGCTCGATTGGAGTGCTTTAGAGGGATTAGGGAGGGAAGCCAAGGTGAGCATGGTGGCGGGGTGGGCACTTGATGCGTTTCAGAGGGATGAGGAGCTGGAGGAGCTGGATATCGAGGCAATCCAGACTGATGAAGAGACCGACCTCGTGATGTTCTTTGATGATCTGCAAATCAGCGACAATGAAGCGAACAATGAGGAAAGTCACAATGAGATTGACCAATAAGTAGTTCGGCCTAATGATATGTGCTTGAAAATATGGAGTTCGAGCTAGAACGGCAGCGCATAGAAGAATAGGATTAAATAGAACTAACATGGAGCCACAATTTGAATTTCTGGCCACAATTACACAGTCCCCAATCCCCAGCTACCTGACTGATGTCTCGCTACAATTTTCTTATCAATACATCGCCTATCTATACCCCCAAAAAGCTTGGTTATGAACAGATCTAAGCAAGTCTGGAAGTTTATAGCACAATAACCAACACTTTCACCCACCACTTACCCCTCCTTTCGGTCTTCTACATAACGACTCATAGCTCTACCAATCTCCTTTCAATATACACCCTGTACCAATGCCTCTGTGGCTTGGCCCTATAAACCATGCTCCACCCGATTTTTACCCGCCTCCATGCGATAGACGTACGCGTAAAGTGGCTAATAGTGTCCGCTGCTTCTTGGACCCAGTTCTTCGGTGAAGATTTAGACACTATTCATCACTCCATTCTCGTCAACACGTCGATCGAAGGGTGGAAAGTAGTCTGGAGCAAATTTCACGACTGAACAGTTCGGGTACCCGGAAAGGTGAGTAATCGTAGCAATGTGCGACAAAAGGATTTTGGCTCTGGCGGGAGATGAAGATCTTGAGAAGGCTGGGAGCGAATTGGGGGCTGGAGACGGTTTCAGTATGTGAAAGTTAGAGGTTTGTTCGGAACTAGATTAGGATCAGCCAGTTAGGCTTAGAAAGTACGAGCGGCTTGAGGCTATGGATAGGATTAAATGAGAGAATTTTGCAGCGGCGGCCAAAAACAAGGAAAGATAAATGATGGATCATTGTTGACGTGTTTTATAAGCGAGCGGCCCATACCGGTACAAGTGAGCGGCCCACCCTACCAACTTTCCGCGACGCTTGAACTTCTACCTACTATAGCTCCCCCAATTCAAGCCCAACCAGCCTCTTCTAAGGCTAATATATATCTTGCAATCTTAGCTATTCAGCAAACCTAAATTCAGTCTATAAAAACGCGCTACGCAGACATTTGAAGTCCCCCGAACGACGTTCCGACGCCGACGCGCTAGCAAAGCTACCCGACGCGATTACCAGCCTAACTTAAAGAAGCTTATAGAGCTAGAAGAGGAGGTAATTATTAAATATATCCTTAACCTGCTTGGAGATTTTTGGGCTACTAGGGTAATTCTATTCATAAGGTAGAAACAGAAGCTGTCGTGTCTGTCGCAGCATTGACGTACATCCATGCCTCCTAAAGTGACCGCAAAACGGCGACCGTTCCCGGTTCACTCACCCCGGTTCGATCGTCACTAATAGGAATAGAGAGGTCCAGATCGCTGAGCCTCAAATTCCACTCACCGGAGAAGAGCATGTTGCTAGGACGGATATCACCATGCACCATCCCTACCTCCTGGAAACCGACGGCGGCCTGGCACAGCTGCCACATCCAACAACGAATGTCCTTGTGATCGATGATTTGGGTGATTGCGACGACCTGTGCCTCGTTTCGCTTCTGGTACAGTGTGTATGCATATAATTAAGTATGGGATGCGCAGATTTGCTTGATCGGCCTCCTCTTCGTCTCCCTTACGAGCTGTCTTCACAATGATATGGTCGTTCAGTCGATAGACAGTGCCAGTAGCTCCTCGCTCAGCAACTAATCAAAACTATGCTGTTAAACATTGTCCCGGATTACGAGATGCTACTTTCATACCAGAAATTGTGGTGCTCGCCACTTGTCGAAATGTGCTTAGACATTGAGCGGAAGCCAGTTAGCGTTCATTTGCTAGCAATGGTCGTTGGCCAACTCGTTAGGTAAGCCGTCGAGATATCACTTTTCCGTTCAACCGAGTGGAGACATCTGATCATGTGATCACACACATTAGGCGCTACTAGCGCTGCTAACGAAATTCATCGACTGTGTGCCAAGGTTTCTCTTGAATGCCCCGCTCTTAGGTCGTACGACACACGTTCCCTTGCCCGTCATGAAATACGGAGTGTTCGCTTATCGCTGTCGCTGAAAACCCCCCATCTCCGCTCAGGCTCAGGTGGTGGTTTTCTCGACGGTACACGCGCGACTGGCTCCTGTGCATCAGTAGGTCAATGACTGACCATGCTGCCCTCAATCACTTCATAGGTTTGCACCCTCTGCCGTTGTCCCATCCCCCGTGCAGACTGGTGCCTTATAGGTAGGCGACTATCCTTGCGAAAGCGCTGTGCTAAGTCAGGGCAGTCAACCAGCATTCCCTCGTTTGCAAGCTAATCAGATCCGGGCCACATCGCTGTCCGCCCCCCGGAGAGTTTCCATGTCATTCGATCTGTGTGAACCTCTATTCGAAGATAAACCCTACCTTGACGATGCGATCACTAGCCAAACTCGGTCAAGCTTTGGTTCCTGTCATACCCGCAGACGATCCCCCGGCAGCAGGACATACACCTGAGCTCCTCAAATACTGCTGCCCAGATGGTCTGTATTTTGAGCGACGGTGCAAAAAAGAGCAAAGCTGCAATTGCCTGGGATGTATCCTCGAGCATCTATTGCGTGTTCCTCTGGAAATCTTTGTGGAGATCATCCTTGCCGGGCCGAGGTCGGTGCAGAGCATACTTTCCGTTGGCAGTCAGATACCCAGGTTACTTTCAGAGCTCGAGAGAAGTCCAGCTCCTGAATTCAACCTGTCTTGCCACGGCGATGTGTTCCAAACGTCGTTTACATACGGCGGAAGGTCATACATTACTAGCCTATCTAACCAGGAAATTGATGGTTCAAGAAGAATCAAGTCTGGGGATATGATGTACAACCACGTCCTTGTATGGTTAGACAGGATTGGAATTACCCAGGTCGAGTTTGTGCACTCAGAGGTCCTGAACGCTACCTCCAGGGTCGGCAATGACTTTAAAGAAAGTCACAACGCGAATGAATCTATAGATGCTCGGTCAAAACGCCAATGGGTATGCGCTATCGCTCCTACAAGGGCATCGCTGTGTGTCAAATCCAAGGTATGCAAACATAAAAAAAGTGACTTCTGCTAATCGCACGTAATAGGGTGTGTTTCTTGAGCGAATTGCGGTTTCCTCCAATAGACAAAGGCAAATATTTTGGGACTGCTTAGAATCTCCGCTGCTCTTCTACCTACCGTACCCGATCGAACTTCCCGCCGCAACTCCGCCTGGAGATATTTTCCTGCGGCACGTTCCCATACGCGACGTGTTCGGTATTTCAGTCGCTTTAGGCAGTGGGAGTATCCTTGCCATTACATCTCATCAGTGGGGGGAACAAGGTCTTTCTCTTTATAACGAACTAGGCGCTAATACTGTATGGACGCATTGCCCGCTGTCGACTGATGAGGAAATCTTAACAGTCTGGGTCGTCCGTCACAAATCTCTCAATATGGGAACACGTGCATTAGTTGCAAGTTTATATGAGATTAAACGTAGAGCCTTGAGACTAATAAGAAGCAGATAAAGACCCAGCGTAAGCTCTTCTGGATGGGCCACGCTTTCTCGCCTGGGGTGCGCTCGATGTTCCACGGCTTCCCGATTGCGAACCACACCGTATGCGCACTTCATTACAGTGACCCATGGTTGCCGCATTCTGTCGTAGGCGCTGCCCCGCCACTCTCGCTAGAAGACATGGGTTGCTTGCCTTTACCGCACTTTCCAACCTACCAAACGCCTCTGCCTGAACACCAGAGTGTATACAACACGTATTATTCTGAGGCTTCTTTGGAAGGTCTAGTCCGAGTCCAATTGTGCATGGATATGAGATATTGCATTGGTATCTTGCTGCACTACGAGACATACAGCAAGACAGTGGGTCAAATTAGATATGACAAAGAGATCCGGGACTTTCTCGACCCTTGCTCCTTCGGATTAGCTCAAGAACGACATGATACAAATCCCCGAATCCAACTCCAAGTCTTTGACGAACGCTCGACCGAGGAAATCAAGAATCTCTATTTGCGACTGTTGGGGGGTACGATCGTGTGGTGGTATGGCACGGATATGTCAGTTGTCAGTATTCTGTCCCCTTGAAGCGTCTTGCGCTGCCGCATGGTACCGCTGCCGGCTGGTCAATAAAATCTATTAGAATGTGATGTAGAAAGAAATAATTGTTAATGCTCTTTGAGCAGGCAATATCAATGACTATATATGGTGCTAGGGAACGGCTTGGCGAAAAGACGCCGGCTACGAACGTGTCACGGTCAGAAACAGAAAGAATTCTCAAGCCCAATGGTCCGTCCACGCGCCCATTTTTAAATACCTTTGTCTTCCATTCATAGGATACCAGCCATCGTTTGCAACGGAAGGGCCAGGAACAGACTGCTGTACAGATTGTGTCCTACAATACAGTGAGCTAGGTCTGTTTCTGGTAAGAAGCTGACGTACTGTATATGTTCGAATTGCTTTCTCATGATTGCGAATGCATTTCGAAGGTGCTGGGCCTCTGGCGAGCCGACATCGATAAAACCAGTGATTTCATTGAGACGATTCTGTTTGGTGTAGTTGATGATTTTCCATTTTGTACCATGGACAGTTAAACCCCACACATCCTCTTTGTCGGCTGTGACACAGATTTGACAGCCTTCCTGGACCTCAGACTCCACTGTGTATACAGAGCTGCTGGCTGGCTTTACTTCGCAGATAAGGATGATCCGCAGGTTGTGCTGTGTTAGGTAGAGAGTAGCAATCCGTACATCAGCTCGTCTCAGCGAACCATCCTGCCTTACAGTAGGCGGGGACTCTGCAGTATTGACGAATTTCTCGTAGTGGAATTCGATTTTGTTGATGATGTGAGTCACAAGAGCGGTACTGTGATGCTCGTGCGCCCCCGGTTTCAACACGTTGTTATAGAGCGTAAAAAGAGTGTCCGTAGTAATGTAGCTCATTGTGAAGTAAGTACTGAACATAGACTGAGAAGACTATTGTGAAATGGTACGGGGATTGCGCCTTTATACCGCTTCCGCAGCGATCGCCGAGAGCGTCCTATACTACACTCCCGTCCCAAGTGATCGAACGTCGTTTAATGTGTTGCAACGCGAGGGCTCAGGTCAGTGGTATTCCTGCACCATGGTCAGAAACGCTGCAGCTCCAGCAATGAATTATCCTATTAGGTAGCACGCGATGGGTTGATCCACGAAGTGCGGTCCAGCCCATGCTTCGTTTAGGTGAATCCTTCATAGTTTGATGCGTGGAAGCGCCTCCCTTTACCTGAACAGAGTTGCTTGATTCGCCGGAACGCACAGAGGCAACGTTCCGCTTCAGTTGGCTTTTGGCCAATGGCAGTCTTCCCGTCATTGCGGAGATGCATGGACCCAACGCGCCGCCGCAGTGCACGTCCAATACCGCAGCAATGCTGTACCGTCCGAAGAGTATCAACGCATGCAATGTACCCGAAAGCAACTACAAGTGTGCATTCCAGCATGCTGTCCATCGCGCGGAGCCGCTAGATTGGCTGGATATAATGGGCAAGGGCGATGAGTGGGCCGTGGGGGAAGACGAGATCATAGGGCGGCGCAGTGTTCGTAGTAAACCATAAGATCTGAGCGCTGTTCAATTTGGTTCGGTTGGTCTGATGCATGTGAAGATGCCTGAGCGCATCCCAGCTATGACGGGCTTCGGCGTCGTGATTGTGCTGCTTAATTGCGAGGAGCGCGGAGCGGTTGTCCAACCCGTCTCGCCGAGTCCCTGCCGATACTGCGCCTGACAAGAGGGCAAGTATGCGGGTCTACAGGCGTACAAGGGTTCGTACAGGTGGCTATATCGACCGAGCAGTCTCAACGTAGCCCATGCAGTATGTTATGTGCCATTCGCCCGTGTTGTTACTTTGTCAGTGCCGCTTCGGGACTCGCAGTCAACGTCATTTCTAAGTTCTCTATCGGGCGGAGCTACTCGATTGACTGCATGTATTGGGTAGGGCAACGGTTGCCTCTGATTGACGTCGCGTCTAGAATGCAACGCGGGTGAAGGCGAGATCACAGAGCGGCAGGTTGTTCGTGTGCAATTGCATTGTTGGGATACGGAGCTTGGTTGACGCCATATCATGTGTCGTTCGCCCGTATGGTCGCTTCTTGCACGGGTAGTAGCGCTGTTTGCGGAGCTGCTATTGTATGGGCCGCTCGCTTATAAAACACATTAGCTTTGGGTTAAAGATAGCATGACTAAGCAGCGATGACGTAAACTCGGTGAACAGGCAGGGGTGCTTCCTAATTTAGCAATCCTTTACTCACCACTCTATCTCCACAATACTTCTCCATCGTATCACCTGCGCCATGAATCAGTCGCATGAACACATTCCGATTCGTCTCGCCCTCTACCCATCTCCGCATGGATTAGGTCACCTAATGCGCATCGTCCATCTAGCGCAGATGCTCCATGAGCTAAGTCCGCAGCGCTACCATCTGTTCATCCGCTCCAACATAGACGAAAGTGTGCGCAAGTCTCTGCGAATTGGGTGGAGAGATGTCGACACAATCACCTTCTCTGATTACAATATTCCCATTCAGCCAACTATCGTACAAACAAATCCTTACACGCTCTCCGCTGACCAGACATGGGACGCTGTGCGAAACTTCGATGCGAAAGCAGCTCTGGAGCAGGAAGAAAAGTTTGTGCGAGCGAATGGAATACAGATCGTTATCTCCGATTGCCCAAGCGTTTCATGTGTGCTTCAGGTTCCATCTATTTTGGTCACGAATTTCACCTTCGACTCTATCTTGGGGGCGCTGCGAGGAGGCGAGGCAGAAGATGTCAGCCTTTTCAGCCAGGAAATGACAAACCAGTACAATTCGGCGGATGTTCTGATACGACTGCCTGGGTATATACCCATGCCCTACAGCGGCAAAATAATGAACGCACCAGTCCATTTCAGACGCGCAAGCGCCTCGAAATACGAGACGCTCCGTTCACTAAACATCCCAGAGCTACTACGTTCAGATCGCAAGATCCTCTTCCACTGTTTTGGTGGCCAGCCGAACGAGACATTCTCGCGCCTTCCTCGACTACCACCGCACTGGATCTGTCTCAGCATGACCATCCATGCTCCTCCCAACTTCTACCTGATATCGAAGGATGCGTATATACCCGATATTATCGCTGCTACTGATGCTGTTCTGGGAAAGCTGGGGTGGGGAATGTGCTCTGAGGTGATAGGGAATGGGTACAAGCCGTTTATATATGTACCTCGCAGTGAATTCATCGAGGAACAAGGGTTACTTGAGTGGATGGAGAAAGATCATTGCAGGCTAGTGAGAATGGAGGTTGATGCGTTTGAGGCGATGGACTGGGAAGATACTATCTCGCAGGCTGAGACATTCACCGGGTCACGAAAGGGAGATTTAACGGCCGAGTCTTGGGGGCGGAACGAGGTTTCTTTGGTCAATATGGTTGATGAAGAGGTAGCGAGGCTTCTGGGACGGTAGGATTTGGAGTCTTGATTTCTTTTAGCGGTTTCTCTTCAGCGGTATGTATTTTCCTCTCGACTAGTTATTCCATCGAAAATGAATTGAGAGTAGGCTATTCAGTGAAGGAAGCCGCGGTGAGCGACTTCCCACCACAGAATAAAATTCTAGCGTGTAATCGATGGAAAGTGCTCGATTTCGATCATTCGAGCGTTGATTGCGTAGTGCATTTAGCAAATGGAAGGCCGATTAGCCTCGTGTCTCTCGCACTATTGGTTATCTAAACTGTTTGTGCCTCCAAGACAGGCATCATGATCAACCCGGCGAAGGCTTGGACATGACTGTCAACCACAGCTAAGATTAATTACCGGAAGATATCATGAACAGGCTTTCGTATGCCCTTCAAAACAACAGCCCTCATACTTCTGCATTGCTGGTTTCTGTCTATTGGGCAGATATAGTTGAACTAGAGCTCCGCGGCATAGCCTTGGCATTACAATGCAGAACGCACAAGCTCGAGACTGTGTCACTGCGCGAATATGTAGAGAGCCGACGGTCATTTCCGGTCACATGGGGACTCACGGCTACGTGCATCAGGCGTTTGTGTATCGTCTCCTACGATACACCAGTGGCTGTAGCACTCGGAACACAAGTCTTACCAAAATGCGGGACTTGAAATAAAGAAACATGGGTTTATCTAGCTTTTATATTTCCCTCCTTGACCCTCTATCTGTGCACTGTATGTCGCTGTGAGTAGTCGTTTGATACCCGAAAAGAAAAAAACCAGTTTGTGAGCAAAATCTCGACATGTCAACGAAACCAAATCCACCGTCAAGCCCAACACAGCCCGCAGTCGTCGATCCTCTTCATGACCTGATAATTGGGTACCCAAAACTCGCCGGAAGAATGGCCATCATACCTGAGACAGCGATGTTCCGCAGATTCGGAGCACTCAATGCTCGCAGCTTGTTGTATCAACAATCCGATTTGATGATCATGGAGGAGAAATTGCTTGAGCTAGAGAAGAGAGATAGCATGAGCAGCGAAGGGAAGAAGTCCATCTATGCGCTAGATCATTACTGGTTGAGTAGTGCGACACCTGAGCGAGACGGGGATGTCCGGCAGAAAGAGTTGATGGGTCAGATTCGGGACATGCTCAAAGAATACAGTATGACTACAACCAATGTCAATGATGAAGGGCAGCTAATATCAGTATACAGATCTTGCACTCATCCAGCAAGCCACCATCCTGGGATTGAAGGATCCCGACCCTTATGACATCGACCATCTCCAACGATTTCTTTCCAGTGCGCACATGGGTCCCTTGGAACTCTGCGGTCTCGACCGTTACGCTTGGGGCTCTTTCCTTGATCCAAGCAGTCTCAGCAGGGAACTAGTCGTTCTGAAACCCCGCGGGGGTACTGATGCGTTCTCGCGCTGGCTTGTCAGTAACGCTATCTCGATCATCAAACGGTTCGCCTGCTGCATTCGATTGAAGAAGTCTGAGCCAAAGTCGGGGTTACTTGGCATCAAAGATCACAAGGTTTTCAATTTCACCTTCTGGACGACAAGCATTGTTGCTTCCCTGGCACCTATAATCTCCATCATCGTCTTGGCTCGGATCGATTCCCTGGTTGGGCGATTAGGAACGATTGCGGCCTTCAATGTCCTTATATCGGTACTATTGACCGTTTTGACGGATGCGAGGAAGACGGAGATCTTCTCGGTCACTACTGCGTTAGTACATTACGTTCTCGAGAATTCG
>Ga0247740_1001053_pt1 | contig 12144 bp, 13 predicted proteins | sample UWRJL148409B2_FD_180942 | JGI IMG/M metagenome (GOLD analysis project Ga0247740, IMG submission 180942) | Plant litter microbial communities from Arlington Agricultural Research Station in Wisconsin, United States - UWRJ-L148-409B-2 | ecosystem: Environmental > Terrestrial > Plant litter >...
CGGGCCACCTCCGACGGACACACGGTCTTCGGATGCCGCGCCTCGAGAAGTTTCATCGTTGCGCGTTCGATGCCGCTCGGCGTCACCAAGCTGAACCTGGCGCATCGCGGCGCGGGCGGCAAATGTGGCGAATATGGGGTCAGCCGCTTTCGACCTCACTCATGTACTTCGGGGCATGCGACCACCGTGCACTTCGATAGTCGCGAACGCGGAGGCCGAGGTCGAGGTCGGCATCCACTACGGCTGTGAGCCCAGCTATTCCATGCTTCGCGAGCACCCTCACGATCAGACGGATCCGAACCGGCGCCACGCGGACGCGCTCGAGCTGTGCGAGGTCGGCGTGACGAAACTGATTGTTCAGCATTCGACTCAACCACTCGGCGCACTGCTCGACATCGTGCGCTTCCAGGCCGGGGACTCGGCCAGCGCCACTCACTCCGGCTGTCAATTCGTGGAGATCGCAGCCGCGCTGGGCCGGACTCGGCATCGCCGTGGCCAACGCACCCGGACGTGCTCGCCGCAGCCGTCGAAGTGACGCTGTCGAACGATTCCGATGGCGTCGCGGTAGTGCTCGAACGGCTGTTCGATGCTTGAGCGAGGTGGGTTGTCGAAGTTAGACTAACGTTCCCAGAATGATGAACGCGCTCAACGAGCTCCCCGTGAAAGCAGTACTCTTCGACTACGGAAAGGTGCTGAGCGGGCCGGAAAAGGTCGAGGCGTGGCATGGCATGCACGATTTGCTGAGACTCTCCGAGGAGAAGTTCCGCGAGCTGTACTGGAAGTACCGTGACGACTACGACCGAGGGACGCTGAGCGGTACGGAGTACTGGAGCAGTATCGCCACGGATTCCGCGTTCCTGTTGGAGAACGACAGCCTCATCGAGCTCAAGCAGCTCGACGTCGAGATGTGGACAGACTTGAACTCGCCAATGATCGAGTGGGCTCAGCGCCTGCAGAGCGCCGGTATCAAGACTGGCATCCTCTCCAACTTGGGTGATGCGATGGAGCACGGCGTGCTCGCCAAATTTGCGTGGATTAGCGGGTTTACGCACGCTACTTGGTCGCACAGGTTGAAGATGCGCAAGCCGGAGCCTGCGATCTATGCCGCCGCCGCGAAGGGTCTAGGAGTCGAGCCCGGCGAGGTGCTCTTCATCGATGACCGTGAAGACAACATCGCGGGTGCGCAGGCGGCGGGAATGCGGGGCGTCGTCTACACACGACACGCCGACTTCGAGCGAGAGATGGACCGCATGGGGTTGGAGGCTCTTTTGCGCGTCTGATTTTTCCGGCGTCGCGCTCTTAGCGGCACTTAGCAAGGCATCGCGCCTAACGTCCCGCGGCCATTTGGCCAAATATAGACAATGGCTTGATTTAGCGTGTAACTTCCGGACATGCCCGCTCTCGGAATCCTCATCGTGGAAGATGACCCGGATTCGAACGAGGCCCTTCGCCTAATGCTCGAGGCAGTGAACTACGAGGTGCGCGCGGCGTTGAGCGCCCGAGTCGCTATCGAACTGGCGACGGCACACCCCCCAGACCTTGCTTTCATCGACATCGGTCTGCCCGGGCTCGACGGGTTCGAGCTCCTGACGCTGCTTCGCTCGCGGCGTGAGCTCATGGATACGAAGTTCGTAGCGATGACCGGCTACGACTTCCGTTTGCTCCCCAGCGCTCAAGTAGCTGGTTTCGATCACTACATGTTGAAGCCATTCGGAGCCGATGCGATCCTCAATGCGGTGAGCACGCTTTTCCCGGCATCCGTCGGGACCTAAGCCTCTGCATCCACGAAAGTGACACTTCGCGGGTGCGAGGCAAGTCGCCTCTGAAGCCCGCGATGCCGAGGCGGCGGTGCGGCAGACCTTCGTGGGCACTTGCCGCTAGGAGCGCGACGCTCGGCCCCTTGAGTGGAACCAACTCGAGCGCGATTGATCGCCTGGGTTGGCTCGCGCTTCGCATGAGCAGCAACATGGAATATCGATCTCGGTTCGGTCAGTCATTTGGTTCTAAGGCGCTGCTTGGGTCGATCGTGACTCTCGCGCTCGCTGCTGCGTGTAGCGACTCCGATAGCGGCGACAATGACAGCACGGCGGGCAGGGGCGGCCACGCCGGCACAACTCAGGCGGGCAACTCAGGGCGCTCCAACGGCGGTGGTGGCGCGCAGAACACGGGTGGAGGGGCCGCGGGAGCGAGCGGTGAGACCGCCGAAGCGGGCGAGGGCGGGACGAGCGGTGCAGCGGGGGAGGGCGGTGTTGGCGGCGCGGCGGGCGCGCCGGAAGCGCTGCCCATTGGCGTCAATCGACCTGAGCGGCGTGATTTTTCGCTCGCGCGCCTCGCGCAGCTGCGCGTCAAAACCGGCTTCCGAGTCGAGGTATTCGGCAGCGCGGTGTCCAACGCGCGCATGCTCGCACTGGGGCCGAATGGTGATGTGTACGTGACGCGGCCAATGACGAGCGAGGTGACGCGCTTGGTCGATCTGAACAGCGACGGTGACGTGGATGACCTCGGCGAGCGCGTGGTCGTCGCGAATGCACAGAGCACCCCAGCGCTCGAGAACGTGCACGGCATCACCTTCGACGCGGGCAAGGTTTACCTGGCTTCCACGAAGAGCGTCGTTGTCGGCTCCGTCGCTGCGGACGGGTCGTTCACGGGCCTCACGCCAATCGTGACCAATTTGCCCGATGGTGGGCAGCACCCGTATCGAACGCTCGCCGTTGGTCCAGACGGGCTGATCTACGTGAGCGTTGGCAGCGACTGCAACGCGTGCAAGGAAAGCAATTCCGAGCACGCCACCATGCTGCGCTTCAATCAAGATGGCACGCCTGCAACCAATCCTGCGAACAGCGCACACCCGATGCTGGCGCAGAATCCAGTCTCGCAGATCTCGAACCGCGTGTGGGCGAGCGGGCTGCGCAACACGATCGGCTTCGATTGGCACCCGGTCAGCGGAGCTCTGTGGGGTGTCGACCAAGGGTCTGATGGGCTCGGTGAAGAAACGCCGCCCGAAGAGTTCAACGTGCTTGCTGGCGGCAAGAGCTACGGCTGGCCATTTTGTTGGGGACCGCAGAACCCTGACCCCACTGCCGACGACCCGTCCCAAACCATCACCAAAACCGAATATTGCCCGACGACGGCCGCGAGCCTCGGCGGTTTGCCCGCCCATGGGTCCCCCATCGCCTTTCAGTTTTATCGCGCTGGTCAGTTCCCCAGCGAGTACGTAAACGATGCCTTCCTGGTGCTGCGCGGGTCATGGGGGCGACTCGTTCCCGACGGCTACAAGGTCGTGCGCGTGCACTTCGAGAACGGGCAGTTGGCCCCGCTCCCCGGATCCAGCCTTCCGTACGAGGACTTCTTGGCGGGCTTCTTGATCGAGCAAGGGAGAGCGCACTTCGGTCGGGTCGCTGGCCTCACGTTCGATGCTTCAGGCGCGCTGCTCGTTTCGGACGACACCAATGGCATGATCTATCGCGTGAGTTATGGCACAGCGACGAATGGCGAGGCCGGCAGCGGCGGCCAATAGCCAGCGTTCACTGAGCATCTCGGTTGGGGCGGAGCGCCAGGGTGCGCTCTGCCCTCGTCGCCTCTGCGGCGGCGTACTTATCGCCGTTCAGCGTCAATCCGTTCCCAGCTCGTCTGTCCGTACACTCCGGCCTCGCCATACGATTGGCTTGCGAAGCAGACGGTCGCTCAATGCGAGAAAGGACGCCCAAACGAACAGCAGCGCGAAAAGCGGGTAAGCCACCGCATCGATTGCACGGAACTCTCCGAACTTCCGCTGCCAATAGCCAACGACCAGGCATGTCGCGATCGCACTGGCCGCCGCGAACCCCATCGACCAGGAGTTGCCGGCCCACCATGCTTGCAGCAGCCAGCGCGGGACATCGAATAGCCAGCCCAATACGAGCGCGGTCTCCAAAGTTCCCGTAAAGCCGGCGGCGAGAATGCCGGGACGGAAGTTGCGGCGCCATCCGGCGACGAACGAGCGCAGTCCCTCGGGGTACATACGGACTTTCAGGGCGTTGCCGGCGTGCACGAGCACGAAGCGCAGACCATGACGTTCAATCAGGGCGGCGAAGCCAAGATCTTCGGCGACGCGATGCCGCACGGCAAAGTGCCCGCCGATTCGATCGTAGGCTGAGCGACGAATGAGTAGGTATTGCCCAATGCAGAAGCTGCGCTCTCCGCGGCGCTTTCGGGCACCTGCGCCCCCCGCGACCAAGAGCAACATGTGAAAAATGGATTGAAAGCGCTCCCACGAGGCCACCACTCGATGCCACGGGACAACCGAAAGTAGGTCCGCCTGCTGTTGGTCTAGAGCATGAGTAGCGTTGCCCAGCAGGTCCGGTGCATGCACGGTGTCGGCGTCGGTGAACAGCAAGAGCGGCGAGGTGGCGGCGGCCGCACCCGCAGCGCAGGCCCACGGTTTGCCGATCCATCCCGAGGGCAGGGGACCGGGCACCACGACCCGCACCCCGAATGAAGCGGCGATTGCCCCCGTGTCGTCCGTTGAATGGTCATCGACCACGATGACCTCTTTGGGGGCAGGATCGAGGAGTGCAATCGAACGTAGCAGCGCGCCCAGGTTGCCCGCTTCATTGCGCGCAGGGATGATCAACGAGACGTCCGGCGGGCGGTGTGTGTGTGGCCGAGACCGCTGATGCGCTCGTAAGACGTCGCGCAATCGCCAGTTGAAGACCAAAAAGCCGGCGAGGCCGATCCCGCCTCGTAGCAAGACGCTGATATCGCTCACTGCGTATCTGTGGAAGATCCTCGCAACTTTTCCAGCTCTTTAGAAGAGTATTCTATCCGGCCCTTGCATATCGCTGCTCTTGCAAAAGCGCCACGTGCACGACGGGAGACCCGCTGCAAGTCGGGCCTCAGCCCGCATCGATATGGGCGAGCCAGACAGTTCGGAAGCGCGCTGGCGACCTGCCGCGAACCGGCACGCCGGCAGCGCAGGCTTCTTCTGCGGTGCGGAAGACTCGCGCTCGAAGATTGAGCCTGAGAATCAGCGCGCCTTCACCGTTCGAAAAGCCACGGACGGTGAAGCCTCCCGCACCCTGCCCGACGACTACTCCTAGCAGCAGCGGAGTTACACCGAACGGGGGCACGCTAGCCATCACGCACGTCCAACAGTACTCGCCCACCAGCGGCAATCTGTTCACTCTCAACTGATAACTGATCTGGATTATTGCGCAAATGAGGCAAGAACGGTGCTGTCGTGCGTGCAACCGCGGCCCTGGCGACCGCGGCATGGAGCGTGCAGAGCAGTGGCACCTTGGCCATACACCACGATGGTACTGTGGAACGAGCGAGTGCTCGATTGCCTCGCGTCGTGCGCGAGAACGCCCTGTCGATCGTACTGACCGCGCTGTTCGTCGCGTTCCTCGCGGCGCAGATCGTTTCCGGTCGGGCCGCCTACAATCACGAACGTGCGGACGAGGGGAAGCCAGCGGTTTCGCTCCAGACCTACTTGAGCAGCGGCCACTTCATCGAGGCGTTGTTCGAGAATTGGGAGAGCGAGTTCTTGCAGATGGGCGCGTTCGTGCTGCTCTCGGTCAAGTTGCGACAGAAAGGCTCGGCTGAATCAAAACCCTTCGACGAGCCGTTCGCAACGGACGAAGACCCGCGCGGTCATCGCAGCGACCCCGAGGCGCCGTGGCCTGTGCGTCGAGGTGGGATCATCCTGAAATGTTACGAACACTCGCTGTCTCTCGCGTTTTTCGTGTTGTTTGGGCTCTCGTTCTCATTGCACGCGATCGGCGGCAACATGGCCGAGAACGAACGGCGGCTCGCTCGTGGCGACGTGCCAGAGAGCTTGCTCGAGTTTCTAGGCTCGAGCGAGTTCTGGTTTCAGTCTTTTCAAAATTGGCAGAGCGAGTTCCTGGCCGTGCTCGCGATCGTGACTCTCACGATCTTTCTCCGTGAGCGCGGGTCGCCCCAGTCTAAGCCAGTCCACGAGGGGCATTCCAAGACCGGGGATTGACCCCGCCCACTAGGCGAGCGCAAAAATCGCGGCCCCCGCCGCGAGCAAATCCTCTTTCTCACTGACCGCGCCGTCATGGCTCGCCAAAAGAAGCCGGGAGCCGGGTGGTAACTCCAACCGCGCAAGAGGGACCGCCGCATCCCCTAGGTTCAGCAAAAGGACACGCGTCCCCTGCTCGCTTCGGCGTTCGACCCACAGCACATCGCCGCGCACTTGCGCCGAGACGTCCGAATTGTGCAGCACTGCGTCGTCGCGTCGCAACTTCAGCGCAGCGCGGTGGAAGGCCAGCAGTGCGGCCGGGTCGGATTCTTTCAGTTCTTCCCAGTCAAGCCGACTCTTGGTGAACGTTTGTGGCTCTTGCGGGTCGGGAACAGCCGCCGGATCTTTGGCGAAGGCTGCAAAATGAGCGAACTCCGCGCGTCGACCCTTGGTGATTTCGGTCGCCAGGGGCTCTGCGTGATCCGTAAAGTACAAGAAGGGCGCGCGTGCGCCCCACTCCTGACCCATGAACAGTAGCGGTGTCGCCGGCAAAAACAATAGCAGCAAGGTGGTCGCGCGCAGGCGAGCGGTGTCGGTCAGCGCGCTGATTCGCTCACCGAGAGCGCGGTTGCCGACCTGATCGTGATTCTGCAACGAGTAAACGAAGCGGTGGCGGTCGACGCCAGCCGCAGGCTTGCCTCGAGCAAGCTTGCTCGGCGGGAAGACCTGACCTTCGTACAATTGATTGCGGTTGATGATGGTCGCAAGCTCAGTCAGCGTGCCCTCGTAGCCTTCGTAGTAGCCGTCTTTCTCACCGGTGAGCAGCACGTGCAGGCTGTGATGGAAGTCATCACTCCAGACCGCACTGACGCCGTGCTTTGCTAGTTGCTGCGGGTCGTTGCGGTCGTCTTCCGCGATCAATACTCCAGGCGGGGTGCAAGCCTCGGCGATAGCCGCAACCTCGAGCAAGATATGCGGATCGCCGCCCGGTTCTAGTTCGTGCGCAGCGTCGATGCGTAGTCCGTCGAAACCCACTTCTTCCAACCAATGACGCGCGCTATCGACCACCAAGCGGCGAAAGGGCACGCCTTCGAAAGCGGGGGCGCAGCCCCATGGGTTTTTGCGTTCGGGGTGAAAGTAAAGGTCCGAGTAGCGGGGCAGCACGTTGCAATCTGGCCCGAGGTGGTTGTACACGACGTCCAGCATCACACTCATGGCATGCGCGTGAGCGGCTTCGATGAACGCGCTCAACTCCCCGAGCGTGCCGTAGCCGATGAAGGGAGCGAACAGGCCAACACCGTCATAGCCCCAGCCGCGCTCACCGGGGAACGCTGCGATAGGCATTAGCTCTATTACCGTGACGCCCAAGTCCTGGAGATGGGGTAGACGTTCGCGCGCGCTACTAAAAGTGCCCTCGGCGGTGAACGTCCCCACGTGCATTTCGTAGATGACCTCACCATTCGCCAGGTCGATGGCTCGCTTGGGATAGAGGCGCGGCTTCAGCGGTTCCACCACGCGCGCCGGGCCGCGCGGACCGAACGGAAAGCAGCGAGCGTAAGGGTCCCCTACGACTTCGCCATCGAGCTTGAAGCGATACAGTGAATCGACACTGGCGCGCTCGAGATATACGGCAAAATAGTGCGGGTGTTCGGGGTCCGCGCTCAGTGGCTCTTCCCACACCTCCCAGCCATCGTCGTCGTACAATACTACCGCCGCCCGCTTGGCTTTGTCAGACCAGAGCCTGAAGTGCACGCCGCCGTCAGCGGCGACGGTCGCTCCGAGTAAAGTGCGCAAATTGTCAGTCATCCGAGAAGCTCGCGGGGGAGCACATGGCGCTCGTTTAGAGTCAATAGTGGGTTGGCGTGAGTTCGAAGATCCGTTGAGCCACACGAGACGCGAACGCTCGCGGGTCCACGACCTCTCGTTGTGCGAGCGCGAATACCAAGCCGCCGCACTGGTCCCAAGTTGCGGAACTCACGGATTGCGTCGATTCGATGAATAAACGGGCGTCCGCTCGCCTTTGGTGAATCGGTAGTTTCAGCGCCCGGGTGACGTCGATCAACGCATCCATCAGGTTGGTGGTTGGCTCGTCGGCGGCCTGTAGTTGACGATCGATCAAGACCAGCTCGCCCATCAATTCATCGCGCGAGTCTTGCGAGAAGTCTGCGTGCATATAGGGGGCATCAAATTGCACTGACCATGCCAAGGACTCAGACCGGCTCGCGATCCATAATCGAGCCTTTGATCTGCCCGCCTCCCCTTTGCAGCGAGGCAAACTGCTCTCCCCGTGGCACTGCTGCGCCACGCGAACGCAGACACAACTGCGGCGCGAGCTCAAAACTTCATCTGCTCGAGGCAGCGCTTGGCGGCGTCACCCAGCACGTCGCGCTGCAGCCGCTTTTCGTCGCCGAAAAAGGCGTGGGCGATCACTTTGTCCAAATGCCGCGTACCCGCGAGCGCAAGCGCCTCTTCCTCGGTGCTGATGTTTTCACCGTAGGTTACCCGCTCGTCAGCCCCGGGTTTTTCGCGGAACCGGCTTTGAAAGTACTGCATGCCGAGGCTACGGGTTCTTGCTTGATGGTCGCCAACCACGATCACTTGCAGCGCGTCTCGTTCCTCAGTCGAAAGCTTGCCTAGCGCCAAGTCGACGGCCGCGTGCAGGCGCGCGATTTGCTCGCTGGTGGCAAGCTCGGTGATGCTCAAGATGCGCGCTCCGGCTTCCTTCGCGAACTCCGCCTGTGCGCACTCGGACAGCGCTCCCGCGCAGGCGTCACGGCCGAAGCGCAAACATAGCTCGAGCAGGCCACGGATTTCTTCCGTAATCGCATGATCACCGGGAGGTCCAAGCTGCTCGAGAGCGCTTCCGATGTGCTCTGGCATTCGGGAGAGTTGTGTCCGACTGCGGCCGTCGAGTGAGCTGTTGCGAGTCAAGGTGAACAGGGCAACGGCGATGTGCGCCGCAGATTTCGCCTGGTCGAACGAGGGGCCGCAATAGGGGAATGCTTGCCGCACTCGCTGACTCCGCAGCACGACTTCATTAGGCAGCGCGACCAAGATGGACAGGTCATGACGGACACGGTCCCGGGCCTTGCCGTACGAGTCGTGGAATACGTCGTTGCCAGCGTCGAGCGCGGGCTGGGCCGGAGCCGTTCCCATCAAGATCCAACCTGGGCGCGCGCTCCGTGGCTCATTTTTTACAGCTGACAGCAGGAGTCGTGCCAGACAAATATGAGGAGAAAGCTCGACTCCGATGGGGCGCATTGCACCTTTCGCGTCGTTTCGTCACGCACACGGAGGGATAGGGACGCGGCTAGCCATCCGCGGCCTACTGCCCCACGTGCGAGGAGTGTGCGAGCCAGGGCGGTTCGGCGGAGCGCTCCCGCAAGGTATCGCGGCAACGCCCGATCACGGAGTGCGACGGATTGCCTGATGTCGCTAGGCTCAACGCTTGCATCTTGCGCTGAAATGACTGCCCTACGCGCGCCAGCCGCGTCCCCCCGTAATGACCTCGTCGAGCTGGGGGCAATGCTGCGTGCCATTGGCTACAAATTCACCACAGCGACTCCGGCCACGCATCGGCTCGTCAACGCGCGTTCGGGTAATCGGCAAGCGCGGACGCTTCGCGATGTCTTCGGGTGGAGCCGCCCCTTCGACCCACAGATTCTGCCGCCCGAGTTGTTCAGCGCCATGCAACAGGCACAAGCCTGCGAGGCAGTGCCGGACAGCCCGTTGTGGCGGCCGCGCCTCCGCTTTTCCTCGCTCGGGGAGTTGCTGTTCGCGCACTCGACCTACCCGACCAGTGCGCCGGACGCGGTTTTTTTTGGCCCGGATAGCTACCGCTTCGTGCGCGCGCTGAAACAGCATGTGAGAGCCGCCGAACGCGTCGTGGATGTCGGGTGTGGCTCGGGCGTGGGCGGGATTGCGCTAGCCAGCGGCGGCGTGGGAGGAGCGCCCGTGGTGTTGGCGGACATCAATGATGACGCGCTGCGTATCGCGGACGTGAATGCGCAACTAGCCTCCGTTCCGGCGGAAATCGTGAACAGTGACGTGTTGAACAATGTGAATGGCCGGTACGACCTGGTGATCGCAAATCCCCCGTACCTGCGTGACGCGGCCCACCGCACGTATCGCGATGGCGGAGGAAAGTACGGGGAGCAACTCGCGGTGCGCATTGCCCGGGAAGCCATTGACCGTCTTGGCTCGATGCCGCAGGGCGGCCGCGTGCTGCTCTACACGGGCTCCGCAATCGTCGAGGGCGAAGACACCTTCTACGACGCCGTTCGCTCCGAACTCGAACGACCGGGGGTCAGCCACGAATACGAAGAGCTCGACGCTGATGTCTTCGCGGAAGAACTCGAGTTACCTGCTTATGCCGACGCCGAGCGGATAGCCGCGGTTTTTCTGCAGGTGGGGGTGGCGCGGCGCGGCAGCGCATTCCTACGTGCCGCGCCGTGAGTCAGCCTGACTTCAGTTCTTGGCCGAGCCTGGCTCCGCCATCTGCCGATGCTGCATGGCCAAGACTTCATTCGGTAGCACGTTGGCCATGGTGGCTTGGATCTTGTTCTTCCAGCCTGCGATCACCGCGGCATCACCGCTCATCATGGCTTCGAAGCCGACCTTGGCCACCTCGGCTGCGGGCTGCTTTTCGTCGGTGCCCACTTTCGTGTCCATGAGGTCGGCGCGCTGGAAGAACTCGGTTTCGGTCGGGCCGGGCATCAAGCAACTCACGGTCACGCCCGAGTCTTTCAGCTCCTCGCGCAGCGCATAAGAGAACGAGTCGAGCAGCGCCTTGGTGCCGTTGTACACGGCTTGAAAAGTGCCCGGAATGAATCCCGCGACCGAGCCCGTGATCAGGATCCGGCCTTGGCCCGCTGCGCGCATCTCCCTTCCAACTTTGTGGATGAGGTACAGCGTGCCCGTGACGTTGGTGTCGATCACGTAGCGCGCCTTTTCGAAGTCCTGGTCGAGGAATGCATGCCCGAGTCCGCGCCCGGCGTTGGCGAGCAGCGCGGCAATGGGCCGGCCTTCCGCTGCGGCGTACAGGGCGTTTACACCCGCCTCGGTCGCAAGATCGGCCTGAACCGCCGTGACCGACGCACCCGAGGCGCGCAGCGTTTGCGCCGCAACCTCGATCTCCGGTTCCTCGGCGGCGATCAGTAGATCGAAGCCATTGTCGGCACAGCACTTGGCAAGCTCGAGGCCGATTCCGCTCGATGCTCCCGTCACGATTGCTAGTGGTCGCGATTGTGTAGCCATTCTTGGTCTCCTGGGAAAAGAGACTGCGGCGTGCAACGCACATGCCCGTGGGTCTGCGACCGAAAGATGAGCGCAAACACACTCGCGCCGTTGCGGTTGAACGCTTGGCGCACGCTTTGCCTTTGGTCCGCAGATGAACGCCATAGTTAGACGCGCGCTGCACGGCGCATTGGGAGGGGCCATCGGAGCCGCTTGCATGACCGCGGTGAGGATGCTCGCCCACCGTGCGAAGGTGATTGACCAGATGGTGCCGCAGGCAGTCGAGGCTTGGGCGAAGCACCACGTGCCGATATCGCTGCCGGCGCGACCCTCGCAACGAGCGCTGCACCATATCGCCGACCAATTCATGCACATCGGCTATGGCTCGAGTTTTGGGGCGATCTACGGGCTGACCCTGGGCAAAGGCCGTGCAACGAGCCAGAAAGTGCTCGGGTTTGGCGTGGGCGTGTGGGTGTTTGGCTCGTTCGTACTGCTGCCAGCGCTGAAGGTCATGCGCCCCGAGTGGCGGGCCAAACCGCTCGAAGTGGCCGTGAACCTGGGCGCCCACCTGCTGTACTCCGGGACGCTCGCGCTGCTCACTGAAGAGTTCGAGAAGCAGTCACTGCTGCAGCCGATGCCCTATCCTCTCTCGTTGGTGGCGGATACGGGTTGAGGCGCGGCGCGTCCTGAAATGTCGCTCGCGGGCGCAATGCCACAGCACGCGAGTCAGCGCCCGACGTTGACCAACAGGCCCGGGATCTCGGCCAGTAGCTCGCGAGCCAAATAGCCCAACGCGCCAACACGGCGCGCCAGTCGCTCGCCCGCTTTGGCATGCAGATACACGCCCCATACCGCAGCTTGCAGCGGCTCGGCGCCGCGTGCACTCAGACCCGCAATGATGCCTGACAGGGTGTCGCCCGAGCCAGAGGTGCCGAGGCCCACATTGC
>Ga0247740_1001054_pt1 | contig 12141 bp, 8 predicted proteins | sample UWRJL148409B2_FD_180942 | JGI IMG/M metagenome (GOLD analysis project Ga0247740, IMG submission 180942) | Plant litter microbial communities from Arlington Agricultural Research Station in Wisconsin, United States - UWRJ-L148-409B-2 | ecosystem: Environmental > Terrestrial > Plant litter >...
GTGACCCCCGTGTCGCCAGCTTAGCTACAGGAAGAAGTCCCCTGCTTGCAGGTGCAGCTCGCCGAGTTGGCCGAAGAAACGCAGGTACCAGGCGCGCAGGTTGTCGACACGACTGGCAGGTCTTCGGCCGAGTTGTAGGCGCATGATTGTACGTCTCCGTTTGGGCAGGTCTGGATGCTCGTGTTGCACCTCTGGCAGCGACGTTGTTCGCGTCACGCAGGTCCTTGGCTTCGCAGGTGTCGAGCTGGGCTCCCGCTCTTGCTCTTCTCGTTCGCGAGCGGGAGCTGGCAGTAAGCGTCTTGATCGTTGGGAGGCTGGTCTTGGATCAGCTCGACGCCGTTCTCGAAGTACGCTTTGGCTTCTTCCGAGATCGCATCGCCCGCACGATCGGCGCTGCCGCACAGCAGTACGCGGGCGCACAGCGCGCACCCAACCCACCTCCCGATTCTCAGACGACCGGCCATTTCATCCATCACTGCGAGTGTCAGTTCCTGCAGCGAACCCAGTCACTACGGACGCCGCGCGAATAAGTGCAGGGACCGCACGCGGCGTCGCGCCGCATGATTCGTGCTGAAAGCGGCCACACTGGCGCCGAGGGTGTGCGGCCAAAGGCTCGACGCGCTTGCACTCCGCGGCGAATCTGTCAGAGTCGCCCTCGCCGCGGGCAGTTGCCCCCGGTTTTCGCCCTAGCGGCGGGCTTGCCCGGCGCGGCTTTCGAGTCCGAAATTTCACATACGACGAAGGGCGGTCGTGCGACGCGGTACTTGCTCATGCAGCAACCCGTGCGCTCCCCATCGTAACTAAGCGTGGCGTCCGCCGGCTGAGTCGATTCCTATCGGCGCACTGGCCGGAGAGCTTCGCCCCCCGGGTTGTCTCGGACAACGCCGGTTCCTCCATAAAAAAGGTCACTTTGCAAAATACGAATCCCGTCGCGGGCATTGCCTCGTCCGACGTTGCTACCGTTGCCGCTTCCACCACGGTTCCCACCGTCGCCGGCGTTGCGTTCACTGATTTGGGCCTGAGCGACAGCGTGCTCAAGGCGCTCACGGCCGAGGGTTATGTCAACCCGACGCCCATCCAACAAAAAGCCATCCCCGAAGTGCTCGCGGGTCGCGACTTACTCGGCTGCGCGCAAACCGGTACGGGCAAGACGGCCGCCTTCGCGCTGCCGATGATCGAACGCCTGATGGCCTCGCCCACGCCGCGCGATGCGCGCCGTCCGCGCGCCCTCGTTCTCTCGCCCACGCGTGAACTGTCCGCGCAAATCGCCGACAGCTTCGCCACCTACGGCCGTGGCACTCCGCTCAAGTACGCCGTGATCTTCGGCGGCGTGGGTCAAGGCCCGCAAATCTCCATGCTCAGCCGCGGGCTCGACGTGCTCGTCGCGACCCCCGGTCGCTTGCTCGATCTGATGAATCAAGGCGCGGCGTTCCTCGACAAGGTCGAAATCTTGGTTCTGGACGAGGCCGATCGCATGCTCGACATGGGCTTCTTGCCGGACGTGAAGCGCATCCTGCAGAAGCTGCCGAAGCAACGCCAAACGCTGTTTTTCTCGGCCACCATGCCGAGCGACATCGAGCGCCTTTCGCGCGAAATCTTGCAAAATCCAGTGCGCGTCGACGTGGCGCCCGTATCTTCGACCGCCGAGCGCATCGAACAATCGGTGTACATGGTCGAGGCTTCCGAAAAGCGCCGCGTGCTCGAAAAAGTGCTGCGCGATCCGGCGATGGAGCGCGCGATTGTCTTCACTCGCACGAAGCACGGCGCCAACCGCTTGGTCAAAGAGCTGGAGCGCGGCGAAATCGTGTCCGAGGCCATTCACGGCAACAAGTCCCAGGGCGCTCGCCAGCGCGCGTTGGACAACTTCCGCTCCGGCCGACTCAAAGTGCTGATCGCGACCGACATCGCCGCACGCGGCATCGACGTCGACGGCATCAGCCACGTCGTCAATTACGATTTGCCGAACATCCCGGAGAGCTACGTGCACCGCATCGGTCGCACCGCGCGCGCTGGCCGTGAAGGCATCGCGATCTCCCTGTGCAGCCGTGAAGAGCGCGGCTACCTGCGAGACATCGAGCGCCTCACGCGCACGCCCATCCGCAAGCTCGACACGCCCGAGCCGAGCGCCGAAGACCTGCGCTTGCGTGCCGCGCGCCCCGAGGCCGAAGCGCGCCCGCAATCGCAAGAACGCCCGCGTTTTCCCGGCAATCGTGGTGCGCGCCCGGACAACCGTGGCCCGCGCCCGGACAACCGCGGTCCGCAATTGCGCATGGACAATCGTGGCCCGCGCCCCGAGCACCAAGGGGCGCCCTTGGCTCCGAGCCAAGATCGCGGCGCCGCGCCGCGCCGCTTCGACGACCGCGCGGCTCCCCGCGCGCCGCAGAGCGCGCCCTCCCGCTTCGACGGCGATCGCGGCCCCTCGCAGCGTCGTTTCGATGGCCCGGCGCGCCCCTTCCAAGGTGGCGGCCAAGGCCGCCCGCAAGGTGTTCCGGGTGGCGGCCAAGGCCCGCGTGACAACCGCGGGCCCTCGCGCCCGCAAGCTCCGGCGCAACCGGAAATGTACATCCGCCGCCCGCGCTAATTAGCGGATCGTAGGCGCTGACGATGGCTCCGTCTTCCCAAAGGCGGGGCCATCGGCGCTTTGTGCGCGTGCTTGCGCGCGGTTCGCAACGCGCCGCCGAAGGCTGGGACGCGCTTCGACGCTCGCGTGACCATCACCAAGAAATCAGATGCCGTCGCTGGGCGGTCGGCTGACGCGCACTTGGCCTTGCAAGCGCGGGCTCAGCCAAACCTTGTTGTTTTTGTCCACGATCACCACGCCCACCCCCGGCGTGGCTTCGGCCAATTTCAGCCCTGCTTCTGGGCCCAAGATGAACACGGCGTCGTCGATAGCGTCGGCCGTGGTGGCGTCTTCGGCCCACACGGTCACGCTGCGGCTGGCGGTTGCGGGGTAGCCGGTGCGCGGGTCGATGATGTGATGGTAGCGCCGTTTGCCGACCACGTAGGAGCGCGCGTAGTCACCGGCGGTGGAGAAAGCGTGATCGGTCAGCTCGATGGTCGCAAATGAGGTGCCTTCAGGGGCGCGCGGATCTTGGATGCCGCTGATCCACGGTGATCCGTCGGGCTTGCGCCCGGCCCCGTACAGATCGCCGCCGGCTTGCACCAAAAACGCCTGCACGCCCGCCTGCTTCAGCACATCGACCGCGCGGTCGACGATGTAGCCCTTGGCTATCCCGCCGAGGCCAATCTTGTGATTGCGCGGCAAGCGCACGGCCTGCGCGGCGGGGTCGAGCTCTACCTTGCGATAGTCGACCAGCGCGCGCCGCCGCTCGACCTCGGCCTTGGAAGGCACTTTGGGCGTGGAGTCGGCGGCGCTGCCGAACTTCCAGACGTCGCTCATGGCCTGAAAGGTAATGTCGAACGCGCCGCCCGATGCCTTGCCCTCGGCCAGCGCGCGCGAGATCACGCTGAAGGTTTCGGGACCGACGGGCACCCACTGCTCGGGGTTCAGGTTGATCTTGCCGACCTCGCTGTCGTCGCGCCACTCGCTGAGCATGGCCTCGAGTCGCTTCATCTCGCTCAGCGCACGAGTCATGGCCTCGCGCACCTGCACGCTGTCGACCCGCGGGTTGGTGTAGGCAATGAAGTGCACGTTCGTGCCCATGGCCACGTCTTGGAAATCGATCTTCTCGATCGGCGCCGGCTTTGCCGCCTCGGCGGGCTGGCTCGAGGCGACTGCCGCGCTCGGCGGCATGGCGGCCGGTGCGGGGCGCGTGGTGGCGTTCAGCTCTGCCGTTTTTTCGGTGACGGGGCGGCTGCAGCAGAAGAGCAGCCACGGCAGCGTCACGAAGGCCCATTTGCCGATACTTCGTGCCCGTTTTTGCGGAGCATGCCCAGAACCCGTCATCTCTAGGCTATGCTCTTTAGCATGGCACTCGATCGTAAGGCATTGGACCTGTGCGTGGACGAGTTTAGCCAGGAGCTTTCGGCCCTCTCGCTTCGCATTCATGCTCATCCCGAGCTGTGCTTCGAGGAGCGGCAGGCGGCGACCTGGCTCGGTGATTGTTTGGCGCGTGAGCTCGGCACCGAGATCGAGCGCGGCGTGGGCGGGCTCGAGACCGCCTTCCGTGCGCGGGTGGGCAAGGGCTCACCCACGATTGCGATTCTGGCCGAGTATGACGCGCTGCCCGAGATCGGACATGCGTGCGGGCACAACTTGATCGCGGGCAGCGCGGTCGGCGCGTTCCTCGCGCTCGCGCGGCAAGCGTCGACCTTGCCAGGCTCGGTCGAGATCATCGGCACACCGGCCGAGGAGGGGGGCGGTGGCAAAATCAAGCTGATGCAGGCCGGCGTGTTCGAGGGCGTCGACGCCGCAATGATGTTTCACCCGTTCGACCGCGATATTTTGGCGCATCCCGCGTTGTGCAGCATGCGCATTTCGATGAACTACCAGGGCGTGCCGGCGCACGCGGCGGCCGCGCCGTTCGCGGGCAAGAGCGCGCTCACGGCGTGCATGGAGACCTTTCGCCTGATCGACTCGCAGCGCGTGCATTTCCGTGACGGCACACGCGTGCACGGCATCATCACCAATGGCGGACAAGCCGTGAACGTGATCGTCGAACACGCCGCCTCGGAGTTCACGCTGCGCGCGCCAACCTCGGCCGAGCTCGAACGCGTGAAGGCAATCGTGCTGCGCTGCGCGCGCGCCGCCGCGCTCGCTGGCGACGTCGAGGTGTCGTTCAAAGAGAAGATTGGCTACCGAGAGATGAAGAACAACCTGACCATGGCTCGCCGTTTCGGTGCGGCGCTCGAGGCGCTCGGCCGCAATGCGCGCGAGACCGACATGCGGGTCGGCGCTGGTTCCACGGACATGGGAGACTTGAGCCTCTATTTGCCGTCGATTCACCCATACTTGGCGATTTGTGACGAAGGCGAATCTTTGTGCCACGAGCACCGCTTCGCTGATTGTGCGGCCAGCGAGCGTGGAATGTCGACCATGCTCGTAGCCGCCAAAGCCATGGCTCGTACGACGCTCGATTTGCTCGAAGACCCGAAGCTGTTCGCGGAAGTGAAGCGAGAATTCGCGGCCGCGCACTGATTGCCGTGCGCGCGCGGGCCGGTGTAGTGTGCCGGCGATGCGCATTGCTTACCCTGGGCTCTTGCTCTCGTCTTTGCTCGCGGCGGCTTGCGGCGGCGCGCAGGCTACGCCGCCTGCGGAAGCGCCCGTAGTCGAAGCGCCGGTCGTCGCGCCCGAACCCGCAGCGAGCGCCGAGCCCGTCAAACCCGCGCCGAGCGAGCCGCCGGCAGACGAGGTCTCCGCGTCGCCCGCGCCCAAGGCCGACGCCGATCCGAACGCTACTCGCGAAGTGACTTACGTAGTGGTGCCGGAGGGGCTGAAGATTGGCGTCGCCGGCGTGCGTTTCACGGTTTCGGCGAGCGCGGCCCAGGTCGCTTCGGGTTGGGGGGTGAAGCTGAACGTGGTCGCGAGTGCGATCGACGGCAAGCCGCACTCGCTCTCTAGCCCCAAAGCGGGGCCATTGGCGTTCGCCGGTTCGGTGCTGCGCAAAGGCCACTCCGAGCCGGAGCCGTTTGGCGACGAACGCGCGGGCGATGGCGAGCAGAGCATCTTCGGGGACGACGTGACCAAGTTCAGCCGTACTTGGCCGGCCAAGGGTGTACGCGTGCTGGGAGCAGGTGATTCTCTAGATCTGCAGGTCGCACTCTGGGGCCTCGGCACCGAGAAAGAAGCGCGGCGCCCCGTGAAAAAGTTTTGTCACGTGCGCATGCAGGTCGATAAGGGCAAGCCGCGGGCAATCCTCGAACCGCCGACGATCTCGAAGTAGCACGTGGGGCTATTTGCCCTGAAAACGCGGCTGCCGCTTCTCGGACAGGGCGAGTAGCGCTTCGTCGCGGTCGGCGCTGTTCAGGCAGCGCTCGTAGGCGTCGCGTTCGAAGTCGAGCCCTGCTTCCAATGGCAAGCGCCCCGCCGCGCGTACCGCGGCCAGCGCGGCTCGTTGCGCGATGGGCGCGCCTTCCGCGACCGGTCGCAGCCACTTCAGCGTGCTTTCCACGAGCGGTTCGTCGCTCGCGGCGATGCGATTCACGAGGCCGAGCGCGAGCGCTTCCGTCGCTTCGATGCGGCGGCCGGTGAGCACGAGATCGAGCGCGCGTGATTCCCCGATCAAGCGCGTGATGCGCTGCGTACCACCGGCGCCGGGGATGATGCCGAGGCTCGTCTCCGGCAAGCCGAAGGTCGCGCTTTCGACGGCGATGCGCAGGTCACAAGTGAGCGCTAGCTCCAGTCCGCCGCCCAGCGCGGCGCCATTGATCGCGGCCACGGTCACGAAGTCCGACTGCGCGAGCCAACCGAGCTCGCTGCGATAGGCGGCGAGCATCTCGCGCACTTGGCCACGGCTCATGCCTTGGCGCTCCTTCAAGTCGGCTCCGGCGCAGAAGGCTTTCTCCCCTGCGCCCGTCACCACGCACACGCGCACGTCGCGATCTGCTGCCAGTTCGCGTCCGACTTCGCCGAGCCGCTGCACGGTGGCCCACGACAGTGCGTTCATGCGCTCGGGGCGATCGAGGGTGAGGACCGCGACCGCCGCGCGCCGCTCGAGCCGCACTAATTCGGTCATGCCCGCCCTTTGCGCTTCGCCTTCGCGTTTTTCACGGGTGCCGATTTCTTGGCTTTGGGCGTCGTGGGTGCTTTGGCCTTGCCGGTCTCGATCTTCGACAAGCGAGCCTTCATCTCCCCGAGCTCGTTGCGTAGGCTGTCGAGTTCGTCATTCAAGCGTTTGCGCTCGGCGACCGTCTTGTGCTCGCCCATGTCGCGTAGTGCCTCTCGCAGGCGCCGTACGACACGGCCGTCCAGCTCGCGCTCTTTGGCGCGGTGGAGTGCGCTGCGGCTCTTGAAATCGCCGAGAGACTGCAGCGCGGCGACCACGTCGATCTTGAGATGAGGATCTTTGTCGTCCAGCAAATCTTCCAAGTGCTCGCGCACTTTGCGACCCTCCGAGATCGACGCCAGCGCCGCTATCGCAGCCCGGCGTCCTCGCGTGGGGTAGCCGTATTCCGTGCGCTTCAAGACCTCGGGCAACGCGCGCTCGTCGCGCAGCGCGCCCAGCGCGTCGAGCGCGCCGGCGCGCGACACCTCGGCCCATGACGAGCGATCGAGCAGCGGCACGATCACGCTGAGCGCCTCGGGCTGACGCGTGCGCCCCAGCGCTCGCACCGATTCAGCCTCGACCAAGTAGCTCGGATCGCTCTTGGCGCGCTTCTCCAAGATCTTTGCCGCTTCTGCCGTTTTGAAATGACCGAGGGCGGAAGCGACCGCGCGGCGCACCTTCGGATGGTCGGCGCCAGCCTGCGCCGCGAGCGCGGAAAAAGCTTCATCCGAGCGGATTTTGCCCAGAGCTCGGGCCGCCTCGGCGCGCACCATCCAGGCTTCGTCCTTGCTCGAGAGGCTGTTGGCGAGCGCCGCGATAGTCGGCGGATCGTCACGCCGCGAGAGCGCCTCGGCCGCGCGCCCGCGCGAAATGGCGCGCGTGGCATCCGCCAATTGCGCGCGCAGCATGTCACTCGGCGCGTCGAAGGTCAGATCGCCGACGACGCGCAAATCCGGATCGAAAGCTACGAACGCGGGGCGCTCCGCCAGCTGAATCACGAACGTGTCCGTAGCGGACGTGACCGCCTTCTTGTGTCGAGAAACGCCGCCGCCGCGGGTGCCGATCTCGACCTCGAGCTCGAAGTGGAACTCGGCCGTCTCCCCGAGCTTCTGTGTTTGCTTCACCGCGATCGACAGGAGGCCGTCGTCCCAGCTGACTTTCACCTTCAGCTCGGGGTGCCCCGGCCGGTACACCCAAGAGTCGAAGAACCGTTCGAGCGAGCGGCCGGAGACTTTCTCCAGCGCGCGTTGCAGATCATTGGTCTCGACTACGCCGTAGGCGTGGGCCTCGAGGTAGCCGCGAACGCCGGCCCAGAACGTCTCGTCTCCCAGTTCACGCCGCAGCATGTGCAGCACGAGGCCGCCTTTTTCGTACAAATGCCGGTCGAACAAGTCGATCGGTTCGGCGTAGTCGCGGCACACGATCGGTCGCGAGTAGCGGGCGCTGGCCTCGTGCAAGTAGCTGTCGTTGTCGGACGACACCCCGTAGTCGTACTCGTCACGGCCGATGCGGTCCTCCCGCTCGACGTGCTCCATGAACGTCGCAAAGCCTTCGTTCAGCCACGCGTGCGACCAATCCCGGCAGGTCACGAAGTCACCGAACCATTGGTGGGCGAGTTCGTGCGCGACCAGATCGTTGGAGGAAATGTCGAGCACGGCGCGCTCGTCCAAGAGGACGTGTTCGTACATCGTGGTGGCGGTGGTGTTCTCCATGCCGCCGAAGATGAAATCACTGACCACGATCTGCGAGTAGCGCTGCCACGGGAACGGAACGCCCGTCAGCCGCGAGAACAGCTCGATCATGCGTGGCGTCTCGCCGAAGCTGCGCGCGGTGTCTTTCTTGCGCGCCGGAGGCACGTAGTAGCGCACGGGGACTTGCTTCGATTTGCCGAGATCGGCCGGGCGATCGTCGATGATCGTGAAGTTGCCGGCGACCAGGGTGAGCAGGTAGCTCGGGTGCGGCTGATCCAAGCGAAAGTGGTACGTCCACGGCTTTTTGCCCCCCGGCGTCTGCGACTCGATCAGCTCGCCGTTGGACAGTGCGACGAAGCCGTTCGGCACGCTCACGCGCAGCTCGGTCGTCATCTTCACGTGCGGCTTGTCGTGGCACGGGATGAAGTGGCGCGCGTCTTCGTCTTGGCACTGAGTCCAGACCTGCTTGGGTCGGTTTTTTACCTTCGCGTCCGGCTCCAAAAAATACATGCCGCGGCGCGGGGTGGCTCGGTAGCGCACCTCGACCTTGCCGGCGCTCGCTCGCTCCAAACCCCGCACGGTGAGCGTGTCCCCGTCATAGTCGAACGGCGTATTCACGAAGCCCTTGCCAGCGTTCAAGCGCACGCTCTCGATCGCAAAGCCGACCGCGTCGAGTTCGAGCGCGGCCGCGTTCGGCGCTACCCGCTCGAAATCCAGCGTCGCGCTACCGGACACGGACTTGGTTTCGAAATCCAACGTCAGGTCCAGGGAGAGATGCGGGATCGCGAACGGGCGTGAGCGCTCGTATTTGCGTTCGGTACCCGCGAGCGCGAAGGGAGAGCCGGCGCTCGAGCAAGCGCAGCGGGAATGGAGCCGTTGAGCGAGTTTCGACATACTATTCGAACTCTGTAGGCCGCCCCGGCGCCTGTCGCAAGGCCTGCCGGCCTCGGACATTTCCTGGGGCTCACCGCCCGACGGAAGCCGCGCTAGGGTTCGACCGTGCCCACCACCTTGACCGGTGAAGTCGAGCGCGTCACCTACGAAAACGAGGCGACGGGCTTCCGGGTGATCCGCATCGGATCACTCGAGGGCGGGGGTGCGCGTCGCGGCGCGATGCCCGCGGTGGGGACGTTCCCCGCGGTCGGACCCGGCACGCGTGTACGTGTCACGGGGGAATTCGTTCAAGACGCCAAGCACGGAGAACAATTTCGAGTCGAGACGCTGATGCCAATCGCGCCCAGCACCCTCGCGGGTCTCGAGAAGTACCTGGGCTCGGGCTTGATCCATGGCATCGGGCCAGGCTTCGCCAAGCGCATCGTGGCGACCTTCGGCCTGCAAAGTTTGTCGGTGTTGGACGAACACCCAGAGCGGCTGAGTGAAGTCAGCGGCATCGGCGAGCGGCGTGTCGAGGAGATCAAGAAGACCTGGGCGTCCCAGCGCGCGATCAGCAACATCATGCTGCTGCTGCAAACGCACGGCGCTTCGCCCGCGCTCGCCGCACGCATCTTCAAGCAATATGGCGACAAGGCGGCCAGCATCTTACAGCGCTACCCCTACCGTCTCGCGCTCGACGTGCGCGGGGTCGGCTTCAAGACCGCAGACCAGCTCGCTCGCTCGCTCGGGATCTCGGGGGATCACCCCGAGCGAGCGCAGGCCGGGGTGATGCATGAACTCGGCGAACTCGCGAGCCAAGGCCATGTCGTCGTCCCGCGCGAAGCCATCGCGCAACGCGCGGCCGCGATGCTGCAAATCGACGAAGCCCACGTGACGGCCGCGATCGACAAATTGTGGGCTTCGGAACGCGTGGTCGTGGAAGAGGGCGGGGTGTATCTGAGTTGGTTGCACGCCGCGGAAATTGCGGTCGCAACTGGGCTCACGCGTTTACTGGTCAGTCCGGGCGCGGCCCTCGGCGGGCTGGATGCAGCGCTCGCCGCGTTCGAACAGTCTGCCAAGATCCAACTCGCGCCGGGGCAGCGCGCGGCCGTGGAGGCGGCCGCGCACAACAAAGTCGTGGTGATCACGGGTGGCCCCGGCGTGGGTAAGACGACGATCGTGCGCGCAGTCTTGAACGTGCTCGGGCGCTCGCGCCTGCGCGTGAAGCTCGCTGCACCCACGGGGCGAGCGGCCAAACGCTTGAGCGAGTCGACCGGCATGGAGGCCAGCACGCTGCATCGCCTGCTCGCGTTCGACCCTCGCCGCAACGACTTTCAGCTCGACTCGGACAACCCCATCGAGGCTGACGTCTTGATCGTAGACGAGGCTTCGATGATCGACGTGCCGTTGGCGGCCGCGCTGGTGGCGGCGTTGCCCACCGCGGCCCGGCTGATCATCGTGGGCGACTCGGATCAACTGCCCTCGGTTGGACCGGGCGCGTTCTTGCGCGACTTGATCGACAGCCGCGCCGTGCCCACGGTTCGCCTGAACGACATCTTTCGCCAGGCCGGTGAGAGCCGGATAGTGCTCAATGCGCACCGCATTTTGCACGGAGAAATGCCAGAGAGCGCCGATGCCGACTCGCCCAACGCGGACTTTTTCGTGGTCCCGCGCAAGACCCCCGAAGAAGCGGCGGAGCTGGTGCGCGAGTTGGTGGTTACGCGCATTCCGCGCCGCTTCGGTTTCGACCCGAAGCGCGACATTCAGGTGCTGACACCAATGCATCGCGGCCCTGCGGGCACCGTGGCCTTGAACGAGCTGCTCCAGGCCGCGTTGAACCCAGACGGGCCCGCGCTCGAGTCTCGCGGTCAAAAGCTGCGCTTGGGCGACAAGATCATGCAAACCAAGAACGACTACGAGCGTGAGGCCTTCAACGGCGATATCGGCGTGGTCACGGCGGTCGACGTAGAAAATCGCACGCTCACCGTGCGCTACGATCAGCGCGACGTCGAGTACGACGACCCGAGCCTCGGCGCGCTCACGCTCGCGTATGCGACCAGTATCCACAAGAGCCAGGGCAGCGAGTACCCGGCCGTCGTGATCCCGCTGCTCACGGCGCATTTCGTGATGCTCTCGCGCAACCTGGTCTACACGGCCGTGACGCGCGCCAAGAAATTGTGCGTGCTGGCCGCCGATCCGCGGGCAATTCGCCTCGCTTTGGGCGAAACGAGGCGCGAAGAGCGCATGACGCGCTTGGCGGAGCGGCTGCGCCGCGGTTAGGGCGCGCTCGGCGAGCGCAGCACGCCGAGCAGTGCCTCGGCCTCGGCTTTGCGGTAGCCGCCATAGTCGCCGCGGGCGAACGGTTCGAGGGCGGCGGCCGCTTCGGCTTTACGCCCGAGGCGGGTGAGCGCGATGGCGCGGTTGTAACGCGCCTCCGGTGACAGACTGCCGTTCGGTGCGGCCGCGAGGTAGCGGTCCCAAAGCAAGACGGCCTGTGCCGGATCGCCACCGGAGAATTGGGCGCGGTGTGCAACGCGGTACAGCGCGTCGATTTCGGGCGGCGTGGGAGCGACTGCAGGGGGCCGGGGGAAGGCGGATTTGTGAATCGTCGTCACACGCTGCGCTGGCTGTGCGCTCGGTGCAGCCGAAGCAGGGGGAGCGCTCGCTTCCCGCAAGGGCGCGCTGGGCAAAGGAACCGAGATAGCCGCACTCGCGGCCCTGCGCTGCGGGTTCAGCGGCGCGCTCGCCTCGCGCGCGCCGCTCAGTGTCTGGATCAGCGCGCGCACGCTCCCCCCCACGCTCCCCCAAGCCACTGAGCCGAGCAGCGCGGCAACCAGCGGAATCGCGATCAATGGCAAGCGCGTGCGCCTCTGCGTTTGCCGCGCAAACGCGGAGAGCAGGCGATCTTCCGC
>Ga0247740_1001055_pt1 | contig 12139 bp, 13 predicted proteins | sample UWRJL148409B2_FD_180942 | JGI IMG/M metagenome (GOLD analysis project Ga0247740, IMG submission 180942) | Plant litter microbial communities from Arlington Agricultural Research Station in Wisconsin, United States - UWRJ-L148-409B-2 | ecosystem: Environmental > Terrestrial > Plant litter >...
GGTTCTCGATGGAGTTCGCCGATCAGGCTGCCTACACCCTGTACAACGAGCACCCTCTGCACGTGTCGTTCGTCGAGGGCCGCTGGGTTCCCGAGGTCGACGACTTTCTCGAGATCGACTACACGCCGCTGTAAGCACGCGCGCGTCACACCAACGCGCGACAATGGACAGGTGACCTTCGTGCAGCCGACCCTGTCCCTCTGGGATGAGCCGCTGCCCGACCACACCTCCCGCATTCTCGCGCACTCGCACGACCGCGTCGCCTGGCTGCGCGCCCGCAGCAAGGGCGTTACGGCGACGGATGTCGCGCGCCTCTCCGGCCCGAAGGGGCTGCAGTCCGTCGCTCTCGAAAAGATCCACGGATCGAGCTTCGGCGGCAACGCCTTCACCGATCACGGCAATACCCGTGAACCCGAGATCGCCCGATGGGTGCGTGCTAACCACGGCATCGAGCCGAGCGCCGCGCTGTTTCACGCTCGCGGCGACAAACGCCACCTTGCAACGCCCGACGGACTCGCGACGATCGACGGCAACCTCGTGCTCGCCGAGATCAAGACGACGAGCTCGGGTTGGAAGACCGTTCCCCGCTCGTACATGCGCCAGATCTGGTGGCAGCAGTACGTGCTCGGCGCCGAGCGCACCCTCATCGTCTGGGAGCAACACGTCGACTTCGTTCCCATCTCGAGCGAGCCCCAGTGCAAGTGGATCGAACGCGACGACAACGAGATCCACGTGCTCGTCGGCCTCGCCAACAAGCTGCTCGCGCTCATGGGGTCGCGCGCGTGAGTTTCGTGCTTCTGCACGGGCTCGGCGGCGACCACAAGCAGCCGCTCAGTCTGATTCGCCCCGTGCTTCCGTCGGATGCCGTCGTGCACGCACCCGACGTTCGCGCACACGGAGCGTCAAGAACCGTCGGCACCGACTTTCGTCTCGACACCCTCGCGGGCGAACTCGTGGCGGGCTTGCCCACTGGACCACTCACGCTCATCGGCATCTCGATGGGCGCGGCCCTTGCGTTGCGGCTCGCGCTTCGCGGTGACCTCGACATCGAGCGGCTCGTTCTCATCCGCCCCGCCTTCACCGACGAGCCGCTGCCCGCTAACCTCGCAAGCTTTCCGGTGATGGGCCAGTTGTTGCGCTCGAAGCGGTCGCTGCCCTGGTCCCCCGCGGCACGCCGGGCCGAGCGGGCGTTCCGGCGCACCAGCGACTACCGCGAGCTCGAAGCGGAATCCCCGCTCGGAGCAGAGGGTGCCCTCGAACAGTTTCGCAAACCGCTCGCGGTGGAACGAGCCGCCCGACTCATCGAGATCCCTCGCAACGTCGCATACACGCAGGCCGAGCTCGCCAATCTCTACACACCCGCGACGGTGATTGCGGCCGACCGCGACCCCGTGCACCCCGTCTCGATCGCGGAGGAGTGGGCCGACGGACTCGGCAACTCGGCACTCGAACGCGTTCCGGCACGCGACGACTCCTTGCGCGCATGCATCTCCGCGACTCGCGCCGCCGTCGAGCGCGGCATCGCCCGCTGACAGGCGCCGCCGTCGCCCAGGAATGGTCCACTGACTCGGGTCGTCGACGCGCGGTTTCACCCGCTGCCCAGGGCGACGATCTTTCGCAGCGCCGACGGCGCCGCCAGTTGAGGATTCAGGCTCAACGAAGCCGGCAGACCACACGAGCGCACACTTTCGGCCGTCGACAAGCTCCCCCGGCGCAGCCAGCCTGAGTTCTCGACGGCGCGACGTGCAGAACTCCTGCAGAACGACCCGCGCAACCTCGGGAAGCCGCACAACTCACGGTGCCCGCCGGCGAACTGCAGGAGTCGTGGGCGCCACCGCCCGTCAGAAACTCAGGCTGAACGGTGCAGGCCGACCCCCATTGCCGCACATTGGCGGTCTCCCCACGGTTCCGAGGCCCAACCAGCCTGAGTTCTTGACCGCGCAGCGTGCAGAACTCCTGCAGAACGCCCCACAGGAACACGGCACGCCTCACAGCGCCCCGCAGTCGTCACCGGATTGCAGGAGTTCTGCGAGGTCACGATGCGGCGCTGGCGCCCACACAACCAGCGGCGGGGGTCGACACGGCAGCTGCCGGCCTACCCAACCCGGCGCTCAACCAGCGGCGGGCTCGGCGAACGGCCCGCGCAACACGCTCCACTGCAGCAGCATGATCGTCTTCGCGTCGAGGATGCCGCCGCGCTCGATCATTCCGAGCGCCAGGTCGATGTCGAGTTCGACGAGCTCAATGTGCTCGCCCTCTTCGGCAAGTCCGCCACCGGCGTGCTCGCGCGTCGATGCGTCGTACGGAGCCGCGTAGAAGTGCAGCCGCTCGGTGACCGACCCAGGGCTCATGTACGCGTCGAACACATGGGTCACCTCGCCAACCCGATGCCCGGTCTCTTCGATGGCCTCGCGCCGAATCGCCGTTTCCGGATCGTCGTCATCGAGCAGCCCAGCGGCAGTCTCGAGCAGCATTCCGTCGGGGTGTCCGTTGACATAAACCGGGTACCGAAACTGCGCGGTGAGCAGAACGGTGCGCCTGCCCACGTCGTACAGCAGAATCGTCGCGCCATTTCCGCGATCGTAGGTCTCGCGCGACTGCGTCGACCACGCGCCATCGACCCCCTGATATTCGAAGGTCGTTGTGTGAAGCGTGTACCAGTTGTCACTGAGCAGTTGGATGTCGCGCACGCGCACTCGGGCATTCGAGGTGGGCGGCTCGGCGGCGCCCACTAGTTCGACGCTCGCTCACTCGCGAATGGCAGCGGTTTTCGCGACAGCCAGATCACGCCGGCCCCGGCAGCGCCGATCACGAGGGCAATGAGGATCATAAAGAACGCGACAGAGAGGTAGCCGTTGGCCGACGTTTCGGGGTTCATAAATGGGTACGGGTACCAGTTGCGTCCAAGGCGCTCGTCGAAGGCGAACGGCCCGCGGATGAGCGTGTACACACCCCAGACGAGCGGGAACGAGACGATGATCCACAGCGTTTTTGTGGCCATCGCGCGGCGGCCGGGGGCGAACAGCCAGTCGATGAGAAGCACGATCGGCGCCACAACGTGCAACACCTCGTTTGACCACGCAACGGTTGTGCCCTGCGGCAGTTCGACGCCGCGCAAGAGCAGGTTGTACACGACGCCCGTTGTGATCATGTAGGTGGCAACGGTTCCGCGCAGCACGTTGAACCACACGCTGTCAGGCCTGCGTGCAGCGGCGTACGCCGCCCCGATCAACAGCACAAAAACGCTGAAGACATTCGACTCGATTGTGAAGAAACTGAAGAAGTTGACGAATTGAAATCCCAAATCGGTGACCCCGGCGGCCATCCAGTTGCTGTAACTGCGCTGCAGCTGCGCGACGATCGCTGCGACGATGAGCGCTGCGGCAAGCACGCGAAAGACGGCGAAGGGGATTCTCATTCCGTCAGACTAGCGAAAGTGAATTGTTTGCAACGAAGAGACACCGTCGTAACACTGCCGAATCATTCCACCCCTTTACTGGGGTAACGCAAGAAAGGCCAGAAACATGACGACGATGCGGGCCATCGTGATCGACTCCACCGGTGGACCAGAGGTTCTCCGGCTCGAAGAGATCCCCCGACCGAACAAGGTCAATTCCGAATTCCTCATCAAGGTCGTCGCCGCTGGCGTCAACCCGATCGATGCGAAGACGCGCTCGGGCAAGGGCGTCTCGGCCTTTATCCCGTCGTTCCCCGCTGTGCTCGGCAACGACTTCAGTGGCATCGTCGTTGAGACGCCGTACGAGGCCCACCCGATCAAGGTTGGCGATGAGGTGTACGGCATGGTGCCCGTGCCGCGCGCGAGCGGGAGCTACGCCGAGTACGTTGCGGCGTCATCGCTGAGCATCGCGCGCAAGCCTAAGGCGCTCTCACACGTCGAGGCTGCTGGAGTTCCGCTCGCTGCGCTCACCGCGTGGGGCATGGTCGTTGAGATCGCGAAGGCGCACGAGGGCCAGCGCATTCTTATTCACGCTGGCGCGGGTGGCGTCGGGCACTTCGCAGTGCAATTCGCGCGCTTCTTCGGCGCGTACGTCATTGCAACGGGGTCGTCGCGAAACTCGGGCTGGCTCAAGGAGCTCGGCGCGCACGAAGCCATCGACTACTCGACCTCGCGCTTCGAAGATGTCGTCTCAAACGTCGACGTCGTCATCGACCTGGTCGGCAACGTTCACGACGACACGGGAACACGCTCCCTCTCGGTCATCCGCCCCGGCGGCCTCATCGTCAACGCCCCCACCGGCAGTTGGCCGACCTTCATGGAGGACGCAACGGCACTCGGCCTGCGCGCGACGAGCTACAAGGTCGCTCCCGACGGGGCCAATCTCGCCGTCATCTCCCGGCTTCTCGAGTCGGGCGACGTGCGCGTCTTCGTCGATCAGATCTTCGAACTGACGGATGCCGCGGAGTCGCACACGGTTCTCGAGGCCGGCCACACGCGGGGAAAGCTCGTGCTGAAGGTCAGCGACTACTAAGCGGTCGCTGGTCGAGCGAAGTCGAGATTTCGGCTCCGCTCAATCCGATCTCGACAGGCTCGATCACCGGGAGGCGATGGCTCAGAAAACCAGCTCCCGCACGAAGTCGTCTTCCCACTTCTCACCAACGAGAAACTTCTTATTGCCCACTCGCACAAAACCCTGTTTCTCGTAGAAGCGGTTGGCCTTCGCGTTCTCCTCGTTGACACCGAGCCAGACGCCCGCGACGCCACGCGCACGCGCAGCCTCGATGGTCACGCGCACAAGTTCTGACGAGAGTCCCGTGCCATGGTGCCCGGCGAGCACGTAGACCTTACTGAGTTCCGAAGTCGGGCGCACGGTGATGGATGCTGCAACATCCGCATCGGTTGGCTCGCCGAAGACGAGCATCGTGTACCCAGCAGCCGCGCCATCCACTCTCGCGATAAAGAGTTCGCGCGCTGGGTCGGCGAGGTAACCGGCAAAGCTGGTTGCCGAAAGGTTTGTGGCGATGAAGTCGTCGATCGCAGACTGCAGGGTGCCAGGAGGGCAGGCGAGCGCGAAAGTTGCGGCGGCGAGCTCGTGCAGAAGCTGCGCGTCGTCGGCGGTCGCGCTGTGAACGGTGACGGTCATGATTGCTCTCTTCGGGGTGCAGAAAAGGGGCCCGCCGTAGCGGACCCCTTCACTGTAGTAACTAGTTGGTGTTAGACAACCGAGTTGATGTCGAGCGGGATGCCAGGACCAAAGGTCGTCGAAACGGTTCCCTTGGTGATGTAGCGGCCCTTCGAGCTCGACGGCTTCGAGCGAACGATCTCGTCGAGAGCTGCCTTGATGTTGTCAGCGAGCTGCTCTTCGGTGAACGATGCCTTGCCAGCGACGAAGTGCACGTTGGAGTGCTTGTCGACGCGGAACTCGATTTTTCCGCCCTTGATCTCCGAGACAGCCTTGGCGGTGTCGGGGGTCACGGTGCCGGTCTTCGGGTTGGGCATAAGGCCGCGCGGGCCGAGTACCTTACCGAGACGACCAACCTGGCCCATGAGCTCAGGGGTCGAGACGGCTGCGTCGAATGCGGTGTAACCGCCGGCAACCTTCTCGATGAGCTCAGCGCCACCGACCTCGTCGGCGCCAGCAGCGATAGCTGCCTCAGCCGCGGGGCCCGTTGCGAAAACGATAACGCGAGCGGTCTTGCCGGTTCCGTGGGGCAGGATGACGGTTCCACGAACCATCTGGTCTGCCTTGCGGGGGTCAACACCGAGCTTGAGGGCAACCTCAACCGTGGAGTCGAACTTTGCGGAGCCGGTCTGGCGCGCGACAGAAACTGCCTCGCTCGGCGTGTAGAACTTGCCCTCTTCGATCTTCTCGAGAGCTGCCTTGTAGGACTTGGAATTCTTAGCCATTATGCGTCCACCGTGATTCCCATCGAGCGAGCGGTGCCCGCAATGATCTTCATTGCACCTTCAACGTCATTGGCGTTGAGGTCGACCATCTTCTGCTCGGCGATTGCGCGAACCTGGTCCTTGGTGAGCTTCGCAACCTTGACGGTGTGCGGGGTGCCGGAGCCCTTTGCGACGCCAGCAGCCTTCTTGATGAGCTCAGCCGCGGGAGGCGTCTTGAGAATGAAGGTGAAGGAGCGGTCTTCGTACACGGTGATCTCAACGGGGATAACGTTGCCGCGCTGGGCCTCGGTTGCCGCGTTGTACGCCTTGCAGAATTCCATGATGTTGACGCCGTGCTGACCGAGTGCCGGGCCGATGGGCGGGGCAGGGTTAGCGGCGCCGGCCTGGATCTGAAGCTTAATCAGACCTGTGACCTTCTTCTTGGGTGCCATTGTTTTTCCTTTTTTCGAGCCGCCCGAAGGCGGCGCTCCCGTCATCCCCGATTGGGATGCGGTGTGATTGTCGCTGGCGCACGAGTACGCACAGACAACCTGTCTAGGTTACACGGGTCGCGGCCGTTAATCGACTGCCCGCTCAAAGACGAACGCCCGCCGACGCTTTCGCGCTAGCGGGCATCCATTCAATGTTCTGTTAGAGCTTTGTGACCTGGTCGAAGCTGAGTTCAACCGGGGTCTCGCGCTCGAAGAGCGAGACGAGAACCGTGAGCTTGCCGCTCTCGGGCTTGATCTCGCTGATCGATCCGGGAAGGCCAGCGAACGAGCCTTCCTTGATCGTGATCGTCTCGCCGATCTCGAAGTCGATCTCTGCGGGGATCGCACGCGTGGGGGTCTTGCCCTTGCCACCGGCGGTCTTCGATGCAGGAGCTTCGACGATCTGAACGAGCGACTTGAGCATGTTGAATGCTTCTTCGAAGCGCAGCGGGGTCGGGTTGTGAGCGTTACCCACGAAGCCCGTCACACCGGGGGTGTGGCGAACGACCGACCAGGAGTCTTCGTTGAGGTCCATAAGAACGAGAACGTATCCGGGGATGCGAACGCGGTTGACGAGCTTGCGCTGGCCGTTCTTGATCTCGACGACGTCTTCCATCGGAACCTCGACCTGGTAGATGAAATCTTCCATGGTCATCGATACGCGGCGGTTTTCGATGTTCTGCTTGACGCGCTTCTCGAAGCCGGCGTACGAGTGAATGACGTACCACTTGCCGAGCTTGCCCTTGAGTTCGGCGCGGAACGCCTCGTAGGGGTCAGCCTCTTCGTCGTCGTCGGTCGCTTCTACGGCGTCGTCGTCGCCGAGTTCCGGTCCGTCGTACGGCGTGACCTCGGGAACCTCGTTGGCTTCTTCTTCAGCCTCGATGTCGGCTTCGTCGTCAGTCGCAGCGACCGAAGCGTCAGCCTCATCAGCCGAGTCGACGTCGAGAGCGTCATCGACGATCTTGTCTGCCTCCGGGTCCATCGCGGCGTCGAGAGCCTCGAGCAGACCAGCGAGGTCGCCCTCTTCTTCGTCGTCTTCTACGTGGATGGCGGCGTGCTCCGCGGAGTCCACCGAGTTCTCGTCAGCTGCGAGGGAGTTACCCTCCTGGAACTCGTCCTCTTCCGAGGACTGCTCTGCTGCCGTCGCGAGGTCGATATCGTCGCGGTGGTTGTCAGACACTGGATCTCATTCCATTTCTTGATGCGAATCCGAAGATGACTCCGGTAAAAACGTGAGGTGCTTCTGGGCTAGCCCAGGTTGGGATCGCCGAAGGCGAAGTTCACGGCGAGCGAGAACAGCCAGTCGAGGCCCGCAACGAGCGCCATCATAATGACGACGAATACGAGAACAACGAGTGTGTAGTTGACGAGCTCGCGACGGGTCGGGGTAACGACCTTCTTGAGTTCGGCGAATACCTGTCGGATGAAGAGGTTGACGCGGCCAAAGGGTCCACGCTTGTCGGCGCGATCCTTGCGAGCGTTCTCGACGATGTCCTCACTGGGCTCGTCAACGATTTTTCTAGCCACTTCACTACCTTCCGACATTGTGTCGTTGTGGTGCCTGGCGCCTCACACAGGAGTGTGTGGGGCAACCTGCAGGGCGGACAGGACTCGAACCTGCAACCTGCGGTTTTGGAGACCGCTGCTCTACCAATTGAGCCACCGCCCTTTGCGCAAAGAAGTTTTAGGACTCTGCACGGGGTTGTTGTACTGCGTGCTTCGCAACGAAAAATCTCAGACTGGATGCCTAGGGATGGCGCGCAAAAGCATGGAGGATTTGACCTACCTCGTCAAGTGTACGACATGGAAGCGCTGTGCCAAAGATGAGCCTTAAGATTGGAACCGTGCCAGCATCCGAACGCAGAATCTCCCAGCGAATTTCGTCAATCGCCGAGTCAGCCACATTGAAGGTCGATTCCAAGGCTAAGGCTCTCCAGGCCCAGGGACGACCGGTCATCAGCTTCGCCGCGGGCGAGCCCGACTTCGCGACACCCGCACACATCGTCGAGGCCGCATCCGCTGCGGTGCTCGACCCGAAGAACTACCGGTACACGCCGGCGGCCGGTCTTCCCGACCTGCGCCAGGCAATCGCCGACAAGACCCTGCGCGACAGCGGCCTTGCTGTTACGCCCGCACAGGTGATCGTGACAAACGGTGGCAAGCAGGCCGTCTACCAGTCGTTCGCGACACTGCTCGACCCTGGCGACGAGGCACTTCTGCCCGCGCCGTACTGGACCACCTACCCCGAGGCCGTCAAGCTCGCGGGCGGCGTACCCGTCGAGGTCTTCGCCGGGAGCGACCAGAACTACCTCGTGACGGTCGAGCAACTCGAAGCGGCGCGCACCGACCGCACAAAGGTGCTGCTCTTCGTCTCCCCCTCCAACCCCACAGGCGCCGTCTACTCGTACGAGCAGACGAAGGCCATCGGCGAGTGGGCGCTCGAGCACGGCATCTGGGTCATCTCTGACGAGATTTACCAGAACCTCGTTTACGACGGCGTCAAGGCTGTGTCGATCGTCGAAGCCGTTCCGGCGCTTGCCGACACCACGATTCTGGTCAACGGCGTCGCAAAGACCTACGCCATGACCGGATGGCGCCTTGGCTGGATGGTTGGTCCGCTCGATGCGATCGCCGCGGCATCCAACCTGCAATCGCACCTCTCATCGAACGTGTCGAACATCTCGCAACGCGCGGCGATCGAGGCACTGAACGGCTCGCAAGACACCGTCGAAGAGATGCGCAAGGCATTCGAGAAGCGCCGCAACACGATCGTCGCCGAGCTCAACAAGATCGACGGCGTCATCTGCCCACTTCCCGAAGGTGCTTTTTACGTCTACCCGGATGTCACGGGGCTGCTCGGTCGCGAATGGGGCGGGGTGACGCCGACGACTTCCCTCGATCTCGCCGACCTCATTCTCGACCAGGCCGAGGTTGCCGTTGTGCCCGGTGAGGCCTTCGGCCCGTCGGGCTACCTGCGCCTCGCGTACGCACTCGGCGATGACGCGCTGCTTGAGGGCGTGCAGCGCCTGCAGAAGCTGTTTTCCGTCGCTGGTTGAGTAGGCCGTCCGCGGCCGTATCGAAACTAACTTCCGGGGTTTCGATACGGCGCTGGAGCGCCTACTCAACCTGCTACGCAGTTTCGATACGGCGCTGGATCGCCTACTCAACCTGCTACGCAGTTTCGATACACGCGCTGAGCGCGCACCCAACCAGCTACGCAGTTTCGATACGGCGCTAGCGCGCCTACTCAACCTGCGAGATCGCTATAGCAGCTTGCGCTCGAGCGCCCAGGCCGTCAGCTCGTGCCGCGACGAGAGCTGCAGTTTGCGCAGCACAGCTGAGACATGCGTCTCGACGGTCTTGATCGAGATGAAGAGTTCTGTCGCGACCTCTTTGTAGGCGTAACCGCGGGCTATGAGGCGCATGACCTCCTGCTCGCGGGCTGAGAGGCGGTCGAGCTCGTCGGCCGAGGCGGCCTGCTCACCGGCTACGGCGCCGAAAGCGTCGAGCACAAAACCGGCGAGGCGCGGGGAGAACACGGCGTCGCCGCTCGCGACTGCCGCGACGGCGCGCGAGACCTCGGCGCCCGATGATCCCTTGGTGATGTACCCGCGAGCGCCGGCCCGGATGACGCCGACGACGTCTTCGGCGGAATCCGAGACGCTCAGGGCAAGAAACCTCACTCGGTCGAGCAGCGCGGCCGAGCTGCGCAGAACTTCGGCACCTCCTCCGCCGGCACCGCCGGGCAGGTGCACGTCGAGCAGCACGACCTCGGGGGTGAGCGACGCGATGAGTGCCACGGCCTCGTCGACGGTTGCGGCTTCGCCAAGAACCTCGACCGAGGCATCCAAGTCTGAACGCAGTCCCGAGCGGAAAATCGAGTGATCGTCCACGATTACGACGGTTGTCATACGACCTCCAGGTGCAGGTGCACTTCGGTTCCGGTGCCCGAAGCACCTGGTTTCACCGTAGCCGAGCCGCCTGCGCGCGACATCCGCCCGATGATTGATTCACGGATGCCCAGGCGGTCGTCGGGCACATCGGCGAGCGCGACTCCGGGACCACGATCGCGCACGAACACGTCGATTGTCGACGCGGTTGTCTCGAGGTACACCGAGACGTCGCCGCCGGCGTGCCGTGCGGCGTTGAGCATTGCCTCGCGTGCCGCCGCGACGAGTGCCGAGTTCGCCGCAAACGCCGATCCGGCTGCGACAACATCGATGCGCACCGCGTAGTCGAGCTCGATCGCGGCGGCGATGTCGCGCAACTCCTGGGCGAGGTCGGCGTCGACGGGCGCCGAGCCGGTGAAGAGCCAGTCGCGCAGCTCTCGCTCTTGCGCTCGGGCGATGCGGGCGACCTCGGTTGAGGCACCCGCTCGGTTCTGAATGAGTGCGAGGGTCTGCAGCACCGAGTCGTGAAGGTGCGCCGCGATCTCGGCGCGCTGCTCGTCACGAACGCGTGCGGTCTGGGACGCCTGCAGGTCGGTCCAGAGTGTGACAACCCTGGGTGCTACGAGCACGGCGATTCCGAGCACAACCGCCGCGACGCCGAGCACCGCGTTGAACGCGTTGGGGCGCGAGAGAAGGGCGCCCGTTCCGACGATGAGAAAGACGCCCGACGCAACGCCGCGCACCCACAGGCCGTACTTCGCTGAGCGGCCGGCATCGGTGCGGTCGAGAATCAGGTTCCACGCGACGGCGATGCCGAGGGCGAGTGTGAGGCCAACGAGGGCGCTCGTCACAACATCGTCGGATGATGAAAAGGTCGACAGGGCGACAACTCCCGCGACGACTCCGATCGCCACAAGAACAGCGGCAACGGGGGCCGTACGGCGCGGAGGCTCATCTGTAGTCGACTCGAGCGGCACGAGCGCCCAGAGCCACAGGTAGAGCAGCGGGCCGGCACCGGCGAGAAGAGTGAGTCCGAGCATCCATGCCCGCACTGCGCGCAGTCGCCAACCGAGGTGCGTCGCGAGCCCCGTGCAGACGCCAGCAATGACCGCAGTGCGCGAACGCAGAAGGGGCGGGCGTGAGGAGGTCATGAGTGAATCAAATCAGACGAACCTCCCCTGAGTGCCACGAGTCAGGGTGAGATCAGGGTGGTACCCCATAGATGCGCCCCGCCACCGAGGGCCACTATCGAAGCATGGCAAGCACACCTCCCACAGCAGAGCCCGAGGCTCCGGCCCCCGGCCCCACATCTGACGCTCCGGCATCCAACAAATTCTTCGAGTGGATGCGACAGCTCGACGTTCCCCGACAGCATGGCTGGATCGGCGGAGTGGCATCCGGTCTCGCGACGCGGTTGCGCATCGACCCGATCATCGTTCGCGGCATCATTGTCGTCGCGGCGATTCTCGGGGCGCCGGTCATTCTTCTCTACGCCCTCGCGTGGCTCCTACTTCCCGACGCGACGGGGAAGATTCACCTCGAAGAGGTCACTCGCGGCCGGTTCGAGGCTCCCCTCGCTGGCATCGCCGCGATGCTGGTTCTCGCACTGCTCCCTGTGTCGCGCGCTTTCTGGCTTCCGTGGTCGGGTTGGGATAGCGGCGACCTCTGGGGCGGCTCGTTCTTCGGCTGGTTCTGGACTCTCGCCCTTCTCGGAAGCGTCATCTGGTTCATCGTCTGGATAGCCCGCCGCGGCGACCTACCGCCGACACAGAACGTGCCGCCGCTCAAGACGGATTCGGTGTTCCCTGCGGCAGAGCCGACCCCACCCCCGGCCGACGCGCTGCCCGAAGACCTCGCAGCCTGGCGCACCCAGCAGGCCCAGTTCAGGGCCGAGCACAACCAGTGGCGCAACG
>Ga0247740_1001057_pt1 | contig 12114 bp, 13 predicted proteins | sample UWRJL148409B2_FD_180942 | JGI IMG/M metagenome (GOLD analysis project Ga0247740, IMG submission 180942) | Plant litter microbial communities from Arlington Agricultural Research Station in Wisconsin, United States - UWRJ-L148-409B-2 | ecosystem: Environmental > Terrestrial > Plant litter >...
CGACTCGAGCGCCTGCGGCTCTGGCCGCTTCGCTCGTGCCATCAGTCGAACCATCGTCCACGACCAGCACGAGGGGCGCGGGATCTTCGGCCGCGAGCGCATCGAACAAGCCATGAACCACCGACGCCACGCTTTTTTCCGCCTGATAGGCGGGGATCACGAAACCGACCTTCACTGCGCGGAGCGTATCGCAATTTGCCCGCGGCGCAGCGCTGTCGATGCTCGTTGGCAATTGGCAAACCCGCCACGCTCCTCGAGCGCGTGCTACAGATGGCGGAGTGGACCTGTTCGATGCCGATACGCTCGCGGACCTGAAACACCGCGCCAAGAAACAGCTGCGCACGCGCATGCGCGGTTTGCGCGCCGCGTATCCGGAAGTGGCGCTGGCAAACGCTTCCGAGCGCATCGTTCAGAGTGTGCTCGCCCTGCCGCGATTTGCCGCGGCCCAAGGAGTGGGCCTGTTTTGGCCAATGGCGGATCGGCGCGAGGTGGACGTGCGCCCATTGGCCGCCGCCGCGCTGAGCTCGGGCAAACGTGTGTACTTTCCGTTTCTGGAGCCGACCGCCAGCGGTTTCAGCACCGGCTTCGCGCGCGTGACCGACGTGTCAGAGCTCGCGGAGCGCGGCCAGCGCTTCTTCGAACCACCGCCCACCGCCCCGCGCGCCGCGCGCGGAGAACTCGAGCTCTTGATCGTGCCCGCGCTGGCGGTCGCCTCCGACGGGCACCGTCTGGGCTACGGCAGCGGTTTCTACGACGCGACGCTGCCCGACTTTTGTCCGCCCGCCCAGGCCGTGGTCGTGGCGTTCGACTTCCAGTTGCTGGGTGAACTCCCGGTCACGGAGGCTGACGTCGCCAGTCAGTGTATCGTCACCGATCGTCGAGTCTTCGAGCTGTAGCCGCGGTGGCGGCGAGCCGAGGCTTCAGCGCCGGCTTGCGCGGGCCTTGGCCTGACACTCTGCACAAACGCCGTACATCTCGTGCTTGTGCGCGCGCACCAGAAAGCCGTGGCGCTTGGCGATCTTGGCTTGAAGCTCCTCGATCGCGTCTTCTTCGAACTCGGTGATTTTGCCGCAGTCCATGCAGATCAAGTGATCGTGATGGGCGTCGTCGTCAGCCAGCTCGTAGCGCGTGAAGCCGTCACCGAACTTGTGCTCCTGTACGACGCCGCTCTCGGTCAAGAGCTTCATCGTGCGGTAGACGGTGGCGTAGCCGACCCGTGCGTCGACGGCACGAACCTCGCGCAGCAAGGTATCGATCGTGATGTGCTCGGTCGAGCCGAAGAACGTGTCGATGATCACCCGGCGCTGCTCGGTCGAACGCAAACCGCGGCGTGTCATGTACGCCTCGAGGTCCGCGCGCAGGCGTTCTGCGTCGGGGGCCTTCAGTTTCTTTCCGCCGTGCGGGCTATGGGCTTCCCCGCTTTTCACCGACGAACTTTCCCCCTCGTGGAGCGACCGGTCAAGAGGCGCGTCGGCCGCGCCAGCCGAGGCAAATCCAGCACCACTGTCTAGTAGGCTAGATAGGGCTACGGGAGTCTTGGCCTGCGGGCCGTTAGCGGGTTCGAGGGTTGGCAGTGACGCTGGGATTGGCAGCCAAGCGCAGCTCTCGCACGCCGCGGCCCGTCTTCTTGCGTAGCAACGAGCGCAGCGTCACTCCGTCTTGATAACCCACGGCATCGGCGATCTCTTCGATGCTTTGGGCGGTGGTGTGGAGGCGGTGAATGGCCTGCTCCACTCGTAGGTCTTGCACGAACGAAAGTGGCGACTTGCCCAACACGGCTCGCAGGCGCCGCTCGAGGGTTCGTTCACTCGTGCCGACCGAGCGCGCAGCCGCATCCAGTGAAAAGTGCGACAAGTTCCGGCGCGCCCAACTTTCGAACTTTTCGACCAGCGGGTCGGCATGCGCGAGGTGGTCTTGCATCGCATAGGCGGCTTGTGAAGCGCGCCCGTCGAATGTCAGGTAATGCGCCGCGTCGCGCGCCAAGGCGGGGCTCTTCCGGCGCACGAGCCAGAGCGCCAAGTCGATATGGGCGAGGGCTGCGCCCGCGGTGACCAAACCCGAGGCGTCGACGATCATGCGCGAATCGTCGAGCTCCACTTTCGGGAAGCATTGGCGAAAGTAGGGGGCAAGCCACCAGCTGGTCGTCGCGCGCCGGCCGTCGAGCAAGCCGGTGCGAGCGAGCACGAAGCTGCCGGTGCACGCAGCGGCGACCAGGGTCCCCGCTCGCGCCCACTTGCTCACCAAAGCGCCGGCCTCCGCCACGTCGGGGCGGAGCAAAGCCGTAGCCAGTGCCGGCGGCGACTTACTTCCCAAGCCCGGAATGATCAGCACATCCGGACGCGTGCGTGGCAGCGGGCTCAGCGGCACTCGAAACCCCTGCTGCGTTTCTGCGCGCTTTCGCACGCCAATCATCGAGACCCGAAAGCGCACCTCACCGTTGCCACTCTCGGACAGCTCGTTTGCGATCTGCAGTGTATCGAGCACCGTCGACAGTCCCGTGTCGAACGCCCCATCGAGCACCAAAACGCAGATGTGCATGGCGGGAACTCTACCATCGTTGTCGTTTTCGCCACTGAGCAAGCGCGTCGGCGCGGGCTACCGTGGCCTCGCGGTGGGCCACTCAGGCCGGAAAGAGAGAACCCATGGTGAAAGTTGGATTGCTCGTGAGGCTCGTGGCCAAGCCCGGCAAAGAACAAGTGGTCGCAGAATTCCTCGCGGGTGCGTTGCCCCTTGCGCAGGCCGAACGCGACACGGTGACTTGGTTCGCGCTGAGAGTCTCGAAGAGTGAGTTCGCGATCTTCGATGCGTTTCCGGGCGAGCCCGGCCGCAGCGCCCATCTGAACGGCCCGATCGCGGCCGCGTTGCTCGCCAACGCGGCTGATCTGCTCGCGGAGGCCCCGAAGATCGAGAATGTCGACGTGCTGGCCTCGAAGCTGCCGCAGTGAGCGTCAGAGCCGCGCTTTGATCAGCGCAGCGGTCGTGCCCGCCAAGGCGAACAGGGGCGCGACCGCGACCGGTACCAGATTGAGCGTCGCGAGCAGCGCGCCGATCAGGGCCGGCGCGAGGGTCAGAGCCAAACCCAAGCGGGCTTCCCGACGGGAATCATGCGCTAGGCGCACGGCGTAGGCTGCGTCCCGAACGTCGTCGGACGCGAGTTGAACGCTCCACTCCGCAGTGCTCGAACCAGCGGCGGCGAGCGCGATCGATACGTCGGCCGCGGCCAGCGCGCTGTCGTCCGTCGGGCTGCGACCGACCACGGCCACTACCGCGCCGCCGTCGGCCAAACGTCGGATCTCGTCGCCGCGCTCGTTGGGCGGAATTTCTGGCCGCAAGTGATCGATATCGAGCGCGCGTCCGATCGCCTCACAGGTCTCACGCGCGTCGCCCGAAAGCAACACGGGCTCGACGCTCACGTCCAAGAGGTGCTGCACGGCGGCGCGCGCCCCCGGGCGCAGGCCGTCTTGCAGTCCAACCAAGCCGACCAAGCGCCCCCCCAGCGCGACGAGCAATACGCTGCGGCCCATCGTCTCGAGGTCGCTGATGCGGGCTTCGGCGGAGGCCACGCTGATGCGCTCGCGCAGCATCAGACCGCGCGTGCCCACGACGAGCGCCTGCCCGCTGGCGGCGACTGCGGTCACGCCCAACCCCGCCTGAATACTCGGGCTGCGCACGCCGTCCGGGCGCACGCCGCGGGCCCGCGCCGCGCGCATCACGGCGGTCGCCACGGGATGACTCTCTCCGCTCTCTGCGCCCGAGACCAACGCCAGCACTTGCTCCGGATCGAGGATCCCGAACGATTCGATATTGGCGACCTCGGGCTCTCCCAAGAGCAGCGTGCCGCGCGCCGAGAACGCCGTGGCCGTGACCGAGCCCGCGCGCTCGAAGGCGGCGGCGGTGCGGAACACGATGCCTCGCCGAAGTGAATCGAGCACACCGCGGGCGACGTGCAGCCCGCCGATCTCGGCAACGCCGGGCTGGGCGACCGCGCCCAGCACGCCCACCGCCAAGAGCAGGATCTGCATGTTGTCGGCGTCGCCCGCGTACGCGGAGAGCGCAGCAAAGCCCGCCACGAAAGGCGCGCCTCGCTCGGCGATCAGCCGACCCAAGCGCGCCATCGGCGCGAACACGTCCGCGCGCCGCCGTGGGTCGTTGGTCAGGCGCATGAACGCGCGATCGAAGCCGGCCCAGCCAACCACCGCGCGCACGCGCCCGCTTTCGACACGCGCCCCCGCGACGATCGCGTCACCCTCGCGGCGCGTGGCGGCCGAAGTCGCGCCGAACCAGGGTAAGAGCTCGGCGCTGCCCGCGGTGATGGTGGCGTCCACGGGCACTGTCTCGCCGCTCTCGACGACGATCTCCTCGCCGGGACGTAAGTCGGCGGCGCGCGCAGCGACTAGCTCTTCCGCGACCACGCGCTGGCAGGGTTTGTCCAGTTCGCGGACGATGAGCTCGCGCTCGGCTTCGAGCGGTCGACGAGACCGGCGCATGGCAGCCGCGCTGGCGGCGCTTCCTGCGATCACGACCGAGGCGACGGTAATCGCGGCGCCCGTGTGAGGATCGGCGAGTAATCGCGCGCCCAGAGCCAGCGCGCTGCCGGCGATGGGGGCCGCGAGCAGCGCGCCCGGGTGCAGCTCGGTCGGCTTGCGCGCGCCCATCAGCGACTCGGCGGCCAGCGACAACGCGGCAACCATCATCACCGTCAGCCGCGCGCCTTCCGCGATCGATGAATCACCCGCCAAAATGAGCGCGATCGACAGCACCGCGCCGAGTACTGCCAAGAGCAGCAGCACGCCGCCTACGTCTATCGCGGGGGTCTCCCGCTCTCGCTGCCCGAGCGGGCCCGACGCCGGAGGCAGCTCGGCCTCGTAGTCGAAGGCCAGGCGCTCGGGGCCCGAGTTGCGCTCTTCGATCAAGTCCGTGCGCGCGACCAACGAGATCGCTTTCGCGCTCGGCAGCTGCGCGTCGGTGCCCGCGGGCGCTTCGGCTGCGACCGCGGCGCGCACGCGCATCAGCAAGTCTTCGCCATCGGCACGCGGGATGGGCAGGGGCGTGCCAGTCGCGTTCATGTCGTAACGCTCGCGGCACCCACCCGAGCAGAAGTAGCGAAAGCGATCGCGAACGTGCGCCACTCGCTCTGCGCGCAGCGGGTCGACCGCGGTTCCGCAGGTGGAGCAGGCCACGAACGTGGCGTGGGCGGTGCCGGGCGACTGAGTAGCTGTGGCTAGTTCGACCAATGATCGCTCGCCAAGCTCAGGCGTACGCGGACAGTGTGCGATCCAGCACGGCCACGCCTTCTTCGAGCTCCGCGCGCGTGATGATCAGCGGTGGTGAGAAGCGGAGGGCTTGACCGCCCGCGATCGTCAGCAGCACTCCCGCTTCTTGCAAGGCGCCCAGTACCTTGCGCGCATCGACGCCTTCGCGCAGCACCAGCGCTTGCAAGAGGCCGCGGCCGCGCGCGCACTCGACGAGCTTGGGGAATTTGCTCGCGGTCCTGCCGAGCAGCTGGCTCAGCTCTTCACCGCGCACGGCGACTTGAGCCATCAGCCCATCGTTCTCGAGCACGTCGAGCACGGCCAAGGCGGCGGCGGATGCCAGTGGGTTGCCGCCGAACGTCGAGCCATGGCTGCCGGGGGGAAGCGCCTCCTCCAAGAACTTCTTGCACACCATCGCTCCGATGGGCACGCCGCCCGCGAGCGCCTTGGCTAGCGCAATTGCGTCCGGCTGGATGCCCTCGTGCTGAAAGGACAAGAATTTACCGGTGCGGCCGATGCCAGTTTGCACTTCGTCCGCCAGCAGCAGTGCGCCCGCGCTGCTGGTCAATGCCCGCAATTCACGCAAAAAGCCGGGCGGCGCGGCCAATACCCCGCCTTCACCCTGCACCGGTTCGACCAACACGCCGGCCACGTCCGCGCCCATCGCGGCTCGCACCGCTTCCAGATCGCCGTAAGCGACGTGGGTGACGCCGGGCAGCGGCCCGAAGCCGTCTTTGTATTTGTCTTGGCCCGTCGCGGCGAGCGCACCCAGGGTGCGGCCGTGGAACGAATTGCGGAAGGCGATGATGCGTTGTCGCTGCGTCTGCCCCTGGGCGTGGAAGTAGCGGCGCGCGAGCTTCAACGTGGCTTCGATCGCTTCGGTGCCCGAGTTGCAGAAGAACGCGCGGTCCATCTCCGTCAGTCGACACAGCTTTTCGGCCAGACGAACGTTGGGCTCGTTGTAAAAGTAGTTCGCGACGTGGAGCAGCTTGCCGGCTTGTGCGGCGATTGCCGCCGTGAGCTTGGGATGCGCGTGCCCCAACGTGCTCACCGCGATGCCAGCGTACAGATCGAGGTAGCGTTTGCCCGAAGCGTCGAACAACCACGAACCTTCCCCGCGCACGAACACGAAGGGCGGCTGCCGGTAATTCGGGTAGAGGAAAGTATGTCCGGCTTCGACGAGTGCGCTCTCGGTGGTCATGGGCAGCGGCTTTGTAGCATTTCTGCGCGGCCGTCGAGTCCCCGCGCGACAGGGGGGCGAGTGTTCAGCGCAGGTTGGGGCCGAGGCCCGCATTTATCAGCGCTTGCGCTGCTTCCACGAAGCCCGCGCCACGCTCGCGCGTGGTGATGAAGCGCGGTGGGATGGTGGGGCGGCCGCTCAGATTGCGCACGCCAATGCTGTGGCGGAAAGCGGCGAAGCAGCTGGCATCGTTTTCGCTGTCGCCGATGAACGCATAGCGTGCAGGAATCACGCTCGGGTCGAGCTCGTTGAGTCGATGGATCAAGCGCACGACTCCCGAGGCTTTGTCCGCGCGATCGAAGCTCACGTGCACATGCACGCTGGAGGCGAGGGTACTCGCGCCGCGCGCTTCGGCGAATTTCCGCAAGGCCGCCACGCGGTCTTTGGGCACGAGTTGATGCTCGCCGATGTCGAACGTGAAATCGGTGCGTCGGAGGGGGACGTCATCCGCCGGGACCAGCTCGGGGAACTCGTTTTGCAGATCGGCGATCAGCGCGGTGAGTGCTCGCTGTCGTCGGAGTCGCTCGGGGGGAGGCACGGGATCGAGCGTGTGCAGGCCGTCGTCGTCGGTGTAGAACGCGATTGCGCCGTTCTCCGCGATGGCCCCTTGGATCGGCCATTGGTTGACGAGCACCGCGGCCCACCCCGCGGGGCGGCCGGTAACCGCGTAACACTCGAAACCAGCTTCGCGCAGCCGGAACAGCGACGAATACGCGGCCTCGCTGAGCCGGCTGTGATCGAGCAGCGTATCGTCGAGGTCGAATAGCAGACCGCGCAGGTGATTGGGCAAGAGGCTGGGTAGCGCGCTAATCGGCAGCATCGCTCAGCCTGCGACCACTTCCACGAGTAGCGAGCACAGGTACAAGCCTTCCGGGAACGCAGCCGGGACGGGGTGATCGGGGCCTTGGAAGAAGCGCTCCAGCACCAACGCATGGGCGCCCACGTCACGTGCGCCGAGGGCGACCGCGCGCGTCAATTCGTTCAAACCGATGGCGGCGGAGCAGGAGCACACCACGAGCATTCCCCCTGGCCGTGTCGCGCGGCAACCGCTCGCCGCGAGCTTGCGCATGTTCTCCAGTGCGCGGACCTTGGCCGCGCGTGAAGGAGCGAGCTTCGGCGGATCGCAGATCACCAAATCGTAGCCGCCTTTGCGACCGGCTTGGTTGAGCACTTCCACTGCATCCGCGCGTTCGAAGATCACGCGCTCGCCGAGCCCGTTCAGCGCCGCGCACTCGGCGCCGATCTCCAGCGCAGGCGCGCTGGCATCCACCGCGTGCACTTCACGGGCGCCGCCCCGCGCCGCGGACAAGGCGACCGCGCCCACGAAGCTGTAGGTATCGAGGACGCGCAGCCCGCGCGATAGCTCTTCGATGCGGGCCCGGAGGGGCCGTTGGTCGACATAAAAGCCGGTTTTGTGTCCGAGCGAAAACGGGATGCGAAACTTCAGCCCGCGTTCCATGAACTCGAACGCATCGATCGTGCTGTCGCCGCGCACTACGCCGTGGGTCGGTGAAAAGCCCTCGGTTTTGGCGTGAGTCAGCGGGGTACGGTCGATGATCGCGCGCGGCTTCAACAACTTGCCGAGCAGATCCAAGATCACGCCTTCACGGCGCTTGAGCCCGATGGTGCCGAGTTGCACGGCCACCACGTCGCCCAACTGGTCGACGACCAAACCCGGCAGATCGTCGCCTTCGGCGTGGATCAGGCGCACCGCGTTGGTGGCGGCCGAGGGGAGGCCGAGCGCGGCCCGGCGCGCGATCGCGCGCTCGATGCGGGAAGCGAACAGCGCGCCGTCGATGGGCGTGTTCGCGTCGCGCGTGAACAACCGTACCGGGATAGCGGACCCCGGTGAATATAGCCCGCGTCCGAGCAGGTTCCCGCGCGCGTCGCGCACCATAATCTCGTCACCCGCGACGGCGCCGCCCTCGATGCGCTCGATCGCTTGCGCGAATACCCACGGGTGCCCGGCCCAGACCGGTTGCACGTGTCCTGCTTTGATGATGACCGCGGCCATGAATACCGCGCCTGTCGTAGTGCGATTTTGGGCGGCTGGCGTTAGAGAACGCGCACGCTGAGTGAAAAGCCCGACGAACCCCGGATTCGCCGTGCCAACGGTGCCACACCGTGTAATCGGATCTTTACGCGCCGGCTCGGTGCGCGGTTTTCCGCCGAATTTCGGCGCTGGTAACTGGCACCGAGGTTGCTACCCTGCTCCTCGAGCGAACTTTCACCCTGCGCTCGAGGAGCTTGCTGGATGCCGCGTTGTCTCGTCTACGCCCTGCCGTTCGCGCTCGTTGCGCTCGCTCCCGCGGTCTCGCTGGCGGCGAGCGACGACTGCCCGGACGGTTGGTTTTGTGAGCCAAATGCCGCTCCTCCGCCCGCCGCGCCCAATCAAGGCCCGCCGCCGTCGCCGGGCTCGCGCCCAGCCGAACCGGGGTCGCCCCCGCGGCCGGGCGTGGCACCGGTCTACGACCCGCCTGGTTATCCCCCGCCTGGCTATCCGCCGTCACGCGATACGGACGCGGATGACGAGCAGGAACAGCTGTCGATCGACGTTCCGGAAGAACCGAAGCCCAAGCGGCGCCGTCGACGCGGCCGCGAGTGGGGCTTCAATTTGCACCTCGAGGCTGCGCTGCTCGGTAACAAGCCGGAACGCGCCTCCAACGCGGAGATGGCGGGGCTCGGCTTCGGCTTTCGCTACCGATTCGTCCCCGCGCTGGCCTTCGAGGCCGGCGTCGACCTGCTGACCGGCACTGACTTCCAAGGGCGTTCGCGCAACGAGGCCGCGCTGCTGCTCAATACGCTGGTCTTCTTCAACCCGCGTGACGTCGTGCAGATCTACGCCTTGGGCGGCCTGGGGTTCGCGCGCGCGAACGTGACCATCGCGCCGCGCTCCGGCGAGGCGAACTTCCCGCGGTACGACGAAACGTACTCCTATTTTGGCGGGCAACTCGGCATCGGGCTCGAGGTGCGAGTCACGCGCCGCATCGCCATCGCGGGTGATTTGCTCGGTTTCATCCGCACGCGCACGGATGACCGCTCGGAGCGCGTGCCGGAATTCATCGACAGCACCACGCACCGCGCCACGAACAGCTCGGGCGGCGGGCTGCTCCGCGCTGGCGTGACCTACTACTGGTGAGGCTCCGGTGCGCGGCTGGGGCGTGTAAAACCCCCAAGAACGAGCGATGCTAAGCCACAAAACGACGTGTCCCCGGACTCCTTGCGAAGCCGGGGACGGGTCGTTGCCGCGTGAACGGCGCTACCGCGCTACCGAGAGCGAGGTGCCGCGCCGAAGCGCGGCGAAGGGCTCACTGAACCAAGTCTTTGAGGTTCTTGAGAGCCGTCGCGCGAACCTTCTTGCTCGCGGGCTTCGCCGGGATCGTGATCGGCTCCTTGGTGAAGGGGTTGATGCCTTGGCGTTCTTTGGTCGCCGGCTTCTTCACTACGCGGAGCTTCACCAGACCCGGGACGACGAATTCGCCGGGGCCACGAGCCGAGAGTTGCTTGCGGATGAGCTCTTGCAGCCCCTCGAACACGCGACCCACGCTCTTCTTGTCCAAATCCGATGCGTTTGCGAGCTCGGCGATAACCTGAGCCTTCGTCAACCTTTTGCCAGCCATGCGCTTCCTCCTGTCAGAAAATTCGAAATTTCGGCCGTCTGCGGCCCACCCGACTGCGACGACAGGGTTTTAACCCGCCGTTTCAGTCGTCCTAGGCACGGGCGAAGCGATAACAGGGTTCTTAGCGCCCTTTCAAGGGGAAAAATTGGGAGCGGCTTGGGATCGCCCTTTTTTTGTGCGGCGCAGGCAAGGGGTGGGCTGGGAAAGGCGTCCCGGAGGCCGGTTTAGTCACCCCTCGTCACCCATTCCCTTGTTCCATGCTGGACCGTGAACCGGGTATGGAACCAGGCCCATTTTTCGTTATAGAGCGCGGACTTAGCAATCATTTCGCATGCCTTGCGCGAGGCAGGCGTTTGGCTTGGGTCGCCTTCGGCTTAGCGGCCGATGTCCCCTTGCCGACGCGCTTCCGAGTTTCCTCGGCGCTTTTTGGCGGTTTCGACAATTTCTTCTCAACCGCCCGCACTAAACGCCGGGTCATGACATCCATCTCGCGTTTCTCCGCGGGATAGCCGTGATCGTAGCCGAGCAGGTGGAGCACCCCGTGCGCCAGCAAGAAGCGCACTTCGGGGAGCAGTTCGCGCTTCCGGCCGCGCGCCTGGCGAGCGGCGGTGTCGAGCGAAATCACGACGTCACCCAGGATGCGGGTTCCGCTCACCGCGCCGTCCGCTCCGCCGCCTTCGTCGAGCGGGAAGGACAGGACGTCGGTCGGCTTGTCCTTCTGCCGGTGCTGCAGGTTCAGCGCGTGGATCTCGTCGTCATTGGTCAGCAGCACGCTCAACTCCGCGTGTGCGAGCTCGAGTTCGACGAGCATCGCGTCTGCCTCGCGTCGCACGAGCGAGGGCAAAAGAGCGGGGGAGCCAGGCGCGCGGCGCAAGACGGAAGTGGGCATCGGCATCGCCCCTAGCGCAGTTACTGGTGAGGGCAAAATCCCCAGCGCCGAGCCGCCGATCTTGGCTCACACGGGAAAGCGGTGGTCTCACGAGAACCACGCCCGCGCATCCGCGAACTCATGACCCGCACGTCCTTTCCAAGGATCGTGCGCGGCGTTACGTTTAATTCACATGGCTCGCCCGTCACGACCGCCCGGTTTCGATATGACGTATCGCCCGACCGAGAGCTCGTTTGGGCCGCCATTTGCCGCCCGAATCCCGTCTCTGCTGTACCTAGCGTTGGCCCTTGGCGGCGTGGCGCTGGTGTTTGCGGCCGAGCGCAGCTCGTCGAACAGCTGGCTCTACGTGAACATCGTCGAGCGCGGCGTGCGCGGTTTGATCAGCGCGCGCGTGTGCGCAGGCTTGCTCCTGTTGGGCGCGGTCTCTTCGTTCTTGCGCACCAACATGCGTGGCGTGCGCGTGCGCGGTGACGGCGTCGACTATCGCGATTCATCACTCGGGTGGCCACGCGCGCGGCGCTTCAAGTGGGCGCAAATCGACCGCATCGTGCTCGACATGCCCTCGCACATCGCGCTCGATTTGTGGGACGGCACACGCAGCTTCTTGCCCGCGGTCGACGACCGCGCGGCCCTCGCCATGGTGCTCGAGAAAGTCGGCCACGCGCGCGCTATCCCCGTGCGCGGTGGCGTGGGCCTCGACGAATTGCCCGAAGAAGACGAATTCGCGGGCGAAGAAGCCTGAAACACGACTCGGCGTGCTCGCGCGCTTCGAAACGGTTCTGTGCGAGTATTTTTTGATGGTCACGCGCTGCGGCCCAGAGCACCCAGCCTTCGGCGTCGCGGCCGAAAAACGCGCTGTTTGCCCTGCACCGGTCGCTCCGAGCCGCGCTGGCGGGACCCGCCGAGGCAGCTCCCAAAAGCACTGTGTTCGCACAGTGCTTTCGTTTCGAGGTGCGCCCTCGCGATCGCCGCACGCGCTGGGTGAAGGACGCACAGGGAGGGAACGACCGGGCGGCACTGGCACTGGCACTGGCACTGGCACTGGCACTGGCACTGGCACTGGCACTGGCACTGGCACTGGCACGGGCACGGGCACGGGCACGGGCACGTGAA
>Ga0247740_1001058_pt1 | contig 12111 bp, 10 predicted proteins | sample UWRJL148409B2_FD_180942 | JGI IMG/M metagenome (GOLD analysis project Ga0247740, IMG submission 180942) | Plant litter microbial communities from Arlington Agricultural Research Station in Wisconsin, United States - UWRJ-L148-409B-2 | ecosystem: Environmental > Terrestrial > Plant litter >...
TTGTCGGATAGATGAGCACAAATATGCAGAATTTCATCTGTTAAAGTATTCATTTTAATATGAAAAGTTAATAATGCTGTGTAAGATAAAGAAAAATCAATTTTAAGGTTGTTTCACGCACATGACAATGACACTCACAATTGCACGCTAACACAATGAACAAATATTTGATTATCATCATAATTAAATATTTTATCTCACTGTCACTTTCGACAATATCTTTTCGCTAATTTCACGTTTGTAGTTGCTGCTTAATGAGATATTATTAATCGAAATAGGTAAGGAGTCTATGTTCTGATCAAAATTCCGACCGAAAGTTAGGTAAGCAACAGAATCAGGTATGCAACCATCGATTGGTTGATTAAAAAATCTACCGAAACTTAAATGAGTAACGGAATCAGGTATGCAACCATTTATTGGTTGATTAAATTTTTCACCGAAAGTTAAATGAGTAACGGAATCAGGTATGCAACCATCGATTGGTTGATTAAATTTTTCACCGAAAGTTAAATGAGTAACGGAATCAGGTACACAACCATTTATTGGTTGATTAAATTCGTAACCGAAAGTTAAATGAGTAACTGAATCAGGTATGCAACCGGTGATTGTTTGATTAAAATGGCTACCGAAAGTTAAATGAGTAACTGATTTAGGTATGCAATTATTTATCGGTTGATTAAAACAGTAACCGAAAGTTAAATGAGTAACGAAATCAGGCATATTACTATTTATTGGTTGATTAAACCATCCGCCAAAAGTCAAATGGGTAACGGAATTAGGTATGCAACTATTTATTGGTTGATTAAAATGGTGACCGAAAGTTAAATGAGTAACTGAATCAGGTATGCAACCATTTATTGTTTGATTAAAATTGTCACCGAAAGTTAAATGGGTCACTAAATCAGGTATGCAACCATTTATTGTTTGATTAAAATTATCACCGAAAGTTAAATGGGTCACTAAATCAGATATGCAACCATTTATTGTTTGATTAAAATCTCTACCGAAAGTTAGATGAGTAACGGAATTAGGTACGCAACCATTTATTGTTTGATTAAAATCTCTACCGAAAGTTAAATGAGTCACAAAATTAGGTATGCAATCTTTTATTGATCGATTAAAATCATTACCGAAAGTTAAATGAGTAACGGATTCAGGTATGCAACTATTAATTTTTTTATTAAAATCATTACCGAAAGTTAAATGAGTAACGGATTCAGGTATGCAACTATTAATTCGTTCATTTAAATGATGACCGAAAGTTAAATGAGTAACGGATTTGGGTATGCAACTATTAATTGGTTTATTAAAATGATAACTAAAAGTTAAACGAGTGACATGTTTAGGAAGAGATTTGTTAATGTCAGACATAATAACATTACTAAATTGATGAAAATATGATAAATGAATGATATCTTTGATGTGCATCTTAGTAAAAAATAGAATGCGAAATTTGATAATAGAAAGACGTTTAGATGTAGCAGAAAGGTGAATATTATCTTTGTCGGACAGATAAGCACAAATATGCAGAATTTCATCGGTTAATGCATCCATGACAGTTGATGTAAAAAGAAATAATGGAGTGTAAGATAAAGAAAAAGTCAATTTTAAGATTGCAGGTATGTTGATATTGTGAAGATGATGTGATTAGAGATGAATCGAGATGATGTGGCGTTGCATGGGAACACAATTGTCAATATTTGAGTATGATCATAGCTAAATATTTGGCGTGTTTGTGTCCGCTGCTTTTATCAAAATATACTATGATAGTATGAAATACAGTGGATAAATAATGTAGATGTTGTCATAGCACTTCATGATGACAAGTTACGTTGCACGCCCACACAATGAACAAATATTCGATTATCATCATAGTCAAATATTTTCACTATCATAATATGAAATACGACAATGCAGATAAATAATGTAGATGTTGTAATTGCACTTTGATGACAAGTTACGTTGCACGCCCACACAATGAACAAATATTTTATTATCATCATAATGAAATATTTTATCTTATTGTCACTTTTGGCAACATCTTTTCGCTAATTTCACGTTTGTAATTGCTGCTCAATGAGATATTAATAATCGAAATAGGTAATTCGTCTATGTTCTGATTAAAATCATAACCGAAAGTTAAATGAGTAACGGAATCAGGTATGCAGCCATTTATTGGTTTATTAAAATCTCTACCAAAAGTTAAATGAGTAACAGAATCAGGTATGCAACCATTTATTAGTTGATTAAAATACCAATCGAAAGTTAAATGAGTAACGGAATCAGGTATGCAACTATTGATTGGTTGATTAAAATCGACACCGAAAGTTAAATGAGTAACGGAATCAGGTATGCAACTATTGATTGGTTGATTAAAATCGACACCGAAAGTTAAATGAGTAACGGAATCAGGTATGCAACCATTGATTGCTTGATTAAAATGGAACCCGAAAGTTAAATGAGTAACGGAATCAGGTATGCAACCCTTTATCGGTTGATTAAAATGGAAGCCGAGAGTTAAATTCGTAACGGAATCAGGTATGGAACTATTGATTGATTGATTGAAATCGTCGCCGAAAGTTAAATGAGTAACGGAATCAGGTATGCGGCTATTGATTGGTTGATCAAAATGGTCACCAAAAGATAAATGTGTAACGTGCTTAGGAAGGGATTTATTGGTGTCTGACATTATAACATTACTAAATTGATGAAAATATGATAAGTTGATGATATATTTGACATGCATCTTGGTAAAAAATAAAATACGGAATTTGATGATAGAAAAACGTTTGTATGTGGCAGAAAGGTGAATATTATCTTTGTCGGATAGATAAGCACAAATATGCAGAATTTCATCTGTTAAAGTATCCATTTTGATATGAAAATCAATAATGGAGTGTAAGATAAAGAAAAGTCAATTTTTAAGAATGACGAGATTTCACTCGCACGCCGACGAACAAATATTTGATTATCATCATAATGAAATATTTTAGTTGATGTAACTAATAATGACATATTGTTGGTAATGACATTTAGAATTGCACTTCCACATAATTTACGAATATTTGATTATCATAATTAAATATTCGAAAAATTAGATGAAGTTAATCCATATTTAGTCGGTTTTGATAACGGTGTATATGACCTACAAAATCACAAGTTTCGGAATGCATCGCCAGAAGAATTGATGTATCTATCGACAGGATACAAATACGAGATTCCTAAAAAGGAATCCATCAAAGAACTACATAAACTAATTAAAAGTATATATCCAAACAAAGAAGAAAGGATATATATTATGATAATGTCATTGAGATCGAAACAGTGCGCCATTTTGATGAAAATAAAAATGACATTCCTATCGTTAACGATATTGATTTGGCCTCCGGGTTCGAAACCTTCATTACAAATATTTCCCTAATGCATGCATTTCGCACAGTTTCTAATTCTATTAAATCTAGTGTCTGGATTGCTGATGAAGGATGGTCGACATTTGACAGCGAAAATGTTAACAGAATTGGTCCCATTCTGCAACAAATCGCTGTTCATTACGATCATCTCATATTGATCACTCATCTTGATTGCGTCAAAAATCATATCGACTCTTCCCTTAATATCGTGCGTAATCAAGAATATAGCAAATGATGCAACGTCGATGGACATAACATTGATCCCACTACATATTTTTAATTCATGCATTGTGAACATATTTTCATATTTTCATAACACATCTTCGATCACTCTCTCTGAACACGTTAGTTATTAGAAGCTACTTTCAATTTATAAATCGGTGCAAAAATCTGCGTTTAACCCACATTCACTTTATCTCTTAATAACCCCCCACACGTCATTTTTCTATTGATATTTTGGATATTGTGAAGATATTGTTTGAGTATAATGCGCGCCGTTTTATTATTATAATATGCCATACACGTCAGATATATATCGTATTTTAACGTATTCGCCAAAGTCTTGTTGCGGATATGTCATTTTGCATGTTCGTGGATTTCGCACCATATGGAAAAGACTGCCACTGTTTTCAATATAACGTACATTTTTTTTTCGTCCCAAAATTCTTGTTATTTGTGCCTTATCCCGTTTTTATACAAAAATAGAGTCTTTAAAAAGCCTTGAAAACTATTTTCCATTTTTTCAGACGAAAAATTATGTTTTTTAACTTTTGGATGTTTCCCAAAGTTGTATATTTGTATAAAAGTGGGGTAAGATTGCTAAAACAGGGATTTTTTTGAAAAAGGGAAATGTACATGGTCATGGGGCGCGACGCTAAAAATATTTAGAAGATGTTAAAAATGGTTTAGCATAACTGTGATTTGAATTTTTCAACATCGACTATACATATCGAAATCAGCAATGTGGATAATGTATCAAGATGTTTACATTGCACTTGATAATGACATGTAGAATTGCATGTCCACACAACGAACAAATATTTGATCATCATCACAACCAAATATTTATTTTATTCAGTTTTGCGCATTGTTTGTCAACAAAACATCGCTCGCAATAATTTGATAACTAAATATTTTAATTATCAAATCCTCATTTTTTACTCTTTTTTTTATTATTGTTTTCCGTGTCACTTTCGCTACTTTTTTTCGCCGGTTTAATAAGTTTTGCCCCAATGTAACGGATTTTATCGTCATGATTTGTTTTTACAGATGTAATTTCGTCATCGAATACACTGTTCTTCTTTTTAATCTTGCTTCCTCGGGTAAGATGTTTCCCTGGTTCGGTTTTCCCCTCCTTCTTCTTTTTATCACGAACGTATTCACGAAAATCATCACTGTTCGATGACGACTGAGATTCTAAAAATTTGTGATATCTGTGTGCCAACATGTCTAACCGGTACAACAATTTTTCGAAAAAAACGAGTTCTTTCTTTTTGTTTTCACCAGAACCTGAAATGTGTGTCACCACTGCTTTTTTGATGTCACCGAGGGGTTTATTTAAATCGATGTCCAGTTCCAACAATCTTGAAAGATATGCAAAAATCTCGTCCCGCGTAAACGCTTTTGACAAATGACTCCAAATTTGATCGTTATCGGGGGGCATATTTTTATCAGACACATCTGGATACGTTTTATCACCCCTATTTTTACGAATATGGCGAATTATTTCGGACGATAATTTTTTGTATTCTGGTTTACAACACGGCAATCCAGAATACAAATGGTACGTATGTTGTTTATGCATTCTCGTTCCTAAAAATATTCTGAATCTGTTAAAAATTACACACAACAATTCTCTATCTGTTGTTATAATATCTGATACTGCATCCAAAATTATTTCCGAAAATTGTTTAGTTCCATCATGAACCAACATTGTTTTCTTGTCCTCGTATTGTATGTTATGATATTTTGGTCTATCGGGGTGAAAATTTAAATTATCAAGCACATTTTGATACGGTTTGTTCCCTGATACTAAGATGAAATATTGCTCATGCAACGATAAATCTCCGATATCAACATCCAAATACGAGTTCGGAACAGCTATGACATTGACGGCGTAGTGATTATTCGTAGTGGTCACTATGTTATTATCGTTGTAGCAACATGTTTATCAAATACAAACATTAAACGTTCCAACATCGCGCCCTAGAGGCACAAACGATCAGACAATGATATGCAGCGTTGCATGGATTAAGCCCTTACGATATGTTGATGTGGAACGGGCAGGAGATTTATGATCGAACTATATCGTATCATTATTTAGTGTCCCTTTCTACCTCATAAGGACTCATGTAAAAATTATTAATAAATATTTAGTTATGATAACTAAATATTTATTCTTGTTCAAGTGTGTCGTCGCCAAAATGTATCAATCATTTATTATGTTTAGCAGATGTATTGCAGTGGCGAACATAGTTATCTTTACGGGGGAACGTAATATTGCATGTTTTGCACACAAATTTAGGTTTTTGGTCCATCGGTTTAATATCTTCGTAAAAAACGTCAACTTTCGAATCATTTAATATTTTATAACCACATAAACTGTCTAATTTTTCATCATAGTCAGTCACGCATAATTGCACATATGACCGCAAGAAACGTTGATTATGAAATACAGGATTATGTACGCGTAAATTATCATACAATTTACGTACTGAAACGCAACATTTTGCATTACTTGTTTTTTCAAGATATGATGCTATAAATTCCCGAATTATACCCACTCGTTCTTCCGATAAATCGACGCCATATTCTTCACACATTATCAACACTTCTAAGTGATTTGAAAGTTTACGATACGTATTTTTCTTATCATGTTTGCATAAATCAAAATAAATATTTGACAAAGGCCTGTCAAAGTTTATTTCGGGTAATTTTGTAACATACCAAGATACTTTATCGAAAGAGAACGCCAAATAGTCAAATATTGTGTCATCGCGTTCATATGATGACAGTTTTTGCACTTCTTTCTTTAACAAAAAATGTTTTAACGATTGATGTTCAGTTTTGGTAACACTTGTTTTGGGAATAAATTTGTTCATACTTATCGGTGTGAAGAAAATACGAAAACGATTGAAGATTTTGTCCAACATTGGTTTGTAATTGTCTACGATATCACTAACAACTTGATTGGTTGTATCAGATATCCATTCGTTGCCGTTATGTACTCTAACAATATTTTTATCAACACATTTAATGTTATTATGTAGAGGTATATCAGCATTGAAATTAAGATAATTGAGAATGTTTTTATATTGTGACGGCGGTTTCACAATAATAAAATATTCTTGTAATAATGACAAATTGTCGGTATTTGGCAACAAATATGAAATTTTTTGATCGAATTCACTATCTTCGCTGTCTTCACTGTCTTTACTGTCTTCACTGTTTTTACTGTCGCGACAATCAATGTAATCTTTGATTGTCTCGTTAATAATGTCGATAATATCGTTTAATTTCATGACAACCCATTCAAGTTTATATCCGTTATCATTTCGTGGGCGATAGGGCTCTAACTTTCGCTTAATCGAATTTTCGATATCTTTATAAGTTCCCGAATCAACATATCGAAAGTAATATATATGTGGATTTTCTAAAGCTGTAGTGTATCTACTGGACAATTTGTTGATAGAACCAGCATGTCTACCCACTTTATATCTATCGTGTTCGGCTTTTTTAGTAGTTGATACAATGTAAATTGATTCCATGTTATGGAAGAGATAGTAAATACGTATTTATTTATACATAAATGCGTAACTAACATCAATTTTTTTCAAATAAGGATTTAAGCAAATGCCTATTTTTGGCGAGTCTGTCGTCAACATTGTATGTTAGGATAATCGGAATAGTGTTCTATGAATGCTTTATCTTCAGACATATCAACAAATTATAGCGTTCGAAGATCAAAATAAAAGTCTGAGATATTTGAAATCCTCGGATTATTAATAGTGCGTTTTCCGATAAGTTGCCGAAATTATATTTTGGTAACTATTAACAAAAATCGTCTACATATTTTCGATTACAATAACATTCGACGTCGCAAAAACTGTGAGATTTATTACCTCACTGTGTGCTCAACAAAATTATGGGTATCTGTTGCGCCTACTTATTATTTAAATTCGGCAGTGCAACATTCAATTTGTGTGCATATCATTTACTAACACATATAATTATTTGTATTCTGAAAGGTCCAAGCCCAGAAGAAAGCAAACATTAGAGGTCTACAAATATCCAAAATATACTACCATAATATGAAATACGGTGGATAAATAATGTGTCAACATCTTGTCATTGCACAAGATGATGACAAGTTACGTCGCACGCCCACACAATGAACAAATATTTAATTATCATCATAATGAAATATTTTAGTTGATGTAACTAATAATGACATATTATCGGTGATGATATTTAGAATTGCATGTTTACACAATGATGAAATATTTAATCATGATCATAATGAAATATTTATCTATTCGGCATACACAACGTCAATCGAATAATTTTTATAAATTGTTCAATTGGGTTGTGTGGCTATATGGGACTAGTCCTATTTTCTACATACGCGCCTTCTTCTTTTTTTCAGGTTGTACGTCATCGCGACTTCTCTTCTTTCGTAATCGAACGCCATCCGATTCAGTAGAACTTTGTCTTTCCCCTGACCATACACCGTCCAAATCATTTGTCGAATCAGATGAATCGAACACAGATGTACTTTTGTTATTTTGAAGTAATTTGAGCAACTGTATATATTGTTTTTTTAATATGAAAAGTTGAATAAGAGCCATAACCACAAATTCCTTCGTATCATCAAATGCGGAGTACGTATTGATAAATTCACTGAACAGATGTGTATCTTTGTAGTGTTGTGCTTTGGATAATGTGTTTATATCACCATATTTTTCGATTGTTTTGTGGTTAATAATTACATCATATACTTCGGGAAGCGTTGTATCGGCAGTTTTAAAATAATCAGGAGCTGATCGCCAAATTTTAATGAGACCACCGAATTGGTGATTTAAGACCTTCTTCTGCAGACTATTTTTTTGAATCAACATTTGTATATCCGCATCAGAAACAGTTTCTTCAATAATTTCAATGTTGCAATTGCCAATGATGTCACTGTGGGCGAGGTTTATATATTTTTCGTCGAGCAGGAAGAATTGTGAATAGTTGAATTTGTTTGCCATGGTTGTATAGTGCCCTGGATTTATAGTTGGGCGTTACGGAAAAAAAATCAATTTTATTGGTGTGTTACTAGTTGCAACCCTTTTTGTGCGAGAGCGCAAAGCTACGTAACAATATTTAGTAATGATCATTGTCAAATATTGTTAGTTGTGTTCACATGCAAAATAAAATTGAATTAACAATCACTTATTCCAATAAAGTCCTTGACAATACGCAACAAAAATGTCCACAATCGAGTCTAAATTTAAGAAGGCGGTTGATGCCAAAGATATTAAAACGTTAGAGCGACTCAACAAAATTAAGAACATATCTGAAAAGATACCTATTGATGTCGTCGTTCGATGTATGAAACGTGCTATCAAAAATGATGATCTGAAATTATGCTTTGTTATTGCATATGGAATATTTTTGAATTATGATATAATAGAACGAATGCGTAAGCTTATCGACATTAACGACAAAAGGTTGGTGGAAGATTTTATGTTAACAACGCATCCGGAGCCCTGTGATTGTGACGTTATTCTTGATTACGCACTAAATCAAGGCAAATTAGGTATGGCTGAAATTATTTATCCGTTTTCCGTCTACAATTATGACAAAGATGTTCATGGCATCAAATCGTACGTCAAATTCAAAAATTTTATTGATAATCATTGGTTCACTGTTGACGAAAATGATATGACTGCAGATGGATTTATTTTAGCGGTTGCGGCTAACCGTAATGATTTGGTCAAAAAGATATTGAAAGTGACGGACATTAATTTAGCTGCAAGGGATGCATTTGCAATTACATATGCGTGTGATTATGGGTACGTTGACGTAGTTAGGACGTTATTGAAGTATGATAAAAAATGTTTTTATGTGGACGATAAATATGCGTATGATTTGGCAGTGCAACGCAGGTATGTTGATATTGTGAAGATGATGGATGAAGTGATTGCCGCTGATTTGAATTGATGTGATGTGGTTTTGCATGGGAACACAATTGTCAATATTTGACTATGATCATAGCTAAATATTATTTCTCGTTATCATTTTCGAAAAATTCTTTCCACTTTAGGGCTCGTTCGCTGCGTTCTGGACGCTATAGATATCATCAAACATATATGTATTTAAATGTTAGGGAAAAGATTTTTGGATTTGTTGATCGAATTGACGGAGGACCAAGAAAAACAGGAGAACGAAGTAAACAAGAAAGGAAATTCAGATATGAGATTGGGAGCTGCCTATATTCGCGATAATCGGATAGGTCGCGTGATGTCACAATTAAAAGAAGGAATCGCAAGCGACCAAAAAAAAATTATTATTGCGCGATCTGGTGCGAGTGAAAACTTTGATAACGTCTACAACGCCATCCCAACGAACGCGACCCATATTTCAGCGCACAAAGGACATATTACAACATGTTTCCATGAATGTGATAGTCTTACGCAGCCCACTCAGACCTTAATAAAAGAATATTGTCTGTGGATGGAAAATCGCAGTTTAAGCAGTGATTGTCTACATGGGGGTTTGAAGGAATTGGATGCATTTTATCAAGAGCACAGTGTTAACAATTGGGAGAATTATATATTAAGACAGAATAAATTCGTTTGATGTTTATGATTTGATAATTAAAAAATTTAGTTATCAAATTAATCGTATCTGACCATCCACGATATATAATCTCCCGTCTCAATTTCTTCAATGCATCCATAACTTCATCAGAAACGTTCTCGTCGGTCACAACTGTCGTTGCATGTGCGCACAATGGTTAAATATTTGTCCATGATCATAGCTAAATATTTACTAACGCTGCAAAGGTTATCGCATCCCAACATCTTTTCTTTCCTAAGCTGACATAATAATTCAGTAACATCGTTAACATTTGATTCGTTTGTTTCATTATTCTATCAGAGTTAACACACTGATAATTTATTGTAACTGAATACATTCATAAATAATATTTAGAGACCAAAAAAATAATCTAAGGTAACAATTTATATCTGGTGATGGAACTAAATGTAACTTTTTTGTCACCGTGACCATGATCAGCAACATGTTTCTTTAAATTTTTGACATCCCCTTTGATAGTACAGGAACCACAACTAAAATTTTTGATAAGTACATCGCAATTTTTGATAGCATTAATGATATCAACTAATTCGATCATATAAAATTCTTTTCGATCGCGATATTGTTCATCTCTCAGTATGTTCTTGACGCAATTTTCTAATTTAATGACATTATCAGTGTAGAAAACATATTTAACTTCAGGTCTGTCCTTGTGCGCAGTATCGTAAAGAGGTAAACGTGTATTAAGATTTTCAGTTCGTCCTATTTTGAACCCATCATCAATGGACAGTACGTAAAGTGCTCCCTTCACGGGGTATTTATATTTTTTCATGTTTCGTTGAAGTTTTTCAATATGGTTTTTTTGATTTTGTATTATGTCATCTTTGTAGACTTCGACGAGTTTTTCGAGGGTAACGTAATAGTAACGAATTTTTTCAGCATCTTTTGCACCGGATCGCATCGTCATCAATTTAAAGCAATCTTCAGTCAATAAAATCGTTTCTTTGTTAGATCCACCATGTTTATTTTGCTTGAGGTGAGGCGCAAGCAAGATATAGTCTACTTTTTCAACATATGAAGTAGTTAGTGTATCCTTTAAACTTCTTTTATTCACATTCAACCAACTTGCCATCAGATCCAAATCAATTCGAAAAGGATCATGTTTTTTATCACCTTGCCTAATTTCAATAAATTCTTTGATAAACTCAACATCCACATCGGAGTACTTCTGCAAAAAACTTAATAATTCATCCATATATATATATTCACTATATGTTTTCTTTTTTATATTAATTTAAAAATTGTTTTCCAATATAAATAAAAGAGAACTATTTTTGAGCCCGTTTGATGCGTTTTTTACTAGCATCAATATCACGTTGTATTTTATCGATCTTTTTTTCCATTTCAACAATATTTTGTTGTATAACAGCGATATTTGCGGACTTTTCGAGTCGCCTATCATGAATACCAGTTCTTTGATGTCTTGGTAAATTGACACGCGAGCATACAGTCCCGCATTCACATGTTACTTTTTCGGCCATATATTCCAAACGTTTAGCTCGAAAGGTTTCGTCCTGATAATAATCATTATATGTTTTTTTTGACATTAATTATTAGTTAATGATAGTATTTTTAAATTTGATGACATAAATTTCAATTTTTAGCCGAAAATATTTAGAAGATGTTAAAAATGGTTTAGCACAACAGTGATTTGATATATTCAACATCGTCCGTACATATAAAATACGACGGATAAATAATGTAGATGTTGTCATAGCACTTCATGATGACAAGTTACGTTGCACGCCCACACAATCAACAAATATTTGATTATCATCATAATGAAATATTTTATCTTATTGTCACTTTCGACAATATCTTTTCGCCAATTTCACGCTTG
>Ga0247740_1001060_pt1 | contig 12096 bp, 6 predicted proteins | sample UWRJL148409B2_FD_180942 | JGI IMG/M metagenome (GOLD analysis project Ga0247740, IMG submission 180942) | Plant litter microbial communities from Arlington Agricultural Research Station in Wisconsin, United States - UWRJ-L148-409B-2 | ecosystem: Environmental > Terrestrial > Plant litter >...
CCGATGCGCGCCATCTCTTGATCGATGACCGCAGCGTGGTTCTTCTTCCAGCTCGCGAAGGCCATGCCGTTCAGAGCAACCCACAGCGGCAGAACGACGAGCGCCCACGATCGGAGCTCGGTGCTCGGCAGCTCTTTCCTCCAAACGTAGAGCGCTGCGAACGCAATCGCGAGGTCCATGGCTGCATAAGGCGCCAGCTGCCCCGTACGCACGTGGCTGACCGCGACCGGCGTGGTCGCAAAGTGATAGAAAAACGCGCTCGCCAGGCTGAGGAGCGCGCAAGTCGCGCTCAGCAGACACACGAAACGCAACTCTGCTCGCGTGGCGTCCTCGATTAGCTCGGCGAGCAAAACCGACGAGAGCACCAGGCCAGCGGGCAGCGCGATCGAGATGTAGCGGTTGGCCAGGGTGAGGTGCTCCCAAGCGTCGCCGCCCACGTAAACGGAATAGGCGCACTGTGTTAGCAGGAGCACGAGCAAGAGTTGTCGGCCGCGCGCGGCGAGCCGCTGCGGAGACCGGATCAGCGCGGCGACGGGCACCAGCAACAGCGGCCACAGCTCGAGCAGAATGCTCCGGGCGAGCGCCGGCGCGCCCACGAGCAACCGCGCGACGAGCGGCGTACCCGTCATTTTCAGGTAGTAAGTGTTGGGCAGCGTGTCGTGGTAGTAAACGTACCGAAACGTCGTGTGCGCTGCCAGCGTAAGACCGACGCTGGACCCCAGCGCGAGTGCCACCTTGATGCGATCTCGCCCGCCGCTCATTAGCACTGCGAACGCGCCCACTACGGCAACGGGAGTGACGCTATCAGGGCGGGTAAGGACCGCTAGTACGCACGCCGCGCACAATACCGCGAGGCTGCGACCGCGGAAGCGCTGGTTCAGATCGAGGCTGGCCAAGAGCGCCAGATCGACGAGCAAAGTCAGAAACCCCACCTCCATACCGCGCAGCGACCAAAAAATCAGTGGGTAGCTGAACAAGGTGAGGGCGAACGCCGTTAGCCTGGCCAGCGCATTGCCCCCGCTGATTCGATCGGTGATGGCGCGAACCACGAAAGCATTGGCTATCAAGCATGCGGCCGAGATTGCGACGACGAGCAACGAGACCTTGGAGTCCGGCAGGCCCGTGAGGTGCGCTCCCCCCATCAACATGGTCCACAAGAAATTGGTGTAGCCTTCGACGGGCGCCTCACCGGGGTTCCAAACCAGCCCGTGTCCTTCGGCGAAGCTTTGCGCGTAGCGCATGGAGATCATCGCGTCGTCGAACAGCGAGAAGTAAAGTTCTCCTTTGATCACGAACGCATTCCGCGCCGCATAAATTGCGTAGAAGAGCACCGCACCCACGAGCAGGTACCTCTCCCCAGCGCGCCTGAGATCTGCTTTGGATGTCATCCCTGGTACCAATCGAACGGCGCGACCGTAGCAAGGTTTTGCGGTCGGGGCTCCGACATTCGAAGCTGACAAACAACCTATCGCCGCCGGGGCGTCGCGTCGGCTATCGTGGACAATCCATCTCCCCTCCGGGCGAGGAATGGGAGGGTGCAAGCCCGCGGCACCGCGTCGTACGCCCAGCGCGGGAGCAGGTCCAAGCGGCGGTGGACCTGTTGCGGGGTTGTTTCTGCGTCAACGCGATCCATCCCGGCTGGCTTCATTGCTCCTCGGTTACATAGCTGCAGCACCTACACCTGCAGCACGCGCTCTCGTCGCGCCTCGCTCTCATTGGTGCCTGGGCCGCGACGATCGACCAACTGACCATTCGCGGGGGCTAAGGCCGCGACCTTGCGTGCGTTTGTGCAAGCGCCGCCTCGAGCTTGCGCTGGGCTTGGCTCGAGGGTCCGAATGGCGAGGTCGAGCCTAACGTTGATTGCGGCGAGCGGAGCTGCCAATATGAGTGCATGAGTACGGTTCTATTTGGTGGGGGAGTTTGGCGTCGGATGGCCGGAGCGGCGTTGGGCTGCGTCGCGATCGCCCTGACCTGTTCGTACTCGGCTCGCGCGTGTGCTGCAGACGAACCGTTCTTCATGAAGCAGACCGGAGGTTTCTACCACTACGTTCGCGAGAGCAGCACGACCTTCGCCAGTATCAAATCGAAGATCGAATCAGACTATTACTCTGCGCGTGGCGTACGAAACTTGATCTTCTATTGCCCGTATCGCGCCAGTGAGGAATATCGCGGGGTGCCTGCGGTCGACTTCTTTTCGACCAACCCGAATACCGGTAGCGTCGATGACTTCCGCGCGATGGTCACGGCTGCGCACGCCAAAGGGATGGGCGTGGTCGCTTACATGGGGCTGCTCTTCGTCGATCCGGAGAACGCAATTTGGCTGAAAGCTCAGCAAGACCACAAAGCCGGCGTCAATTCGCCCGAGGCCAATACCTTTCTATGGGCGGATGAGCCGTCGGACGAGGTGCAGGACTATGGGGGTTGGGAGTACAGCGAGATCGCGGACTCCTATTACGCGACCAGTTGGGAGCGGCCGGCCATCCATGTCGGGCACGCCGACGGCAGAGCTTACGTCAAGTCGGTGCTGGCGTTTTGGCTGGCTCTCGGCGTCGATGGCTTCGAGTACGATTCGCTCGAGAGCTTTTGGGGTCAAACTCCCAGCATCCTAAAAGACTTGCTCGTCACTTATCCGAACACCCACACGCCCGGGCAGAAATATTTGCTCCGTGAAGGCCCGCTCGCCTCGTACGGCAACGCCGAAGAAAGCGACTCTATCGGGCTCACGCACGTGCTGCTGAGCGGTGACACGGACGACCGCAGCGTGGCGACCGACGTGGTTTCGGGAGAAATGACCGTAGACCAGCTCGAGACGCACTTTGCTACTTTTCTGGATGCCCGCCGCGCCGCTGGCCGGGGCGCGAAGGCCGTGTCGAACTACTCGGACATGAGCGCAGGCGAACGCGCGTTCGAAGCGGCCGTGTTGGCCGGCAACGGCGCCGTGATGGAGATCGACTACGACGAAATCTACAAGTTGCTCGATCAAAACACGCAGAAGCAATACGACGCTGTCTTCGCGGCTTTGGCCCGAAGCACGGCGGAGGCCCCGGGCGCGTCCCGCAAGCGAGTGCCGACAGGCTCCAACAAGTTGACCTATGGCGTGGTCCGCGTGAGCACCGACGGCGCCGCCCGCGTGCTCAACTTGTATAACTTCGCGAAGCAACCCAGCATGCTGCAGGTCGACCTCAGCGGCACGGGCATCTCGCCCGGCGACGTTCCGCTCGACCTCGTGACGAACGCGCCGGGCGCGGCGGTGACCGCGACCGCGTACAGCGTGAGCTTGCCCGCGCTCGGGTACGCCCTGCTCGGCTTCGGCCAATTGAACGGCGGTGGCGGAACCGGCGGCGTTCCGGCGGAAACTGCGGGCAGCGGCGGCTCGAACCCGGGTGCCGAAGGCGGCAAGTCCCCGGTCACGGGCGGCTCGAGCAACGGCGGTGGACAAGCGACCGGCGGCAAGCCTTCCGCCAACACTGGCGGCTCGGCGTTGGGGTCGAATGGCGGAGCCTCAGGGGCCGCCGCCGCCGCCGCACGCAGCGAAGACAGCGGCTGCGGTTGCTCGACCGTTCCGCGCCCGGGCGGCTTGCTGGCCGCAATGGCGGTGGCGGCGGCGCTGGCCGCCGGTATCAAGCGACGCGCGCGGCGGTGAGCTTCATCGAGCGGGTTCCGAGGCGGCCGAGAGCGGCGCGCCTGCCCGACGCCAAGCGAGCAAGCCGAACAACAAGATTGCACCAAGCAGATAGTGCGAGACGAACAACAAGTAGGGGACGGTCAGTGCCCCTGCGGGCGAGCACCAGGGCCACGCTACGGGCAGCGACACCAAAACAGTGGCAATTCGCCGGGTGACGAGCGCCGAGCGCGACTCTGCTCGTTCTTCAGTCGCGAGCAGGAGGGCGATCGCGAGCAGCGCCCAACAGTAGTAGTGTGACCATGCGAGCGGGCTGAAGAGGCAGGCCAGCATGGCTACCATTGCCATCTCGAGCTCGGTCGCGAGACGGCTGCTACGTTGACCGGTTCTTGCCGTCAGCCGCGGCCAGAGCGAGGCGAGCACCGCCGCTGCCAGTAGCGCGAAGCGCGCTAGGCTGCTCAAGAGCTGGCTTCGACGGTCCAGAGGGATCGGATCCCAGTTGCACAGCGTGCCGGTGGGTTGGGCAAAGCGCTGGAAGAACGCCGGGAAAGATTGGTTGTTGAACGCCGCCACCAGACTTCGGCCGCTCGATGCAACGAACTGTTCGTACCAAGCAACGTGCACCCCCCACCCAAACCAGACTATCGAGGTGACGGCCACGCTCGCCAGTACGGCGCCACCGGTTGCCGCGAGCCGCCAACGTCCGCGAAGCACGGCCCATACGAAAAACAGCACGATGGGCAGCTTGAACACGCTGACGGCCGCTAGCAGGGCCCCCGCCCGCGCGTCTTTGCCGTCGCGCACGTACAGCATCGCCGCGGCGATCGCCCACAGCGCGAAGTGGCTGGTGTTGCCCTCCTTGAGGCTGTTCATCAAAGGGCCATTGGTCAACATCCAAAAGCCGAGGATCAGTGTCCGGTGCGAGTCCAAGCCGGCGACGCGCACCAGCAGTCGCCAGCACGCGAACGAGGCCACCACCCCTATCGCGAGATAGACGAGAGCGGCAATGCGGTCGGGCAACAGCGCCAGCGGCGCGAAGACAGCGCCGCCGATTGGCGCGTTCACGAAGCCGTTCACTCCCCGTGAGTACAGCTGCTCGGCGCTAGTTGCTCCGGAAAGCACGGCGACGCCGCCGGCGTAGTAAGCCTCCAAGAAGTCTTGAAAGAGGTCTTTCAACGGCTCGGCGATGACGAACATGCAAAGGCCCAGCCCAGCCGCGATCGCGACGTCGACGCGCGATGAACGACTCGTAGGCGAAGCGTTGGAGCGCCGTCGAAGGAGCACGAGCCCCACCGTGACGGCGGCCGCGAAAACCAAGTAAACTGCGATGGTGGCGAGAGCGCGCATGTAAACTGTTCGCGGCAGTTGTACTCGCTGCGGTCCAGGATAGGCAAACGCGGCTCCAAAGCGTGCCCGCGATAGATCCGGACAGCCCACCAGCAGGTGCAGGCGTTTCAGACTGGTTTCTGCGCTTGGCTTCTGCGACCGAGCGGTTTCGAATCAGTCGCACCGCGTTTAAGTCGCGCGGTGACTGCCGCTCGCTCTAGGCCGTGTACGCGAGTTGGAGTAGCCTCCGACTACATGCGTACACCCACCTCCATGTGGTTTCTGATGCTAGCCATTGTCGTGCTAAACACGGTGGCGCAGACCCTCCTCAAGCTCGGGGCGGGGCGCGGCTTGATCAACCCGTGGTTGTTCGGAGGCGTCGCCGCCTATGGGTTTAGCACCCTGCTTTACGTGCTCGTTCTCGGCCGCGCCAATCTGTCGTTCGCTTATCCGATCGTGATCGGTGCGACCGCGGTCGCCACTTGTTTTGCGGGGCGGCAAGTCGTCGGCGAGCAGATCAGCGGTTTTCAATGGTTCGGCGTGGCGGTGATCATCGTTGGGATCGCCTGCGTGGCCGCGTCGCGCGCAACCGTTTGATGAAGGCCGCCCGCTACCGGGCTCCGCGCAGCGTGAGGGGGCGGCCCGAGCGCTAGGTCGAACCTCGAATCACGGGCGACACCGACGCAGCTTTTGGTCTGCGCAGGGAGTGCAGCAGCGCGATCAACGTCAGTGCTCCGAAGAATAGGTGAGACTGCAGGAAGTTGACGTTGGTGCTGGCGAGCATGCCGAGAGCCGCAAACCTTACTGACAGGAGCCAGGCTGCCGCCAGGGCGATCCACTTCCACTGCTCGCGACCTTTCGGCTGGCACGCCAAGGTGGCCAGGCCCAACGCGAAGACCGGCGGCAAGATGCCGTAGTGGTGCTCCCAAGCAATCGGAGACGCGATCGTGAAGCAGAGACCGGCGAGGCTCATACTCGCGCCTGGATTGTTGGCGTGCCATTCACGCCGGTAGAACAGAGCGAACCCGAGCAACAGCAGCGAGCTCAAGAGGGTGCCGGCGTGCACCAATGGGTTGTCAGGAGCAAAGTCGTGACACGAGAAATCTCGAATGTCGCCGAGATGCAAGGCTCGCAACAACAACCCGTTGAACGACTGATTGGGCGCGTACGCCTCACCACGGCTCAGCAGGCGGACGAGTTCCAAATACTCGAGATGCGCCGCCCAACCGTAGCGCGCGAGCGAGAGTAGACCGAGGGCCGTCAGCGTGGTGCCCATCGCCAGCGCCATGCGTTTTTCGCGGCGCAGCAGCGCCCACAGCAAGAATACGCCCATCTGCGGCTTGATGCTGACGATGATACCGAGAGCAATGCCGACCGAAACACGGCGCCCGCGCACGTAACCCAACAGCGCAAGCGCGAACAACGCGCTCAGCCACGTCTGAATTTGACCGAGCTCCAGGCCCTTCAGCACCGGGTAGTAGGTGAGCCCGAAGGCGAAGATCAGCAGGTGGTCGAGCGGGGCGTCCGTGAAGGGCGCGAGGGCAGGCCTTGCCAACATGTAGGTGGCAAATAAGAGCGCTCCCAAAAACAGGAACGACATCGAGTTCAAGACCAAGTTCGAAGTCGCGGCGGTACCGAACAGCGCCTGGATCGCATCGAGCGACAGCAAGCTGGACGGCGGGTATTGGAACTTCAGGCAGCGCGCCAGCACCGGCGCGTAGAGCGCCTGCCCCGCGTGCTCCCGCCGTTGATCGAGCGCCGCGCGCATCGCCGCCCAAGAGTCGTCACGCTCGAAAATACGCTGTCGGATCGTGCCAGCGGCGGGGTTCGGAGCTTGCGTCGCCACCACCGCTGCCGACGCCTCGGACGAAGCTGGGGCGGCGCCCCGCAGTCCCGCTGGTCGCCACCACCACCCGACGGCGAACAGCGTCATGGCGATCAGCCAGAAGGCGAACAAGCGAGCTCCCAACGGGCTGAAGCGGAGACGACCTATGCCCACGCCGTGGCTCATTCGATGCGAAGCATCCTACAGGTAATGCTAGCGTGATGGTAACTCAATTTCGAGCCGGCCTCGTGCCAACCCGCTACCCGACGTGCGCGAACAGATCGCTGATGTGCAGCGCGGAGTTGACGATCATCAATCCAAGCACGCAGAGCAACCCCGCACGCACGGGACGCTGAAGTTGCGGTTGCTTGTGCAATGCGGTCGCGTAGCTCGCGGCGATGGTGAGCACGGTGGCGAATACCCAGTTGGGTGAAAACAGAAATGCTTCGTCTCCGTACCAGGAGACGATGAACAGATACGCGGCTATCAGCGCAACGCAGAAAAACAGCAGGGGCCGTGTCTGCGGCTGGGGCCGCAGTCCGCCTGCGACGAGGACGCGACCGACGACGAGCATCCCCAGCGCGAGTCCGATCAGTCCTGGTACTCGGAAGTCGAAGTCTGAGGGCTCGAAGGTGGCTCCCAGCAGATCGGTCTTGGGTTTGGGTGTCAGACCGAAGCGTGGAGCGAAAAATGGAATCCAGAAAAACTCCGGTAGCAATTCCACTAGTCGTTGCGGCCACTGCGCAGGGGGCGTCATGAACCTGCTATTCGTCGTCCAAACCCATTTTACGTAGGGAGCGAAGTTCGACACGGAAAAATCAGCGGGGCGAACGTCGGGCGGCGGTGGCGGTGAGAACGCGTTGGCGCGCGGTCCAACCGCGGTTGGCGCGACTACCACCTTCGGGGACTGAGCGGCGGCTGAGCCGCGATAAGCGACGAACTTGTGTTCTCTGAACGGCGTCGGTGGCCAGAGCTTGCGCTGCGCGAGGTGCAAGGAGAAGACGATCCCGAGCGCGGTGACCGTGCACAGGCTGGTTCGCCAAACGCGACGCCAAAACGGACGTGGCCCTTGCAAGTAGTGAAGCACCACCACCGCGATCACGTTGGTCCCGAGCATGCCGATCCCCAGCACACTCCAGGCGAGCGGAGCGGCGCCGCCGGCCCTCAACCATTGCCAGGGCGACTCGTACTCGCGCTCCACTCGCTCGAGCCGACGCGGGTCGAACGTGCGCGCCATGCCCGAGAGCGCAAAGGCCGACAAGAGGTGGGTGTCAGGGACCATCGTGAAGGTTACCTGGCTGGCAGAAACTCCCAATAGTGCAACGACGAGCGCGCGATCGAGCCGCTGCAGCCCCAGCTGTTCCGCCAAGATTCGCTCGACGTTGTAGAGCAACCCCGCGCCGGCCAGCGCCGTTATCAGCACGGTCACCAGCGGTGCTCCCAATAGTCGCGCTAGCAGCGACCCGACCGGTGCGAGCAGCAAGACGTGCAATGGGTGCACGCGAGCGCGGCCCTGCTCACCCGACAGGCTCGTCGTGTTCTCGACCACGCGGCTACAATCGGCTTCGAACAACACGTTGTTCGGTTCGTCGAACAGGCCATACGCGGCCAGCTGGCGTCCGCCGACAACGGCAATCGTGCCCAAGATCACGAGCATCAGCAGCGGGAACAGCAGACGCTGGCCACTCTTTCCCACGGGAGACATTGCAGAGCGCGACGTTACCGGATGAATTGGCGGAGCTCAAGACCCGCAATCGACCGCTTCGTGATCGCGCGCGGCCAACGAAGGCGCAAGCGAGGCAATTCGGCGCGCGCGTCGAGCGCGGCATCAGCCTCAGCTCACGGGTCTCACAAACTCACTCATGGGTTTCACAACTTCGCTCACGGGTTTCACGACCTCATGTGCGGCGCCGGGCGTCGATCCCACGCACGCCGAGGCGCTACTGAGCCAGCCGCCCGCGGCCCTGGGATGCGAGCAGCCGCGCGAACACGCTCGAGATGAGCATCGAAGTCGCTACCACGAACAGCATGGAGACGATCGCGCCCCGAGTGGAGACTAGGAAGGCCGCGCCACCTGAAACGCGCTGGAGCGCGTAGGTCGACACCGCGAGCACGGAGCCGTGGGCAAGATAGGCAACGAACGTGAGCTGCGACACGACCACGATGGCGCGGTCGACTCTCGGTGCGAGCTCCCAGCCGAGGACCCAGCGCGCCAACGGCTGTCGTTTGTCGATCAAAACGAGCGCGAAAGTAGCCAACACCAAATACCCCCAGACGTGCTCGCCGCTGTCACCCAAGCCGAGCGGAAAGGCGAGCGACGGAAACTCGACGGCAGTGAAGAGAACGACTGCAGACGCGCACAGGGAAACGAACAGCATGACGGAAATGATCCGACGCGAGTCGAAACGACCGAGTCCGAGCAGAACCCCGCCCACCAGCGCTTCGACATGGGTGATCGGCGCCCAGTAAAGCGCATCAGCCGCGGAGAATGAGAGCGAGCCATCGCCGCTGTTCAACACTTCACCGAGCGCGTACCGAAACCCCAAACCCAATGCGGCGGTGCCCGAGAGAACGAGCGCCAAAGAAGCGCTGATCAACACGCGACGCACAAGGAATGCCAGCAGCTGAAGCTGAAAAAGCGCTGCGACGAACCAAGTGGGCATCCAAGCCATGTCCAGGTCGCGGACCTCGGTCATCGCCACGCGCGTCAGGTTATGCAACTGGAGAGGAGCGGCCACGGCGTAGGTCGCGGCTGCACTCGAGCCGATGACGACCAGCAGCACTACCGCAGGCAGGAGCAGGAGCAGGGGAAGGGCGAGCCGGCGGTAGCGCGCCCAAGCGTAGCGCGGGAGGGTCGAGCGCTGCTGCAGCGCGCCTACCATGTTGTAGCCCGCGAGCGCGAAGAACAGCTCCACCGCGAACCAACCCCTGCTCATGAACGTGACCTCGGCATGAAAGGCCACCACCGCCAAAAAGCCGACTATTTGCAGTAGCGCGTGATAGCGACAGCGCATCCCAACCTCATCGCTCTGTAGCATCTCATCGTGATTTGGGTCGAGGCCGATTTGCGGTCTTGGCGTCGCAAGACCCGGATGCAGCCCCTAGAAACACTGCCGGAAGCGAGCACCGGGACCGGCATCACCATCTCGATGAGTCGTTTCCTCGGCGCGGATTCGGGCTTGTTTCAGGTGAAGAAAGAGCTTTGGCCACGGAATGGCGCCGCCCGTTCGAGCGCACTCTGCTGCTCGGGCAATGTGCGTTGGCTCCCGTCAGAGCGGACGGCGCTCGAAGAAATGACTACGCGTCTGCGGTCGGGCCAGCGGCGTTGCAGCCGGCATTCGCGCCCGTTCGGACAGGAACCAGCGGCGCGAAAGCTCGAGTCGGTCGGGGCTCTCAAAGCGGGGATACCAGCCTGCGCGAATCACCCGCAGCGCCAGCATGAGCAATTGCACGTCCAGAGGGCTGGCTGGGGAGAGGCTTCGACCCTTTATTTGGCGCGCGCGTCGAGCCGGATCGAGCGGGCCACGGTGATCGCCGTGATGTGCACGATCGTGTCCACGTTTGCGCCCTGCTGCAGCACGTTGACCGGCTTTTTCATGCCCAGCACGATTGGGCCGATCACGTCGCCGTCGCCGATTACGCCGAGCAACTTGTAGGCCGCGTTGCCTGCGTCCAAGTTCGGGAAGATGAGCACGTTCGCGGCGCCCTTGAGTCGGCTGAACGGGTAGGGCGCGCGCGCTTCTTCGTCCAACGCGACGTTCGCCTGCATCTCGCCTTCGATCATCAAATCTGGCCGGCGCGCTTTCACGATCGCGGTGGCGGCGGCCACCTTCTGCGACTGCGCGTGCGGCGCGTCCCCGAAGTTCGAAAACGAAAGCATCGCTACTCGCGGTTCCAACCCGAGATCGCTGACCGTCTCCGCCGCCAAGATCGCGATCTCGGCCAGGGTATCAGCGTCAGGTTCGATGTTGATCGTGGTGTCGGCCAAGAAGCGCACGCCGCTCTTGGCGACCACCATGTACATGCCGGCGGCGCGGCGCACGCCGTCACTCGTGCCGATGATCTGCAAGGCCGGACGAATGGTTGCCGGATAATCTTGACGTACTCCCGCCACGAGGCCGTCGGCATCGCCCAGCTCCAGCATCATCAAGCCGAAGGCGGTTCGCGAACGGCGGATTTCTTTGTACGCGGCGTGGCGGGTCACGCCTTTGCGCTCCCGCTTGTGCCAATAGCCGTCGACGTAAGCGTCGAGCCGATCACTAGCGCGCGGGTCCACGATCGTGACCTGCTCGAGGTGCAAGCCGAGCTTGCGCGCCTGTTCGTGAATTCGCTCCGGAACCCCGAGTAGAATCGGCTGCGCGATACCCTCTTCCAAGACGCGCTGCGCCGCGCGCAGAATGTTGTCGTTCTCCGACTCGGGGAAGACGATCCGCCGAGGGTCGCTCTTGGCGCTCTCGGTGATGGTCCACAAGACGCGGCGAGTGGGCGAGATCGTGCGGTAGAGCCGCTCTTTGTACTCTTCCACGTCGATCTTGTCGCGCGCCACGCCGCCCGCCATGGCGGCCTGGGCCACCGCCGGTGCCACCCAATACAGCACGCGGTTGTCGAAGGGTTTGGGGATGATGTAGTCGCGTCCAAAACGCATGCGCTGCCGACCGTAAGCGCGCAACACCTGGTCTGGCACGTCTTCGCGGGCGAGGCGCGCGATGGCTTCGGCGGCCGCGACCTTCATCTCCTCGCTCACCGTCGTGGCGCGAACATCCAACGCGCCGCGGAAGATGTACGGAAAGCCGAGCACGTTGTTCACCTGGTTCGGAAAGTCGCTGCGCCCCGTGGCGCAGATCGCGTCTGGTCGCACCTGCAATGCTTCTTCGTAGCCGATTTCTGGATCGGGGTTGGCGAGGGCGAAGATGATGGGTCTCGGCGCCATCGTCTTCAACATCGCGGCGTTCACCACGCCCGCTGCGGACAGACCGATCATCACGTCGGCGTCGACCATCGCTTCGGCCAGAGTGCGCCGGCCATCACTCTTGGGCCGGGCGAAAGCGGCTCGAAATTCGTCGATATCTCCGCGGTCTTGGTACAAAACGCCGCCCACGTCGACGAGCGTGATGTGCTCGCGGCGGACGCCCATGCGGACCCACATCTCCATGCAACTGGTCGCGGCCGCGCCGGCACCGACGCACGTGACGCGCAACGTGTCCATCGGCTTGTCTTGCAGTTCGGCCGCATTGCGTACGGCTGCGGCCGTGATGATCGCCGTGCCGTGCTGGTCGTCGTGGAAGACCGGAATCTTCATCTGCTCGCGCAGCGCGCGCTCGAT
>Ga0247740_1001061_pt1 | contig 12078 bp, 12 predicted proteins | sample UWRJL148409B2_FD_180942 | JGI IMG/M metagenome (GOLD analysis project Ga0247740, IMG submission 180942) | Plant litter microbial communities from Arlington Agricultural Research Station in Wisconsin, United States - UWRJ-L148-409B-2 | ecosystem: Environmental > Terrestrial > Plant litter >...
AAGTACGATTTTGATGTTGCAGCTCTCGGGCGACATTTCAAGTTCGCAAAATGCTCCATAAATAGTTAGATTTTAGTGTTGCTGATAGCGTAACGTTTCGATTTTACAAACGCCATCTCGAATATCTAACTCTCTATGTGATTGATCTTTATAAACATCCTTGAGTTACAGACTTTGATGGGGCATTTTTTATCTTCACGAGTTCTTCCGCAAATTGCAGACTTTCGACAACACACTTTGATAGTTACAAAACATCGATCGAATTACAGACTTTTAGCAGAGCATTCCGCGACAACCTGTATTTTTATATTGGATATAAAAATACAGACTAGATATTGGTATACGTTTTTGATGAGCTATTCATTTATTCAATAAGCAACCAATCTTTTTTTTATTTATACGACGTCTCTCCTTTTCTTGTTCATATTTGATAGCTGCCACTTGACAAAGTAATACAAATTTTTCTGGCAACGACTGTTCTTTGTTCTTTATCTTCCGGAGCAACGCGGCATGTTTACGTTTGGAATGATAATAATTCTTAACTGTGTTCGGTGCAATTGATAATTGTTGACCAATCAACGCCCAATGGTTACCATACTTCAAACATAACCTATCAATTTTTCGCTTGTCGCTTTCTGTTAAATGTTTCGTTTTTGTTGGGTCCAAGTGATTAACATATCTCTCGCGACACTGTTTGGTACATCTGCCATTAAGTAGCTTTTTGAAATCTTTGGCTGATACTGGTTCATTTGGGTTGCCATATATTTGTATTAGTATTTGATCCTCTTCTGGTGTCCAAAACTTTCGCTGTGTCATGTTTAATTTTGGATGAAACCAATGGAAATTCTTATCCAAATTAAATTCAATTTTTTTCGCGAAAAATTATAAAGTAATGTTAGTAATCATATAACAAAAATATGGAGACAAGCATGTTTGCATCGATAAATATATGGAATAAAAATGATGTTTGGGTTGATGATGCGATGGTCACTCATTGTTTGAAATGTGGTGTACCCTTTAATGTGGTAATTCGAAAACATCATTGCCGTGCATGTGGCAACATTTTTTGCGCCGCATGTACGACGAATACTATGATGATACCAGATTTCATTGTGGACAAACCTAGTCCAGCAGATTATTGGAACCCATCACACTATATCAAATCACTTAAAGGACCCAAAGAAAAAGTTTGTCCAGACTGCTTCGTCTTTATCACTGGAAAAATGCAATCTTACAACAACATTGCCAAAATATTGAATAATCCGTGCTCTATCGATAAGATCAAAAAATTATCTGACATAGATGTAGACATCAAAAATCACTATTTTGATCATTTACGTAACATACAATATTATCTGCCGAATCATCAATACAGTCAACATGATCAAAAAATACTCAACATAAATTCATCCAATTTCGCAGGTCACAGTAAATATCTAATGCATCTAATCAAATCTATTAATTGGCGGCAAGTACTCTGTGACGAAACATTTAGTTCACAGAGAAGTAACATGCTACAAAACAGTACAGATATGATTATTGACCTTCTTAATTGCGAAAAGAAAGTCCCATGTGCAAATCTATACTGTACGCGAACATGCCAAGAAACCCTATCGTGTGATGACTGTATTGGCATATTATTTTCTTCTGCAAACTACTTACCTGATGAAATCCTGACATATTTGTTTAGTATCATCTCAAGTACATCTGAAAATGTTATTCTGAATCATCTTTCCTTTTTCGTCGGACTAATCAAGAACAATAATGACAACCGATTATTAGAGACGTTATTGTATGACATAATCAGTTCATCGTGCAAAAATATTTACAGGTCATTCTGGTTGCTTACGAACGAACGAGATGACGCCACGAAACAGCAAGTTCTCAACATCAATCTCTTCCTCAACTTATTTGATTCCGAATTGATCGATCAAATGACTCGCGAATATTTATTTTATGCTGACCTTATTGAGAATTTGCACGATCCAATTCCCTACTTACTCAAAGAATTCGACCAATTGAAACCCATCACGGTGCCGTACGATCCATCAATTTACTTATTGGATGTAGATTTAAATAGCATAAGTATCAAAAATAGTTATACTAAACCTGTTATTATTACGTTCGAAACAAATGTTGGTCCCAAACGCATCCTGTTCAAAAAAGAATCTATTATGAACGACGTCATCGTACTCAATCTCATGACGATATGTGACATCATTTTAAAAGAAAATGTCCACAAAAATTTCGATGCGATTGTGTATCCTGTGATGCCCATAACTAAAGATTCCGGTATGATCGAACTGGTTGACAAGTCTACCACAGTGCACGACATTTTGAACGGTAAGAAGACTATTCTGCAACACATATTAGAAACAAATGAGAACAAAATAATTGGTCAAGTTATTGAAAAATACATGTTCAGTTTGGTTTCTTACACACTACACAGTTACTTTATTGGTTTAGGCGATCGACATCTACAGAATATAATGATCACTGACGAAGGTTCCATTTTTCACATAGACTTCGGATTCATTTTGGGCAAAGATGCACACCCGATTACATTCGGCGATATTAAACTCAATACGGGCATGTTGGATGTGTTAGGTGGACAAGGCAGCATTAAATACGAAGCGTACTTGGAATTATGTGCTGATGGTGTAATTGTATTACGCAAGTATTTCAACATCTTTTTTGTCTTGTTGTGTCAGTTAAAGAGTAACGCATTAAACGAGACGAATATTGAAAAGTTTATTTTGTCCCGATTTCAGCCTCGTCAATCTGATAATTCGGTTGTTACTGAACTTTTGACGGTAATCAAACATTCGAATGATACATATTCTGACATCATCCGTGATTTTTTGCATTATCATACACAGGAAAAGACAGTGCAGAATAGATTCGGTCAAATCATGAACGTAGCCATTAATTTATTTGGAAAGTGATTTGAAATAGTCAATACACGCCATTGTAATGATAAAATGTGGCATGATGCGCATCAAGTTGATATGGAATCCCCGATAATAGTATCGGATACTGCTACTGGGATATAAATCTTGACCACTAATGTGTCGTACTTTTAAGTAATCGATTGGATGCACGATCAAAGAAGTCGTAAACGAGGCTAATGCTGCAGCAACAAATGTGTTCTGTGTATAGTGCTTGCAAAAATCATGTATGGGAAAGTTAATCGACGTAAGTAGCATATTTTTAGTCAAGCTCTTACTAGCTCCTCTATAGAACAGCTTCGGTCCATGCAGTTTCAGTTCATTAAGAAAATTGTAGCTATTCTGTTTATGAACCTTCAATACGTCTATAGGATGCACAAATGCAGTTGATATGATACCACCAATCATTCCGTTAATCATATTGCCTTGAAGATCATTTTGTCGCGTATTACGATGCTTTTGTAGTGCAGAATATCCAGAGTACTTAGTACCAGTGGAGACAGATTGCGAAAGTATTGCCCATCCACTTGAATTATAAAACCCACGTATTCCTTGTTTCTTGTATATATCACTCGCAACATTCCTAATCGATTTGTACTTCAGATCTGTCTGATAAATAGTTTTGACAGCACATATCGGTAATGTAACCATCTCAGCAATGCACGCGGCAGCAGTTGAGATTTTGAACGCGTCCATTTTATTTACTATGAGACATTTAATTTATATGTCGATTAATCAATCGACATATAAAATTTAGATACTTATGGTACCCTTGCCGACAAAATATGTATCGTTCATGTTCGTGTATTTGGTCTTGTACTTCAATGAAATGTGTTCTTTAATTTCAGATGCGTTAGTTCCCAATGCCAGACAGAATTTCGCACCATTATTGAACTCTAGTAGCAATTTATTCTTGTCATCTTCATCTATCTCAACGTCGCAACTGTTAATGTGTTTGATAGTTTTAATGCCAAAATCGTAAATCACAAATCGAGACTTGAGTAGTTTAATGACGATTCTCTCTTCTTCATCAAAAAGATGTTTATACAAAAACTTTGCTCTGTCCTGATTCTCTTCAATAACATTCTTAATGAATTTGCAAGTCGGTTCGAACAGATCATCTATCTTTGATTCATCCGGGATTTCAGAGAATTTATCGTAGTATTTCACTTCCTTGTACATTTTCTTATTCAATGCGGCATATTTTTCTTTGAATTCTTCCAAGCTGTCAGACTTCTTTTTGAAATTCAGTACTGTTCCCAAGTTAGTAGGAATAATATCGTTGATTGCGACATCTTTGTGTGATAAACTAACGTAAGAATATGTTTCACCATCGTCGACACTCAATCGAAGATCATATCCGTCATCTTCCTTTTCGTTCGTTTCGAATAAATCAATGTTTCCCAAGTATCCGAACAATTCTGTGGCAACACTTGTGGCGTATTTGTTGTAATACAATCTTTCGTCCATTTCTAGTTCTTCAAATACTTTGCTCATTTTTTTCTGAGACGACAACGTTTCTGCACACAAAGTTGTTCCCATTGTTTTAAACACGTTGGCAAGACAAAATGAAAATACATGTTGATCGACAGACATTATGAATGTTACTATTTGTATATCGATATACACGAATAGACACTTTTTTTGTCAATTTTTTCGTAGGTTGCATTGCGTCATATGAAGTTGGTGTTCGGGCGTTTTGTTTGCACAAGATGTGCCGTCCGAAGTCTGCATTCGAGAGTTTTGTTTGCACAAGATGTGCCGTCCGAAGTCTGCGTTTGATGGACTTTCGGTGAAGATCAAAATGTCATCACCGAAAGCCTGTATATGAGAAATTTTAAAGATCAAAATGTACCGCCAAAGTTAGTAATTCAAGAGAGTTTTGTGAAGATTAAAATGTTACACCGAAAGTCTTGCATTTGAAGGAATGTTTCGTGCAGATTAAAATGTTACATCAACGTTTGCATTCGAGTGATAGTTTTGTAAAGACCAAAATGCTACATTCAAAAAGTTTGTGACGACTAAGAACATCAAAAAGTCTGTAATTCAAGGACAGACATGGCGATCAACTTGCTATGCAAACACAAAATGTGCATTTATCTGCCAACATCACACAGAAAAACATTGTTACTACTAGATGTATAGCAATATGTTGCGCTATTTCTACATGAGCCTTTCTTGGGCTTACAGATGCGTTCAAACTCTTCTCTACAACAACTTGTCCGAGTCTATAGATTCTGATAGTGGGAGTGAAACAGAAAATTTCTCAGACATCGAGACTGGTTACAAATATTTAGTGTTTTCGGGTGGTGGCATTAAAGGAATTGCGTATTGTGGGGCGTTGAACATACTAGAAAAGAGACATATGTTGCACAACAACGACGGGTCTCGCAAGATTATTGGATTCGCCGGTACGAGTGCTGGTTCGATTATCGCCGCATTACTTGCTGTTGGATACAAGCCATGTGAAATTAAAAAAATAATGAAGAAGATGGAGATGCGCGATTTAGTAGACGACAAAGTGGGAATATTTCGCGATGGAGTGCATTTAATTGGGAAATATGGTACAGTACCGGGTAACTATGTTCTCGACTTGATTGGCGACTTGATTGAAGCAAAAACCGGCGACAAAGATTACACGATCGATCAATTATATGTGAAGGAGGGCATCAAGTTGGTTACCGTGGGAACAAATGTGAATATGTGCACATCGAAATATTTCTATCCTAACGATGGTAGCGCAATATCAATTCGAAAGGCTGTGCGGATATCAATGAGCATTCCATATTTGTTCGAACCAGTGTTACATGATGGAGATTATTATGTAGATGGTGGTATGTTAGATAACTTTCCATTGCACGTATTTGATGGCGAATATCCCGGTGATATTCGTGCACGGAGCGGTTTATGTGCTCCAAACTCGCAAGTGTTGGGACTACAGATTTTGACAGACGACTGTACAAACGAAGAAGGCACCTTGAACAGGAGAGAACATATCGATAACTTGTTGCAATTTAGTTTTGCGTTAATAAAGACATTTATGGTCGAAAATGACAGGCGAATGTTGACCCCCTGCAATCAAAAAAGAACAATTCGCATCATTACACCAGAATATTCGGTGGCCAATTTTGCGATCACAAAGGATGACAAAAAAATATTAATGGAAATGGGCACGAAACATTGTACGAACTATTTTGATTCGGTTCACATGTATAAATAAATTTCATATCGGTATGTATTATGGAACATCTACAGACTCCAAAAAATATAAGCGATTACTTGAACGAAAACTTGTCTGGGCTTGCAACCTGGTTCAAGTCAATGCTGGGCCTTAATACATCATCGTTGCCGGCACTCTTACAAGCACCACTTAACTTCACTTTATTCTCCATCACATCATTTTATCTACTCATCTCGAACATCAATGCATTAATGTGTAACGCAGCTGCAGTTATCTATCCTATTATGTATTGCGAATATCTTTTAACAATGAATTCGATGCCCGAGAACAACGTAGCTGCTGTCGTTAAATACTGGGTAATATTTGGTTCATTGACGCTAGTTGATCCAATTCTCAGTTATGTGCCGTTATATTACTATCTGAAGTTAGTGTTCATTTATTTCTTGATAAAAAATGACTTTGCATTGACACCACGAGTGTATGCCATTTTTGAGAAATTGTACGCACAATTAGAAGAGTCGTCTAAGCAAGAAGAAGGAATGTGGCAAAAACTGTTAACAAAGAACGCACCTGTACCAGTTGCACCCATCGAAAAAAAAAAGAACGTAGTGGTACTAGTTGCGTCTACCGAGGAAGAGAAGAATGCAGTGGTACTAGTTGCGTCTACTGAGGAAGAGAAAAAAATAAACTAATGATAATTATTTTATTTTTCAATAAGAATAACATTGCATGTCACAAATATCACGCGGAGTTATTGCAAAAATATTTTGTAATCTACACGATTTGTTGGAACTATCGCATTTGTCCACAACAAAGCTTCGTTTTGAGACCAAGTTATTGAGGCCTTCTATATGCTTGAGTTGAGGATTATTTTTGATCCAAATATCAACGACCGAAACTAAATGAGTGAACGCATCAATGTGTGTCAACGAGATATTATTTGCTATGTACAGCGAAGATTCTAACAGTTTCAGATCACCAAATCCGTTCACGTATCGGAGAGAAGGATTTCCAAATATCATGATGCTTAAGTTAGAATTCACATTTTCTCCAAACGACGGCAAGGTTATTACTAATTGTTGCTCATAAAGTATCTTGTGTTCGAAATTATCATTACAATAAATATTACTGGAGTACATTTTAGTTTTCTTGTACGTACGATCATGTGGACAATATGATTTGATGATTTTGGTATCACAAAAGCCTCGCAAATACTGTAACTGTTTGTTATCGGATATTATAAGTCCACCACCGATTCGTTGTAACTCTTCAAATGTATCCAACGTTTTGAGTGAATTGTTACGATGTACCAAAAGTTCCCCCGTTAATTCTTCCGTTTCCGGGAAAGATATTGATACGAGACGATCATTTTTTTGAACGTCAATAGAACCAATAATTTTAGCCATACAAATGATCAACTCTAAATTAGGATTCGATGTCACATCGAAACGGTTATGTATTTGTTGAAGAGCGCGAAATTCCAATTCTTTCAATCCGTCGTTGTTGATGATTGATACTGACGACACAGACTCCAACAACAAGAAAGCATTTATTGCTAAATTGTTGCTCGAGTTGGTGTTGTTTGATGCGATGACAAGTTTCTCATGAACTGTCGTTAGAGAGCAGAACCCTACAATACTATTTAGGTTAGTATTGTTCTTGATAGCGACATTGTTTGTTTCTGATAAACATAAGAATCCACAAACGTGTGTTAGGGAACAGTTATCTACGATGAATATGCCTCTGTTCGATTGAGTTAGATGTTCGAAGCCCACGATTTTGCGAAGAACTTTATTGTTGGCGATAATGACAGCAGATACAGACTGCAATTGGGGAAACGATGGGATTGATGCTGCGTTTTCGTTATTTGCGATGACAAGGGAACCGGTGACGTGTGTCAAGCGATCAAATCCTTGGATTGATAGACAATATGTATTGGTGATGTGCAGGTTCCCGTTGATCGTTGTCAGATTTGGAAATATATTCGCGAGCAGTAAAATTTGGGTGTCTTTGATGATAAGATCTCCATCCCATATCTTTCGCGTTGTATTGTATGCATTGAACAAATCACGCGTGTTTGTAATTTGGTCATTGCTGTAAATTTGCGGAATGTGTAACTCTTCATCTGATGCACTGACGAAATTACATATTTTGTCTGCATCGCGTGGCTCAGGTGAGGGAGATTCATTAAGTGCGCGCGAAGTACGGGGTGTACGGACCATTCGAGGCGGCGCCGATGACCTATCAGAATATTTGTGTACGCGGATTTCGTTACCTTGATTTTTAGTCATATGAATTTGTATATATAATATAATTCCCACTGGTTAACTTAGCCACCGGTGAACGAACATTTTTTCAGATTTTTCGGAAACAGATAGGTTAGTCGTCGATTAAAAATGATACCTTACTATAGTATTATGAATTATTCGTTATCAGAGATACCAAATGCAGGCGATAATTTGGTTGTATTTATGGACATAATTTTGCAAGAGGAAGTAATCGGCAGAATTTACATCCGGTTGTTTCGTGATGTTTTTCCGGCCGGTGTAGAAAATTTTTATCGTATTGCCAGTAACAGAACTTACCGAATTGACTACAAGGGATCTGGAAATCATATATTCACTAAAGAACGTTTGCGAACATACGAGGGATGCAAGTTTTTTAATCTTAAGTTCAATAACTATGTGGTTAGCGGCGACATATATAATAATGATGGTACTAGTGCGGGTACTATTTACAACGACGAGTCAATCCCAGCCGATTTTGGAGAGTTCTTTTATCCGCATGAATCGAAAGGCTTGATATCACTAGTTCCGTATAATGATGCTCGTACAGGCGAAATATTTTACGATTCGTCATTTATGATCACGTTGGCAGATATGCGTCCAACAAATACTTTGGCAGAGTTAGATTCAGATCAAATTGTAATTGGTCAAATTTATCAAGGATTAGAAATCATTGATAGAATTAATGAATTGATTAGGCCGTTTGCAGGAAGAAAGTATCCAGTCTTCAAGATCGGCAAAACCGGTGTTTATCGACGCGGGACTACATTTCGAAGATTACGTCCCATCACTCGCTGCGAAAGACAAATGATGATTAAAAATAATTGTTGTTCTGTAAAATGCAAGTGTTGTTTACCAGATTGTAATAAGTGTAACTCATGTAAGATATCATGCGGGAAGGAATGTTAGTTATCTACAAAAATTATTTCTAGTGTAGTTGTTATTATTGCGGTACATGCTATAATTGTCACCTATTGGCATTTCAAAAACTGGCACGAGTTCATCAGTTTCGGCGGATGGATAAATAATTGATCTGCGTTCGTTGACGACAGGATTGTTACCTAAGTATCGATTGCGACTGACACGAATTCCATTTTGGGAGATGTATGGAGCGTCTGAATACGGGGTGAATGAATGACGACCGTCTGCTCCATTATCCCACTGTTGAGTTGACATTCTTTGAGACATTTTATCAGACGATATATTTGAACGATTCATTATATATTAGTATTAGATATTATTCGGAACGCTATGTAATAAAATGTGTTACTATCAAAATAATAACACATTTATGATCCTGGTTGCACGACCTCACCTATTTCACTGTTTGACGGAGCAACTTTTTCTGTTCCGACCATCTTCTCCATAAATTCGTCATGTGCGTCAACCGCCGCGTCAACACCGTACGATGGATCTATTTGCTTTATGGCGATACGTTTCATTTGCATACTTCCAATAATAACATAATACGATACATCACTATTCAAAATAACCACTTTGTGAATATTCGCCCCCTCAATTATCATGTCAGTCGCTTCTTTTCTAAACTCGCAGTATTCATATTCATCATGAAATGACAATTTGAATTTGCCCTTAAGATCCTTCATAAAGTTTCTAAAAAATTTATTGCCAGTTGTTTTGGCAACCTTTTTGGCCCGTTGGATTGGCTGCACATTTTCATCTGTCGTATCATCGACAGCGGCACCATCTGGTCCAACAAGATCCGGAATAGCATCGCTTTCAGTGTCAGCGATATCATCCTCAACAACATTTGATCGAACAAGATCTGGTATAACCTCGCTTTCAGTGTCAGTGATATCATCGTCAACAACATTTGATCGAACAAGATCCGGTATAACATCTACAACATCAACGAGATCCGGATTAGCGTCTGCAATATCGACGAGGACCGGAACGTCGTTTTGCGAAACTGCATCAGCAATATCGACGAGATCTGGAACTTCGTCATCATCCGCCTTTAACGTCTCAAGGTCTTTCAGCATCTGTTGGTTCAATCGTTCCATTTCCAATTTCGATTTGTTCTGTTTATCAATTTGCTTCTGACGATCCTTAAGAATCTTCTCTTTCTTGATCGTAACAATGTCGTATGTTTGATCAAGAAGAGCTACCTGAGATGGACTTTCTATGAAAAATATTCCATTATTTACATTTCCCCTTATCATGTTGTGATCGACCGTTGTGATGACACCGTCAGCGGTTACGAATCTGACTGAGCGAAATGTTAGTTCTTTAATGTTATGTTTGTCACATACTGTGTCTAATGCGATTCTGTCTTTCCGAAGATCGGATTTTGAAAGTCGAGCGTTTTTGGTTAAATTTTTATTTGCGAGTACTCGAGTGCGGGGTAGTTTTGACATTTATATCATACATATTCACATCATATTTATATTGTGATTTTATTCGTAAATAGACGTTATTGCGGACAAATAATAGCGATTTGTAAGAAGATGTATAGTGCATTCTTTTATTTCTTTGAAGCTCAGTGTCGATGAAAAGTGAAGCAATAGTTTTAATTCTTCTAATGTAGGTGTACCTTGCCACTGACCCTTCGCTTCAATCGATGGAATTCCGGACTCGCGCATGTGTCGAATCTGTTTGTCACAAAAATAGTTCCGTTCGGTCCACATATCCAATTTCTTGCACTGTGGAATGGCCATCTTTAACTTCTTGAACTTGTCGTAGAAACAAAACTGAAACTCGTTCATACCACGAATTCTTGCTAGTCGCACGAACGGCCCAATCATTTCGTCAGGTACGATGGGACAATCCTTTTGATTTAGTCGTTTATACGAATATGCTTTGTAATCTAACGGCGTCACACAACCAACAGCATTACCGCCGCCACACTTCGCTCTAAAACTTTCATATTTAGCAACGTGCTCTTCATATGTTATGCCATAATCAACACCTAATTTATCGTTTACTGCATTGTGTATGTCAAAAAACCATCGTGTCAGCGAGTTTCGCGATTCCACAACTGCATCTGTCAGTCTCGTGTCTCCTTCAGCAATAAATTTTTGATACGAATCCCTACAATATCTACATGGGAGGATGTCACCAATGGATTTGAAATGATTTTTGTATGTTAATTTCTGTTCGTCCGTCGGATGAATTGGATAACCAAACGCGACCGAATGACAAAATGTCCAACCAGCACCGCCCCATATTTTAGTTATCAATCCATTATTTTCCTGACCATCCTGATATATACTGCACGTCGCAACATGTGTCGCCATAATTAATATTATATCACAAGATTAATATTACAAAACAATTTGCAACATTAATCCTTCTCAACAAGATCGCGACAGTGAACGTGCATATTTTTACTTAAATCAAGGTCGCATCTCTTGTCGACCTCTTTAGTTTCAACGCATGACGCACACACAGAATTCAAAGGTCCTTTGCAGAACACGCAAAACTTGTCCTCGTCTTCCGGAAAGGCAAAGCCGATCAGTGAAAAGTGTGTCAACTTGATTTCCCTGCTCATTTTATGATAAACAGAAACGAATTAGTTACCTCAACAATATAAATTTCAATTTTTTAGCGATGATTCATTATTTTCGCACTAAACATTATAAGATGGAATTCTATCGACTGAATGAACATGATCGGGGAAAACGTCCGGTGATGTTACCACCGT
>Ga0247740_1001063_pt1 | contig 12066 bp, 12 predicted proteins | sample UWRJL148409B2_FD_180942 | JGI IMG/M metagenome (GOLD analysis project Ga0247740, IMG submission 180942) | Plant litter microbial communities from Arlington Agricultural Research Station in Wisconsin, United States - UWRJ-L148-409B-2 | ecosystem: Environmental > Terrestrial > Plant litter >...
ACTCGGGACTTGGTTTCTCTGGAGGGCTGTCCGAGCGGCCGATGGAGCCAGTCTTGAAAACTGGTGATGTGAAAGCATTCGTGGGTTCGAATCCCACGCCCTCCGCGTATTTTGTCTTCCCCCATTTCATTACCGAAGGGATCTGCGATGAGTGAACTTCGTCCACGATCGAACAGGTCGACGACGTCGGCGGGCATCGCCCGACACGGCCGTCTCAAGAAGTCCGGTCCGTGGCCGACGATCCTCAAGTTCGTGGGAGCCGCCCTCGTCGTGGTTCTCGTCAGCGGAGCATCCGTCGGCGCATTGGTCGCCTCGCAGATCAAAGACAACATCACCACCGTCGCACTCGTCGGCGAGACCGAGGGCCCGCCACCGAGCATCGGTGCGTTCGACGGCGGATTCAACATTCTGATCGTCGGTAGCGACAAGTGCGAAGACGATTCCGGATGCGACGGACGAGGCGACGCGAACCTCAACGACGTCACGATGCTGCTGCACGTCTCCGAAGACCAGACCAACGCGGTCGCCGTGAGCTTCCCCCGCGACCTCGTAGTGCCGATCCCCTCGTGCCCTCAGGCCGACGGCACCGGAACCAACTCGGCGATGTCGGCGCGTCCGATCAACGAGACTCTCTACTACGGCGGGCTGCCCTGCACCGTGCTCACCGTCGAGGCGCTCACCGGCCTCGACATCCAGTTCGCGGGGCTCATCACGTTCAACGGCGTCATCCAGATGTCCGACGCCGTCGGCGGCGTCGACGTCTGTGTCGACGGACCGGTGAAAGACCGCTACACCGGCCTCAACCTGCCCGAGGCCGGCACCTACAACCTCAGCGGCGCCGACGCGCTCGCCTTCCTGCGCACCCGTCACGGTGTCGGCGACGGCAGCGACCTCACCCGCATCTCGTCGCAGCAGGTCTACCTCTCGTCGCTCGTGCGCACGCTGAAGAGCAGCGAGACCCTCGGCGACCCGCTGAAGATCTACAACCTGGCGAAGGCCGCGACGGCGAACATGACGCTGTCGCAGGGCTTCTCGAACCTCGACACGCTCGCCTCGATCGCGCTCGCCCTCAAGGACATCCCGCTCGAGTCGGTGACGTTCGTGCAGTACCCCGGCACGACCGGCGCTGACGGCGTGTACTCGGGCAAGGTCGCGCCCGTAAAGGCGAAGGCCGAGCAGTTGTTCAGCCTGATCAAGTCGGACACGCCGTTCGCCCTCGCGGCGGTGGGAGACAACGCCGGTTCGGCCGCGAACCCCAACGCGCCCGTCGCCGAGACGCCCGTGCCCGACCCCGCCGCGACCGCCGACCCGTCGGCGACCGCGGTGCCCGTCACCCCCGTCGAGACCCTCGACATCAAGGGTCAGACGGCGGCCGACTACACCTGCTCGATCGCGAATTAGTTCGCCTGTCGTCAGCCATTGTGGGGCCCGCGTACAAACCGGGCCCCGCAATTGGTTATGATTGCTGACGAACAACTAGGGAGACGTCGCATAGTTCGGCCTAGTGCACCACCCTGCTAAGGTGGAGTACCCTAACGGGTACCGAGGGTTCAAATCCCTCCGTCTCCGCACTCCCGTGTTTTGTGCACGTACAGGCCCGCTAGATCACCGAGATCTAGCGGGTTTTGTTTTGCCCGCCGTCGCCGAGTACGCGCCGATCGTCGAACACCTGGAACTCTCGATCGACGATATCGAAGACCACCTTTTCCGGGGCGAAGCTGAGGTGTCGAAGACGATCTACAGCCTGCTCGCGCACGTGGTCGAACTGTAGCGAGCGGTGCGCCCGTTCACCGACATGCTCGAGAGCCTGCAGCGCGGTTTCGACAACTACCACGTCGACCCCGAGCTGCGCGACGTGCAGGATCACGTGCTGCGCGTCACCGAGCGCACCGACTCGTTCCGGACGCTGCTGCAGAACACGTTGACGCTGCACTCCACCCTGATCACGCAGCGGCAGAACGAGGCCGGCCTCGCCCAGAGCTAGAGCGTCAAGAAGATCTCGGCCTGGGCTGCCGTGTTCTTCGGTCCGACCTTCATCGCGACCATCTACGGCATGAACTTCGAGGTCATGCCCGAGCTGCAGGCGGTCTGGGGCTACCCCGCGGCCCTCGTCGCGATGCTCGCGACGGGGGCCGGGCTGTACGTCATGTTCAGGGTGAAGAAATGGCTGTGACAGCGGCTACTCGAGGCTGGACAGCCACGAGGGCTGCTCGCCCGGAAACGAGCGGCTTGTGCTCTGCGGCAGATCGGGCGCGCCGTCGAACGTGCCGGTGAGCGGATGCGGGCGCAGAGCCCAGGTGGTCGCTATCGGTCGGCTCGGAATGGCGAGAAGGTCGCCGACCCGCAGATCGAGAGGCAGATCGACGGATGACACGTCGGTCGTGAACGCGAGGTCGGGGTCGACCGGCCGGCGGGCGATGAGCACCGCACCGCTGTGGGAGGTAGAGGCGCGGTTGATCAGCCGGGTCTCCGACCAGATCAGCCGGAGGTTGTCGAGACGGGCGTCGGTCTCGATCACCGTCTTGCCGGAGGCGTGCTGCGCGACCTCGGTCACACGCACCACGAGCACGGCCGTCTTCGAGGTGTCCGACGGGCGGCCGTTGGTTCCGGGCACGATCGACGCCCCGCTGTGGATGCAGGGGGTTCCGCACACCTCGACCAAGCGCAGCAAGGAGATTCCCGACACAACGACATCGGTGGTGGTCGCGATGGTGGCCTCGGGCCAGAGGCCGTAGGTGATCGGGTCGGGGAGCGTACGCCGCAGTGACGGCAGTAGGCGGGTAAGTGTCATGGGATCAGGTGTACGCCGCGCGATCCCTCGCCGGGGCGGCCCTTACGGGACCCGTACGCTGCGCCGCCCGATCCTTACAGATCCCATGCGCGCCGGCGCTTCCGGCCGCTGACGGCCGCTCCTGTTAGGAAGCCGTTAGGGTTTCGCACCCGGCCGTAAGGACTCCATGAGGACGCGACGGAAGCGGTCGGCCGGGGTATCTACTGATCTGCTGTGCCCTTCGGCACCGGATCCCGACCGGGGTCCGAAATTCCGTCTCAGGAAAGAGTTGTCAGTGCTCGACATTGTGTATGTCCTCGCCGCGATCGCCGTGTTCGCGGTTGTCGCGTTGGTCGCCCGGGGGGTGGAGAAGCTGTGATCGCTTTCGACCTCATCGCGGCGGCTCTCGCCGCCGCCGCTCTCGTGTACCTCGTGGTCGCGCTCGTGAAACCGGAGAAATTCTGATGACGATCCTGTTCGGAATTCTCCAGATCCTCACGGTCGTCGTGATCATCGTCGCCCTGTACCGCCCGCTCGGCGACTACATGGCGCACATCTTCACCACCAAGAAGGACCTCGGCGTCGAGCGAGGCTTCTACCGCCTCATCGGCGTCAACCCGCAGTCGGACCAGTCGTGGATGTCGTACCTCCGCAGCGTGCTCGTGTTCTCGCTGGTCGGTGTGCTGTTCGTCTACGGCATCCAGCGAGCGCAGGAGATCCTGCCCTACTCGCTCGGCTTCCCGGCCATTCCCGAGGGGCTGTCGTTCAACACGGCGGCGTCGTTCGTGGCCAACACGAACTGGCAGTCGTACTCGCCCGACGTGACCATGGGCTACTCGGTGCAGATCCTCGGGCTCGTGGTGCAGAACTTCGTCTCCGCCGCGGTCGGCATCGCCGTGGCGGTCGCGCTCATCCGCGGTCTCGCCCAGCGCAATTCGGGAACGATCGGCAACTTCTGGGTCGACCTGACCCGCGGAACGCTGCGCCTGCTTCTTCCCCTCGCCGCGATCTCGGCCGTCGTGCTGATCGCCGGGGGAGTCATCCAGAACTTCGCCGGCTTCACCGACGTGGCCACGATCACCGGCGGTTCCGCGACGGTACCGGGCGGTCCTGCCGCCTCGCAGGAGGCGATCAAGCTGCTCGGAACCAACGGCGGCGGATTCTTCAACGCCAACTCCGCGCATCCGTTCGAGAACCCGACGGGTTGGACGAACCTGTTCCAGGTCGTGCTGATGCTCGCGATCCCCTTCTCCCTGCCGCGCACCTTCGGCAAGATGGTCGGAGACAAGCGCCAGGGCACCGCGATCGCGGCGGTTATGGCAACGATCTTCGCGGTCTCGCTCACGGCGATGACCCTGTTCGAGACCCTGACCGGCGGCGCGGCCACCCGTCTCGCCGGCGCGGCGATGGAGGGCAAGGAAGACCGCTTCGGTATCTGGGGCTCGACGCTGTTCGGCTCGACCAGCACGCTGACCTCGACCGGTGCCGTCAACGCGATGCACGACTCGTTCACGTCGCTCGGCGGAATGATGGCCATGCTCAACATGATGCTCGGCGAGATCGCGCCGGGTGGAACCGGCACCGGGCTCTACGGCCTGCTCGTGCTCGCCATCGTGACCGTCTTCATCGCCGGCCTGCTGGTCGGGCGCACGCCCGAGTACCTGGGCAAGAAGATCGGCCCGAAGGAGATCAAGCTCGCGAGCATCTACATCCTCATCACGCCGACCCTCGTGCTCGTCGGAACGGCTCTCAGCTTCGCGATCCCCGCTGTGCGCGAAGACGTTCTCGGCACGTCGATCGGGAACCCCGGGCTGCACGGCTTCTCCGAGGTGCTCTACGCGTTCACCTCGGCGGCGAACAACAACGGTTCGGCCTTCGCGGGTCTGACCGCGAACACGCCGTGGTTCAACACCGCCCTCGGCGTCGCGATGCTGCTCGGCCGTTTCCTGCCGATCGTCTTCGTGCTCGCCCTGGCCGGCTCGTTCGCCGCGCAAGACAAGGTGCCGGCGACCGCGGGAACCCTGCCCACCCACAGACCGCAATTCGTCGGCCTCCTCCTCGGCGTGTCGGTCATCGTGACCGCACTGACCTACTTCCCCGTTTTGGCCTTGGGACCGCTTGCTGAAGGGCTGCACTAAACCATGTCCGTACTCACCCCTACATCCGCTCCGGAACACACGCCGGACGCCCCGCACTCGTCGACCAAGAAGAGCGCGTTCACCGCGGCCCAGCTCGTCGCGGCACTCCCCGGAGCGCTGCGCAAGCTCGACCCCCGCCAGATGTGGCGCAACCCCGTCATGTTCATCGTCGAGATCGGGGCGGTCTACACGACCATCCTCGCGATCGCCGAACCCTTCCTCGGCGGGGCCGCCGATTCCGGCGGATCACCTGTACCGGCCTCGTTCACCTGGGGTATCGCCGTCTGGCTCTGGCTCACCGTGCTCTTCGCGAACCTCGCGGAGTCGGTGGCCGAGGGCCGCGGCAAGGCGCAGGCGGAGAGCCTGCGCAAGACCCGCACGAGCACGACGGCCGTCCGCGTCGCCGACTACGACGAGGCGGGCGATCCCGCCGCCGAGTCCGCCTCGACCGCACCGGTCTCCTCGGCCGACCTGACGCTCGGAGACGTCGTCGTGGTCGTGGCCGGCGAGCTGATCCCGGGCGACGGCGACATCGTCTGGGGCATCGCCTCGGTCGACGAGTCCGCCATCACCGGTGAATCCGCACCCGTCATCCGCGAGTCCGGCGGCGACCGCAGTGCGGTCACCGGCGGCACCCGGGTGCTGAGCGACCGCATCATCGTGCGCATCACGAGCAAGCCGGGCGAGACATTCGTCGACCGGATGATCAAGCTCGTCGAGGGCGCGTCGCGCCAGAAGACACCCAACGAGATCGCTCTGAACATTCTGCTCGCGAGCCTGTCGATCATCTTCGTGATCGTGGCGCTCACGCTGAATCCGATCGCCGGCTACTCCGACGCGTCGGTCAGCGTGCCGGTGCTCATCGCCCTCCTGGTCTGCCTCATCCCGACCACCATCGGCGCCCTGCTCTCCGCGATCGGCATCGCCGGAATGGACCGCCTCGTGCAGCACAACGTGCTCGCGATGTCGGGACGCGCCGTGGAAGCCGCGGGCGACGTCACCACCCTGCTGCTCGACAAGACCGGAACGATCACCTACGGCAACCGTCAGGCCGCCGAGTTCACCCCGATGGTCGGAGTGGAGCGCGCGGACCTCGTGCGCGCCGCCGCCGTATCGTCGCTGAGCGACCCGACCCCGGAGGGCAAGTCGATCGTCGACCTCGCCCTCGCCAGGGGGTTCCGCAACGACGAGCTCACCACGGGCGAGATCGTGCCGTTCACCGCCCAGACCCGCATGAGCGGCCTCGACCTCCCCGACGGCTCGCAGATCCGCAAGGGTGCCGGCTCCGCCGTCATCGCGTGGGTGGAAGAGAGCAAGCGGCTCGCGAGCAGCGAGCACGAAGAGCTCGAGGGCTACATCGAGGAGATCTCCAACGCCGGTGGAACGCCCTTGGTCGTCGCGACCAAGAGCGCCGCCGGAGCCGGCCGGATCCTGGGCGTCGTCTACCTCAAGGACATCGTCAAAGACGGCCTGCGCGAGCGTTTCGCCGAGCTGCGGTCGATGGGAATCCGCACGGTCATGATCACGGGCGACAACCCGCTGACCGCGAAGGCGATCGCCGCGGAGGCGGGAGTCGACGACTTCCTCGCCGAAGCGACGCCGGAGGACAAGCTCGCCCTGATCCGCAAGGAGCAGGACGGCGGCAACCTCGTCGCGATGACCGGCGACGGCACGAACGACGCCCCGGCGCTCGCCCAAGCCGACGTCGGAGTAGCGATGAACACCGGCACGTCGGCGGCGAAAGAGGCCGGCAACATGGTCGACCTCGACTCCGACCCGACGAAGCTCATCGACATCGTGCGCATCGGCAAGCAGCTGCTCATCACCCGCGGCGCGCTGACGACGTTCTCGATCGCCAACGACGTGGCGAAGTACTTCGCGATCATCCCCGCGATGTTCGCCGGAGTCTTCCCCGGCCTCGGTGTGCTCAACATCATGGGCCTGCACTCGCCGGCCTCGGCGATCCTGTCGGCGATCATCTTCAACGCCATCATCATCGTCGTGCTGATCCCGCTGGCACTGCGCGGTGTGAAGTACCGGGCGCTGTCGGCGTCGAAGATCCTCAGCCGCAACATCCTGGTCTACGGTCTCGGCGGCATCGTCGCGCCGTTCGTCGGCATCAAGATCATCGACCTCGTGATCACTCTGATCCCCGGCTTCTAAGAGAACTGGAAGGAATACACACATGTCAACACGCACAACAGCCCGCCAGTACTGGGTCGCGATCAGGGCGATGCTCATCTTCACCCTGGTGCTCGGCGTCGGCTACACCGCCGTCATCACCGCGGTCGGCCAGCTCGCCTTCTCGGCGAAAGCGAACGGATCGCTCATCGAGGTCGACGGCGAATCCGTCGGATCGAGCCTCATCGGCCAGGGCTACACCGACGAGGAGGGCGCCGCTCTCCCCGAATGGTTCCAGTCCCGACCGTCCGCGGCCGGCGACGGCTACGACGGCGGCGCGTCGAGCGGCAGCAACTACGGCCCGGAGAACGCCGACCTCGTCGCCGCGATCGAAGACCGCGAGTCGGCGATCGTCGAGCTCGAGGGCGTCTCGCCCGAGAGCATCCCGGCCGACGCGCTGACCGCGTCTGCCTCGGGCCTCGACCCGCACATCAGCCCCGAGTACGCCCGGCTGCAGGTCGAGCGTGTCGCCGACGCGCGTGGCCTGACGGCCGACGAGGTCGGCGCTCTGGTCGAGGAACACGTGCAGGGGCCGGATGTCGGATTCCTCGGCGCACCGACCGTGAACGTGCTCGAGCTCAACATCGCGCTCGCCGAGCTGGAGGGCTAGCACCGATGAAGAGAGGGCGGCTCCGAGTGCTGCTCGGCGCCGCCCCCGGCGTCGGCAAGACCTACGCGATGCTCGAAGAGGGCGCGCGGCTGAGCGCCGACGGCAAAGACGTGGTCGTCGCGGTCGTGGAAACCCACGGCCGCGCCGCCACAGCCGCGCTGCTGCACGGGCTCGAGATCCTGCCGCGGGCCGAGATCGAGCACCGCGGCGTGCAGTTGTCGGAGATGGACCTGCGGGCGGTGCTCGAGCGCAAGCCCGCCGTGGCGCTCGTCGACGAACTCGCCCACACCAACGCGCCCGGTTCGGTCAACGAGAAGCGCTGGCAAGACGTCGAAGCGCTGCTCGACGCGGGCATCAACGTCATCTCCACCGTCAACGTGCAGCACATCGAGTCGCTCAGCGACGTCGTCGAACAGATCACCGGGGCCCCGCAACGCGAGACCATCCCCGACCAGGTGCTGCGCGGGGCCGACCAGATCGAGGTCGTCGACCTCGCGCCGCAGGCCCTGCGCGACCGGCTCTCCGAGGGCAACGTCTACCCCGCGGCGCGCATCGACGCCGCCCTGTCGAACTACTTCCGGCTCGGCAACCTGACCGCGCTGCGCGAACTCGCGCTGCTCTGGCTCGCCGACGAGGTGGACAGCGCGCTCAAGGCGTACCGCACCGAGCACGGCATCGACAACAAGTGGGAGGCGCGGGAGCGCGTCGTCGTCGCCCTCACCGGCGGCCCGGAGGGTGAGACGCTCATCCGTCGCGGCGCCCGCATCGCCGCCCGCTCGGCCGGCGGCGAGCTGCTCGTCGTGCACATCAGCGGGCAGGACGGGCTGAGCGACGCGCACCCGGGCGCGCTCTCGTCGCAGCGCTCGCTCGCCGAGAAGCTTGGAGGCACCTACCACCAGGTCATCGGCGAAGATGTTCCGCGGGCGCTGGTCGATTTCGCGAAGGCGTCGAACGCCACGCAACTCGTCATCGGCGTCAGCCGCCGCAGCCGGGTCGCCGCCGCCCTGACCGGCCCGGGTATCGGAGCCACGGTCATCCGCGAATCCGGCGTCATCGACGTGCACATCGTGAACCACGAGGCGGCCGGCGGGCGCTTCGCCCTGCCCCGGTTGGGCGGTGCCCTCACGCTCAGACGCCGGATCCTCGGGATGCTCGTCGCCCTCGTCGGCGGTCCGTTGCTCACGCTGCTGCTCGAGTCGTTCCGCAGCGACGAGTCCATCGCGAGCGACGTACTCGGCTTCCAGCTCCTGGTCGTCGTGGTCGCGCTGGTCGGCGGCATCTGGCCCGCGCTGTTCGCCGCTGTGCTCTCGGGGCTCACCCTCGACTTCTTCTTCATCGAACCCGTGTACAGCGTCACGATCGCGAGCCCGCCGCACGCCCTCGCGCTCGCCCTCTACATCGTCAACGCGGTGCTGGTGAGCTACGTCGTCGACCAGGCCGCCCGTCGATCACGCTCCGCCGTCAGGGCGCTGGCCGAGTCGGAGCTGCTCGCAACGATCGCCGGAAGCGTCTTGCGGGGGCAGGACGCGCTGCAGGCGTTGCTCACCCGCACGCAGGAGGCCTTCCGGCTGAGCAGCGTGCGGCTGCTCGAGGGCGAGGTGGTGCTCTACTCCGTCGGCGAGGCGAAGGGCGACGAGCACGTGTCGTCGATGCCGGTCGGCGACCGCTGCACGCTGCAGCTGGTCGGGCCCGACCTGCTCTCGTCGGAGCGACGGCTGCTCTCGGTGATCGCGACCCAGATCGACGCGGCCATGGAACACAACGCCCTGACGAAGACCGCGGAGGAGATCCGCCCGCTCGCCGAGGCCGACCGCATGCGCAGCGCCCTGCTCGCGGCCGTCGGGCACGACCTGCGCCGCCCGCTCGCCGCGGCGACGGCTGCCGTGAGCGGACTGCGGTCGACCGACATCCAATGGTCGGAACCCGACCGCGCCGAACTGCTCGCCACCGCCCAGGAGTCGCTCGATTCGCTCGCGGCCCTCGTCACGAACCTCCTCGACGCGAGCCGGCTGCAGGCGGGGGCGCTCGCGGTGCGGTCGAGTGCGCTCGACGTCGCCGACGCGGTGCTGCCCGCCCTCGACGAACTCGGACTGGGGCCCGCCGACGTCGAGCTCGGACTCGAAGACGGGCTGCCCGAGGTGGTCGCCGACGCGGGGCTGCTGCAGCGCGTGCTCGTGAACCTGCTCGACAACGCGCTGAGGTTCTCGCCCGACGGCGTCCCTCCCCGCCTGTCGGCCAGTTCGTTCGCCGGTTCCATCGAGATCCGCATCGCCGACCGCGGACCGGGCGTGGCCATGGAGCGGAAGGACGACATCTTCGTGCCGTTCCAACGGCTCGGCGACACCGACAACACGACGGGGCTCGGGCTGGGGCTCGCGCTCTCGAAGGGCTTCGTCGAGGGTATGGCGGGCAGCCTGCACGCGGAAGACACCCCGGGCGGTGGGCTCACCATGGTGATCTCGCTCCCCGCTGCATCCGCCACCGTCGCCGACCCGGCCACCGACTCCGCGACCGATTCCGAGGACCACGCATGAAGCTTCTGATCGCCGACGACGACCCGCAGATCCTCCGGGCGCTGAAGGTCACCCTCGGCGCGCGCGGCTACGAGATCGTGACGGCGGGTACGGGTATCGAGGCCCTCGACCAGGCGATCGCGCACCACCCCGACCTCGTCATGCTCGACCTCGGCATGCCCGAACTCGACGGCCTCGAGGTCATCGCGGGGCTGCGCGGCTGGACCCAGGTGCCGATCCTCGTCGTCTCGGGGCGCACCGGCGCGACCGACAAGGTCGAGGCGCTCGACGCCGGCGCCGACGACTACGTCACGAAGCCGTTCTCGATGGAGGAGTTGCTCGCCCGCATCCGCGCGCTCACGCGCCGGCTGCCCTCGGAGGAGTCGGAGCCCGTCGTGTCGTTCGCCGACGTGAGCGTCGACTTCTCGGCGAAGCAGGTGCGACGGGGCGAGCAGATCGTGCGGCTCACGCCGACCGAGTGGCGCATCCTCGACATCCTGCTGCACAGCGGCGGACGCCTCGTCACCCGGGAGTCGTTGCTCACCGAGGTGTGGGGCCCGCACCACTCGACCGACACCGGCTATCTGCGGCTGTACTTCGCTCAGCTGCGGAAGAAGCTCGAACCCGAACCGTCGAGGCCGCGCTATCTCGTGACGGTGCTCGGCATGGGGTACCGCTACATCTCCGACGACGACCGACGGTCGGGTGCCGAGCTGCCCTGACCCGGGGCGTCGACCGGACGAGCGCATGGATCGCGTTACGAACGGCTCCGGGCGCGTATGGATGGCGTTAGGCCCGTCGATTTCGCGCCCGGCCCGCGCGACTCTTGAGACATGGACCACTCAGCACCCGCACCCCGCTCGTGACCGCCGTCGAGACCTCCCGGCCCGCCGCGGCCCGGTCGAAAACCCTGAACGCCGACCTCTGGCCGGCATTCACCACGCACACGACGACCGACGTCGTCATCGCGGCGCTGTCGATCAACCGGCTCGTCGAATGGTGCGGCACCCCGTGCGTGCACACCGCCGACGCGTCGGTGCCGAACACCGGCGGACGCCCGTCGGACTCCGAGCTCGGCTCGGTCGTGGTCGCGCGGGTGCTCTCGGTCGAGTGGCGCAGCGACCTGCGGCTGCACGTCGCGATCGACGCCGACCTGTCGGGCTGTGTGCCCACCCTCGACGAGGCGCGCCTCCTCGGGCGCGAGACGGTCGCCAACCCGTCGTCGGTGACGCTGGAGACGACCTCGGGTCGCGCCGAGGGATACGCGACACTGCTGCCCGGCGACATCCGCGCCGGCGACCTCGTCGTCGTGCCCTGCCGCGGCGTCACCCTGCTGCACGGCGTCAAGGTCGCCCGGAGCGCCTCATGACGCTGTTCCACGCCCTGCACGCCGCCCACTTCCCGCACACGGCGAAGCGGGCGCTGGCGCACACCGCCGAGCGGGTGCTCGAGGGCTCGCACTGGGGCACGATCGCCACCGTCGACGCGGGGCGCGGCACGTCTCGCAGTCGCGCCACCGTCTACCCTCCGGGAACGACGGCCGGCGAGCGCCGGGCGATGCGGTTCTCGCGCGCCTGGCCGGTCGCGGGAGCGGTGCTCGGGATGTTCCTCCTGCTCGCGCTCGACGCGTGGCCGCTTCCGCTGGTCGTGGTCACGGTCGTCGCACTGTACGCGGCCGGGTTCGCCGCGGCGCTCTCCTCGACGAAACGGGTGCGCGCCGGATCCCGCCACGTCGAGGTCGTGTCGGTCTATGCCGGCGGGCACTGCGAGACCGTCGGCGACATCGGCTTCTACAACGCCGTCACCGACCAGCTGCGCTGCATCGACACGCTCAGTGCGCGAGGCGAGCTGACC
>Ga0247740_1001064_pt1 | contig 12065 bp, 10 predicted proteins | sample UWRJL148409B2_FD_180942 | JGI IMG/M metagenome (GOLD analysis project Ga0247740, IMG submission 180942) | Plant litter microbial communities from Arlington Agricultural Research Station in Wisconsin, United States - UWRJ-L148-409B-2 | ecosystem: Environmental > Terrestrial > Plant litter >...
TGGCCGCCCGTTGCCCAGTCTTACATTGGCCTCTTCTCTGGCTTGGCGGCTGACCGTTGCCGCGCCATATTTCGGATCGTGATGGGTCGCGCCGCCGCACGGCTGATCATCTGGTGCCTGTTGGGCCTGCTGCTTTTGGTGGCAGGCTCGTCGTCGGCTGCCCCGGGTGATCTCGTTCCGCCGCCGCCCCCGCCGAGCGAAATCCGGGAGGGGCGCACCGTGCTCGCCCCACCACGCGCAGGCTCCAGCGCCGCGGAAGAAGCGGCAAGCGCGACCGACAGCGCGCCGAGCACGAATGAGCTGCCGTCTTCCGTGGCTGATGCGCCGCGTGTGGGCCGCGGCGTGCTCCGCATGCCCCCCATCCCCGCGGGCTTCAATACGTATGACGCGGGCTGGGTGCGCTTCGTCTATCACCCATCCAGTCTCGGCCGCGTGCAGCCGCTGATCGCGCAGGCGGCCGCGGTGCGCCACGACCTCAGCGAGCGGCTCGGCTTCCCCGTCCTCAGCGAGGTGCGGGTGATGATCGCGCGTACCACGGGCGAGATGGAGACATTTGCCCCCTCGGGCGCGCCTTATCCAGAGTACGCCGCGGGCGTCGCTTACTCCGACCTCGGCCTAGTGCTGCTCTCGCTCACGCCACTGCACGCGGGCCAAGAGCAGGACTTGGGTGAAGTGTTCCGGCACGAGCTCGCGCACGTGGCCTTGCACGACGCACTCAACGGTCAATCAGTGCCGCGTTGGTTCAACGAGGGCTTCGCCGTATTCGCCTCCGGTGAGTCGTCCTTCACGCGCATGAAGACGCTGTCCATGGCTACGGTCGGCGGCTCACTCATCCCGTTGCACGAGCTCGAACGCTCGTTCCCGAACGACGAAACCAAAGCCCAAGTCGCCTATGCCGAAGCGGTCGACGTCGTGCGCTTCTTGGTCCGGCGTGAGGATATCCATCGCTTCCGCACGCTGGTCAGCGAGCTGCGCGAGGGCAAACCCTTCGACCAAGCCGTGCTCGATGCGTACGCCGTCGACTTGGCGACCCTCGAGGTGGAGTGGCGTGATGACGCCTCGCGCCGCTACACGTTCTTGCCCATCTTGCTCAGCGGCACCTTCTTCTGGGTGATCGCGCTGGCCCTCGCGGTGTGGGCGTGGCGCCGCCGCAAGCGCCGCGACAAACTCGTGCTGCAACGCTGGGCGCGTGAAGAAGCGATGGAAGACCTGAACCGCGAACGCGCCCGGCTCGCCCTGCGCAACGAGGCCGCCCGCGTGCACATCGTGCTCAGCCGCGGTGCCGAAGTACCGGTCGCGCAGCTCGCCGCCGCTTCGGCATCGGCATCCGCCTCTGCGGCCGCGAGTGAAGTCGAAGTGCCCGTCGTCGAACACGACGGCTCTTGGCACACGCTGCACTGAGTCGCCGCAGGTTACTTTCGCGGCGCGCCGCACGAACTGCTGCGACGTTGAGATACCGCGTCCGCGGCTTGGCGAGCTTGAGGGGGCGATCCCTTGGCTCGCAGCGGCTTGAGGCGCGTCTCGAGGTCTGCGGGGTGCATGTCACCCAGAGCCAAGAGCGCGGCCGAACCCACCAAATGCTCTTGCGGGTTCGCCATCGGATCGACGAGCTTGTGCGCGTACTTGGTCAAAGTGTCGAGCGATTTGCTGTCGCACAGCGCGGCCAGCGCTTGCGCGGCGGCCGCGCGCACCATGGGGTATTCTTCTTCGTCCACGAGGCGCGCGCGGATCTTCTCCAGTTCCGAACTCGCGTGATGAGCGCCCAGGGCGATGATCACGTGCGCGCGCACATGCGGCGATTCATCGTCGATCGCCCGGGACAGCGCGCCGGCCGCGCTGGGCGAGGCTTTGGCGGCCGCGAGCGCGTCCGCCGCGGCCATGCGCACGAGCGGCCATGGATCTTTGGCCAAGCGCTCGCTCAAAGCGGGCACCGTGCTCGCTAAGCCGTGACTTGCGCGAATCGCGGCTTCGCGCACGCGTACGTCCGAGTCGTTCAGGGCGCCACTGATTTGCGCCTTGAATTGGGTCGGCTCTTTGAGCACGGACAGCGCTTGCGCGCGGAAACGCGGGTCGGGGTCGGTAGCCAAATTTTGCGCATAATTGGCGCGCAAACCCGGATCTTGGGCGGCCAGCTCCGCACTCGGCGCGAGCAGCAAGAAGCGCGTACGGAAGCTGGCATTGGGCGTCGACAGGCGAGCAATGGCGGCGCCGGCCGCGGGTTGGAACTCGCTGATGCGTGCACCGAGTGCGCGCAGGACTTCGACCGTGAGCCGTTCGCTGGCCTCGGGGTTCTCGAGCACCGCTTGCACGCGCGGCTTGGCCTCGCGCACCGTGCTGGCGCGCGCGAGCGCGATGCGCAGCGAGTTGCGGCGCGAGCGCGAATCGACGTCGAGCAGGCTCAAGATCACGTCCACGCACTGCGCGGCGTCCGCGAGCAGGAGCTCGCCCAGCAGGTTGAGCTGCTGTGCGCCTTGCGTCTTCTTGGCGGCGGCCACCAAAAACGGCGCCGCGGCTTTGCCGCAACGGCGGATGTGATCGCGGCCATGGATGGAGTGGGCTTGGTTCAACCCGGAAAAAGCCTTCAAAAACACGGGCAGGCTGGTCTCACACGGCGCCAAGTCCAGGATCTCGAGCGCCACCCGGCGGCCGCCTTCATCCAACGTGTCGTACGCTTGCGCGACGGCTTCGAAGCCGGGTTGGCCGAGCACGCGCAGCACCGCGGCCGCGCCTTGCGCGCGTTCACCGCCGCCCGCGAGCGCCGCGACCAACGCCGGGATCGAAGAAGCATCGAACTCGGTGCGCGCGCCGAGTTCGGCGAAGGTTACGCGCGCGTTCGGGTTTTCGTCGAAGGCGCTCTCGGTCACGAGCGCCAAGCAATCACCTTGTAGCGGCGGGTCGAGCTTCACGCTGTAGTGCGCGCCCGGGAATTTCCAGGCGTCGTCCGGCATCGTCACTTCGACCAAACCGCGATTGGAGGCTAGCCAAAACACGCGCGGGGCCACGCCCGCTTCGACCTTGGCCGTCGCGGGGCGGATCGACAAATCCAGCCCAGATAAGGGCAATTCCGGCGGCGCGTTGAAGAGCACGAATTCACCGCGCCCGGAGCCGCCGCGATTTTCGGCCCAGGTGGTTTCCGGATTGCCATCGGTCAACGCGCCCGGGCTGCCGACCGCGCTGGTCGCGGCCACGGCGCGCAGCACGCCGACGGTTGCCACCGTGGGCTCGCCCGGCGCGACGCGCACGGCCGTCACCTGCCGCGCGCCCTCGCGCTCTTCCACGCTCAGGCGCTGCACTTTGGCCGCGTGCAGTTTCAAATCGCGACTCGAGAGCAGCTGCGGCGCCAGCAACGCGGGGCGGCCGCACAGGGACAAGTCTTCTTGCACATCGCCGACCAAGATCCGGCGCGCGCCGTTGTCGTCGGGCGGCGAAATCTCGACGCGCTGGCCACGGCGCATGCCGTCTTCACCCGCGGTAAAGCCGGTAAACCCCGCAAAGATCTGGTTCGGTGCAGCCGCACCCAGGCCGCCCGTGAGCACGGCCGACCAGGAGCGCGCGGCCCGCGCGTCGGTCACCGAGACCACGATCGCGCGCCGGCCCTCGCCGATCCCCACGACGGAGAATTGCGCGTTCGCGATCCCCGGGCGCAGCTCGGCGGGGAACATGATCTCGGTGCCGCGCTCGATGCTGCAGCCCTTGGCGGCGCAGGCCGTCATGCGCAGTGCGCCGGCCGCGTCGAAGCCCACGGCGAGGCCGCTTTGACCGGCACCGGGCGGCGCGAAGGCCACCACCCCGGTAGTCGCCGCGTGCGCCCGCTGGGCGAGCAGCGCGCCACTGAGCAACCCAACAAAACCCGCGAAAACACGCGCCCTCAGCTTCAAACTTCGACTCCCGCTTGGCTCGGATCCACACCCAACGCGCGCAATACTTCGGCCAAGCGCGGGCGTGGCACCGACACGCGCGTTGGCATACCGCCCCCCAACTTGAGCAAAGTCACGAAATTGAGTCCGCTGTCGAAGCGCGCAGCCACGCTCACGTTATCGCGATCGACCACCACGCTCACCGGCTCGCGCTCTTGCCCGAGCAGCAGCAACAAGGTCTTGTCCACGCGCACGAACTCGGGCCCGAGCTCGAGGTACGCCACACCCGGGGAGAGGCGCTGATAGCGCTCGGCCGCGCGGCGCGTCTCTTTTTCGATCGGGATCAGATCTTCTGCTGCTTTGTCGATCGGCTGCCACAGCGATTCGTCTTTCAGCCCGGTCGCCAAATGTCGCACAATCAAGCCAAAAAGGCCTTCGTCCCGCGGCCTCGCGCGCAGCGCGCGATCGAAGCGATTGGCGACCGCGCTGGGGGTGCCCATGCGCGTATCGATCGCCCGCGCGTCGTCGTCACAGCCCGGGTAAGACTCGACGCCGGCGCGCATCCACTTGGCGGCGCTGGCCAAGCCGTCGAAGTCGGTATGGCAAACGATGGTATCGATCAACCCCACGCGCGCGACCAGCTCCGGCGTGATCATCTCCGGGCAAGCGCCGTGCTCGGCTTTGGTCGAGAGCACGAAGCGCGGATCGGCGGCGTAGCTCGCGTGCAGCTCGTGGTCGTGATGATCGACCCAAGCGCGCAGGCGATCACCCAGGCCCTCGATGAAGGGCTGCGTGATCTTCGGGAAACCGCCGCCGCTGCCGGCACCGGCGAACGCGATGTCGAGCACGGCCACGCGTCCGAGCACCTGGCTCGGGCGCGGCAATTTACGGGGGGTTCCGAAGGCTAGAGTCTGCATGCCGGGCGGGGGTCACAGCGAAATGCGAGCAAATCCGGCTACTATCACCAATCGTTTCGTGCGGCACACGAGAACGTCGCATGGGCGCCTACCAAGACGCGCGGATGGTGTTAGCTTTTGCGCACTTTGGTGGACGTTTCCCTGATTCAAAAGGCACTCGCGCATCCCCTCGATCGCAGCGACTTTCCACGACTAGGAAAGAAGTACGAGGGCAAGGTGCGAGACAACTACAGCACCCCGGACGGAAAGCGCGTGATCGTGGTCACCGACCGCATCAGCGCGTTCGATCGCGTACTCGGCACGCTGCCGCTGAAGGGGCAGGTGTTGAACCACGCAGCCGCGTTCTGGTTCGCGAACACCGCGCACATCGCGCCCAATCACGTGCTGGCGGTACCCGACCCGAACATCCTGATCGCCAAAGAGTGCACGCCCTTGCCGGTCGAGATGGTGGTGCGCGCGTACCTCACGGGCACGACCTCGACCAGCATTTGGATCCACTACGAGCGTGGAGAACGTGAATTTTGCGGGCACAAACTGCCCGAAGGCTTGAAGAAGCACGCTCGCTTGCCAGAGCCTATCCTGACCCCCAGCACCAAAGCGCCCAAGGGCGACCACGACATTTCCGCGTCGCGCGCGGAGATTTTGCAGATCTCCGGCATGCCGGCCGCCGACTTCGACGCGGCCGCCGAGATGGCAATGGCGCTGTTCCGCGAAGGGCAACGCCTGTGCGCCGAACGCGGCTTGATCTTGGTCGATACCAAGTACGAGTTCGGCAAAACGCCGGACGGGCAAATCGTGGTCATCGACGAGATCCACACCCCCGATTCATCGCGCTTTTGGTACTCGGCCAGCTACGAACCGCGCTTCAATGCCGGCCAAGATCCGGAGAGCTTCGACAAAGAGTACGTGCGCCGCTACCTGGTCGACCAAGGCTACCGCGGTGAAGGACAAATCCCGGTGATTCCCGACGGCGTGCGGGTCGAAGCCACGCGCCGTTACATCGAGGCCGTCGACCTGATCACGGGCGCGCCGTTCGTGCCGAACTTGGAAGAGCCGGGCGAGCGCATGCGCAAAAACCTGGCCCAAGCCGGCCTGACCGCGTGAGGAGCCGATGAGCACGCTTCCCGCCGTTTACATCGTGAGCGCGGCGCGCACGCCGATCGGCTCTTACATGGGTGCGTTCGCGAGTGTGCCCGCGCCCCGACTGGGCGCCGCCGCCATTCGCGCCGCCGTCGAACGCGCCGGACTCGCGCCGGACGATATTGGCGAAGTGTTCATGGGCAACGTGCTGTCCGCCGGCATCGGCCAGGCGCCCGCGCGCCAAGCCGCCATTTTCGGCGGGATCCCCAACACGGTGCCCGCCACCACCGTGAGCAAAGTATGCGGGTCGGGGCTGCAAGCAGTCGTCTTCGGCACCAAAACCGTGCTGCTCGGTGACGCGTCCATCGTCGTCGCGGGCGGCATGGAGTCGATGTCCAACGTGCCCTACTACTTGCGTGAAGCGCGCGCCGGCTATCGCATGGGCGACGGCAAGTTGGTCGACGGCATGATCTTCGACGGCCTGTGGGACCCGTACAACGATTTCCACATGGGTAACGCGGGGGAGATGTGCGCCAAAGAATACGCGCTCAGCCGCGAGGCCCAAGACGCGTTCGCGACCGAGAGCTATCGCCGGGCGCTCGCGGCCCAGCAAAGCGGCGCATTTGCCGCCGAAATTGCCGCGGTTTCCGTGCCCCAACGCAAAGGCGACCCGCTCTCGGTCAGCGAGGACGAAGAGCCGGGGCGCGGCGACCCGAGTAAATTCGCCAAGCTCAAACCCGCCTTCACCAAAGACGGTACGATCACCGCTGCCAACGCCTCCAGCATCAATGACGGAGCCGCCGCACTGGTGCTCGCGAGTGAGCAAGCCGTACGCGACAAGCAGCTCACGCCACTCGCGCGCATCGTCGGCTACGGCAGCGCGGCTCAGGCTCCGGAGTGGTTCACGACCGCGCCCGCGGCCGCCATCGTAAGCACGCTGAGCAAGCTCGGCTTGCGCCCGGGCGACATCGATTTGTGGGAGATTAACGAGGCATTTTCCTGCGTGCCGATGGCTTGCGGCAAGCTCACGGGCCTCGACCCGGAGCGCGTGAACGTGCATGGCGGCGCCGTCGCGCTCGGCCACCCGATCGGCGCTTCGGGAGCACGTATCTTGACGACGCTCGTCCACGCGCTGCGTGCGCGCAAAGCCAAGCGCGGTTTGGCCACTTTGTGCATCGGCGGCGGTGAGGCCGTAGCCGTCGTGGTTGAAACCGTCTGAGCATGGGCCAGCTCGAGAGCCCAGACTTTCAGCGTGCGTTCGTGGCGATGAGCTACCTCGCGGGTCGGCGCGATGCCGAACTGCTCGCCCCCTTTGGCCTCCCCCACGATCAAGCACGCGCCTTGGTGCGTCGTTTGGGCCACCCGGAGCGCGAACGGCGCGCCCAGGGTTTGGCCGAGGAACTGGCTAAAATCAGCGGCGCGCTGGCGGCGCGGTCGATCAAATGAAGCTCGGCGTGGGCCGAGTGATCAAGGCCGAGGGACTGACCGCAGCCACGCCGGTGCGGTTCGAAGTCGAAGAAAAAACGCTGCCACGCGGACAGGTGGTGCGGCGTGAAGTGCTGGAAGCCGCCGAGCGTGCGCGCGCTTTGGTCGCCGCGGCCGAACTCCGCGCGGCGCAGCTGATCAGCGAGGCCGAGCGCGCCGCAGCCGAGCTGCGCTTGCGCGCCGAGGCCGAGGCCCGCGCCGATGCGGCGGCCAAGATCGCCGCACGCGCCTTGGCCCTGGGTCAGCACGAAGCCCGCGCCGACGAACGCGCACTCGATCGCAGCGTCGAGCTCGCGCGCTTGCTCGCCGAACGCTTGCTCGGCGAGAGCCTGCGCGTGGCACCCGAACAGGTCGTGGCACTCGCTCGCCAAGCCCTGGCCGAAGCCCGCGGCGCGCGGCGCATCACCCTCGTCGCGCATCCGGATGACGCGAAATTGCTCGAGATTTCGCTACCAGCGCTGGGCGTGGACCAAGCCACGGTGTTGCTGCGCTCGGACCCCGCGCGCAGCCGCGGCAACCTGCGCATCGAGACCGAGATCGGTGTCTTGGACGCCGAGCTCGCGCCGCAGCTGGAACGGCTCTCGCTGAAGCTGCGTGAAACGCTGAGCCATGAGTGACACCGGCTTGCCGGCGCAGCCCGACAGCGGCGCATACGACGACGAGCCAGAGCCCACCCGATACGGGCTCAATCTGCTCTTGTTCGTGCTCACCGCGATCAGCGTGTTCTGGACGGGCGCGTCCGACCTCGATCCCAGTTTGGCCGAATCACTCGATCCGCGGCGCGTGGTCGAGATCTGGCGCGGTTGGCCGTTCGCGGTGCCGCTCTTGGCGATCTTGATCGCTCACGAGTCCGGCCACTACATCGCGGCGCGCTTGCACCGCGTGCCCGCGTCCCTGCCGTTCTTCATTCCGCTGCCGAAATTGAGCCCGTTCGGCACGATGGGCGCGATCATCGGCATGAGCGGACGCATTCGCTCGCGCATTGCGCTGCTCGACATCGGCGCGGCCGGTCCGCTCGCGGGCATGGTGGTCGCGCTGCCCGTGCTCGCAATTGGCCTCAGCTTGTCGCCCATCGGTCCGAGCCCCGAGCACTATCAGCAAGAGGGGCAGAGCCTCTTGTACGCGCTAATGAAGCGCGTTTTCGCCGGCCCCATCCCGGACGGCTCGGACGTCCAACTTCACCCGACCGCGCTGGCGGGCTGGGCGGGGCTGCTCGTGACGATGATCAACATGCTGCCCTGGGGTCAGCTCGACGGCGGGCACATCGCCTACGCATTGTTCGGAGAGCGCCAGAACCAGATCGCGCTTTGGGTGCGCCGCTCGCTGCTGGCGCTGTTCGCCTATAATTTGTGGCACTTCGTCGTCCCCGTGTGGCTCGGCAAGAGCTCGCTCGGCTACATGTTCGCCATCTCCAATTCGCTCTTTTGGCTCATTTGGTACGGCTTCACCGGCGCCATCGGGCGCCTCTCGGGCGGGGCAGATCACCCGCCGTTCGAACCCGGCGAGCTCGGCCGTGGACGACGCGCGGTGGCCTGGCTGTGCCTGATCATGTTCATCGCGCTGTTCATGCCCACGCCGTACGCGGCGTACTGAAAGCGCGCCGGCTAACGCTCAGGGCGCGCCGAACTTGCGCTGTAACGCTTCACACACGATGGGCGGCGCGTAGCGGCCGACGTCACCACCGTAGCTGGCGATTTCACGCACCAACGTGGCCGAGATGAAGCCGTAGTTGGTGCGGGTCGGCAAAAATACGGTGTCGATCTCGGGCTTGAGATCGGCGTTGGCGTGCGCGATCTGTAGCTCGTACTCGAAATCAGTCCCTGCGCGCAGGCCACGCACGATCACGCGCGCGCCGATGCTCTTGCCATAATCAACCAAAAGCCCGCGAAAAGACGCGACTTCGACGTTGCCATAGGGCGCGCAGATCGACTGCATCAGCGCCAGCCGCTCTTCGACCGTGAACAGCGGCACGCGCGCTTGATTCACGCCGATCGCCACGAACACTCGTGGAAAAAGCTTCGACGCGCGTTCGACCAGGTCCAAATGACCGAAGGTCGGGGGATCGAAGCTGCCCGCGTACAGCGCGACCTGCGTGCTCGGGCTCACGGCTTCGGTGCACCCTTGGTGGCCGGCGTCGCGGGCTTGACGGGGAGCATTCCGGCCGGTGTGGACGCCGCCGGCGTAGTTGCGGCCGGTTTCGCCGCGGGTGCGGGCGTCGTGGGCCTGGGCGGCGCGGGTTTGGTAGCACCGGGTTTGCCGGGTTTGCCGGCGGGCACTTCTTCCTCTTCGACCGCGTCGCTCGGCGCGTCGTCCGGGGTGACCGGAATGTCGAGGGCAGGGTTGGGCTGAAAGGCTTCGCGAGGCATGTCTTCGAGCCACATCGTGCGACCGCCGTCGGCCAAGGTGACGCGGAAGTTCGCGAGCAAGCCGGAGCCGACCAAGCCGTCGAGCTCGATGCCGAGGCCCTCTTCACGCTCTTTTACGGGTTGATCGCCGGAGAGCGCGGGCACGCCCGGCAGCTCGAACGCGCCCAGTTTGAGCAACGGCACCGTACCCGACTTCATCGAGCCGCCGTTGGGCACGCTGCGCAAGCTCGACTCGGCAACTCCGGCCTTTTTCCAGCCGCCCGCATCGAGCGCGACCGGGTACACGATCGACGTGTCCACGAGGAACGAGGCTTGAGCGGCCGTTGCTTCGGCGCCGAAGGCACCGCGCAGCAGCATGCCACCACCGCGCACGTAGTTGACCTTGAGCGTGGTCGCGACGGGCGGGGGCGGCGGTTCGTAGCGGCGCACCACGAACTGCCCGCCAATCAAGTCGAAGGTCGGGTGCACATGGCGAAGCAGGTTAACGCCGAGCAAGATTTTGATCGGGGCGTTCACCTGCCGCGAAATGCCCGATAGGTCTTTGGCCAGCGCGGGCACGTCCCGCACTTCCACGTTTTCACCGAAGCGCAGGGAGACCCAGCTCGGCTGTCCGCCGCCGCTCGAGTCGACCACCGCTTCTGCCGTGCCGGTCGCGATCAGGCCAAGCCCCGGCTCGCCATTGATTTCCAGTGGCACAATCATGGCGGTGGAGCCGGTCCGGGGCATATCGGTGACGCCGACCTGCCCGCCGCTCATTTGGAAGGGCTTCCGGCCCGCACCACGGCGCGCGAGCTTGGCGATTTCGACCGCCCAAGCGTCACGCACCTCGGGGTCTGCGACCAGCTTCTCGAGCTCGTCCGCGGCGTGCTCGATATCACCGGAGTACCAATAAGCGCGGCCGCGCAGCGAGCGCGCCTCGTTCGACTCCAGCCCCTGCAGCACTTGCAGCGTGCGCGCGTACTCGAGCTTGGCGAGCGCGATGCGTCCGGCAAGTAGCCGCACTTCTTCGCGATCCGGCGTAACGCGCAGGGCGTTCTCGGATGCAGACTCGGCGTCTTCCAGATCGCCCTGGCGGAAGCTCGCGTCTCCGCGATCGTACCAGCGCTTGGAGACCGGGGGCCATTCTGCCTCCGATTGGCCAGCAGCGCCGCAGCCCCAAATGATGAGCGACGAACCCATGACGGCCGCCAAACTGGAGAAACGAGACGCCAACACCGAACCTGAAGCAGATCTGAACATCGATACCTGGGGAGCCGAACCCGTGCCGCCTCCGTATGAAACGAGGGGCCGGGCCGAGGCCGAGCGGGAGATAGCCCACTATCGTGGCGCGGTCGAGCGCAACACGGGCGTCGTGGCGAGAATCCGCGCCGGTTTGTGCTAGCCTGAATGTCAGTGGACGCTTTGGAGCGAGCTGTCACTGAAAACGCGGATGGTCGGCGTGATGTGCTGAACTTGCCGGTCCTTCTGCTCAATCGTTTCTTCGCGCCGGTGAGCGTGACTACGGCGCGGCGCGCCATGGTCCTGCTCTATGGCGGGGTAGGCCACGCGGTAGACACCGCCGGTGACACGTACGATTTTACCGATTGGCGCAGCCTGCCCGTGCGCCATGCGGATGATTCGTTGCCCATCGTCGGCGGCGCACTACGGGTCCCGCGCGTGCTGCACCTGCTCCGCTACGAGCGCACGCCGCGCGCCTCGGTTCGGCTCACGCGCGAAAATTTGCTGCTGCGTGACGACTTCCAGTGCCAATACTGCTCGCGCCGCCCGGGCCACCGCGAACTCAATGTCGACCACGTGCAGCCTCGCTCGCGCGGCGGTGAAGACTCGTGGACCAACCTCGTGATCTCGTGCCGCTCCTGCAATCTGAAAAAAGGCCGACGCACGCCGAGCGAGGCGGGCATGAAGCTGCTCAAAGAGCCCAAGCGCCCACGCTGGTCGACCGCGAAGCAAATCTCGATGGTCATGCGCGAGCCGTTCGAAGAGTGGCAGCCCTTCCTCAAGGCCGGCTGAGCTCGCAACCAACGCCACTGTCCCCGGCGAATCTCGCCAACTGGTCGAGGTCGGAATGCGGCCCTTCGAACTCGACGGCAAGGCGCTGACGGCCCGCACCTCGCCTCGCCGACAATGGGAAGGTGTTCGCAAAAAGCAATTGGAAGGGATCGGTCGCTCTTACCGTGGCTCCCGCCGCGAAATAATCCTGTGTGCGCCCTGTGTGCGCACAGTACTATTTGGAGGGCCTCGGGTCGGCCTCGCTTACTGCGGGTTCCGGCCGCGAAATCGTACCCTGTTTCCGGCCTTGGCGAAACGCGCGCGCAGCGCCCGCGCGAGCGGGTTAGTATCCGGCTTCATGCGCATTGCCC
>Ga0247740_1001065_pt1 | contig 12059 bp, 12 predicted proteins | sample UWRJL148409B2_FD_180942 | JGI IMG/M metagenome (GOLD analysis project Ga0247740, IMG submission 180942) | Plant litter microbial communities from Arlington Agricultural Research Station in Wisconsin, United States - UWRJ-L148-409B-2 | ecosystem: Environmental > Terrestrial > Plant litter >...
TACTTGCCTTTGCTATCGGTGAGCGCCGACGAGTAACGCAGCCAGTCCGTTCCGTTGGAGTAATACGCGGTGACGAGAGTTTTGGCGAGCACCTTGCCGGCGGGGTTCTTGACGACACCGGTGATGACCGCGTTGGTCGCGAGGCTCACCGATATTGTGCTTTGCCCGGACGGAACCACCTGCGCACGATCAATGTCCGAGACTCCGCCAAGCAACTGCGCAAAAGTGGTGGATGTCGCTGTGCCGAAGTAGAGCGTGTGGTCGAAGTCACCCAAGCTTGCGAAGCTGTAAACGCCAATCTTGCCCTTTACGGCCTTCGCCTTCTTGTAGCTTCCATCGGCTGCCCGATCGCCAGCGATGACTGTGCCATCAGCGACCGGGATCGCGAGCACGGTCAGGCCCGGGATCGGGGTGCCCGTGACGTTGCGAACAGTCACGGTGAGCGTGTGGGTCGCTTGCGGTGCAGCGGATGCCGCGACAGGGAGGCCGGCGGCGAGGAGCCCGCCGAGCACTGTTGCAGAGAGAAGGACGCGCGCGAGCCGCGAGAGTCGTGACGGTGCAGACACGTTAACCTCAAGTCGTAGAGCCCGCCAAAATGCGAGTTGCCCTCGTGATATTACTTGTCAGCGCAGCGCAGCGAACGCCCACGTTATGGGGTGGTTTTCGCCCTCATCGATTGCGCCTCGCTCAAAGTGCGTGCGCTATCCTCGCCGGGTGCATCAACGACGACGCAACAATTTCGACGCGATTCGGCTTCTCGCCGCGCTGACTGTCGTCGTTGGGCACGCCTGGCCGCTGACGGGCACGGCAGACGCCCCGGAGATCGGCGGTATCCGCATCCACCATCTCGCCGTTTTCGTTTTCTTCGCCACGAGCGGCTACCTGATTACGCAGAGTTGGATGCGGTCGCCCACGGTTCGGCGATTTCTCGCGGCCCGTGCGCTGCGCATCTTTCCGGCGCTCGCGGTTGTCGTTGTTCTCACGATCACCGTCGTCGGGCCCCTCGCGACAACCGTGCCGCTCGGCGCGTACGCACAGAGCCCCGTCACGTGGGGCTACCTGCAGAACCTCAGCCTCGCCGCGGTGTACGAACTGCCCGGGGTATTCACGACCAACCCGATCCCGGTCGTGAACGGATCGCTCTGGAGCCTCGGCCCCGAGTTCATCTGCTATCTCGGCGTGATGCTGCTCGGTCTCGCATTCGCGCGCAACGCGGTCGTGCGCAGCGTGCTGCTGACGCTGCTTTTCGTCGGCATCTGGCTGAGCCCGCTCGGCCGGGAGACCCTCGCGCCCACGGCGATGGTGTTCTTCGGCGTCGGTGCGATTCTCGCTTCGCTCGACCGACCGCTTGCGGTGTGGCCGGTGTTGCCCGCGACAACTGTCTGGCTCGGCGTGCACGCGCTGGCTCCCGACGCCTCACTGGCACTCGCCTGGCTCGTTGTGCCGTTCGCGGTCATCGCGGTGGGCGCGACATCCACCCCGCTTGTTCGCAGGGCCGGTCGCTTCGGAGATTTCTCGTACGGGATCTACCTGTGGGCGTTCCCGGTGCAGCAGCTTGTGGTGCTCAACGCACCTGGCCTGCCGCTGTGGCTCGACATCGTGATCGTCGCCGCGGTCACAGCGGCGATCGCGGCCGCATCGTGGCACTTGGTTGAGAAGCGCGCGCTCGCGCTCAAGCCTCAGGAACCGAAGATCGCCCGTACGCCAGCCGTGACCGCGGCGCCGAGCAGCATCGCAAAGCCGAAGACACGCTTGCGCACCAGGATCACGAGCGCGAGAACCGCAACCGCGGCGATCGCGCGGGCGTCGAACGTCACACCCTCGGGAGATCCGAACACCGAAGACGCAACAAGCGCCGGGTAGATCGCAAGCGGCAGAATGCGCACTATATCGTCGAGCCAACCCGGCATAGGTCGCTTCGCGAAGATCATCGGGCCCGCGGCCTTGAATGCAAAAGTCAGGATCGCGAGGGTGATCAGTACGGGCCAGGTCATCGTGCCAACTCCTTGTGTACGCCGATCGCACGGCCGACCACAATCGCGACGACGGTTGCGCCAACCACGGCAATACCGCTCTCTACCCAAATCATAAGAATCATGGACGTCGCGAACGCCACGATCGCCGTGATGACCGACTTGCGTCCCGCGACCTGATCAACGGCGAGTGCGATAAAGCCCGCGGCTATCGCACCGTCGGCTCCGAAAGCTGCGGCATCAAACGCGCTGCCGGCGACGGCGCCGATGAGGGTTCCGCCAACCCACGCTCCCCACATCAGCAGGCCGATGAGGATGTACGACCGCTTGCGGCGTTCCGGTGTTTCGAGCATCGAGAACGAAACCGGGTGATCGCTGACAAGGTGCGAGGCGAAGAGCCGCTTCACCCGCTGCGTCGGCAGATAAGGCGAAATGATGAGCCCGAGTGCCACGAAGCGCAGGTTGAGCGCGAGGCCGATGAGCACAGCTGTGACCGACGAGCCGTCGCCTCGCAGCACCGCCTCGGTCGCAATCTGTGACGCGCCGCCGACGATGAACGTCGAGGCGATGACCGGCATCAGGATGCCGTTGCCCGCGGCAAACGAGTCTGCGCCATAGGCCATGCCGAAGAGCACAACCGCACCGGTGAGCAGCGTGAGGCTCACTCTCGAGTTCGCGGGGGTGCCGTTGTCCACAAGTGTGGACGACTCGTTAGCCATTGATCGTCAGGCTCATCTCGCCCCGAAGTGCCTTGTAGGTGTCGGGGCGCCAGTCGCGAATGAGGTTGTTGCCCATCATCGTCTCTGCGTTGGCCTCGAGGATTCCCTGCTTGACGTCAATCGTCGCGTAGGCGATGCCGGGGTCGGTCGGGCCGGTCGTGACGATGATGCGCCCGAGCGGATCGGTGATCTGGCTGTAGCCGACGAAGTTTGTGTTGCCATAGGAGCCCGCGAAGTTCGACGAGACAAACCAGCGCTTGTTTTCGGCAGCCCGGCAGCGGTCATACACGTGGTACAGGTCGCCCCAGTTGTTGACCGTCGGGTCCATTTCTCCGGCAGGCATAAACCAGGCCGTCGACATCACGAGGATGTCGGCGCCGCGAAGTGTGAGTTCGCGTGAGGCCTCCGGCCACTGCTTGTCATAGCAAATGAGCATGCCGATATTGCCGAACGGGGTCTCGAAGACGGGCCAGTCGTCGCCACCGCGCCAGGTGACTTGCTCGGCGATGCCGACGTGCACCTTGCGATAGCGGCCGATGTAGCCATCCGGTCCGGTGAGAACCGTTGTGTTGTAGACGACGCCGCGCCCTTCTTCACCGGCCTCGTTGAGACCGAAGATCACGTGCACGCCGAGGCGCTTCGCCGTCTCGATGAGAGTCTGCACCGACGGCCCGCTGGGTACGAGCTCGGCGTTGTTGTAGACGTCGAGAAGTCGCTGGCCGTAGAGAAGGTTGTAGTCCGGCGGGTAGCCCTGAAGGCTGATCTCTGGAAAGACGACGAGGTCGGCTCCGTTGCTCGCTGCCTCTTCGATGAGGGCGATGTGTCGGGCGAGCGACTCGGGAACATCGTAGGTACCGGTGAGGGCGACCGTGGCAATTGTTGTCTGCATTGTCATTCCTTAGAACGGGGAGAAGGTCTGCACGCCCTCGGGCGCACTCGGCGCCGCGGCGTCGTAGATCGGCTGAAGTTCTGAGCGTTTGAGAGTCGCGCGTTCGGCAGCGTGTTGGGCTTCGGCCTCGGTCAGCGGAATCTCGAAACGGTTCGCAACAAAGGCAACGAAGGCCCGTGCGTCATCGGTGGTCATTGTCGGTCTCCCGTCGTGGGTGCGAGCTGCGCGGTGAGCGGAGGCTGCGCCCGATGGTGGTCGGTGAGCTGCTGGTAGGCGTCGGCGATGCCGATCGCGATGGCGTCATCGAATGGCCGCGCCCCGATCTGCAAGCCAACCGGTACCCCGTCTGACGTGAGACCCATGGGCACCGAGATCGCCGGGTAGCCCGTGACATTGAACAGCGACGTGTAGGCCGTCGAGTCGACGAGGCTGCCCGATCGCTCTTCGAAACGCAGAGCCCCCACCCCGACGGTCGGCGTGATGATCACGTCGATGTCGTCGAGCAGCGCTGCGAGTTCGTCGCGCAGCACGGCCCGTGCGCGTTGGGCGGTGAGGTAGTCGAGCGACGTCAGCAGTGTTCCCTCTATGAACATGTCGCGAATTCCCCGACCGAGCTCGTTCCAGTGATCGCGCACGGTGTCTGCGTGATAGTTGAGCGCGTCGACCTGCCAGGTGACCATGGCGCTGAGCGCCGAGAGCTGCCACGAGGGCAGTTCGACGGGCACGATGATGGCACCCGCCTCTTCGAATACGGCGATCGCCTCTTCGTAGCGCGCCGTCGACGAGGGGTCGCTGCCGGCACGGGCGCGTACCGAATCGAGATCGACTCCGACGCGCTTGCCCGCGAGCGAGGTGCCCAACTGCTCGGCGAAGTCGACTGACGTACGCGACGACGTTGGGTCGCTCGCTTCGTGCCCGGAGATCACGTCGAGAATGAACGCGCAGTCCGCTGCAGTGTGCGCCATAGGGCCAACGGCGTCGAGAGTGAAACCGAGAGCGTGCAAGCCCGACTTAGGAACGAGACCGAAGGTCGGCTTGTGCCCTGTGATGCCGTTGAAGGCGGCCGGCAAGCGAACGCTTCCGCCGGTGTCGGTGCCGATGGCGGCGACCATCAACCCGGCCGCAACCCCGGATCCGGAACCCGAACTTGAGCCGCCGGCCCAGCGGCCAAGATCCCAGGCGCACTTGGGCAACACGAGTCCCTGCGTGTCGTCGGGCTCACCGAGCGCGTACTCCATGGTCGTCGTCTTGCCGAGGATGATCGCGCCCGCTGCCCTGAGGCGCGCAACTACGGGCGCGTCCAAGCCGCTCCACCAGTCCGTCTTGACGACCGTAGAACTCGCCGAGGTGGGGCCCTCCTTGGCGGCGATGATGTCTTTGATTCCCACGGGGATGCCGTGCAGCGGCCCGAGGTCGATGCCCGCGGCAAGCGCGTCGTCGGCGGCCGCGGCATCGGCGAGGGCGGTCGCGCGGTAGACGGTTGTGAAGGCGCCGAGCTCGGCGTCGATCGCGTCGATACGTTCGAGAAGTGCCGTGACGAGGGCGACGCTCGTGAGGCTGCCATCGCGCAACGCTGCGGCGGTCTCGATGAGGGTGGGTTCGGCCACGATGTGCTCCTGGATAGAAAGTAGAGGGGGTGGTGCCGGGCGTTGCAGTGACGCCCGGCACCGGGTCAATCAGGTGTAGTGCTTACTCAACCCAGAGCTGGGTGAGGTCGACGTACCACGACTGCGGCATCTCGAAGTCGTGCACGGTCGGTGCAATGGCGCGAGCGTTGAGGTCGGTCACCACGTAGAGCCACGGGGCGTCTTCGGTGATGATTTTTCCGGCCTCGGTGTAGATCGCCGCGCGCTCGTCGACGTCGCCTGTTTCCTTTGCGAGAGCGAAGAGCGCGTCAACCTCGGGGTTGTCGTATCCGGGCGGGTTCGTTGCCGAGTCCGACTGCAGGTATGCGGCCCAGTTACCCTCAGCCGCGAGCGACATCGAGATGGTCATTGCCTCCGCTCCGCCGGGCATGTTGCCGACGAAGTAGTCCTGAAGCATCGCTGCCCACTCAATGGGCTCGAGAACAACGTCGATTCCCACCTTGGCGAGGTCGGCCTGAAGGGCCTCGTTCATCGGCGTGGGGAGCATGTTGCCCGAGCCACCGGTCGGGTACGACAGCGTGATCGTGAACCCGTCGGGGTAGCCAGCCTCGGTGAGCAGTTCGACAGCCTTCTCGGGGTCGTAGTTGTAGACGTCGTTCGCTGCGTCGTAAGCAAAGTTGGCCTTCGGTACGAACTGGGCGACGGGTTCAGCCGTGCCCTGGAGAAGGTTCTCTGAGAGCGACTCGCGGTCGATCGCGTAGTTGAGAGCCTGACGAACGCGAACGTCGTTGAAGGGCTCCTTCTGCGTGTCGAGAAGCCACGACCAGATGTGGTCGTACGAGTTGAGCTCGACGGTGAAGCCTGCGGCCTCGAGGCCCTCCTTGTCGTCGGGCTGGGGAACCTCGATCCAGTTCACCTCGCCGTTACGCAGTGCTGCGACACGAGCCGTGGCGTCAGGGATCGGACGGAGAACGAGGTTGTCGACCTTTGCCTCTCCCGCCCAGTAGTCGTCGTACGAGGCGAGGGTCAGGCTCTCGCCCTCCTGCAGCTCAACGAACTCGAACGGGCCGGTTCCGACGGGGGCCTTGAGGAAGCCCTCGTTACCGAGCTCTTCGAGAGCCGTCGGCGACGCGAAGTAGAGAGTCGCGAGGTCGCTGGGAAGGTTCGCCCACGGGCCGACGGTTGTGATCTCGATTGTCATGTCGTCGATCTTTGAGAAGCCCTTGAGCCCGGCGACGGGCTCTGACGCCGCTGCACGAAGCTCGGGGTAGAACTGCGGGTCGCCCTGGTCGACGTAGCGGCCGAGGTTGTAGACCGCTGCATCAGCGTCAAAGGGGGTTCCGTCGTGGAACGTAACACCCTCGCGCAGGGTGAAGGTCCATGTGGTGAGGTCTTCTGAGACCTCCCACGACTCGGCGAGCGCCGGGATGATCGTCGGAACGACGTCGGGGTCAGAGAGATCCCACTGGGTGAGCCCGTTGTAGAGCTGGTTGCCGACGAAGCGCCAGCCTTCGCCACCCTCGCTTCCCGACATTGCTGTGTCGAGAAGCGGAATGTTGGAGGCGGTCATGCCGATGGTGAGTGTGCCGCCGCTGCCTTCTGCGGTCGAGCCGCCGTCGGTGCCTGCGGAGCAAGCGGAAAGTGCGACAACAGCCGTGATGGCCACCGCCCCTAGCCGGATCCATGGTTTATTGCCGAGAACAGGTGACATGATCGTGCTCCTTTAATGTGAATGGTGATGGGTCTGTGGTGCGATTTTGGGTATAGGGAACCGACTCGAGCACCGGTGAGCACTCGATCGATACGGGCGGGGGCGGGCTTTAACCTCCCGCCCGATGCAGTCCCGGAACCGACGCGAGAAGCGTCTGGGTATAGGGATGCTGGGGGTTGTTCCACAGGTCGTACGGCGTCGTCTGCTCGACGACCTTCCCGGCTCGCATGACTGCGATGCGGTCGGACATGTGCTCAACGACCGTGAGGTCGTGAGAGATAAAGAGGTACGCAACGCCGGTCTGCTGCTGAATCTCGTGCAGCACGTTGAGCACCTGCGCCTGAACACTTTTGTCGAGCGCCGAGACGGCCTCGTCGCAGACGATGACCTCCGGGTCGGTCACAAGAGCACGAGCGATAGCAGCACGCTGCAACTGGCCACCCGACATCTCGTGCGGGTAGGAGTTCTCGTGGGCACCACTCAGCCCCACCTGCTTCATCACCGTGCTGATGCGGTCGCCCCACTCGCTGCGCGGCGTGCCGTTCGCGCGAAGGTGAAACTCGAGCGAGGTGCGCATCGTGAGCCGTGAATTGAACGAAGTCTGCGGGTTCTGCGGAACGAGCTGGGCACGTGTGCGCACCTTGCGCAGGGAACGCGCGGGAAGCTTTGTGATGTCGGTGCCCGTGAGTGTGACCCGGCCGTCGGTTGGCTCGATGAGTCGCAGCATCAGGCGCGCGGTCGTGGATTTGCCACACCCCGACTCCCCCACAACACCGACGGTCTCGCCCGCGAAGACTTCGAGCGTGACACCGTCGACGGCAGTGTGACCGTTGCCGAACTTCTTGACCAGGTCGTAGCCGGCGAGCACCGGTGTCGCACTCATGCTGCGACCTCGCTGAGCTCTTCGGCGAAGATACAGGCCGAGGTGTGGTTGGGCGCGACGGTCACCGTGGGCGGCACATCGGTTGTGCAGGCCTCGGTGGCGAACGCGCAGCGTGGTGCGAAAGCGCATCCGGAGGGGATGGATGTCGCGGCCGGCGGCTGCCCTGAGATTGGGATAAGGCTTCCTCGTGGCATACCCACCTCGGGCAGGCTATTGAGCAGCGCCTTTGTGTACGGGTGCGAGGGGTTGTTGAGCACCTCGTCGGCCGGGCCGTACTCGACCATCCGGCCGGCGTACATCACTCCGACGGTATCGGCGATCTCGCGCGCAACTCCGACGTCGTGCGTCACAAGCAGCAGGCCGGCATCGAGGGTCGAGACGAGCTCCTTGAACAGGGCGAGAACCTGAGCCTGCACCGTGACATCCAGAGCCGTCGTCGGTTCATCGGCGATGAGCAACCCGGGCTTCGACATAACGGCGAGCGCAATCAGAATGCGCTGTTGCATGCCACCCGAGAGTTGGTGCGGAAAGGCGCGAAGCACGCGGGTCGCGTCAGAGATGCCAACGGCCTCGAGCTGCGCGACGGCGATCGCAGTGACATCGGCGCGGCTCTTGGCGAGCCCGTGGCGACGGATGGTCTCGGCGAGCTGCGAGCCGATGCGGCTCAGCGGGTCGAGGCTCGCCGCGGGGTCTTGCGGAATCATCGCAAGCTTCGATCCGCGAATTTTGCCGAGTTCGCCCGACTTCTGCGCGAGCAGGTCAACATCACCGAGATGGATGTCGCCACTCACGCTCGTCGTCGAATCGTGCAGTCGCATTATGGCCTTCGCCGTCACCGACTTGCCCGAGCCCGACTCACCAAGCAGCACCATCGTGCTGCCGGCCGCGATGTCGAAACTCACGCCACGAACGATCTGGGTCTTGCGCTTGCCAAATGCGACGCGCAGGTTCTTTACGCTGAGGGCTGTTCTTGTCACGCGCGGGCCTCCATCCGAACATCCATGCGGTCGCGAAGTCCGTCGCCGAGCGCGTTGCACGCGATCGAGACGATAAGAATGAGCACCGCAGGCACGAGCGCGACGATCGGTGCAGAGAAGGTGTACTGGCGCAGCTCGTTGACCATCAGCCCCCACTCGGCGGTGGGCGGTGTGAGCCCGAGGCCGAGAAATCCGAGGCCCGCGGCGTAGACGATCGAGAGACCGATGAGCCCGGTGCAGAAGACAAGAATGCCGGGGCCGGCGGCCGGCAGCGCCTGACGAAAAGCGATTGAGAACCAGCTCGCGCCTGAGAGTCGCGCCGTCTCCATAAAGGCGGCGTCTTTGATGCGCAGTACCTCGGTCTCTGCGACCCGAGCGACGGGCGGGATATTGACGAGCGAGAGCGCGAGAATCGCGTTGCTGATTCCCGGGCCGAGTGCCGCCGAGATCGCGATGGCGAGCATAACGGCCGGGAAGGCGTAGAACACGTCGAGAATGCGCATAACGACGCTGTTGACCCGCGCGGAGCCGAGGCCCGCGACGAGGCCGAGCACGGTTCCGACGCCACCACCGATGATCACGGGAATGATGCCCGCGAGCAGCGATGGGCGAGCGCCCCAGATGAGCCGGCTCAAGACGTCGCGCCCCTGGCCATCGGTGCCGAGAACATGTCCGTCTGAGAAAAGGGGCAGCAGCCGCTGGGTGGCGTCGCCCACGATCGGGTCGTAGGGGCTGAGCACCGGTGCGATAAGCGCGACGAGCACCATAAGCAGCAGAAACCCGCTCGCGACCTTGGCCGATGCGGAGAGTCTGCGACGGCGGCCGGTGAACTTCTTAAAACCGAGACGGGGAGCGATGAGGGTTGGCGCGGTCATGGCGCTTTCTTTGATTGTCATGCGCGGCGCAACCTCGGGTCGACGAGGCCCTGCAGCACATCAACGACGAGATTGACGAGCACAAAGGCGAGAGCTGCGACGAGGATGCCGGCCTGGATCACCGGAAGGTCGCGCTGGGTGATCGCCTGGTAGACGGCCTGCCCCAGTCCCGGCCAGCTGAAGATGATCTCGATGAAAACGACGCCGCCGAGCAGGTAGCCGACCTGTAGTCCGCTGATCGCAAGCACCGACGGAACCGTGTTGTGAAGAATGTGCAGGCGCACCTTCCAGTTCGGAATGCCGCGAGCGTGCAGTTGCTCGACCCAGCCAGCAGTGACAACGTCGCGCAGTGCCGACGACGCCATACGAGCGATGATGCCGAGAGGCACGAGGGCGGCCGCAGTTGCCGGAAGCACGAGGTAGTAGAGGGTTGTGCCGAAACCGCCGCCCATTGCCGAACCGGTTCCGCCCGAGGGGAACCAGCCGAGCCCGACCGAGAACAGCACGATGAAGATGAGTGCGACCGAGTACTGCGGCGCCGACATCGCGAACGTCGAGACGAAGCTCGATGCACGCTGCAGAAAAATGTTGGTGCTCAGAACGCGCATGGATGCCAGAGCCAACCCGCCGACGAGTGCGATGATCGCGGCAGCACCGGAGAGAACCGCGGTCTGACTGAAGGCTCGAAGCACGAGGTCGAACGCGGGCTCCTGGCGGGCGATGGAGTTGCCGGCGTCGCCCTGCACGAGGTTCCAAAGCCAGATGCCGAACTGCACGGGAATCGACTCGTTGAGACCGAGCCGCTCGCGCAGTTCGTCGCGCGCCTCAGCCGTCGAATTGGGGCCGACGAGGCTCGCGATCGGGTCGCCGGGTATAAGCCGAATAATGACAAAAACGATGACTGCGACGCCGAGCAAGGTCGGGATGACAAGCAGCAGGCGCTGGCCGAGAAACTTCACCATTCGCGCGGCTCCTCGAGATCGGGTTCGTTCTCTGAACCGCCGACGGGAATGCGCATGTTGAGCACAAGGCGGTCGGAGCGGCTGCGCGAGAACGCGAAGTTCAGCGGTGTGCCATCCGCGTCGTGAACGAGGCGCGTAACGAGAAGAATGGGATCGCCGATCTCGATTTCGAGCAGCGGGCCGACGTAGGCGTCGGCAGTTGTCGCCTCGATTGACACGTCGGCGACCTCGGGATCGCAGCCGAGCTGCGCAAGGTAGCTGAACCAATCGCCACCGTACTGCGTGCTGAGCGCTGCCTCTGCAAAGCGACCGGGCAGGTAATTGGTGGTCAGCGAATAGGGCATGCTGTCGAACTCGACGAGAACCTCGATGCGCAGGCAGTCGTCGCCCGTGTTGATCGCAAGGTTGCGTGCCATAAAGGGAGTCGCTGCGATAGTGTCGCGCGAGACGACCGAGCCACGCATGCGCTCCGCTCCCCTACGCTGCCCGGCGCTCACGGCGCGCAGGCGCTCGAAGCGGTGGGCGACCTTGCGCGAGACGTTGAAGGTGCCGGCACCGCGCTGGCGCTCGACGAGACTCTCGGAGCGCAACAGGTCGAGCGCGCCACGGATAACGGATCGCGGCGCCTGGAACTCGTTCATGAGTTCCTGCTCGGTGGGCAAAAAAGTTCCGGGGGCGACTTCGCCGGCGAGAATACGTTGGCGAAGCTCGTCGGCGACGTCGCGCATCCAACGCGAATTACGCTGGCCCGAGGGCAGGTGCGCGTTCGCGTCGAGTGCGTGGGCGTTGCTGGTCATACCAATCAAGCTACGGTTGCCACGTTTCGGGGCACTACTGAACGAGTTACGCCACGGTTACGCCAATCTGGGCGGCCCACAGCCCAGTGTTTTGCTGGGTTTTTGCGAGCCAACGCCGAAAACTATTTCGCAACGCCTCGATGAATCGCCCCGAATACCGCGTAGACGGAATTTGCTCATTATTCAGCGGCGCCCAGCCAGCACTCGCGACCGCGACTTCTCAGTCGTTGACCCGGGCAAAACGCGCGACCGCTTCACCCTCGACCACAACCGTCTCCTCGAACATCTCCAGTGGCCGAACCCACAGCCCGAACTCGCCGTAGAGCGCACGGTAGACCACAACCCGCTCCTCGGTTTCGGAGTGCGTCGCGACACCGAGTACCTCGTAGTCGTTGCCCTTGTAGTGACGGTAGAGGCCCGGTTCGATCATGCGAACAACGCTAGCCGGTCGCCGAGAGAGGCTTCGGCACGCTCAGCCTGGTCTCGACAGGCTCGACCACCGGGGGGGCGAGGCTTCGGTTTCGATACGGCGCTGGCGCGCCTACTCAACCAACGAAGGAGGCGGGCTTCGGTTTCGATACGGCGCTGGCGCGCCTACTCAACCACCGGGGGCGAGCCTTGGTTTCGATACGGCGCTGGCGCGCCTACTCAACCACCGGGGGCGAGCCTTGGTTTCGATACGGCGCT
>Ga0247740_1001066_pt1 | contig 12042 bp, 10 predicted proteins | sample UWRJL148409B2_FD_180942 | JGI IMG/M metagenome (GOLD analysis project Ga0247740, IMG submission 180942) | Plant litter microbial communities from Arlington Agricultural Research Station in Wisconsin, United States - UWRJ-L148-409B-2 | ecosystem: Environmental > Terrestrial > Plant litter >...
CAGTCTGTAGATGCCTGCGCGTTGTACTGCTGACTGCTTCTGGTTGCCTTCTCGACATGGGTACACCGAACCGGTGAGACGTGAACATGACATCTGCCGGCCGAGTACCTCGCGTACCTGGTAGGGCTTGCCGCATATCGTTTGACTGGTTTATCATGCCAAAGATTGATCCGGGCGTCTGCTCATCCCAGTGCTTAAACGTCGAAATAAGCTACTCTTTAGATCCCGTAAGCGGCCGCATGAGATGTTTACATGGGGTCATCCGCGTGGCCGCCCATGACTGGCATTGCGCCATCGACGGGATTGCAATGGCTAGGCACTAGACCCCTTTTCTGTGGGCTGGTGTCCATGTTGCGAACTGGGGCCCAGGAGTAGCCGGGGGGTGGGAGCTTACGAGGGCCAGTAAGTGGTCGAGCTGAGGTGGTCATGACCACACTGCTAGATCTTGGAGCGCTGGTCACCTGCTTTTCAATATTGTCGCATGGAAGATTCGACCAAAGGTGGGATGAAGGATGAGTGAGATGGACTCTTTTGGCTGAGAAGGGGGATTCGACTGGTCCAAGTTCAGTATGTGGTGGCCCGTGTGCCCACGCTACGGAGGCGGGCTGGCTTCCCCTTTTGTTCGCTACCGATCCTCCATCCTTCTCAACGACACTCGTTCCCATCACGTCCCATCAACACGACGGCGTAGCATTATACGAGAATTCCTTTGTTCTACCGCAATTAGCGTTCTTAACGTGCCGCACAGTACAATCAGCTAGTAGTCTGGGTTCCTGCCGAGTCGCAAGCGATCACTTTCCGGCCTCAGCGGCCGCAAAGGCTCATGCTATGCGGCTTGTAGCTGACGGGTACCAGTGCACCTGTCCAGTTTATCGTCCAAATGACTCTCTTGCGCCACCGGCCTCAACTTGGCGCCCTCTTCGACGAGCTCGAGTGCGCATTCACCCATGACATCTCCTCCGTATTTCAAATGTCTCAAGGGATGACGGCCCATCTGATTTCTCTTCTGGCCAAGATGCGAAATATTCCTACTAGCTAAGCTGTGTGGCTGTACAGTCAGAAACCATTCAGCTCCCTATTGATCTATTCGACAACTTGGCGCCGGCTACTCACTACACCCCTTGCGCGTAAGGCCTTCAGGAAACTACCCTATACCTGGAGTCCGATATCGAGTAGTACGTGCGCCGCAAATAGAAACCACGTGGAGCTACAGACTTATCGGTAGTGCCAATCACTTAACCCGATGTAATGGTGGTCCCTGTGTGCTTTGCAATCGCCTGTCTTGGCTCTTGGCTGTAGAGCTACGTACAGTTGTCCAGGTCAATCTTGCGACCCGAGAAGTGGTACGATTCTCCCAGGTGGTGGCCGCAGCCTCGGTGTCGAACTTGTTCGCTGGTGGGTCCTCCGCTCCAAACGTCCCCTCCGGCGATCTTAGCGCGCAATGCGCGAAGGTAGTGTGTGCACAGGTTTCTCTGACTTATCACGCGCAAGCCGCCACCCTAGAGCGCCTCTTTCATCCTCTTTACCAAGAGGCCAAGGCTCGCCACGTGCAGTATCTGTGCGATCGCCCGGCTTCACCGTGTCATCCATGCTGCGTCTTCAAATCATGGCCCGTCACGAAGGGCCAAATCCACTGACCTAGTACAGGCAAGACCGGTATGCTAGGGCCAAACATTTCTCCTAACCTCAAAGAGGTGTATCCATTGCTACAAGGCGAAGCCGTTGTAACGGTACCACCGTAGGATAGCAGAAGTATATAAGTCCACGGCCTGGTCGCTATTCATCTGTTCCTCACCAGCATCACCTTCGCCATCGCTAGCACAGTATCTTTTTTCTACAATGAGTCCTTTCCGGCACTCCCTTCTTTTTCTTCTGGCTCTTTCTGGGGTCGCTCCCCTTATTGGAGCAAGTCCCATCATTGCGAAACCCTCCTTGAAACGGAACATCTTCACACCTAGGCAAGCTTCTCCAGGCTTCCAGTGCGTCTACCCCGATGGTTGGGAGTTCTGCAACAACAAGGATGACAGGGCATGCTGGATTAAAAACAGTGATGGGAGGAAGTTCGACAACACCACCGATTATGAAGACAACGTTCCCGAAGGTATGAACTCCCTTTGGAGCTGCAATCAACTCAAGCTGACCATAAGCTAGGCACTACGAGAAACGTAAGCAGCCCGGTCATGTACCATTACTTCGTGCAAGCCGAACAATGGAAACTGACCATTTCTAGTATTACCTCGAAGTCACAGAGAAAGATATTGGTCCCGATGGATTCACAAAATTTGCACAAGTCATTAACGGGACGTACCCGGGTCCACTTATCGAAGCTTGCTGGGGCGACACAATCGAGGTGAAGGTGAAGAATTTGAACCAGAATAACGGCACAACCATTCACTGGCACGGGCTTCGTATGTTCGAGGAGAATCACATGGATGGAGTCAACGGTCGGTCTACCTATCATGCATTGTCTCCCAAAACCCTCGCTCATGCTTCTCAGGCGTCACCCAGTGCCCAATCGCACAAGACGATGTGTTCACTTATAGGTTCCGTGTCAGACAATACGGCCCTACCTGGTACCACTCCCATTATAGCTCTCAATACACCGATGGTGTCGCCGCCCCCTTACTCATCCATGGACCCAGCAACGACAATTGGGACGAAGAATGGGATCCCATCATTGTCGCTGACTGGTACCACCAAAACGCATACGAGGCATTCCACACAGCGCTGACTGGTGCTCGTCCTCCTCCTGCCGATTCGATCGTCGTCAACGGCACCGGCCGCTACAACGGCGGTGGTGCATACTTCCAGCAGACTTTCGAGTCGGGCAAGAAATATCTCATTCACATCGTCAATGGCGGGACGGACTTCCACTTTCATTTCTCCATTGACAATCATATGCTCGAAGTTGTCGCAGCGGACATGGTGCCGATCAAGCCCTTCTTTATAAATTCGCTCCCCGTTGGTATCGGCCAGCGCTACAGCGTGATCGTTCATGCTGACCAAACAGCCGCCCCGAACGGAAGGTACTGGATGCGTACTGAGTACGCCGCCGGAGTATGTCAGTTCAACCATGACAATTTCCCCGCCGACCAGCCTGATACTCAAAGGGTTGGTATTATCAGCTACGCGGACGCTACCGGCGACCCGACACCTACGACCAGTCGTTGGCCTGTTACGGCTGGCTGCTCGGACGTTGTCTTTGAACCTTCGATCAAGTGGAGGGTGACTGCGCCTCAAAATGATATCCTCCAGAACGCTCATTTTGCGGGTTTGGATTTCACTGGTAGGCCGCACGGAGCGTTCAGATGGGAACTTCGCGACACCCCCTTGTGGCTGAACTTTAGCGATCCATCACTCCTCCGCGTAGACGACAATTCGTGGAGCCCACCCAGCGAGTACGCTATCGAGCCATGTAAGTCGCATTTCACCTTCTGCTGCAGAGGAAATCCATGCTGACTCGTGATAGACAACTTTGACGACCCAGACGGCTTCGTCTATGTGATCATAAACTCAGGGAACGGCACCAACAGCATGGCAGGTGGCACGCACCCCATCCATCTTCACGGCCACGACTTCGCCATCATCTCGCAAGGAAGCACACGCTTCGACCCCGCCAACCCTCCACAGTTCAATCTCGACAATCCGCCTCGACGTGACGTTGCCATGCTGCCGAATGATGGACATCTCGCTCTCGCATTCAAGACGGATAATCCGGGTGTCTGGCTCATGCATTGTCACATCGCGTGGCATGCAGGATCTGGGCTTGGGCTGCAAATATTGGAAAAGAGGGATAAGATTTTGGGACATATTGGGGGCTCGGGGAGCTTGGATGAGACGAAGAGGGGGTGCAATAAGTGGGACGAGTACTTAGGGAAGGAGGGGAGCTGGAAGGTTTCTGACCAAGAAGACTCTGGTATTTGAGGGGGGTTCTTTTCGTCTTTCATTACATTTGGCCTGCTAACGCACTCGGACCTTTTTGTTAGGTCTTTTGCAAACATTTCCTTTGTCATTTAGACGGAACACACACCAGACGGGCACTAATATGGATATCATATGGGTAGATTTGGGTAAGACTACGGCTCACGCCAGGGCATAGTTTCCTTTGTAAGTTTCGTTCATCGACTCCTTCGTGGACTAATATGGCTTCTCTTGTTATCTTATTCAATCATTGTTATGCAGTTTCCAAATACGTATTACACATTGAAAATACTCATGCGTGGAACTCTACATTACACACACTCGTCTGGGTAGACGTCTGCGACAAAAGAATACTGGTATAATCATGACATGCTTCGTAACCATCTACGTCAAGAAAAGTCAAGAAACAAGAAGGAGCTCTTGCTAGCCCAGAATAACTCGCATCGCTCATGTAAACTGCTAGCTGTTCACCTGGAAATGAAGGGGTGTATCATATCAAACTGCCTCCTCGCTGGTGTAAAGTGAAGAGAGCGTACCCGGATCGACTTGGTGGGATTAACAAGCCGTCATAGCCCTCGCCATGTTGCCCGCGCGCATCTCCGAGTCCAGGTAATTCAAAGTCTACCAATGGTTTAGATACAATGACTGAACGCATGTTTTATTATGGAACTGGCGATGAGCATCGTCCCGCGCGGATAGAGATATTCGCGGAAAGGCTCCAGCTCAGTCGCAATTCGAAGACATACTGGCAGGTGAGGGAGATATTGAGCAGGTCTGCTTGTGGACGTATGACGCTATTGACAGCAAGACTTTTGCAAGCAGGATGATGCACTCGGGTCCAAGCACATGATGAGAAAGGATCGACTAGTCGGAAAGACGGATCGAGTTGGTGGGGTGGGGAAACATCAGTATCAAGATGATCTCCACTTGCAGGATGTGTGCTCGAGTCAATGTTCACCGGTCCACACCCCCACATGTCCCACAGGGCTGGGAAAGGCGCTAGGATGCATGAAGTGTAGCACGTCCCGCTACGCTATCTCTGGATACATGTTCTAGTCTCAGCGTTCGGATGTCCGCTCGAAGTAGCAACTCCGGACTGCACACGGAGCAGGACTAATCAGATCTAGGATTCTCCAGTCCCCAGATACAACCATCTTATCCCCACAAGACTAGCCGTTTTGACCGCGGGAATAATTACAATGTCACTAGTCACACAGTGCCTCGTGCGTATATAGCGTGTCTGCGACGTCTGCACATGTGGCGCATCTGCAAGCCTTACCACCCCCTGTCGTCGTCATTCATTGCCGATTGAATAGGGCATAGCGCGGGGACGTTCGGCCTATTTATCAACAATGAATTACGACACCACTGTGTTACCGAAAAGAACCAGTGGCGCTCGGAGAAGAGCGTAGTGGAATATCTATGATCTACTTCCTCTTCGGGAAGTCGACTGATCCATCATTTAACCCCAGTTCTACTCCCCGGCCCACCAAAACCCGGCCTTTGCTACGACTCTACTGATCGAAAGTGTCGATCGCTGATCGAACATAGTCTCAGTATCGTATCTCTTTCCTTAGACTTTATCTTGGGATCAAACGACAACGAAACGGCTCGCGCATATTTCCCCGTTAGCCGACTCACGATGGCCGCCTTCACGCTACTGTTCTCGACGCGATGCTAGGTGCCGAGGCGAAGGGAAAGACTGCCGTTCGCATGGGTACCCGGACACAAGATGCTGCCGGTATTGAAAGAAGTGGAGCCGCCCGCGTTGCACAACGAGCGCGGGAGGAACAGTTGACCTCCTATGCTCCTTGATTGGCGAAAGGAAAGCCGAAATGAAGCGGCAACCCTCAGCCACTGCCGTGTACTAGACTTCTGATCAATCCTGTACGAGCATGCAGTCTCACCATAAGCTTCCCGGGCTCGCGTCCGTTGTTGCATCGGCCCGGAACATGGGTTCGAGAGATGGACGAATACCACGTGGGCCAAAGGACAGATTGGGACGTTGCAGATCATAATACACTCGGCTATTAGGCCGCGATGAGGAGCTAGCTCGAGCGAGCTCTCAAAATCGTCAGAGTGCAGCGGATGCGCACGCCTTTTCCGCGAGCCGCGTCTGCCATGGAGTAGTGAAAGGGTGCCCTTATTGAGAGGTATGTGACGCACCTCAAGAATAGACATCCCGTGCGGGATTGATATGTGTATGTTTAGCCTACAAGGCTACCGACTCATCACCGTGGGCGTGGCTGGCGGCTAATATGCCAGATACCGATGCCGATGAGATCGCTCAGATTCGATGCCATCTCGATGGATCTTGCAGTGACCTAAGACTGCAAAGGGACCATATAGAAATGTCCGGATGTCCGTAACAGAGACGCCGATTTTGTTCATTCGCGCTGAAATCAAGAGAGATCGTACCGCCGATCGGAGTGCAGCTAGGGTGAAGGTTGCACTGCAACATGTCGTTCTAGGCACCCCCGCGCCAAAGCACACGTCGGCATCTCATGCCGTCAGTGCATCTGTACGTACAGCGTAATCGTCGATATTGACGTGCAAACTAGAATCTCACTCGTCATTTTCTCCGAGTGAAGAAATGAGCTAGCATTGCGCGGGACAATCAGGCCGAGTGTTCTAGAGTAAGCCCTCTTGTCAGCGGGCTTATATTCAAACAGAAAGCTACCATGGACAGCCGTCCACTCATCAGAAACACAATGTAGATGCTCAATATCGATACCAAAATCACGTTCAAGCTAAATCAGACGCACGCAGAATCATTCGACCCCGTCGTTTCGCTGTGACCATTGATTAAAGGTAGCCTCCTGCGTCATTAACGTAGTAAACGTACGCCAAGTGGCGCTAACAGCCCACCCTTACCACCTGCATATCGGCCCACCGAACCCCCACGGAAGCACTGTTCTCTTCTATTAGTTCCTGTGTGACAATTGACTGAGGGGTAGTTAATGGATGGGCACAACCCAGTTCCCGCATATGCATCCCAAATCCTTTCGAACAGTCTGGCCTCATCAGTACGGAAAGCGCGTTTCCCACGGATCTGGGTTTACTGCGCTATCGTACGTTATCGCTCGAAGGCGAGCGCGAGCCGTCCCTTCCGCCGTGATTTGATTTGTAGAAATCAGCCACAGTTACATGATCACCAGCAGTGGTTAGACCACAATCTAGCAGTATTGTTGCAATCTCACGACGACGGCTATCACGGAATGTGTTGTATAGTGGGAAGAACTTCGTCAGGCGAAGGGGGTATGATCGGGTGACAGTCGTGTTGGAGATCGATCGGTATTGTGCCCTACATATGGCTCCAAGTTCTTACACTCCATAAAAGGATAATTGATATGTACTTCAAGATAAGACCGTGCACCTACAGCTGCATGGTATCAAATAATGAATGGACGACGTGAGAAAAATCTTAATGAAATACAAAGCAAAAGACAGCAAGATACTTCGTTACCATTCTCATTTGCAGAACATGATACAAACACACGCCCCACTTCAACCTATTTCACCCACCGTAAAGGCCGTTCACACGGTACACAGATTTTCATAATGCCGAATAATAATACAGAGACGCGCAGACCAAAGCAACCATCATGATACGTGAGGCGAGTCTATGAACAAAATGGGACGAGACGACAGTGCTCTTGACGAACACGCAAGGACAGCTCGACATCGATATGAGATGCATTGAAGCAGTCCCGTCCCCACGTAGCATGATAAGGTCGGTTTTAAATGCAGTGCAGAGGGAGAAGGGAAACGCGCTCATACCCTTGTATGTGTAGATGCAAATGCCGAAAGAAGAGCGAAGAAGAACGAGACACCGAATTCAGAGTGCGATACGAGTGCACCTTCATTCCTAAGCGACCCATCCGAGTTGCGCCAATCCGGGAGGTCGAAAGGATCCACCAATATTGTATTAGACCGGAAACTCGCTGTGTCCAACGTCGAAGAAGGTTTCCGGGCCGCCACCCCCGGCCATAGCTACCTCAGTCGCCCATCCCCCAGTCGGCGAGTCAGGAGTTCTTGGCTCGTCTACTGTCGGCGAAGGCGAGTTGGTGAAGAGAGGATCTGCAGGGTTCAGCGGGAGGTCGATGAACGCAGAATCACCGCCATATGCTGTGGTCTGCTGGGAAAGCGGTGTCCCAGTGTAGGGGGGCTTGTCGAAGAGGTTCATATTGGGTATCCTCAACATGCTGCTATAATCATCTTCTTTCAAAAAAACGATTTCGCTCTCGGTGGGAGACCCGTAGTAGGCTGAGTATGGCATCGTAACATCCACAGCGCAGGGCTCGTACGCTGCAGGGACCGAACGGTAGGGCCCGCTCTTGTACGCATCTGTCATCCGGTTGCCTCGCCGCATTCTTGCCGATCGTCGAGAAGCCTGGCCGCCTTTGGCGCCAGACGCCTGTCGTTGTGGGAGGGGGTTGTGGGAGCGATGGCCTCGTTTGTTGGGCTGCTTGCTGCGGTATCGAGTCGTTGATTTGACGCCATCCCGGATGGCTTCTTCGGTTAGGCGCCACATGAAGCCCTTTTTCGACTCCTCGCTCGGGTGATCGACCTTCTCAAACGCCTGACAATGTTAGCGATGTGGCCCGTGATCGACGAGTATGGTTGAAAGGCATACCCCGTTCATTGAGAGGTTGTGCCGAATACTGTTCTGCCACCCCTTCGTCTCTTTCTCAGCCGCCTTGTCAGTGTTATTCTTGAACCAATCGTAGATGTCGCGCAGGATCATAGTGTTGTTCGGCGCTTCCTTGAGCGCACGGAAGATCAACTGGGCGTAAGGCTGCTCCTTGTCGACGGCGCCATCGTCGCCGGTGGCCTCGGGTATGCAGTGATGAGGCGGCATGGGAGGATCGCCGTTGGGTGTAGAAGAGCGTGTAACGTCTGAGTCGTACGGGGTGCCGTAGCCGGTGCCGATGTAATCCTCGTGTTTGATAGCTGGGCTGCACGGGTCATGATCATGTCTCAGCTGCATGAACTTGCCGTTGATGGCTGAATCCGCGAGATCCATCTCATGGGGTCTCTGCGGTTCAATTTGGTAGGCAGCAGGAGGATAGGAGTCAGGAATGTCCATGGGCAGACCTGTCAAATCCAGGCCGTTCGCGTACGTGCGAGGACAGCTCGAAAGTGGCGCTGAGTAGGCGAGGTCGTAGTTCTCGTTGTAGGGCAAGGCATTTCCAAAACCGCAGAAGGGAGCGGATTCTGAAGGGTATTGTAACGGCAAATGAAAACCGCCATCATCCTGACCCATGCGGTAGAGGTCGTTGGGCAGCGCCCATTGCATTGCATTGGTGTCGGTGAGATTCATGAGACCCGGTCGTTCTTTGGAGAGTGCGTGTTTATGGAGGGAAGCCGTCATGGTAGAAGCTGCCACAGAGGATTTGGGGGAGACAGGAGGTAGAGGTACCTGCGGATGGAGTGGGACAGGCGCACCAAACGTGTCTTTGCATGGGTGAACAGCAGCGAAGCGACCGGAGATACCCTCCGATGATGGTCGATGGGGTGGCGGAGGATGTGGCATGATGTCCTCGTTCGACGTGGTCGATGATGGGTTCGGGTAGGCGGGGGAGGCCAGCGTATCGATAGTCGATGTATGGCGACGAACGCTGCCAACACTATACTTCGTGTGAAACAGCGGCAGTGGTGAGATCTGAACGGGTGGGTTGAGTTTGGGCTTCTTTCAGGAAGTGAAGCGACGACCAAGACATTTGAGGACGCTCACGGCCGCCGGTCGTCAGGGGTTGGATGGAAAGGCTTCTCATTGTTACCCGAAGGCGGCGGCCCACCCACCCGATGCCAGCTCACATGCAGAGCTGCAGGAGCAAAGCAAGGGCAAGTGGGCGGTCATGAAGGCAAACAATTTTGTGTGAAAGCTAGCGATGGCGGATGCAGGTGTCACGGGGCGGAAACTCCCCAATACTCTAGACCCTCCGGCGAGAATGGCACTTCACAGACCTGGCTAGTCAAAGCCCCCTGGCACGCCGTTGAGAAGTATGGGATGACCCGCATCGTCCTACGTTATCGACCAACAGTTTCACGGTGTGAAGGCGCGGGCATATACAAGGCGGGAGCCCGCATGCACTTGCAACAATGAGGTCCACTCGGAACAGCGCAGCCTGTCATTGTTCGCTGTCTTTGCCCGTATTCCACGCATCACTTCTAGAAGAGTGATCGGAAAACCATATCTATCACGTCACAGGAAGAACATAACCATATTACCAGGTACTCTACCACGCGAAAGCCCTTGACAAGCCGGCGTATCGCACAAAAGATCAGCCTTGAGGAAGGCTAGTGAGCCGTCTACAACTGACTCATCTTAGACGAGTCTACAACGCGGTGCGCGAGCGAGACTCCTTCAGATTGCATGCATGGCGAGCAATCGTACTTTGATCAGGCTGCCATGCATTGTGGCCGTCGCGCTTGTCGACCAATCAACATACAAACATGGGTACGACCTACCACAATGGGCAATGGAAGCATCTCACCGGAGGTTGAAAGGCGCAAGATTGCGTTACAGTCCGGATTGTGGGACGCCCACGGGTGCGCGCTGCTTGCACGGCGTAGAGCAGATGGTTGTTCGGCTGGATGCACTCTCGACATCGCTATTGCTCTCTAGATGTGGTGGTTTTGCACCTGTTATTAATAAGACAATGGGAATAGTGTTTACATCGGTAAAAATTATCTCATTCGATCGTGATCCAAGGTTCTGAAAATGCAATCAACCATTGGATTGTATTTGGATTGTATCATATCAGTGAAGACACAAGTAGGCCATGACGCAAATCGCGGGTAGAGAGCCTGCGGCCGTATCTACTAACGGACCGTGGGAGTACAGCGGTGAGTTTGCGCAGAAAGTGTTTTGGCGGTGAGACATCAGATGGAGGGGCAACCAGAAGTGTCGGGAGGGGTGAAGAACGCCTCATTTCCGGTAATAGATCTGTGCTGAGTGAGCTAGAGATAGTGATAACGGGTGCAATAGTAACGTACCTTTTTGAACTGGAAATGAAGTTGTAAGATTCCCTGGCGATGTTAGTGTGGAAATGAAGGTCGATCCGTCGAGACAGGGGCGATCTTGTCGATGCGGTAGCCTCACAGTGCCGGGGAGCGGGCGCTTACCTTGTCGAAACTGCTCTTGAATCCACGTTCTCGCTTTGCACTATAATCCCATTCTTTATCAACAATTCGAAAAGCAATATCCTCATAGGGTGAGCCAGCTATGAAGCGAATGAGGCAGGTGTCGTCTTCGCCAGCCGGAGCGAAAGATTGCCCGCGCTTCCTGCCATTTTCTCGCTCGATCCTGTACGTCGGCGCTTTTGCTTTGTCGATGAGATCGGGGTAGAAGATGTTGAATTTGTAACCCTGGACCACTTTAGGCGGTGGATTGTCGTGATCGTAGTGCGTTTGATTATACTTGTTCCATTCGTAGCCCATCTGGACGCGGTTGAAGTAGCGGGGTTTCCTGGGCTTGTATTTGCCTGCCCATTGTGGCCTTGCTGATGTAACCTCTTCCTCGGCGGTGAATATCTCCTCTCCCTCCTCAACTCCGCGGGCGACCTCCCTCTCGTACAGGGCCATGGTAGCTTTGGAGTAGTCTTCTTTCTCCACCGGCGCAAATCTGGAAGCGCTGGTGGAGCCTGGTTGCGCGGCTTGCGGTTTACTGGTGGCGATGGACACCTCTCGATCCTTGGTTTGCATCGGTACGTAGCCCAGCTTAAGAATCTTCCGCCTTTCGTTCACTACGCCGTCTAGCCACTTTCTCTCGTCCGACTGCTCCAGCAACTTATCTTCAGAGCGAAGTTTCAAAGCCGGCTTTGGGTCCAAGGCAGCATCGTACGACCAAGCAGCGGACGCACACTGTTCCGAGACCCGCGCTGTATCCAGCATTTCTTGTACCCTGCCCTGAACCGAAATCGCTGAATCCTCTTGTTGTTTCCGCAAGGCCTGGAGCCGCTCCCCAACGATTTCCTGTGACACCCGACGGAGCTTCGCTTTGGCCTTCCATACACGCAGATTGCGCAGCAGTTGTTCCCAGTAGTCGTAGTCGATAGGTTCGTCCGAGTCCAGCTTTTTGTTGACCTGCCCCTCCAGCTTCTCCAATTCCTCGTA
>Ga0247740_1001067_pt1 | contig 12040 bp, 9 predicted proteins | sample UWRJL148409B2_FD_180942 | JGI IMG/M metagenome (GOLD analysis project Ga0247740, IMG submission 180942) | Plant litter microbial communities from Arlington Agricultural Research Station in Wisconsin, United States - UWRJ-L148-409B-2 | ecosystem: Environmental > Terrestrial > Plant litter >...
TTTATGAAAAATAACATTATACAATCGACCGCATTATTTTTTGTAGCCGTATTTTTTCTAACTAGTTGTAATTCTAAGAAAGAAGAAACCGTTACTGCCGAAATTGAACCTAAAACAGAAACATTTTCTTTAGAAAAAGAAAAGCTAACAACAGAATTGCGTTTGCCAGCCGAATTAACCGGTTTTCAACAAGTAGATTTGTACGCAAAAGTAAGCAGTTTTGTAAAATTGCTAAAAGTAGATATTGGTACCAAAGTAAAAAAAGGACAGCTTTTGATCGTTCTTGAAGCTCCGGAAATCAGTTCTCAACTGGCTGCTGCCGAATCAAGACTAAAATCGATGGAAGCCATTTATGCCACTACCAAAAGTACTTACAACCGTTTGTACGAAACGAGCAAAGTCGAAGGAACTATTTCTAAAAACGATTTAGAAATGGCCAACGGAAAGAAAAACTCAGATTACGCACAATATCAGGCCGCAGTTGCTGCCCACAAAGAAGTGTCGATTATGAGAGGTTATCTTGAAATTCGTGCTCCTTTTGATGGTGTTGTAGCAGCAAGAAATGTCAATTTAGGAACGTTTGTTGGTCCGGCAGGAAAAGGATCTGATTTGCCTTTATTGACGATTCAGCAACAAGATAAATTGCGTTTGGCAGTTTCTGTTCCTGAGCTTTATACAGGATATTTACACAATGGCGACGAAATGAGTTTTAATGTAAAATCATTACCGGAAACTTTTAAAGCTACAATTACAAGAATGTCCGGAGCTTTGGATCTAAAACTAAGATCTGAAAGAGTCGAAATGGACGTACACAATACTAAGAAAAACTTATTGCCAGGAATGGTTGCCGAAGTGCTGCTGCCGCTTAACGCAAAAGACAGCACATTTGTAGTTCCAAAATCGGCATTAGTGAGTTCTGCCGAAGGTTTATATGTGATCAAAGTAATCAACCACAAAGCAACGAGAGTTGATGTAAAAAAAGGAAGAGAAATCGACGATAAAATCGAAATATTCGGAGATTTGAACCCGAAAGATAAACTGGTAAAAATTGCCAGCGAAGAAACTAAAGAAGGCGATATCATAAACGAATAACCTGCGTTTAGCTTTCTTATAGTAGTTTACCAAAAACTGTACGCTTAATGCGGCATTTTAAAATCTAATTTTAAAATGTAGATTACAATTTACCTCTTGGGCAGCACTCTGATAAAGTGCTGCCTTTTTTTTATGTTTAATTGTTTCGCAGAGATTCGCAAAGATCGCGCGGAGATTCGCTGAGTTTTTTTAATCTCGCAATCCCGATAGCTATCGGGAGCTAAGGCGCAAAGTTTTGTAATTAACTATTACGCGTATTATTCATTTCGAAGAATGAGAAATCTTCGCGAGAAACTCGACAAAGATTGACGATTTTGCATGCGTAGAATGGATTAAAATCCATCCCTACAATATGATCCGTTCCTCCGGAACTCTCTATAAAACTCCATAAGAATGATTTATTTTGTAGAAAGGTCCTGAGGCTTCTGGATTATCCCTTAAAACACACAGTAACCCCAATTTTGTCATTTCGACGCAGGAGAAATCTCCACGAGTAACTCGACAAAGATTGACGATTTTGCATGCGTAGAATGGATTAAAATCCATCCCTACAATATAATACGTTCCTCCGGAACTCTTTATAAAATTACGTAGGAATGATTTATTTTTTAGCAAGGTCCCGAGCCTTCAAGATTAATCCCTTGAAACGCAAAGTAACCCCAATTTTGTCATTTCGACGCAGGAGAAATCCTCGTAAGTAACTCGACAAAGATTGGCGGTTTTGCATGCAGCTTTTGGATTTTTTTTTGAAGTTATTCCTGCTATTCCAGTGTTTTTTATTATAAAAACAATAAAAAAAAGGTTTTTCCATTCTATTATCGCTATGAATTTAAGATTTATAGGGAATAAACAGGTAAAAGTACTCGGCTTTTAATAATAGTAAATTGATATTTTTGGTGAAACGAATATTTTTCTGCAGATGTACTGGATTAGTGTATGAAATTTTATGCAGGGCTAAAAACAAATGGAGTATATAAATAGATAGTTTGTGGTTTTCCGTAATTATACGTATTAAATAATACATACATTTAACAAATTAATTTCTTACTTATTATATGAACTCAAAAAACTCAATAAAAAATTAAAAAGAATGTTAAACCAATCATTTTCATTTGAAAATTTAAGAACAATCCATGAGATTGAAAATAGAAAAGGTAATTATTACAAAGATTTTTATTCAATACAATACAATGAAATTGTTTACTTACTTCAAGAAAAAAGAAAAGAGATTAAACTTGAAAAGGCAAAATTAATATTCAACGAAGAAACTTTTAACAGATTATTGGAAGAAAAAAAAATTCTCGAAGAAAATAAAGATTCGTTTTTAGAAACTGATTTAAATAATATTTCAAATACAATAAATAAAAAAAGTTTTGATCTAAAATTAACTTCCTTTATACCTCAACCAAGCGGAAAAGCAATTTATACAACAAATAAAGATGCCGTTTCTTTTTTCGCTATGAAACAATTGCAATATAATATATTTCGGACTTTCAAAGTAAAGCAATCAAACCGTTATCAAATAGTTAAACAGGTAAAAACATTATTACAAGATAATTTTCCAAAATTTATTGTTCGAACGGATATTAGACAGTTTTATGAAAGTGTTCCTCAACATGACCTTTTAAAACTAATTGAAAACAATTCTTTACTAAGTCCTAAATCCAAATCTTTAATCAAAAATTTATTATATAATTATAATAAACTAACAGGACAACTAAATTTAAATGAAAAAAGCAGAAAAGGAATCCCTAGAGGAATAGGCATAAGTGCTTCTCTTGCAGAACTATATATGAGAAAAATTGATAACGAGATAAAAAGCATCTCTGACGTTTTCTTTTATGCAAGATATGTAGATGATATAATTATTTTTTTTGCCCCCAATTCAAAATATACAAATAATTTGTATTTAAATCAAATAAAAAAAATCGTAACAGATAATGGTTTAGAATTAAAAGATGGCACAATTCCTTTAGAAATTTCAAAAACAAATGAGATTGATTTGTTAATAGCAGGAGCGGCAATAAACAAGGATATGAATTTTCTAGGATATAAGTTTGAAATTCGAAATTCTAAGCTTCTAAATATTAAACTCTCTGATAATAAAAAAGATAAATATAATGACCGAATTGAAAAATCAATAAATAATTATCTAACTAATAAATTAAATAACGAATTAGAAGCAAGAAAATTACTAATTCACAGATTTAATTATTTGACGAAAAATACTAAACTTCATCAGCCTAAGAAAGGATTAATAGGAATTTATTATTCTAATAGTTTAATTGAGAATAATTGTAAATGTTTAGACGATTTAGATAGCAAACTAAAAATTATAATTGATCAAAAATTACCTATTGCAAGTTACCCAAACTTAAATAAAAGATTAAAAAAATTTAGTTTTAAAAAAGGTTTTGCTGATAAACTTTTTTTCAATATTAATTCAAAAAAGAAAAATATACCTGATTTACGTTCTTCAACGAATAAAAGAGCGAAACCATTAATGAACAATTTCGAAAAAATTGTTGAAGCTTGGAAATAATGAAAAAGACAAAAAATAAAAAAATATTAAAATACTCTAAAGAACGTGTTATTCTTTCTGATACGCTTCCATATGAAACACCTTTAACATTTTCGAATAGGCACTTTTACGGCTTTCTATACAAACAAAAGATCAGCTTTTCAAAGAAAGGAAAGATTGAGAAAATATTTTGGGAAACATCAAATAATCGAAGTAATAACGTAACAACTGAGAAAATCATCAAAATTATATTTGATTTATCAAACCAAAATATTAATAATTCAATTGAACTGGATAATAAAAAATCAGAGTGCAGAAAAATTCCTTTTGTGTACAAGATCACACATAAACAAAATGATTTTAGAGAATTGACAATTCCACATCCCAAAAGTCAAATTGAACTTATAACATTTTATGAAAGATATAAGGAACTAATTTTATACTATTCAAATCAAAGCCCTTTTTCAATTCGAAAGCCAAGTACAATAGCAAAATTCGTTTTTAGCAATGATAATATACATAAACGTAATCTTGGAGATGATGATGAAATTATTGAAAGTACAACTAAAGAATATGAAAATTTAAAAACATTTTTTACTTATAAAAAATACTCTAATATTTATAAGTTCTACGAAGATTACACATATCATCGAGCAGAAAAAAAATACAATAAAATGTTCAAATTTGATATTGCAAAATGTTTTGATAGTATTTATACACATTCAATTGTATGGGCTCTCTATAATAAAGAACTAACAAAGGATAATATCGGATGCTCTGCCAGCACTTTTTCAGGTGAGTTTGATACTTTTATGCAAAATGCTAACTATGGAGAAACTAATGGTATCATAATTGGTCCTGAATTTTCTAGAATTTTTGCTGAATTAATATTACAACAAATTGATAAATCAATTGAACTTGAATTACGGAATGAGGAAGTTTTCTTAAAAAGAGATTATGAGATTTATAGATATGTTGATGATTTTTTTGTTTTTTATAATGATGATGTAACTAAAGACAGAATTCTATCTCTTTATAAATTAAAATTGAGAGACTATAAAATGTCCGTTAGTGATGCAAAAACTCATTATTACTCCAAACCTTTAATTACAGAATTAACAATTGCCAAAGAAAAAATGGTCGATTTATTTGATTCAAAGATAAAGTTTAAAATAGAAGATCCTGAAAATGAAGAAGAAGTTATAAAAAATTTAAAATTTGAATGTAATTCTAATCATCTAATTACTCGCTTTAAAATCATAGTTAAAGAATCAAATGTAGAGTATAAAGATATTATGAATTATACACTTGCAATTATAAATAAACGTGTTGAAAGGAGTATAAAAAAATTTGATATATATTATTCAAAATTGGCAGAATTAGAAAATAAAGATGAGTTGAATGACTATCAATTAAAGAAAAAACTAAAACAAGAATCATCTTTCACAAATTTCATCATTGAAATGTTAGACTTCACATTTTTTCTTTATACGGTTTCTCCTAGAGTAAATTCAACAATCAAACTTTGCAATATTTTATCAACAATTATGAAGTATTACAAAGGTAAATATCGATATAAAACAGGGAATTTAATAACCCCAAAAGAATATACCTTATTTAATAGATTTAGCGAACTTAACTCATGTAAAGAATTAGTATTCAAAAAGATATCTGATGAAATAAACCTTGTTTTAACTAATAATCAAACAAATAAGCATGTTCAAATTGAATCACTTTATCTCTTTATTATATTGCGAGAATTAGGTAAAAACTTTACTTTAACTGAAGATGAATTAATTAAATATTTTAAAATAAAAACTAATTCAAAAACTAACTCATTGGAATTTGAATTTGAACCAAATTATTTTACAATTACAATTCTATTGTTTTATATAAGAAACATAGCTGATTTTATTAATATCAAAAAAGTAATAAAAACAAGTATATTAAATAAGATTAAAGAAAATGATGCTGATAAAAGAAAAAAGAAAACTGAGTTAGTACTACTTTTTCTTGATATTTTAGTCTGTCCATTTATAGACAACAAATTCAAAAGAGAAATGATGCTTTTGTTTGATATTCAATCAAATTATCATACAGAAATAATAAATTATAAAAAAACACAAAAATATTGGTTTACTAAATGGGATAATTTTAATTTAGCCAAAGAATTAACTGCAAAAAAATCATTAGAAGTTTATTCATAAAAATATTAAGTTTTGCACCGGTTAAAATAAATGCAAGTTTTAATTATTAATCGAGAATTTAAAATATTGGGATTTGTCTAAATATGGAATTTTCTTTGTTTTTATATTATTATTTGCCACACACAAGCAGAACAATTATGCTTTAAAAGGCAATCTAATTTAAAATCTAATTTTAATGAAGAAAAGAAAAGTAGTCTAACCGGGCTACTTTTTTATTTTATATAATTGTAATTTAATATTGGACTAAATTTTTTCAATGCTCTGCAAAGTATTCTCATCAACAAAAAAATATCAAAAGCTATATTCACTTTTAAAAAATAGTATTAAATAACCCCTTGTACGAAGTGTTCCTCCAAACGCTGCGCAAACACGTCTGATTTTGCGTAAGCAAAGTAATTAAAAACGCAATCAAATGAATTGGATAATAGGAAACAACGATAACTACTTAATTTAAAAAAAATGCAAGACCAAAATTGATCTTGCATTTTTTATAACCTGATAAATAGAAAACATCTTTTAAACTGTTTGACGTTCATGTTTTCCTTCTTTAATTTCTTCCACCATTTTTTTATTAAAAGCGGGCAAATCATTCGGGTTTCGGCTGGTTACTAATCCGTTGTCTACGACTACTTCTGAGTCTTCCCATTGTGCTCCGGCATTTATCAAATCGTTTTTAACAGAGAAGAACGAAGTTACTTTTCGACCTTTCAAAACATCTGCATCTACCAGAATTTGAGGACCATGACAAATAGCCGCTACTGGTTTTTTGCTTTCAAAAAAGGAACGAACAAAATTTACTGCAGCCTCTTCTCTTCTCAATAAATCAGGGTTTATAACTCCTCCCGGAAGAACCAAAGCATCGTAATCAGCTTCATTTGCCTGATCTAATACTACATCAACATTATATTCCTTGCTCCAATTACCGTCTTTCCAGGATTTGATAGTTCCAGATTTCAAACTGATGATATCTGCATTCCAACCTTGCTCTTCAAGATAGGCTTTAGGCGATGATAATTCTGATTCTTCAAAACCGTTTGTTGCTAATATGGCTATATTCTTTTTCATAATTTTAAGTATTTAAAAAGTTATTAATTTTGATTTAGTTAAAATTAGTAATTCCATACAGCTAGCGAAAACAGACGATGTTAAACCTTTCTTTAAAAAAAGTTAATTAACTGAAGTTCAAATTATTATTAAAAATTAAATTGAAATTATATAAGATTCAAGTCAATTTGGATTATTATTTTATAGGATGAAAGTTCAGTAAATAATTAAATTACTTAGTATAAAATGAAAGCAGTTTTTTCTTTTAAAAAATAGAATCTTTTTATGGACAACTGCCCTAGCCCTGATGGGAGGGAAAATCCTTTTTCTTGCTCCTTTAGCAAGGAAAAGATTGGAAGGACAGCAGGAATAGCTCCTAAAAAACTTAAATTCCAAATTTTAAAATTCCAAATTCCAAAAGGATTTATTTGAGTTTTGTTTTCATAAGCCTTCGACTACGCTCAGGATGACAATTGGGGTATAAAAAACTAAATAATAGAAGACTTACTCTTTTTGAAGTTTTGGGACTATCAGGATTATTATGGGTGATAATTAAGTTGTTCTTTTCCTACAAGATTCAATTTTAACAGCGATTGCGATAATTAATTGCTATTTTTGATTTTCGCTTAAAAATACAATTCGTCAGGTAATTTCAACTTTAGTTTATTTTTTTAATCCTGATTCATACAAAAACCAATTATAACAATATTAGATTATGAATGTTTTACTCATTGAGGATGATAAACGCATTAGCGAATTTATTATAAAAGGTTTAGAAGAAAACAATTTTACGGTGCATCTGGCTGAAACGGGCGAGATTGCACGGGATTTACTTCAGCACAATACCTGGGATATTATCCTGATGGATATTATGTTGCCGGGAATCGACGGAATTCAGCTCACGAAAATGATGCGTTTCAAGAAAATTCATACTCCAATATTAATGCTCAGCGCTCTCAGCGATACTGATGATAAGGTAAATGCACTGGATTCCGGTGCCGATGATTATTTGGTTAAACCGTTTCATTTTAAGGAATTGATTTCGAGAGTAAATGCTTTGACGCGCAGAACTAAATTTAATTACGATAAAGTAGAAACTTTATACACCTTGGGAAGTTTAGCCATAAACCCTGAAGAACATAAGGTTACAGAAAATGATGTATTGATCGATTTGTCTCCGCGTGAATACAAATTGCTTTTATTTTTACTGGAAAACAGAAACAAGGTAATGTCAAGAACTCAGATTTTAAATGCAGTCTGGGGCATTAATTATGATAATAATACGAATGTTGTCGATGTTTATATTTCTTATTTAAGAAACAAAATCGAACAAAATCATAAATTCATCCATACCATAAAAGGAACCGGATATATGCTTAAAGAACAGTCATGAAAATTCGCAATAAGTTTACCTTAATATCTTCTTTCACGTTTAGCGTTGTCTTTGTCATTGCTTCTATTATTACGTATTTGTCTTTTTATGGCTATTCTGAAAAGATCATTTTTAACGAACTTCAGAAAACGTGTTTGTTAACGGGGATTTTTTATTTGGAAAAAGATGAATTACCGGAGAATCAGCATTTGATCATTGGGCAACAATTCAGGGAAAATTCACTTGAGATTATTTCGCGCGTTTACAACAACAAAAATGAAATCGTATACGGTGATAAAACAATCGATGAAAATATAAACGCAGAGCGACTGGACTACATTCGTAAGAATCGGAAGTTGAATTTCAAATCGAATCATCATTTTTATTTTGGAAGTTTTTACCATGACAATCAGGGAGATTTTGTGGTTTTTGTCAAGAAAAACGATCAGGAATTTAAAACCATTACCAACAGATTATTAATCATTATGATTTTGGTTTTGATAAGCGGATTAATCACGATATATATCGTGAGCCGTTTGCTTTCGAATCTGGCGTACAGTCCGATAAAAAATATTATCAATCAGGTAAATGAAATCGAAGCTTCGTCGCTCGATCGCCATATTGTTTCGCCAAACACCAAAGATGATATTCAGGAACTGATCGAGACGTATAATAATTTGTTCAAGCGTCTTTCGGACACTTTTATCATTCAGAAAAACTTTATCAATTATGTTTCGCATGAATTCAAAACGCCTTTAACTGCCATCTCCGGAAATCTGGAAGTATTTGCTCAAAAAGACAGAACCAGCGCCGAATACAAAGAAATGTCTGAAAAAGTATTAGAAAACGTGTATCAGATCGAAGATACGATGAACACGCTGATGATGCTTTCGGGATTGAGAAATAATACAGAACTCAATGAAATTTTTAGGGTCGATGAACTGGTTTGGGACATCAACGATCAATTGCCGGACGTGTATCAATTAAAAAGTTCTCAGATACAAATTGCGATTGAAATTGTCAATGACAAACTGCTTTCGATAAAAGGAAACAGCAACGAAATTAAGGTTGCTTTGTATAATATTATAGAAAATGCCGTAAAATACTCTAACGGAAATCCGATCAAAATAAGTTTGTTGCAACAGGATGATCAGCTTAAAATTGTAATTGAAGATCACGGAACCGGAATTAGCGAAGAGGATTTAAAATTCATCAAACAAACCTTTTACAGGGGTAAAAATGTCAATGATATAAAAGGCAGCGGCGTTGGACTTTCGTTGGCCAATATTATATTCAAACAAAATAATATTCACTTTACGATTACATCCAAAAAAGACGTTGGAACGACGGTAACCTTACTATTTCCGCCACTCTAATCGTTTTCTAATGTAACTCTAACTCCTTTCTAACACACATCAAATTAGGGTTTAATATGCTGTAGATAGCTTTGCAACATATTAAAAACAAACTTAATTTGAAACGTATACTCTTAACCCTACTCGTTATTGTATCGCACAAAAGTGTGGCACAAATTGCTGCAATAAACGATACAATTGTTCTTTCCCGAACACAGGCCGAGGCTTTGTTTCTGGATAAGAATATTGCTCTTCTTTCGGAAAAACTAAACATTGACATTGCCGATGCGCAGGTGATTCAGGCGAAATTATGGCCGAATCCTACCCTGACGATTGGTGAGCTTAACCTTTGGCACAATGCTACAGCGCAGGAAGTTCCGCCGTTATGGGGCAATTTTGGTAAAACTACTCAGGTTACGGCAGAACTTGAACAACTGGTACAAACTGCCGGAAAACGTAAAAAGCTTATCGCGATGGAAAAAGTGAGCGCTGATATTGCTAAAGAATACTTTAAAACCTTTTTGCGTAATCTAAAAATCGAGTTTAGAGGTAACTTAACTGAACTACAATATACTCAGGCTCAGGAAGCGGTTTACAAAAAACAGCTTTCATCAATGCAAACCATGCTAAAAGGATATGGCAATCAGGTGGCTCAGGGAAATATTGGCCGTGGCGAATACATTCGACTAAAAGCATCTGAATTGCAGTTCTTAAAAGAAATCAGCGATTTAAAGAAAGAAAACAATTCATTACAAAAAGAATTGAAGGTTTTAATGAATCTGCCTGCTACAAGCTACATCAAACTTACAGATGAAGGTTTTGTTCCTGACAATAAAAATATCGAAAATATCAACTTAGGCAATCTTATGGCTTCGGCAATAGAAAATCGCCCTGATATGAAAGTTATTAAGTTAGGAAATGATTACAACGATAATAAGTACAAATACGAAAAAGCAATGAGAACGCCAGACGTTACATTGGGCATTAGCTACGATCGTGGTGCCAGTACGATGAACGATTTCGTGGGACTTGGTTTTGCTTTGGATCTTCCGTTTTTTAATAGAAACCAAGGGAATATAAAAGCGGCTAAAATAGCAATCGAACAAGGTAAATTATTGACCGAAGAGAAAACAATAAGCGTACAATCTGAGGTTTTACAAGCTTATGAAGATCTTATTGTAACCAAAAAACTCTACGAAAGCGTTGAGGCTAATTATGAATCAGATTTAGATAAACTGCTCGAAAGCTACCGCAAAAACTTCATGCAGCGCAACACCAGTATGTTAGAATATCTTGATTTTGTTGATGCTTACTTAGACAACAAATCGATCCTGCTGAATTCTAAAAAAGACCTAAACAAAAACCTTGAAGAATTGCGCTACATCGCGGGTCAGGAAATCAATTAAAATCTAATTATCTAAAAATAATAACAAACATAATGAAGAAACTTATTTTACTCCCGATACTTGGGTTAATGCTCGTTTACGGATGTGGCAAAAAAGAAGAAATCAAAGATACAAAAGAGGACAAATTTTGTATCGACAAAGACTTAAAAGAAAAAATCACAATCGAACCTGTTCAAAAACGTTCGGTTAGTGAATCGATAAACCTTACCGGAAATATAACGTATAACGCAGATCACGTAGTGCAGTTTAACAGCCTTGTAGAAGGGATTATTACCAAAACTACTTTTTCATTGGGCGATTATGTCAAAAAAGGACAAGTTCTGGCCGAGATAAAAAGTACAGAACTCAACAGTATGCAAGCTGAAAGTAAATCGTTTCAATCGCAGATAGCGGTGGCTCAACGTAATTTACAATCAACAAAATCAATGTTTGAAGACGGAATCGCTTCTCAAAAAGATTTAATGCAGGCACAAAGCGAACTGGATGTTTTAAAATCTTCGTTAGAAAATGTGAAAGCCAATCTTGCCATGTTTAGCGCCAGCAGCGAAAGATCTGTTTTCCTGATAAAAGCACCAACTGAAGGTTATATAGTAGCTAAAAACATAAGCCCGGGAATGCAGATTACAGATGGCAGCGAACCTCTTTTTACCATTTCTGATCTCAAAGAAATCTGGGTTTTGGTCAATGTATACACTAGTAATTTAAAAAATGTAAGCGAAAATATGTTGGTCGATGTTACGACACCGGCATATCCGGATGAAATTTTTAAAGGAAAAATAAAAATGATGGCGAAAGTTTTTGATGCCGATGAACATGTTCTGAAAGCCAGAATTGTAATGGAAAACAAAAACTTAAAACTAAAACCGGGAATGACTGCCGATATCATTATCGATAAAAGTAAAGGCGGCGAAATGTTGGCTGCCGTTCCTGCAAAAGCAGTGATTTTTGATAACAATCGTGATCATATCCTGATTTATAAAAACGATTGCACGATCGAAACCAGAGAAGTGAATCCGATTATAAAAAACAACAACTGGATTTAT
>Ga0247740_1001068_pt1 | contig 12039 bp, 11 predicted proteins | sample UWRJL148409B2_FD_180942 | JGI IMG/M metagenome (GOLD analysis project Ga0247740, IMG submission 180942) | Plant litter microbial communities from Arlington Agricultural Research Station in Wisconsin, United States - UWRJ-L148-409B-2 | ecosystem: Environmental > Terrestrial > Plant litter >...
AAGTACAGATGCCATTAACTTCAGCGGTATTGGCACTGTAAAAGCAAACAACAATACAGCAACTTCTGTTGTCAATAATTATTCATTAACGGATGCTGATGTAGCTAATCAAAATGCACTGATCATTTACTATCGTCTGAAGATGATAGACCAGAATGGACAGTATAAATATTCAAATGTAATAAGCGTTACACTGGCCGATATTACTTCAGTTAGCATTGCGCCAAACCCTGTAACCAATGAAGCAAGAGTATCAGTAATTGCTCCTGCAGATGGACAGGTACAGTACAAATTGACCGATAATGCAGGTCGTACTATAATTACTAAATCGCAAAATGTTACCAAAGGAAATATCAGTACGCTTACTATCGATGTTAGCCGTCTTGCAGCAGGATCTTACTTCCTGCATGTAACAGGTGCTGGCTTGAACAGTAATACCAAAGTGCAGAAACTATAATTCATCTTGTTTTTTATACGCAGATTTAAAAATCAGAACCCTCTTCAGCAATGAAGAGGGTTTCTTGTATATTTTTTGTTAGCAGAATATTCGTCTCTTACATCCGCTGATGCGGATAGTTCGCAATTTTTTAGTGGAAGAAAAGAGTAGACTTAGTTCTGCGATATTAATTATAGTCAATTGCCTGACAGGTAATTTTATTCCGAAAGGTGCATTTCAAATTGTTGCGGTTAATAAGCAGGGTATCCGCATATGCCCAATAGCGATATGCAGCTGAAGTGTGCGACGCAAGGGACGATGATAGTAGCAATGCAGTTGGGATCAAAAAGATCGGTGCGACAATCTGAAATGCAAGCATTCCGGAAGTTCAGAAAAAAATTCGTTGTATATTCTATAACAGAAAGCTAAACAATCCTGCTGGCGTAGCCATTTTTTCTCTTTCAATATAAGCCAACGGATTATTGAACAGGTAATCTAAGCATTGCTTTGTACTGGTTGAATAATTTACCTGTAAGGAAACAGGTGTCGCAATCCATTTTTTAAATTCCTCTTCAAAATCTTCACCAATATTTTTAAGCGTAGGTACACCCATTTCTTTTAGTGCGGCCACATTGCACTGTTGTTCATACTGCCCTTTGATAGGAATGCATAGTAATTTTTTTTGCAGGTGTAATGCTTCAGCAGGAGTTTCGAATCCGCCACCCGTAATAATGCCTGTGCAATGAATGAGGCTTTTATCAAAAAGAATTTTGTTCACGGGAAGGAAAAGTATATTGCCTGTAATTTTTGGTTGTTCGATACCGCGGCAAAATATCTGAAAGCGATAATCCGTTAAAAATTTAAAAGTGTCGTATAGCTGTTGCTCACACCAGGAAGGAAGATATACGGTGATATAATTTTTATCGGTAGGTTCAGCTTCCAGTATTTCTTTTTTTATTATAGGGGGAAATATAAAATCATCGTACTTTTTAAAATGAAGACCAATATACCGGCTGGCTTTTGCATAATTCTTCAGTACCCATTCCCCTGTTATACTTTTTTTCGTGGGTCGTGGAGTTGCTGCAGATTGAAAACTCGCCTGGTGGCCAAAATTTACAGAAGGTATTTTCTTTCTGGCACAGGCAGCAGCCGTTATATATTCAAAGTCGTTTATTACAAGATCGTATTTTTCTACGGGTAGTTCTTTTACCTCTTTCTTCAATCTTGATAATTGAAACGCTTTTGTTATCTGCCAGTAATCCAATCCACCTGTACAATTATAATACAAGCTTAAACCTCTGCTGCGGTATTTAACCGGTGCGTCTAAGGATAAGTTACTATTATCACCACTTAAAAAAACATCTACCTGTCCATATTCCTGCAAATGCGGAAGCAATTCCATGGCCCTGCTGATATGACCATTGCCGGTAGCTTGTACAGCGTATAAAATTTTCATACTGCCAGGGAGTTTAGAAACAATTTGATTTCCTCGGTCACTACTTCAAATTCGGGGAGCTTTTTATGGATGGTAGTTTTAGGTACGGCAGCAAAATCTTTCTCCTCGTACTGAAAAATGTTCCATTCATGATTGTTGTATTCCAATGCGGTAAGGTTTTCTACCCAATCGCCACTGTTGAGATAGGTTACTTTGCCTTTCTTTGTTTCTATTATTCTTTTTTGTGGCTGGTGTATATGTCCGCAAATGATGTAATCATATTTTTTTTCGATAGCCAGCTCTGCGGCGGTTTGTTCAAAGTCTGCAATCCATTTCACCGCTTTTTTTACCCGGTTCTTTATTTTTTTACTGAAGCTCATTTTTTCCCGCTTCATTAATTTGAGGCACCAGTTTACTGCACGGTTCAACAGAATTAATAAATCGTATCCTTTGCCGCCGAGTTTAGCCAGCATTTTTGCACTGCCTTTGGTTGTTACATCAAATACATCGCCATGGAAAATCCAGGTCTTCTTTCCATTTAATTCAATCAGTAGTTTATCAGTGAGCAGGAATTTTTCCAGTTCCATATCAGTGTATCGCCGCAGCATTTCATCGTGGTTGCCGGTTATATACACTATCCGGGTTCCTTCACTCATCAGGTTGAATATCTCTTTTATTACCTGAATATGGGAGAGGGGAAAATATCGTTTGCTGAATTGCCAGCCATCGATAATATCGCCATTCAGTATTAATACCTGTGGCGAAATGCTTCGCAGGTAATTTACAATTTCATTGGCGTGGCAGCCATAGGTGCCTAAATGCAAATCGGATATAACAGCCACATCGATAGAACGTTTTTGCATGGGTGGAGTTTAGCAAATGTCCATATACTGTATAAACTGAATATTATGCTGTGGTTACTAAAATGTAAACTGTTGCCATAATAATTATGTAATAACCAGTTAACAAAGCGTTCATATCCTATACGTTGCTTTGCAAAACCGTTACAGATGAAAAGCAATCTTATCAGCATTTACCTGGCTGCGCTTATCCCGATGCAATTTTACAAGGCACCCCCGCCACCAATTAATCCACGACAGGTTACGCAAAATGTTTTCATTATCACTATAGATGGTGTTCGCTGGCAGGAAATTTTTACAGGTGCCGACTCTTTATTACTAAATGATGAGCAATACACACCTGATGCCGCCACCTTGAATTCGATGTACTGGAGTACTACAAGCGAAGAGAGAAGAAAAAAGCTACTGCCTTTTTTCTGGAATGTAATAGCAGCAAAAGGACAATTGTATGGAAATAGAAATTATAAGAACCGGATGAATGTGGCGAATAGTTATGCAAAATCATATCCCGGTTACAACGAAATACTCACAGGTATCGATGATCCTGAAATTTCTTCCAATCAAAAAATTCAGAATCCCAATATTAATATCCTGGAATACCTGGATAAGCAACCGGCCTTTGCAGGTAAGGTAGCCGCTTTTAGTTCATGGGATGTATTTCCTTATATATTGAATAGCGAAAGAAATAAAATGGTAATAAATGCCGGCTACCAGCAGTATGATGAACAAAGTAAAACGATTATTTCATCAGTGGAAAATGGAGTGTATGATAAGCAAGCTACCCGCTACGATGACCTTACGTTTATTACAGCGAAAGAGTATATTAAAAAGAAGCTGCCCCGTGTAGTGTTGCTGGGTTTTGGAGAAACAGATGAATTTGCACATGATGGACGGTATGATTTGTACCTGGAGCAGGCAGCAAAAGTAGATAAGATGATCGCAGAGTTATGGCATTGGGTACAAACTACACCCGGATATAAAGACAACACCACATTTATTATTACAACAGATCATGGACGTGGTAGTAAAAAATCTAAATGGACATCGCACGGAGAATTTATAAAAGGGTCATCACAAACGTGGATGGCGGTGCTGGGGCCGCATCTGGAGCCATTAGGAGAAGTAAAAGAACCGACTCAGATCTACCAGCAACAGATTGCTCAAACGGTAGCACATCTTACCGGACTGCCCTTTGAAAATGAAGAAATTGCACCCGCTATTGTATTGAAATAATGTTTTGAATAAGGACTAGCTGTTAAAACTTAACATTGCAATTGTTACCAGATTGTTATGTTTGTGTAAACAAAATAGCCTCCTATGTCTTCAAAGCAAAAAAACATCCTGAAAGAAAAAGTTACAGAAACCCTTACCACCACTTTCAGTGGATTGAAAGAAGAAATGTCTGAAAAGAAATTTAGCCGGAATATTAAAAAGGCCACTAAAGCCTTACTGGCAGGATTTAAAAATGCTGCTGCAAAGAAATCAGAAAAAAAGAAAGCGAAAGTAGTAGCTGCATAAATTCTGCACAGCTTTCCAAATAGTATTAGTGGGAAAGGTGGCAGCACATTGAGTATCCCCTTCCGAAGGTTTTCCCTGAATGCACTTATATTCGGGGAACTTATTACCCGTCTATTATAATTCTGTGCTTTATTACTCCGGCATGGTTTTGTAACTATAGTAACCAAATTAATTTATATGATAAAATGGTTACTCTTATTAAGCATGCTTGTTATATCGGCAGCCATTGTGGGCTTTGGGGAAACAGGAGATTATATTGAACAAATTGCCAAATCAGTTTACTTCATGGCAGCTATTCTTTTTGTTATTCTACTTTTAATCAGAGATGCAAGACATAAAGAGATTTAATGAATCTTCAAAAACGGCAACTCTTTTAAACATTATTTTACCAGCTACAGTGCTACTATCATCGTCCCTTGCGTCGCACTCTTGTACAACATTAATTCTATTGAGCTTGTCGAATCAATATATCGCTATGCCCAATGTATTTTTTCAATGCCATTAATACAGTCTATTCTGACTTTTACTTCGGTGATGAGCATTTATAAAGCTTATTTATTTAAAAAATTCAGGGCACAGTAAAAATTACACACACTAATATGGAACAGTGTGGAACTCATGAAATAGAGAATGTAGATTCTACTCTCTTTCTTCTTCGAGGTCGTTGTGATTATCTCCACCAATACTATAAGAATTATTTTCTTCGTCTTCACTTCCGATAGCTTCATCTTCATCATCCAGTTCGGAACCAGGTATATCGAGATCATCACCAGATTTATCGTGGCGGAAATCTAATTCATTAGGCTGATCGGCGTCGTTTGTAATTACTGCTTCTTTTTCTTTTGTGATATCTTCTGGGTCAATGGCTTCCTCCAATTTTCCTTTATTATAAATATCCTCATTGGCTGGATATACAGGATAGCCATCTTTTGGTTGTTTATCTTTTTTCATATCATTTATTTTTTTAGTGAAAGATGATATGATAAACCATCAAATGATATGCCACCGAAAAGTATACAGCGACTACTGAGTTGCTCTTGAAATTTTTAATTAATGCGGAATTAAATGCTCAGCCTGAGCAAACTGTCTCCAAGCGGTAAGTAAACAATATTGGAATCTTGCTATTGAGATTATGTAGTGGCCTCGCCAGGGCTAAATATACTTTTGATAATCAAAGAGTCCCTAAATAGCGTAAAACAATTTGCAGAACCTTTTTATTTGGGAAATTGATCTACTTCTTTAAAATCTACTTTTATTGTTTGCTGTTTGCAATTTGTAAACAAAAGATACGAAAGGTATTTGATGAATAATGGACAGTATGATGAAGAGTGTGAGGCAAACAGGCATTGCCCTGGAAGACTGGCAGCTCGAACACATAATGAATGTTTTTAATAGGAATTTTTTGAAAAATGAAAAAAAGTGGTATTTTGAGAGCTAATAAAGCACAAGAAGGCAATTTTAGACGAATTTTTGACAAAAATAACCAGTGGTTAAAAGAACATTAAACGGCCATTTTTTGTACAACTATTCCCAACTTTTTTCGTCTAATGTGTGAAGCATTTGTCCAAAATGAACAACACTTTGGGGTCGTGAAAACTGGAGTTTTTAAATATCATGTTTATGTTTGTTATGGTACAATGCTTGTAAATCCATCAGTATGTAAAGCAGTAAATTTTCTGGGGTTTGTCTATTCTAAATTCGGATTGAATATTGTAGCTTTCCCCGATTTTTAAAGTGTGTTGATAACTTAGGGATTACATTTCAGCTCATTTCCAATAACTTAACATTGTAATCCTTTCTGTGAAACAAATAACACTTACCTTCGCCAAAAATTGAAAAAAACCAAATCATGACACCGGGAACAAATATTACTAAAGGAAGAAGTTACTTCTCATATTCAGAAGTAGTGGCTACTCCTATTATTCCCTTTTTTAATAGTTCAGCAAGTGCTGATGATATACTAGTAATTAATGATGAAATTCTGGCTTTAACGAAGCAGGATTTTCAACAGTTTGTAGCTGATATGGAAGAAGTAGTAGAGAAAAGTGAAGAAAAGTAGTTTCTTTCGTTAAGAATAAATTAAATTTGTAATATGGCAATCACATTATGTGATTGCTTTTTTTTGTAAAACAGTTTAATTAGTTATGAGCCACCACGAAGCGACAGAAGAATTAAAGGAAGGAGAGGAAAAATCCGAGAAACGGTTTCACCTTTTAAAGCGAATTTTTGAAGAATTTAAATCCTTAGATTCTGATTCCCCGATTATTTTTCGAGGCGATATCGATACCTTAGCCAGGGAAATCAATAACTATTACTGGGATTTTATCCAGTTTATTAAAGATTCGAAATATGTGGTTAAAGGCAAAAAGGAAACTGCTGAATCCATATCAGACGACGGAACCTTACTGAATATCTTTAAAATTATTTCTGCTACAGAACTCGCAATTGTCCGTCATCAACCTGTAAAAGGCGGACAAAAATTAAATGCCGAACTTGCTTCTTTTGTCTCCTTTTATTTTTTCAGAACATGGTTTAAAAAAGACCTTAATTCTATTTCTTTTTCAAGTAATCAAGACCTGAATGAAATATGGAATAAGTTTATGAGGGACCGGATAACATGGCTAACTAATATGGATGCACTTTCCAATTTTCCTTTCTTCTTGAATAGCCAGGTATGGATGCTTATATATATGCTAACCAGAGATACCATTGAAAAAACCAAATAAAAAGAAGCTGCAATGGATCAGTTAACTACCGCCTTCGCAGCAGACTTTTCATTGCCACATTCCTATTCAGCTACCTCCACTAACGACTTCAGGCTATATTTAAATAGCAAATTACGGGCTTACCAAACAGCATATAATGAATGCTGTGACCGGCATGCAGGAAGTGCAGTATCATTAAAGGCCGCTGATTCTTATAAGAAAACCTTAACTAAGCTTACAGGCTTACTTATTGAATCAATCAATCAATATTATAATGGTTTTCCTGACTCTTCCTACATCACTTATAAAGAGTTTTTAGATGAATTTCGGAAACTACCCAACCTGTTGCCTCTGAAAAGCGTTTTCCCTGGCACCTCATATTACCGAATCAGAGGATCGGGAAGTAGCATTCATGACAGAAGGGACTTGTTTCATATCCCTTTGACAATGCGAACTAAAATTGCCAATAACCGATTCAGTATTGCCGGGTTTCCAACACTATACCTTTCCAACTCATTGTACGTTGCATGGGAAGAATTAAAACGACCAGACGTAAACAAGGCCTATTGCTCAGCGTTTAAATCGGAAAGAATATTTGCATTACTGGATTTGAGAAAAGAAATGTTTCTTGATGAATTGTCCTTGAAAAAAACGGCTGGCGATATTCCATCTTTTTTGATTAAGGCTATTTCTTTTCCGTTATATTTTATCTGCTCTATAAAAGTTTGTAACCCGGATGATCCTTTTAAGCCGGAATACATTTTTCCGCAATTTACTCTCAGATGGGCAAGAGATGTACCAAGTATACAAGGAGTTGCTTATACTTCTACCAGAGTACATGAACAATCTGAAGGCTTATTTTATAATCTGGCATTGCCTGTATGTTATAAATGCATGGAGGCTACCTGCGATCCTTTTTTCTGTAGCAATCTTGCGGGCTTATTTTCGATATCTGAACCCCAGCTTATAACCAATGTCAGTGCATTTCCAACAATTACAGTAGATCCGCTATTAGAAGTTGATGTAAAGAAATATTTCTCGTATGAATGCTGGGATAAAGCTGAATATAAAAATTCTGTGTTTTACAAAATGGGCCAATGTTTAGGAAATGGGTTGTTTGATAAAATCGGCCCCTAATTATTTTTCTATCTTCAAATGACTAAAGATATTGTCGAATAATTTATTGTCTTCTTCATCGAATGTAGTACCTGGATCCACCTGCTTCAAAATCTTCCGGATACTTATTATTAAAAAGGGATTTATTTTCCAAGCAAGATTTTTTATAAAATAATTAAAATCGTTTATTGATTCATCAATTATCCTATTATTGACTGTAGAAGTCAGGAATTTTTTAAAAGCATCTGCATTAAAAGGTTCAGTACCATCAACTGGTAAAGTGTTGATATGGTCGATTATATAATTAGCATAATTTAACAAGGTGGTTTTACCTGATAACTTATAAGCCAGAATCGGATTTACAGAGGAGAGCTTTTGTACTGCCAATTTATAATTCTTTTCCGCTTCTATAAAAGGTTCCTGTACCTGCGATTTAAGGAGCGCAACTATTGGGGTAGCCGGTAGATCTTTTAGAATTTCATTTCTTGTTTCAGGTAGCCGGTATTGCTCTGGTAATTGATTGATAATTCTGTCAACTAATGAGTCTACAAGATTCATTATGTTTAAACGAGGAATAGTGTAACGAATCTCCAGTAAATAGTAAAGCACTTCTTTTCGTATGCGGTTATCTTCTTTTCTTCCTTTATACCATTGAGCAAATTGAGTGAGTATCCAACCAATGACAATTCCAATGATCGTAAAGATTGGCGTAATGTTATTTATCATAGCTAATTTATATTTCAGGTTCAATCTTTGGGTTAAAGCAAAAAGGTGAATTAAGAAACCGACGCCATAAAGAAGGGAAGACATAGGTTCTATAATGACGGAATGCCATATAACCTATAAACAGCATTCCATTTTTTATGCATGACATTTTAAATTCATCAGTCCACAGTTCCCTCTCTTCTGTCATTTCCATCAGGTATTCCCTGTAATTTTTATACAACTTAATGCTCACCTTAGATTCACCAGAATCATACATAGCATTTTGGGAATAAAAAAGTTGTTCCGTTTCTTTATCCGGCTTCCATAGTTGCAAATTAACCTTCTTAATAAGGTCTGTTATTATGTACCTTAGATTGTGATACATGGCATCTTGTTTAAAAATTAGGCACCATTCGGCCAATACTACGGCAAGTATAGAAGAATCTGGTTCTTCCTTGTCTTTGGTATGATTCAGGGGAATTAGTTTTTCATAATCAGTAATCCATAACGGGAAGAAACCATAAAGTGAATAATTCAGAGACAAATAGTTAACCAAACCGCCAAGCCATCTAACCGCTGTTTCAAATCTTCCAGTTTCATATAGTAGGATTAAAGCGAGATTAATTTCAATACAATGCTCATCAAATTTTGGATAAAGGCTAGAAGGATTATTATCTATCAATTTACATAAATAATCTGCTATAACTTCTGCCTCTGCAAACTGACCTTTAGACAACTCAAATAATTCATCCTTCTGGTACATACCCACTTCTGTAAACCAAAGTTTAGAAAGTCCCATAATACTGATAAAACCAATCTGTTCAAAGGTGAGCAAACAATATTCAATATGATCCATATGACCAGTATGAGAAAGGCCGTCCTCTACCAGTAATGCATCTTTGATTTTCACGAAATAACTATAGTCAATGGCAGATTTATTTTTCACGATGGCAAGAAATTCCTGGATTACTTCAACATCCTTATCGAAAGGTGTATGCTGAATCCAGTTCCAACTAGTTATTATAACCCTTTCGCTGATAATAACCGGCGGCTTGCAATTGTTATATCCTACTGCCCAATTATAAACTATAGCCAGGCAACTATTTATCAGCCTGATTTTTTTTATAGTTTCCTTTTTCGATATTTCAGCTTCTACCAAAAAAATTTTATCCAGTAGCTGGTAGAAATGCCTGTAATCATATTCCGGCAAGTCCAACAGTGCAAGCGATTTCCTTAATAACGATCTGACCTCATCAGGGAATAATGTTTCAGAGAATTGCGTTTTCTCAGCTAGGGATACCAATTTATCTATCCCCCAATACTCATAGATAATGCCGGCATTGGTATTAGCATTAGTATAATTTACCCAATTGATATTTACATTCTGTTCGATGTAGCCATTTGATAGAACAATAATTTTTTTTGGCGTATTCTTAAATTGGTCAGGAATTGATGTGTTCAAGTAAACATCCTTAATGTCTTCCAAAGTAGCACGAACCCCAGTTTTTTCTGTGCTCCAATTAGACCGGGTTATATTACCCTGCTTAACGGCGATAAGGAAAAGCGTTTCTCCTTGATCTGAATCGGGATCAGGGCCTACAGCTGCAATATCTACCCCAAACTGCCTGCCTTTCTGAGGCGTTGTTAACGGAATTATATCTAATTCACGAAGCAGGTTCGTTGCTAAAAGATCAAGCTCCCTGTCTTCTTTTAAAGATGAAATATAATCAGCTAGTATAAGTTTCATGATTGCAGTTGATATTTACGCCATTGCACACGATTCATTGCTTCTTTAACCGGATCTATCTGCTCGCCAAACGGTAGCTCAAAAGAACTTCCCATATTTTGTAATGGAGTTGATTGCGTGTAGTTTCCTTCATATTTACTAAAAAACTTTTTGCCACCCTTAAGATTAATATTCGTGAACAACGACCTTATAGAACTTTCTTCACCCTTTTTCATCCCTTCTTTAATTTCTTCAGAAATTTTTTCCATTCGCATCTGCGTGAAACTTTTATTTCCCTTTTGCTGCCATTTTAATTCTTTAATATGCCTGATTTCTTTTACATGCTCAAAATATTTGTCCAGGCCTTCCGTAATAGCAGCTATAACAGTCTTTTGATCGGCAGTTGCTGTTTCTTCTTTTTTCTTCAAAAAATCATAGGTGCCACCGTAATTATAGCATATGTGATTTATAAAAGCATTAGCAACAAGTTGAGCAACATCATAATCAAATGGGTGCTTTTCCAATATGGAATACGTTAATGATTCGAGAGATTCTTTTGAATCGACATATCCTAGAATCTTAAAGAGAATATATTTGATTTGCCAAAAAGAGCAGGTGTTTAATAATTTTCTGTCCAGTGAAAGATTTCTGTAATCATTTATCCAAAGATTTGAAATTACTATCCGCATTGCCAGATGGAAGCGGTCGTTGGGGGATAAAAAAGAAGTTGTTATCCATTCCTGTACAAGTTCCCTGTTCTTCATAAAGAGTGTAGCAATTTCATGGCGAAAGATTTCCAGTTGTGCTATTGAGTTGTTATTATTTTCAATCCAGCCATTCCAATATTTTAAAGAAAGAGGAGGATTTGTTTCAACCAAATTATTCAGCGTGAATTGCATGTTACGGGCAATTCCAGCCTGCGAATAATCCCAGGCAGCAGCGGCTATCATTACTGTTTCAAACCAATCTTCTGAATTAAAATCAGATACTCTATACCACACTACATCTGACATTGCCTTCTGGTATTTTAAATTGTCAGAGTAGCTATATTCAATCAAAAGGCCTTTAGCTAAAGGATGAAAACTGATGATTTGAGTATATATAGCAGGGAGCATCAGTTTATAGCTTTCGGTTGTGTCTTTTTCCAGAATATCAAGACGGATAGTAATTGCATGACCGAAATTTTTCCAATCCTCGCCTGAAAAACTAAACCTCGATAAAAAGAAAAGCGCATTCCGTATATCATACTCATGAGCCGATTGCAGTTTTTCAATTACCAAGGGCAAGGTGAAGGATGATCCCTTTGATTTCGTTAAGCCATGTAAAATGCCCGGTGTAATGTCTTTTATTTTTTCATTTACATGAACATTAATATAGTCAAGGATCTTAATTCCAATACTTGGTTGAACCGAACATAATTCACTTATAGCATTGGCAAAGTGTGGAATATGTTTTTCACTCTTTTGTTCAAATAATAATTTTATAAAATCAAATACTTTTTCTGCGGAGGTATTAAAATATGGTAATGCTTTATCAAA
>Ga0247740_1001069_pt1 | contig 12032 bp, 9 predicted proteins | sample UWRJL148409B2_FD_180942 | JGI IMG/M metagenome (GOLD analysis project Ga0247740, IMG submission 180942) | Plant litter microbial communities from Arlington Agricultural Research Station in Wisconsin, United States - UWRJ-L148-409B-2 | ecosystem: Environmental > Terrestrial > Plant litter >...
CCGACAGGCTCATCGCCATGTCGAGGTAGTCGGCGTCTGCGGCGAGCGCGCCCGCGAAGATGGTCGGCACGAACTTCGGCTCGACCGCGTTCATCACGTGGGTCACCCCGTGCTGCCGAGCGAGGGCCGCCACACTGTCGGGATCGGAGGCATCGATCTGCGCCGCCACGAACTTCGAGGCGACCACCGAGCCGTGTCTGGCCGCGATCCACGCGACGGCGCTCTCGGCCCGGGCGAGATCGAAGTCGCTCACGACGAGCAGATCGAAGAACGATCGGCGGGCCGCGATCTTGGCGATCGCGTTTCCCACCCCTCCGGCGCCGACGACAAGAATTCTCATGAATACGACGCTACCGCGTCAGCTCCCGGATTCGACCCTGAGTTTTCGGGCGAGCGGCGCCCAGACGATGAGGGCCACCGCGATACCGAGGAGGGCACCGCCGATCGTGTCGCTCACCCAGTGAGCGCCGAGATAGGTGCGGCTAACCATCATCAGGATCACGTAGGCGGCGCCCGCGGCCCAGACCCACGCCCGGTGCACGATGATCGCGAGGCAGACCATCAGCGTTGCGGCGTTCGCGCTGTGCCCCGACGGGAACGACCCGAAGTCGGAGGTGACGAGCATGTCCTCCGGCCGCGGCCGTCCAACGAGCTCTTTCAACAGCTGCACAACACCGGCGCTGAGGATGCTCGACACCGCGAGGAAGACGGCGCCCCAGAACCGGCGCAGCACGCAGAGAACAACCACGATCACCAGCGGGAGCAGGTAGGCGAACCAGCCGCCGCCGAGGAAGTTCATCACCAGCGACGGCACCTCCCACACCGGGTTGCGGTGCTCGATGATCTCTTCCATCCATTCGGCGTCGGCTTCGAACGGGAGGTTGCCGCGGATCACGATGATGATGCCGAGCAGCACGGCCGCGACGATCGCGACCACGCCGCTCACCAGCGGCCAGCGTCTGGAGACCTTGTCGGATACCGGTAGTTCGCTGCTCACAGGTCTCTTTCGTCGTTCGCGTCGGGGTCGAAGGTCAGAGTGATCGTGAGCAGGTTGTGATGCGACAGGTTCCACGCGACCATTCCGAACACACTACGGCCCACAGCGACGTATGGCGCCAGCTGCACGCGGGGGTTGTGCGCTGCGCGGCAGGGCACGGTGATGGTGCACGTCGCCTCCCACTCGCTGCCGTGCAGCGCGAGGCGCATCCGCTGGTCGTCGAATGCATCGCTGCCGCGGACGTGCGCGACCAGGGCACGGATGTATCCGCGTTCGGCCTCGTTCATCCGGTCGGCGAACCGGTTCCGGTCGTCGGCGTCGCGCACGATGCGCGAGAGCCAGCTGCGTTCCGCGTCGATGACGAGCAGGGTGCGCAGTTCGCGGGCGAGCACCCTGGCGCGTTCGCCGTCGGTTGCGGTCACCTCGGATTCGCGGGCGACCCGCTCGAGAAACGGGTAGACCTGCTCGTCGAGGTGCACGAGGTGGCTGGCTTTCGAAGAGACGGACGGGTGCACATCGTCGGGGGCGGATGACACGGGCCGAGGCACACCGGACCGCCAGGCGAGCAGCGTGTCGACGAGGCTGCGCGAGAACGCACTCGCGGCCGCCCCGGTCGCGAGCACCGGGGTCGCGGGCAGCACCGCGAAGACGATGGCGGGCACGTCGGCCGCGAAGGTTTCGGCCTGCACGTACGCGAGGCCGCCGATCACCGACGCGCAGACCAGTGTGCAGGCGAGGATCTCCCAGCCCGGCCGCCACGAGCCGAAGGTCAGGGTGAGGATCGCGAGGGCGATCGGCGCCCAGTCGTCGCGCACGACGCTGTTCGTGCCCCACTGGGCCGCCGACTCGAGCAGCACGGCGAGCAGCGCGAGCAGGCACACGACGGCGTGGGCGCTGCGCGGGAAGGGTGCCCGGAACGGGCTCACGGCGCGGATGTAGAAGGCGCCGGAGGCGGTGATGGCGGCGAGCGCGGCGATCTCGAGCCAGACGTTGTTCGTCTGCTCCATCGTGATCACGCTCATCGAGAACGCCACGACGAGGGCGACGGCGACCGCCCCGATCGCGAACAGGCGTGCGGTGATGCCGCCGAGCGGGTCGAGTTCTTGCGCCGTGTCGTTTCTCACGAGCGCGGCACCAGCATCGAGACGGCCGTTCCGGCGCCGGGCGACGACCAGACCTGCACCGAGCCCCCGACCGCGTCGATGCGAGCGCGCACCGACTGGCGCAGGCCGAGCCGGTCGTGGTGCATCTCCGACACGACGAAGCCGACGCCCGAGTCGATCACCATCACGCAGACCTCCCCCTCGGTCGCGACGACCGTGAGCTCTGCCGACGAGGTTCCGGCGTGCGCGGCGACGTTGGCGAGGCACTGCAGCACGGCGAGGCTGAGCGCCACCGAGACGCGCGGGTGCAGCGATTCGACCGCGGCGACCTCGCCGGCCACCGAGACCTCGAGCCCGAGCTCTTTCGCCTGGTCGACGGCGGCGGCGAGATCTCCGCCGAGAACGACCGCCGTGGCATCCGACGACCGAACGCTACCGAGGCGGCGCACCGCGAGGCTGCGCCTGATCTGGTTCTTCGCGCCCTCGGAGAGCGCACCGGGGGCGACCGTGCCCACGACGGCGAGCTCGTTGAGGATGGTGTCGTGCACCATCGCCGACGACACGTGCTCGGCGCGCGCCTCCTCGGTGGCGACCCGGTCGTCGACGCTGGCCTGGCTCAGGGCGGGTTCGCTCGCGCGGGTGCGGCGCCGGCTCACCTTGAGCAGCGTGATGATGAGCACGAGCGCGCCGAAGCAGCTGAACGCCGGAACGTCGAAGGCGTACCCGTGACCGACGGCGAGCGAGACGGCGACCACCGGGATCTCGGCGATGAGGAAGGCGACGACGACGCTGGCGATGCCGGTGTAGCTGCGCGCGACCACCATTCCGAAGACGACGATCGCGATCTTGGGCAGTGAGAGGAAGATCGCGTCGCTCGAGTCGATCGGACGCAGACTCGGCATCAGCATGACGGAGTAGGCGCCCATCGCGACGAACGCGACGACGGCCGCCGCCGCGATGACCGGCGGGCGCGTGCCGAGCTTCGACGCGACGATGACGCCGAGAGCGGCCAGCACGAGCAGGGTCAGCAGGGCGGCCACGGCGCGCACCTGCCCGCGGTCGACCTGGATCGCCGTGAGGCTGATCACGACGGCCGCGATGCAGACCATGCCGAACCAGAACGATCCCTTGGCCAACGCGAGGCTGGTGGTTCTCGCCGCCAACGCGTTGGGGAAAACGAGGGACATAGGCCACAGACTACTGGCCGCCGGAGAGGCCGAATTGCGACTAGACGGCCCGGGGCGCGGTTCGCTACGCGCGGGGCGCCGCCCGGGTGGGCACGGGGCGGTCAGTGCGCGAGCGCGGGCACCGTGCGGGGCCGCACGAGCGTGATCATCACGATCACCGACACGACGGCCAGGATCGCCATCACCCCGCCCATCGGAACCGCGTCGTGGATGCCGAAGAGTCCGACGATGGGCGAGATGATGCCGGCGAAACCGAAGTTCACGGCGCCGAGCACCGATGCGGCGGTCGCGGCCTCTCCGCCGTGGCCGGCGAGCGCGAGCACCTGCTGGCAGGGGAACGCGAACCCGCACGAGGTGATGAAGAAGAACAGCGGGATGAGGATGCCGAGCAGGCCGACGTTCGCGAGGTCGAGCGCGACGATGGTGACCGCGCTGACGAGCATGCCGAGGATGGCGCCGCTGAGGATCCACTGCGGGCCGACGTACTTCGCGAGCCGCGAGCTCACCTGCACACCGACGACGATGCCGATCGAGTTGATCGCGAAGAGCAGCCCGTACTCCTGGGCGTTGAGACCGTAGACGTCTTGGAACAGGAACGACGACGACGAGAGGTAGGCGAAGAGCCCCGAGAAGGTCATGCCGCTGATGAGCACGACGCCGACGAAGACGCGGTCGGTGAACAGCGCCTTGTACCGCTCGCCCACCGAGCTGTGGCCGCGGTCGGCGCGGCGGGCGGCGGGCAGCGTCTCGACCAGGAAGAAGCTGGCCGCGACGAGGGCGAGCACGCCGTACCCCGCGAGGAACCAGAAGATGCCGCGCCAGTCGAGCACGAGCAGCAGCTGCGATCCGATCAGCGGGGCGAGCACCGGCGCGAGGCCGCTGACGAGCGCGAGGCGCGAGAGCATGCGCACGAGCGGGAGGCCGCCGAACAGGTCGCGCACCATGGCCATCGCGACGACTCCGCCGCCGGCGGCGCCGATGCCCTGCAGCACCCGGAAAATGGCGACCCACATCACGTCGGGCGCGTACGCGACGCCGATGCTCGCCGCGATGTGCACCGCGGTCGCGATGATCAGCGGGGTGCGGCGACCCACCTTGTCGCTCCACGGGCCGACGAGCAGCTGGCCGAGCGCGAACCCGATCGTGGTCGCGGTGAGAGTGAGCTGGATCGCCGCGGCCGAGACGCCGAGCTCGTTCGAGACGGCGGGGAAGGCCGGCAGGTAGAGGTCGATCGTGAACGGCCCGAGCGCCGTCAGCGCGCCGAGAACGACGACGTAGACCAGTTTCTGGCGCGGGGTGAGAGAGTCTCCGGGGTGTACAACCGTGGTCAAGAGCGAAGTTCCTAGCAAACGAGATCGAGCGGGACAGAGCGCTCATGGCCGCACCCGGGTCGGCGCGCGGCAAAGTGAAGGCACCCTACGCCGCGAACCCCCACCAGAAGCCTATAACCCGGGTTCGGCGCGGGGCATTCCCTCAGAACGAGGCTGGATCGTCGAGCACCCTCTCGAACGCGAGCTCGGCCGCGCCGATCATCAGCAGGTTCGAGCCGAGGGCGGCACGGCCGATCGTCACGCCCTCGCGCGAGGCCCGCAGCGGCTGGTGGGCGACGAGAGCGTTCAGGTGCGCGGGCGCGACCGCGTAGAGCGAGCCGAGAAATCCGCCGAGCAGGATCGTCTGCGGGTTGAGCGTGTTGATCGCGTTGCGCAGGGCGACGGCGAGAAAGTCGAGTTGGCGAAGCACCTCGCCTGATACGTCGGCGGATTCGGATGCGACGAGCGCGTTCTCGAGTTCGTCGCTGTCGGCATCGTCGAGGTTCACGAGCTCGAGCAACGGCGCACGGGCTACCTCGGTTTCGAGACATCCGACCCCGCCACAGTGGCAGACGACTCCCATCGAGTTGACGAGGGTATGCCCGAACTCGCCGGCGTACCCGGCCGCGCCGGTAAGCGCCTCGCTGCCGGCGATCACTCCCCCGCCGATGCCGCTCGCTCCACCGTTGAGGTAGATGAAGTCGCTGAGGTCGCGGCCCGCGCCGAACGTGCTCTCGGCGAGGGTGCCTAGGCGGGCGTCGTTGCCGGCGACGACGCTGTAGCCGGTGGCCTCGGCGAGCATCGCGGCGACCGGTTCGTCGACCCAGCCGAGATGGGGCGCGAGGCGCACGACGCCGTCGGACGAGCGCACCAGCCCGGGAACCGCGAGGCCGATTCCGACGACGCGATGGCTCGCCTCGAGTTCGCCGCGCAGCCCCTCGATGACGGCCGCGCAGATGTTCACGGCCTCGCGCGCGCTCGGTTCGTGCTCGGTGGCGTAGCGGATGCGCTTGAGCACCTCGCCGCCGAGACCGACGACGGCGATCGTGATCGCGTCGATCTCGGGGTTGATCGCGATGGCCACGGCGAGCGGGCCCGGCTTCACGATCGGGCTCGGCCGGCCGACCTGGCCCTGCACGTCGGCATCGACCTCGAGCACGAGCTTGCGTTCGACCAGTTCGCCGACGAGAGCGGCGACCGTCGACCGGTTCAGCCCTGTGACGCGGGTGAGCTGCGAGCGCGAGATGCCCTGCGAGCGGTGCACGAGGGTGAGCACGGCCGAGAGGTTGTGGCGGCGCACGTGGTCGGTGCTGTTGCCCCGCCCCGCCGACTCTGTCTGCGTCACGTTCCACCCGTCCGTCGTGCTGATCGTCGGCTCCGCGGCCGCAAATGTTGCAATTGGCAACTTACGGCATTCCCCGGGTTCGAAAGAAAGGCGCTGGCATTTTCCGTCGGGCGTGCGATATGTTGTGTGCCTAAACAATTCATCGACTGGAGTCTCACATGGCAACGACGCCTACCCCCGCTGACAAGTTCTCGTTCGGACTGTGGACCATCGGCTACAACGGCGCCGACCCGTTCGGCGGCCCGACCCGCGCCCCGCTCGACGTGGTGCACGGCGTCGAGAAGCTCGCCGAGATCGGCGCGTACGGTCTCACCTTCCACGACGACGACCTCTTCCCGTTCGAGTCGACCGACGCCGAGCGCCAGACGCAGATCGACCGCCTGAAGCAGGTGCTCGCCGACACCGGCATCGTGGTGCCGATGGTCACCACCAACCTGTTCAGCGCGCCCGTGTTCAAAGACGGCGGCTTCACCTCGAACGACCGCGCAGTGCGCCGCTTCGCCCTGCGCAAGGTGCTGCGCAACCTCGACCTCGCCGCCGAACTGGGCGCCGAGACCTTCGTGATGTGGGGCGGCCGCGAGGGTGCCGAGTACGACGCGGCGAAAGACATCCGCGGTGCGCTCGAACGCTACCGCGAGGCCGTCAACCTGCTCGGCGACTACGTCACCGACAAGGGCTACAACATCAAGTTCGCGATCGAGCCGAAGCCCAACGAGCCGCGCGGCGACATCCTGCTGCCCACGCTCGGCCACGCGCTCGCCTTCATCGAGACGCTGGAGCGCCCCGAGCTCGTCGGTGTGAACCCCGAGGTCGGGCACGAGCAGATGGCGGGACTCAACTTCACCGCCGGCATCGCCCAGGCGCTCTACCAGGGCAAGCTGTTCCACATCGACCTCAACGGCCAGCGCGGCATCAAGTACGACCAGGACCTCGTGTTCGGGCACGGCGACCTGCAGAACGCGTTCTCGCTCGTCGACCTGCTCGAGAACGGCGGCCCGAACGGTACGCCCGCCTACACGGGCCCGCGCCACTTCGACTACAAGCCCAGCCGCACCGAGGACGAGACCGGCGTCTGGGATTCGGCCAAGGCCAATATGCGCATGTACCTGCTGCTCAAGGAGCGCGCGGCCGCCTTCCGCGCCGACCCCGAGGTGCAGGAGGCGCTTCTCGCCTCGCAGGTCGAGCAGATCAACGTGCCGACGCTGAACGCGGGAGAGAGCTACGACGACCTGATCGCCGACCGCGCGTCGTACGAGGAGTTCGACTCGGGCGCCTACTTCAACGGCAAGGGCTTCGGCTTCGTGCGCCTGCAGCAGCTCGCGCTCGAGCACCTGCTGAACGCTCGCTAGGTCTGCCCCGCTTCCGCGCCATCCGGGTACACGCGCTACGCCTCGAGCTGGCGCGCGCGTACCGGGATGGCGCGCATGCTTCCCCGAACCAGAAAGGCCCACCGATGACCCTCGTCGCCGGCGTCGACTCGTCCACCCAGAGCTGCAAGGTCGTCGTTCGCGACCTCGAGACCGGGGCCACCGTGCGCACCGGGCGCGCCGACCACCCGGACGGCACCGAGGTGGACCCCGAGGCGTGGTGGCGGGCGCTGGTCGAGGCGGTCGCCGATGCGGGCGGGCTGGCGGATGTCGCGGCGATCGCCATCGCGGGCCAGCAGCACGGCATGGTCGTGCTCGACGACGGTGGCCGCGTCATCCGCCCCGCCCTTCTCTGGAACGACACCCGCTCTGCGCCCGCCGCGTCCGCGCTCATCGCCGAGATCGGGGCCGCGGAGTTCGCCCGCCGCACCGGCTCTGTGCCGGTGGCGAGCTTCACGCTGACGAAACTGCGCTGGCTGCACGACGCCGAGCCGGCCAACGCGGCCCGGGTCGCGGCGGTCGCCCTGCCCCACGACTGGCTGACCTGGCGGCTGCGCGGCTACGGGCCCGAGGGCGAGAGCGCGCTCGGGCCGGTACTCGAGGAGCTCACGACCGACCGCTCCGACGCGAGCGGGACCAGCTACTTCGACGCGTCGACCGGCGAGTACGACCGAGCGCTGCTCGACGCCGCTTTCGGAAATTCAGGAATCGGCGACCGGATGATCCTGCCCACCGTAATAGCTCCGGGGGGCCGCGCGGGCACGGTGACCGCGTCTCCTGAGTTTCCGAACATCCAGGCGGAGGGCGTCGTGGTCGGCGCGGGCGCGGGCGACAACGCGGGCGCGGCCCTCGGGCTGGGTGCCGCGGCGGGCGACGTCGTCGTCTCGATCGGCACGAGCGGCACCGTGTTCGCCGTCACCGAGCGGCCGGTGACCGACCAGGGCGGCACGGTCGCGGGGTTCGCCGACGCGACGGGCAACTTCCTCCCCCTCGTCGCCACGCTCAACGCCGCGCGGGTGCTCGACGCCGTCGCCGGCCTCCTCGGCGTCACCCACGACGTGCTCGGCGGGCTCGCGCTGCAGGCCGATCCGGGTGCGCGCGGCCTCGTGCTGCAGCCGTACTTCGAGGGCGAGCGCACGCCCAACCTGCCGGATGCCACAGCCACCCTCTTCGGTCTGACACTGGCCAGCACCACCCGGCCGAACCTCGCGCGCGCCGCGATCGAGGGCATGCTCAGCGCCCTCGCCGACGGTCTCGGCGCCGTGACCGATCTGGGCGTCGAGGCGAACCGCATCCTGCTGATCGGCGGGGCGGCGCAGAACCGCGCCGTGCAGCAGATCGCCGCGCAGGTCTTCGGGCTGCCGGTCGATGTTCCGCTGCCGGGAGAGTACGTGGCGGCGGGCGCGGCCCGCCAGGCCGGCTGGGCGCTGACCGGCGAGCTGCCGGCCTGGTCGACCGAGATCGCGGCGAGCCTGCCGGCCGACACCGCGGCCGTGATCGGCGAGCAGTACGCGGCGCGACGCGTGTAGGCCGCGGCCGTGCCCAATCCGATCCTCCCCGGCTGCCACCCCGACCCCAGCGTCACCAGGGTCGGCGACGACTACTACCTCGTCACCTCGACCTTCGAGTACTTCCCGGGGCTACCGGTGTTCCACAGCACCGATCTCGAGCAGTGGATCCAGGTCGGCAACGCCGTCGACCGCGCCGACCAGCTCGACCTGTCGAGCGTGCCGTCGTCGGGTGGGTTGTTCGCCGCGACTATCCGGCACCACGACGGCCGGTTCTTCATCGTCTGCACGCTCGTCGGCGGCTCGGGAACGGGCGGCCACTTCGTGCTGACCGCGAGCGACGCCGCCGGCCCGTGGAGCGACCCCGCCTGGCTCGACGGCGACGGCATCGACCCGTCGCTGTTCTTCGACGACGACGGCCGCGCCTGGTTCACGGCGACGCGGCCGGCGCGCAAGCCCGCGTGGTCCGAGCAGACCGAGGTGTGGCTGCGCGAGTTCGACCCGGTGGCGCAGACGCTCACCGGCGACGAGCACGTGCTCTGGACCGGCGCGCTGATCGGCGCCGTCTGGGCCGAGGGTCCGCACCTCTACCGCCGCGACGGCTGGTACTACCTGCTCACGTCGGAGGGCGGCACCGAGGTCGACCACGCCGTCGTCGTCGCGCGCAGCCGCAATCTCACCGGTCCGTACGCGGGAAACCCCGCCAACCCGGTGCTCACCCACCGCAACCTCGGCCGCGGGCATCCGGTCACCAACGTCGGCCACGCCGACCTCGTCGAGACCCCCGACGGCGGGTGGGCCGCCGTGCTGCTCGCCTCGCGCGGTCTCGACTCGACGCTCGGCCGCGAGTCGTTCTCGGTGCCCGTGATCTGGGAGAACGGCTGGCCCGTGCTCGCACCGGGCGTCGGGCAGGTGACGCTCGGCGAGCCCGCGACACGCGTCCGCGGCATGCCGGGCCCGCTCGAGTGGACCCGCCCGCGCACCGGCCCGCTCGCGTCGATCGACGGCGACACCGTCACGATCGCCGGCGCCGGTTTCGCGGGAGTGCGCCAGCGCCATCCGACGTTCGTCTTCGGCGCACGTATTGAGAGCGGGGCGGATGCCACGGGGCTGATGATCCGGCAATCCGACGACGACCACCTGCGGCTCACCACCGGCGCGGCCGGCGTCGTCGCGACGCGCACCGCCCACGGCCGCACCTCGACGCTGGCGACCGCGCCGCCGGCCGACCGGCTCGAGCTGCGCGGGCACGACGGCGTCGTCGAGCTATGGGCCGACGGCGCGCTGCTCGTCGCCGTCGACGTCACGTTCCTCGGCTCTGCCGAGGCCGGCGGGTTTCTCGGCGTCTGGCTGGCGCTCGTCGCAGGCGACGGCGGGCGTTTCACCGGGGTGTTCTACGAGGGGTAGGCCGCGGTGCTCTCCCGCACCACGAGCCGGGTGGCGAGGTCGACGCGCGGGATCGACTCGAGCTGCTCCTCGCTCATGCGCACCACGAGCCGCGCCGCCTCCTCGGCCATGCGGGTGAGCGGCTGGTGCACGGTCGTGAGCGCCGGGCTCGACCACTGGGCGAGCTGCAGGTCGTCGTAGCCCACGACCGACAGGTCTTCCGGCACCCGGATGCCGAGCGACCGGGCCGCGTCGAACACCCCGAGCGCCTGCAGGTCGCTGCCCGCGAAGATCGCCGTGGGCCGGTTCTCGCCCCCGAGCATGCGCCGCGCGTTCTCCCGCCCGCCGTCGACGTGGAAGTTTCCGAACGCCACGAGGGTCTCGTCGACGGTGAGCCCCGCCGTGTTCATCGCCGAACGGAACCCGTCGAGCCGCGCGTGCGAGCACATCATGTCGTCGGGGCCGGTGATGGCGGCGATGCGGGAGTGCCCCAGCTCGATGAGGTGGCGCGTGGCCATGAGCCCTCCCGACCAGTTCGCGGAGCCCACCGAGGGCACGTCGGGCGACGGGTCGCCCGCGGGGTCGACGATCACAAACGGGATGGCGCGCGACCGCAGCTGCGCCTTGTAGCCGTCGGCGAGGTCGGAGAACACCAGCACGACGCCCACCGGACGGCGGCGCAGCACGCCGGTGATCCAGTCGGGCGCGGGCGCGTGCCGCGTGCCGGTCTCCGAGATCACGACGCTCAGGCCGTGCTCCTTCGCCACGTTCTCGACGCCGCGGATGAGCTCCATCGCCCAGACGGTGTCGAGGTCGGGGAAGACGAGCTCGATGAGCGTGTTGCGGTTCGGAAGCCCCATGCGCCGCTGGTAGCCGTGGGCGTCGAGAATCCCCTCGACCCGCGTGCGGGTCGCGGCCGCGACATCCGACCGCCCATTGAGCACTTTTGAGACGGTGGAGAGAGAAACACCCGCCTCATCGGCAAGTTCGTTCAATTTCACGCGCCCGATCTGCGTTCCAGAATCGCTCATGGCGCCATCCTTCCCCTATTTGTTGCCTCAAACAACTTGTGCCCGACCCGCGGTACTGCTTAGACTCCAGCCATCCTAATCACTTTCGACAGAGATGTCGAAACTTTCGAGAGGCGTTCAACGATGAACACACGCAGCATCAGAAAGTTCGTGGCGGTGAGTGCGGTCGCGGTCATGTCGGTCGGCGCTCTCTCCGCGTGCAGCAACGGCGACGGCGGCTCGGCCGACGGCGTCACCAACCTCACCTTCTGGCACAACGGCACGGCCGAACCGATCCTCGGCATCTGGCAGGACGCCGTCGACGAGTACGAGAAGGCCAACCCCGACATCACGATCGACGTCGTCCCGATCCAGAACGAGGACTTCGCCACCAAGATCCCCCTCGCCCTCTCGTCGGACAACCCGCCCGACATCTACTTCAACCAGGGCGGCGGACTCCTCGCCACCCAGGTGCAGTCGGGCCAGGTCGCCGACATCACCGAGCTCACCAGCGGCTGGCTCGACGAGCTGGGCGCCGCGTCTGGCAACTGGGCCGTCGACGGCGTGCAGTACGGCGTGCCCTACGCGTCGCAGGTCGTCGGCTTCTGGTACCGCACCGACCTCTTCGCGCAGGCCGGCATCGACGCCCCGCCCACGACCCTCGACGAGCTCAACGACACCGTCGAGACGCTGAAGGCGGCCGGCATCGCCCCCATCGCGGTCGGCGGCAAGGACCGCTGGCCCGACGCGTTCTACTACAACACCTTCGCGGTGCGGGAGTGCGGCGAAGACGTGCTGAAGAAGGGGCTGGCGGATGCC
>Ga0247740_1001070_pt1 | contig 12031 bp, 2 predicted proteins | sample UWRJL148409B2_FD_180942 | JGI IMG/M metagenome (GOLD analysis project Ga0247740, IMG submission 180942) | Plant litter microbial communities from Arlington Agricultural Research Station in Wisconsin, United States - UWRJ-L148-409B-2 | ecosystem: Environmental > Terrestrial > Plant litter >...
CCATTTTGCAGGTATTGGCTTCATATTTACATCGCCGTTATTGGGTACTCCAACAAAGGAAGCAGAATGAACTGAACCAACAGTGAGTGAATTTGATTCAGGTGCACGAACAATATAACCAATTCCAGGCGTCATTACAGCTGCACCATTGATATGTGATACCCATCCGCTAAACGGATCATAACTCTGGTACATATTTGAATGGGTATTTGGCGATAGGTCATGAAGTGTAAAACCACTAACCGGTGATGACCAGTAGGTAAAATCATACCTGCGTACCGCAACAGTGTTACGTTTATAGGTTATGTTTCCGACATTGCTGCTTACCGTTGTGGCTGAGCCTTGTACCAAACTGGCGTTGTTATCAAAAATCAAAGATCCTGTTCCTAAAACAGTAAGTGCATTGGTAATGTTTAAAGTACGTCCCGAAGGTACTGTCATACTAACTCCTGAATTAATCGTACACGAACAAGCATTTAAATCAGCAGTTATAGGAAATGCACTGGCAAATGTTACGTTTTTGGTAGCATCAGGTAAGCCGTTTGACCAGGTACCGTTGTAGGTGGTGGAGGATAGATCTCTTATAACTACATTTTCAGTTAAAGGAGAATTACATCCGGAAGTAGTCTTAACACTAAAGTTATAAGTTCCTACTGCAAGATTTTCTATCGTAAAAGTTGGACCAGTTCCTGATTTAGTGGCTGTTGCTGTACCGCTTTGAGTTATTGTCCAGCTTTCGTTTTCGGGTAAATTAGTTAAAATTACTTTACCTGAAGAATTACAAGAAAAATGGGTTATAGTTCCCACTGTTGGTGGAGACAATAAAATTGTTGTTGTCGAAACATCATTATCATAAGCTGTTCCTGAAATGTCTTCAACAATATTTAGTGAAGGATCTGTACCTGTAACTTTTGCCGAGTTGACAATTTTACCGGCTGCTACATCTGCTAATGTAATTTTATAAGTTCCTGTTATTGTAGCTGTAGCTTTAGGCGCCAGAGAAGCAATATGATTCGATGAGATTGATATTTGTGGTAATGGATCTGTTATGTAAATATCAGTTATGGGTACATCTCCACTATTTTTAATATCAAAAGTATAATTTACGATATCCCCAACCTTACCACACGATGACATCGAGGCAGTTTTGACCAAACTTAATTCAGCAAATTTTAATGAATTGGTATTAAAAGCAATAAATGCACAATCAGAACTACCTGAGAAACTAACAACAAAACGATCAACTTGCGAAGCATTATTCTCTGTTATACCAAAAGAGCTGGTTTCAAGTCCCAACATTCTGATGTCTCTTGTTGCAGCCGGAGTAAAACCATTAACTCCTCCATCTGCTTTAAATAAATCTAAACTATAAGTACCAATCGCTTTAACAGAAGTAAAAGCTACCGTTATCTCATTCCCCACTGTTTTTCCTGCCGCATCAACAAATTTAAAAATATCTGATTGATTAATATTACCTGGCTCAGCTACCTGAGTAACAATTAAATCCGGAATATCATCATTGATCCCTAAAAGATTCAGGTTATTGCTACCAATTTTAAATTCGGCTGAACCGGGGGCTATGTTTGCTACTCCTGTCCCTAAACTTAGGCCATTGCTGCCATCTGTAAGTCTTGCTGCAAGTTCTGCTCCTGTTGCCGCAGTTCCTGCTAATTTTGGATCTAAAACTGCAACATTAGGCAGCCCGTCGATCATCGAACCTTGCAATATATAAGTGTCCTTATTTAGGCCTAGGCTCTGTATTTTTAAAGCTCTAAATTTTTGAGCTTTGTAATTTACTTTTTCTGTATTAAGAATATTGTCATTTACTCCGGTAGAATAAATAACAGATTTCCATTTAAAGGCTAATAAATTATTAGCATTGTCCGGACGATTTCCTGAAGGAGTGATGTCATTTGACCTCCAATATCCTTTCCAATCGGTATGAATTTCAGTAACTGTATTTGTAGTCTGACTGAACATTTGTAAAGAAATCAGAAAAAAAAGTAATCTTACATTTTTTATAAAAAAAGAACGAATAAGTAAAAGTATTTTTTGGGGCATACAATTAGGATTTGGTTTGGTTAGTATTTTGACACTTCTTATTAACAGGGAATTAATCTGTTAGCATCTTATTTCTAGTTTATTTTATCATTAAAAATTTATTTCCTTTTGTTATTATCTGAAAAAATCCGACAGAAAATGTTGTCGGATTTTATATTATTTTTTTAGGTAAATTAATTGAAGATTATTTTTTTAGAAACAGTAAAGTCATTTTCTAAAGTTATTTTTACTAATAAAATCTGATTACCCGATTGCAGGTTTTGAATTTGAAGTTCACTATTTCCAACTTTCTTTTTGGTATAAAGCGTTTTTCCTAATATATCAAAAACAGTTACTTCTTTAATATTCTCTTTTGATGAAATAACATTTATGACTTTATTTTTTACCGAAAGTAAAATGCCGTCTTCAATATTCTCAAAATCATCTGTTCCTAATGTCTTATCGGTTTTATAACGTAAAACGAAACGCTCAGTAAAAGTTCCTATTTCTGTTTTAAAGTTATAGTCACTGGTACGTAAATCGTGAATTACGCCTGTTGTTTTATCTTGTAAATATATTGGCTGTTCGTTTAACAAACCTTCTACATGGTCTATTGAAATAGTAAAGTCACCTGCTATTGTCGATTTATACCCTAGTGGAATCTGATCAATCATATCAAATGGCAGAGCACGACCCTGAATAACTAACTTTTTATTATCATTGATACTATAAAAATCTACAAATGCATTTGCATTAAAAGTTGGCGCATCGTAATTATTCTCAAAATTATTAGTCGCATCCTCTATATACCCTACAAGAGTTTGTTTGAATGCGCCTTGTGCATTAGTAAAATTCAACCATAAACGACCTTCTTCAACATTTGAACTTGAAGTTTTTAAAAACTGAGAGTTGCTTCCTGCTGATCGCATCTCATTTGTAAATTTTAAAGGTGCGTTTGTTAATGCTTTAACAAAAAAGCCTTGTCCTGATGCAATTTTTCCGTTCGGGGCATTATTAGCCGGACTTTTATCACTTGGTGCTTCTGTACCCTTTGCAACATATCCAGTAGCAACACTACCTGTTAAATTAAATACAGCATAATCATTACTTGTGTATGAATATATGTTAGGCTTAGACGGATCTGTATTGGCAGGAGCCGTATTATGAGTCCAGAAATATAAGGATCCGGTAGTATTACCATCATTTCTCTTGATAAATTCAGCCGCATCAAGAGAGGAAGGATATGGATTTCCAATTAAATTGAATTTATTTTCTATTGGTGTAAAACTGATATCCCCATTATTTGGAACACCAACAAAAGAGGCATTGTAAGCTGCTCCTACAGTTGCTGAGCTTGTTTCAGGAGCCCTAACAATATAGCCAACACCTGGTATCATTGAAGCTGCCCCATTCATATGCGAAACCCATCCTGAAAAAGGATCGTAACTTTGGTACATATTTGATGCAGTATCCGGAGATAATTTTTTTAATGTGTATCCTGATGCCAAAGTAACCGGTGACGACCAATAGGTAAAATCGTAATAACGCATTGGCTGAGTTATTCTTTTTAATTCGAATGAATCATTAGCTCCGGTATATATTGCATTTTTGTTCTTTTGTAATAATGAACCACCATTCTGAACTAAAAGCTTTCCAGCTGTCCCAACCGTAATATTTTCTTTTACTGTTAAAACTTTATCTGAAGGTATTGTAAGTGTTTTTCCCGGATCAATTGTACAAGAGCAAACTTCGATACTTGAATCTAAGGTAGCGCTGGCTTTTACAATTATAGAAGTATTTGGGGCTACAGTTCCGGTTCCATTATAAACTACAGGAATATCTATGAAGTTAACTGCCATCTTCGCGTCTCCTCCATCTTCTCTTAAACGTATTTCAACTTTTGAAGCTGAATTTAAAGGATAAGTACCTCCGCTAATAGTTACAGGTGCATTTATATTTTGTCCTGCAGTGTAAACAAGTTTTGAATCAATATAAATTTGCATATCATCATCACAATTTACAACTTGAATGTTGTAATTACCGCAAGGGAAACCTTGTCTTTTATATGATATTGTAAAGTTATCAATTGGCATTGTTGCTCCTTGCCATGCAGCTGCAGAAGATGGTGACTTTTCTTTTGCCCAGTAGCTTGTAGTATTTATATCTAATTTTGAATCTACATACGTACCTGCGTAATTTACTGCTGGTAAGTTAAAATTTGGAGCTGTATATCCATAAACATTCCAAACATTCGTTCCATACACAGATGGATCTCCTTGTACCAAACCGTATGAAAAAGATACTCTGGACGAGCCTCCATTTTCATAATATTCCAGAACAAAATCATGAGGACCGGCAGTTGTAAAATTGTATTGTGCAAAATAAGTAACATAACTATGATCGCTCCATGAATTAGCAGGTGTTACCGGTACTAACTTTCCATCAATATATAATCTAACCCCATCATCAGCACCAAATGTAATGTTGTAAGTACCAATTGAGGTTGTGGCTTTCATTAAATATTTTACAAAAAACTTATCACTTGGTACAGTTCCGCAAAATGCATTTGCTTCAACATTTGTATCTCCGGTAATTACTCCTTCGCCTACATTTCGATCAAAAATGGCATTTTCAGCTACAGATCCAACATAAGTTGTAGCTCCTGGATTAGTACCCGTGTAGGTATAAACATATCCTTTCCAATAATTATCTCCCGCGATTAAAGAGGGTGCACAAACTGCTGCTGTTCCTATTACACCAACAGTTGCTGATGAATAATTTGAATTAGCATTTTTTAATGTATAAGTAAATGAAGTTGTTCCCGTAAAAGAGCTTGAAGGAGTAAAAGTCAGGCTATTATCACCGTTTACTGTTACAGTTCCGTTTGTTGGTTGCGTTACAGTTATTGGTTGTACAGCAGAGGTACCAATAACATCATTTAATAAAATTAAAACTTTTGCAGGTTGATTGATTGGAGTGCTAATATCATCATTATTAGCTAATAAAGTATTAACATCTTTTATAGATCCGTTAATTGTTGTTTTTGTCCTGAATTGAAAAGCGTTATAAGTATTATAACCATAAACACGAATGTAAATACTTTCGCCAGCTTCCAGCGTATTTAAATCTGATGCAAAAGCTGGTGTTATAGTTGTCCAGTCAGTTGAAACTGTTGTTTCTGCAAGTATCTTAACACCACTGCTAAATGAACTACTTTTAGAGTAACTAATTCTTATTTTTTGCCCTGAATCTCCCTGAGATCTATAAGTAAATCCAAATGTACTTAAGTTTATTTTATGCTTATCATCTGCAGTCATTTGAAATTCAATATATTTTGCAGGATCATAGCTACCTCCCATATATTGATTATTAGCCCAACCGGTAATTGAATAAAAAGGATTATTTGAATCGTCACTATTGTTGTATCCATTTAGTACATCTGAAACACCATTACTTGCAATATTAGCTGATGTGACATACCCTGAGTTAACAGTAGGTTTAAGTTTATCTGAACTTTTTGCATTCCAAATCACTAAACTTGTAGGGGTAACCTCTGTTACATTTACTTCTACAGTTGCTTCAGAAGAAGGATTTACTCCATCGCTAATAGTATATTTAAAAGAAGATTTTCCTATAAAATTTTTAGCAGGATTAAATGTTATTGTTTTATCCGGATTCAAAATCGCACTTCCTTGTGTTGCAACTGGTGGAGTAGAAATTGTAATTGAATTTACATTATCTTTTTTTACATCATTACTTAAAGGAGAAATGTTTAACCCAACTCCTTTTGTTGTAGTTGTATAGTCATTTATTGCTAAAACTTTTGTTGAATCAAAAGGAAACACTGTTCCTTTGATTGTCACAGGTGCTCCAGTTATTTGAAAATGAAAATTATTATTTGAAGTATAAACATATAAACGGATATAAATAATCTCTCCGGGCAATACTGGGTTAATTTCTGGTGAAAAAACAGGAGTGATAGTTTTCCAGCCATTTGAGCTAGTGGTTTCCGGAACAAGCACTCTAACATTTGTTTCAAAATTCTTATCTTTAGAGTATTGAATTTGAAATCTTTCAGATCCGCCACCCGTATCACCTTGGCTTTTATAAGTAATACTAAAAGTACTTAAATCAATTTTACTGGTTGATTTTGGTGTAATTTTAAACTCAACATACTTTGCGGCATCATAACTTCCTTCATTTTGCTGAGGATTTGGCCAGCCACCTATAATAAAATATGGGTTTGATGCATTATCAGTGTTATAGCTGAGTGATCCAACTCCCGAAGTAGTAATATCTGCTACAATTGCAGTTGGATACAAAGTATTAACATAAGTTGGAGTATTCCTGTTAGCAGTTTGTTGAGCATCCCATTTCACCAAATCAACAATTTGAGCAAAACTTAAAACCGGTAAAAATAAAAATAAAAGTAGAGTTCTCTTCATATAAATGTTTTGTATACAATTTGTTATGTTGGCATAGGATAAATTTTGCCCGGACAAATATAGATACAACTATCTGTTAGAAAATGAGAGAGTTTTTAGAATGACTATATAATCGATAAAATGTTAAAATAATCGACGAACTACATCTTTGAAAATACTAACTTATGTTATTTCTTATAAAATGTTAAAATTTAATATAAGAAAAATAGTAGGTTTTTGATAAAAATAGGTTGTTTTTTAAACGCATAGTTGTAAAAAACGTCGTTTGATCGAATAATTCGCAAAAAAGTTATAAAATATAACTTTTAGGATTATAAGAAAAATAGGTTGTTTTTTGAGTTTTAAGTGAAGCGGTTTTAGTGACCGTTTTCCTTTTGTAATTGCATTGCTTTTTCATAAACCAAATTACTTTCATATCCTCTGCGCAACATATAATCACAGAATTTTTTTCTCTTTTTGAGTACATTTTTTTCATGAATCCCGTTCCAGCATTTTTCTGACAGATCTTCAAAAGTCGCTTCGTACTCGTCAGGTGTAATTTCTTTTAAGGCAAGCGTAATATTAACCGACGAAATGTGTCTGGCTTTTAGTTCATTCGTAATTCTAATTTTCCCCCAATTTTTGATTCGGTGTTTGCCTCTGGCGAAACTACAAGCAAATCTGCTCTCGTTTAAAAAATTATTTTCGATAAGATGAACGACAATAACATCAATTTCGTCTGAAGACATTTTCAGGCTGTATAGTTTCGAAACCACCTCGGCATGACATCGCTCCTGATAAGCGCAGAAGTGTTCTAATTTAACTATTGCGTCTTTAATTGTATAAGTATTATTCATGAGTTTTTTCTTTCTTTTTAACTATTATTGCTAAAAATATTCAATTAGTTGTTAAAATTACATAGCTATTTTTCGTTTTTCTCAAAAAGTATTTTACTAAGATGTTGTATATGTGAATAATTATAATATTTTTGCTGCAGAATTTTAACATTTTATTACCACTTATCCAACAACACATTAGAATAAATTATAACTGTTAAAACTAAAAAATGAATTATCGTTTCTCTAAACTGAGACGCTTTTCTATTTTTTAGAATCCAAAAAACAAATTTAAAATATAAATACCACTTGTTATATGATGAAAAAATTACTTTTATCAAAATCTTTATTTTCTATTAATTCCCCAAAAAAGCAAATAAATTTTAGTTCAATTTTATTCTGCCTTATTTTATTCTTAGCAGCAAATTTGGGTTTTGGACAAATTGCACAACGTGGGACTTCTACTACAGCAACAACAGCTACTAATTCATTAACAATTACGAAACCTTCAGGTGTAGTAGAAGGAGATGTTATGATTGTAAATATCGCAGAGGCAGTTTCAGGAGGAACATTTATTCCCGATTTACAAGGCTGGACGAATATAAGTTCTATGTATCTTGAAAACAATACTCGTGTTGGTACTGTTTTGTACAAAGTTGCCGGAGCAAGTGAGCCAACAAGTTATACTTTTACGCTTTGGAATGTGCAAGGTGCTATAGGTTCAATTGTAGCGTTTTCGGGTGTTGATACTGCAGATCCATTTGATGCTTCTTTTACAGGAATAAACGGAAGAACTGACGAGAATGTTAGGGCGACATCAATTACAACTACATCCAATAATGCAGCAGTTATTTTGTTGGGTCAGGTAGTTGGATCTGCTAGACGTTATTCTAATTGGCAGGCAGATTCTCCAAATTCATTGAATCAACTCTATAGCGAAATTAAAAATACCGGATCACAAGCTTCTGTTGGTGCCGCATGGGCAATAAAACCTACGGCAGGAAGTACGGGAACAGGAAGAGCCACATTAAGCGATGACGAATACAATGGAGGAATTCTGATTGCATTAAAACCTAAAGTTGATTATAAAAGTCAAATTATCTATGCTGATCTGGGTTCTTCAACCTGGTGTGCAGGTGAGACCAGAACTGTAAGTGTAGTTATAAAAAATGTCGGTAAACTGGCTTGGACAGACGGTGGCGGTAAAAATTTTAATATTGGTATCAAATGGAATGGAGAAAGTACTACAATATGGAATGATTATCATGTTAGGGTAGATGCTCAAAACTTGGCCCCGGGAGAAACTAAAACATACTATTTTAATATTACTGCTTCAAGAAGAACAGTTACTGCTTATGGAGCAAAGCTTGCTGTAGGCCCAAATAATATAACTTTTGATGTTGTTTCTGAAGGTATTTCATGGTTTAAAGACAATAATGGTGGAATAGGCCCAGGGAACAAAGCGTTCATTAGTCCAGCTCAAAATATCGTGGCATCACCAGATGACAAAATAGTTACTGCTGCTAATCCTACAATTTGTATAGGAACAGGAACTAATATTAATGTAGCAGCATCACTAAATACAACAAGATATCAATTAAGAGACGCTGCCAATAATGCTATTGGGGCTTCAGTACTTGGAAATGGAGGAGTGTTGAGTTTACCAACAGGAACTTTATCAACGACTACTACTTTTAATGTTTTAGCAACATTAACATCAAGTTCTTGTCCGTTACAAATGACAAATACACCTACTGTTACTGTTAATTCGTTAAGTGGCACACCAGTAGATACATATACTTTTTGCATCGATAATACAAATACCATAACAACAGCTAATGTTAATTCCGGTCAATATGTTTTATTAAATGTAATCAAAGGCTATAAATATACATTTTCAGTAAATAATGTTTTTGCTACTGATGAATATTTATCTCTTTACAATGCTTCGAATGACGCGATTATTACATCTAGTAATGGAACTGGCGGAGTATCAATTACAGACTGGATTCCGACTTTTTCAGGTCAGGTAAAAATACTTTTGACAGCAGGAGCAAATTGTGCTAGTGCTGGTACAATTGGCGGCCCCATTTCACTTAATTTAACTGGAGTCAATAACACACAGGATAGCCAAAATGAATATGGTACAAACACGTGGATTGGACATATTTATAATGCCGGTGGCATAACACCAGAACCATTTTCTTCCAACTATGCAGGATCTTATAATGTTGGATCTGAAACTATCAATGAGGGATTTGGAGGAAATGAAAATTGTTTTCCAGTTTATTCAGGTGGAGTAAAAAGAGCCAGTATTTTTACAGAAGGATTTGCTGTTAGATATAAAATGAAAACTACTAAATCAGGCTGTTATATAATTCGTGTAACAGGTGATGATGGAGTACGTTTATCTATGAATAATACTAAAATCTTTGACAGGTGGGGTGAGCAAGGTTCAACTACTTACAATGACATTCTTGTTCGTTTAGATGGAGATGATGATTTTGTATTAGATTATTACGAAAATGCAGGTGGAAATGTTGTTGGTTTTACAATGATAGCATTTGATGCAAATGTAAATAATATTACAGAACCTTCTATAATTAATCTTTGTTCGAATGAAGATCCTAGTGTAATAGAAGGATCCTTACAATATACTTTAGCAGATGTTAATTTGCAAAATCCTCAACTTAATTTTCAGTGGCAACTTTCTACGGATGGAGTAATATACAATAATATTCCGGGAGCTACAGGCAGAACTTATGATCCACCCGCAATACAAAATGCGACTTCAGTAAGTATAGCAAGACATTTTAAAAGATTTGTTTCATTTAGCGCCAGTATGCCAAACATCAATAATGTTAAAACAAATTGTGGATATAGCGAAAGCAATATAGTAACTATAACAACTAATCCAACACCATCGATCCCAACAGTAGGAACAATTACACATGTAACTTGTACATCACCAAAGGGTAGTGTAGTTTTAAGTGGTTTACCTTTGGGAGCCTGGACAATAACACAAAGTAGTACGGCTGGAAGTGTTGATATCCCTGGAACAGGAATTTCTTATACAGTTTCAAACTTATCATCAGGAACTTATCAATTTTCAGTGAAAATTGGTAATTGCACTTCGAATTTAAGCAATAATGTTACCATCAATAATGCACCGTCAACCACCTACAACGGTACCTGGTCAAACGGCTTACCTGATGCTACCAAAAATGTAACATTTGCCAGTGCATTTCCCATAACTGCTGATTTAAATGCTTGTTCGTGTACGATTAATTCAGGAGTTAGTATGACAGTACCTTCGGGACGTACTTTAAACATTACCAATGCACTTACTGTTTTAGGAACAGGATCTTTGATTTTTGACAACAATGCCAGTTTGGTACAAGGCTCAGCTACAACGGTAAGCAGCAATGTCGGAAACATAACGTATAAACGTAACACTGTTGCGGTACGCAGGTATGATTTTACCTACTGGTCATCACCGGTTAGTGGTTTTACACTTCATGACTTATCTCCGGGAACAGCGGCTAATATGTACCAGAGTTATGATCCGTTTAGCGGATGGGTATCACATATGAATGGTGCAGCTGTAATGACGCCTGGAATTGGTTATATCGTTCGTGCATCTGAATCAAATTCACTAACTGTTGGTTCAGTTCATTCTGCTTCCTTTGTTGGAGTACCCAATAACGGCGATGTAAATATGAAGCCAATACCTGCAAAATGGAACCTTGTCGGGAATCCGTATCCTTCTGCCCTGGATGCCACTAAATTTATTCAGGCCAATACAGCAGGACCCAACCCAACTATCGTGGGTACAGTATATTTCTGGACACATAATACTGCCCCTGCAGTTACAGATCCTACTAAGCCTAATATATACGCTTATACAAGTAACGACTATGCTGTTTTCAATTTATCAGGAAGCGTGGCAACCCGTGAGGCGATATCAGATCCAACAGCCAACCCAACCGACAATATTCCAACAGGAAGTATTGCCTCGGGACAGGGATTTTTCTTAAAAGCACTGACAGACACTCCAATTAAGTTTACCAATAGCATGAGGGTGGCCACTGCCGGAAATTCGCAGTTTTTTAAGACAGACAAAACTACCGGGGTAAGAGATCGTTTGTGGTTAAATTTCAAAAATGCAAAAGGAGCTTTCAAACAAGTCCTGATTGGTTATTTTGATGAAGCAACCAATAGTTTCGATAATAACTATGATGCCGCTACCTTAAACGGTAATCCTTACGTGGATTTTTACAGTGTAAATGAAACTAAAAAATTAACCATCCAGGGACGTGCCCTGCCATTTGAGAACAGTGACCTGATTCCTCTTGGATACAGATCAACAATCGATGGGGAGTTTACCATTGCAATAGACCATACAGAAGGAATATTAGACGGGCAAACTATTTATCTTGAGGATAAAAAAACAGGGGTCATTCATAATTTAAATAAAAGCGACTATAATTTTATTGCTGAAACAGGCACCGTTACAGATCGTTTTGTACTGCGGTACACCAATAAAACATTAGGAACAGGGGATTTCGAAAATAGCCCCGACGGTATTTTAGTTTCGGTAAAAAACAAAGTTATCAATGTCCTTTCATCAAAAGAAAATATAAAAGAAGTTACCATTTTTGATATTACAGGAAAATTGCTTTACAGCAAAAATAAAGTATCAAATACAGAACTTCAGATTCAAAACCTGCA
>Ga0247740_1001072_pt1 | contig 12027 bp, 14 predicted proteins | sample UWRJL148409B2_FD_180942 | JGI IMG/M metagenome (GOLD analysis project Ga0247740, IMG submission 180942) | Plant litter microbial communities from Arlington Agricultural Research Station in Wisconsin, United States - UWRJ-L148-409B-2 | ecosystem: Environmental > Terrestrial > Plant litter >...
GGGTGATGGGCGACAACCGCTACAACTCTGCCGACTCGTCGTACCACCACGCGAACGACCCCGGCACAGAGTACGTTCCTGTCGATAAGGTCGTCGGGCGCGCCATCCTGATCACCTGGCCCTTCGACCGCTGGACCTGGCTCGACAACTACCCGCTGGTCTTCCACGGGGTCGAGTCTGGCGCAGAGTAGTAGCCGTGGTTCCGGTCAGCGATCCGACGCTTCTCGTTGAAACCGAGATGCACGCGGGCGGTGCGAGATATGTGATTGGATGCGACGAGGTTGGTCGTGGCGCGATCGCCGGTCCCGTGGCCGTTGGGCTCTGCGTCGTCGAGGCGGGGCTGCCCGCGCACCCCGAAGGACTTCGCGACTCCAAACTGCTGAGCGAAAAACGCCGCGAGCTTCTCGCCCCGCTCGCTGCGGGCTGGGCGCTCTACTCGGCGGTCGGGCTCGCCTCGAGCGACGAGGTCGACAGGTTCGGCATCGTCGCGGCTCTCGGCATGGCCGGCCGTCGCGCACTCGTTGAGCTGCACGAAGCCGGTGCCGCCGTGCGCGAGAGCGTCGTGCTTCTCGACGGATCACACGACTGGTTGTCTCCCGCACTCGCGCGCCCGCTGCAGGTGCAGACGCGCGTCAAGGCCGACCGCGACTGTGTGTCGGTGGCCGCGGCATCCGTCGTCGCAAAGGTGCACAGGGACCGCCTCATGATCGACGCCGACGGAAAGCACCCTGGCTACGGCTGGAGCGGCAATAAGGGCTACGGGTCTGCGGCCCACTTCGCGGCAATCGCCGAGCTCGGCGCGACCGACTTTCACCGCAAAACCTGGCTGCACGCAACCGCCTGAGCCGGGGTCTGCGGTCGCGCGCCGTTCGGCCTAGGATTGACGAACGATGGACGAAGACGAGTTCGAAGACTACGACCGCGAGGTCGAGCTTGCCCTGTACAAGGAATACCGCGATGTCGTTGGACAGTTTCGCTACGTGGTTGAGACAGAGCGACGCTTCTATCTAGCCAACGAGGTTGAACTCGTCAGGCAAGACACCGAGCACGACTTCTACTTCGAGCTCACGATGAACGATGTCTGGGTATGGGACGTCTACCGTTCCGACCGCTTTGTGAAGAGCGTGCGCGTTCTCACCTTCAAAGACGTCAACGTCGAAGAGCTGTCGTCGAAGGAACTCGAGCTTCCCAAGGAACTCGCGCTCGACGAGTAGCGATTTTCGATATGGATGTCGCTGAGCTGCTCGCGCGGCGGGATCAACTCGAGGCCGCTCAGGCGCCCCAGCACAGCTGGATTCCGTACATCTACGAATCGAAGTCGGCGAGCGAGGGCTACACGATTTACCCCAAGAGCTTCGGGCGCTGGGGTGTCGGCTACACCGAGCGCGCGACGTCTAACGAACGCGCGACATTCTCGTCTCAGGATGCCGCCTGCCAGCATCTGTGGGGCGTCATTCTCAGCCACACGGTCGAGAGCGGTCTTGCGCTCTACGCGTACACGATTCGGCCCGAAAACCAGGCGCTCGTTGTGCGCAACGCGCAGGGTGCCGACCTCGACCGGCTCGTCACGAGCGGCGACTACATAACGCGCGTGGTGATCGCGGCGCGCACCGACGTGCCGCCTACGGTTCTCGAGACCCTCGCGCGCGACAAGCGGCCCGAGGTCGTCTGGCGGGTGGCGGCTAACCCGAGCGCTCCGATCGCTGTTCTCGAACGTCTGGCACGTGATCGCTCGCTGCACGCGCTCCTCGCACTCAATCCTTCGCTGCCCGCTTCGCTCGTCGAAAAGCTTCTGCGCGACAAGGCCATCAACGTGCGCTGGCGCATTGCGCGCAACCCGTTGGTGCCCGCCGCGCGATTGGTCGAGCTGGCTCGCGACGCCGACTTCGGTGTGCGCTGGGGCGTCGCCGCGAACCCGTCGACCCCCGCTGAGGTGCTCGCTGCCCTCGTCGCCGACGAGGAACCGGGCGTGCGGCTCGCGCTCGCGCTCAATCCGGTCGTCGCGCCCGAAGCGCTTGCGGCACTCGCGACCGACACGTTCGATGACGTGCGCCGTGAAATCGCCCGCAACCCGCGCACGCCACAGCCCGCGCTTGAGCGGCTCGCCTCAGATGCCGAAGTCAGCGTCGCGCTGTGGGTAGGGCGCAATGCCGCGAGCAGCGCCTCTGCGCTCACGGCTCTCGCGCGACATCCGGACCCCTGGGTGAGAGAGCACGCCGCCGACAACGTGAACACTCCCGTCGAGGTGTTGCGCACACTGTCGCGCGATAAGTCCGAGGGCGTGCGCGATTCCGCCACGGTTAGGCTCGCCGGTGCACCGGACTGATCTCGGCCCCATCGACGGCACTGCCGTTGTCTTCTCCCACGGCGCCGGAGCTGATGGGGAGATGTTCGTGGCTCAGGCGCGGGCGCTCGCGCACGCCGGGTATCGCGCGATCACCTACGACCTGCGGGGTCACGGCGGATCGCCAGGGGTGTTCAGCGCCGAGGCAGCCCTCGACGATCTCGCGTCGATCGTGGCCGAACTCGACCGCCCGGTGCTCGTCGGCCAGTCTCTCGGCGGCAATCTCTCACAGGCATTCGTCAAGGCGAACCCGTCGCTCGTTCGCGGCCTCGTTGTCATCGGATCGGCTCACAATGCCGGGCCGCTCTCCGCACTCGACCGCATCTTTCTTCGGCTCGCGGGCCCGTCGCTGTCGCTTATTCCCGCCGCTCGGCTGGGTTCGGTGATGGCAAACGCCTCGGCGGTGACCCCCGCCGGTCGCGATTACGCGCTGCGGGTTTTCTCCGCAATGCCTAAGAAATCGTTCGTCGACGTCTTTGCTGCAACGACGTCGTTTCTTGATCCGGATGTCGCGTACCGCACGCCCGTGCCGCTGCTGCTGATGCGCGGGGACTCCGATTCAACGGGCAACATCGCCACGGGGATGCCGCGCTGGGCGGAGATCGAAGGCGTCGGCGAGGTGGTTGTGCCGGGTGCTGGCCACATCGCAAATGTTGATGCGCCGGCGCTGGTGAGTGCCGCGCTGCTTGAGTTTCTCGCGCGCTAGTTTCGCGCTCGCGCGCCCGGCCCTTGCGGAGGTCGGGCGTTTTCTTTTGCACTATTGACAAGCGATAGTTAGCGATATATCTTTAACCCATCGCGTAAGACACGCGAAACAACTTAGATGCATCACGCAGAAAGGATGGACACGCATGTTTAGCGAATCCACCAACCATGAACACCCCCACGATGGCCGTCGTGGCCCTCGTCCCTTCGGCACCGGCCACCCCTTTGGCTCCGGCGGCGCACGCGGCTTCGGCGGCTTCGGTCCGCGCGGTTTTATGCCGCCCGGGCCACAGCGCAAGCGCCGCGGAGACGTTCGCCTCGCGATCCTCTCCCTGCTTGCCGAGGCGCCGTCAAACGGCTACTCGGTCATTAAGCAGATTGGTGAGCGGTCCGGCGGCACCTGGACGCCGAGCCCCGGCTCGGTCTACCCGACGCTGCAGCAGCTCGTCGACGAAGAACTCATCGAGGCTGTCGGCGAGGGCAAGCGCACCGAATTCACCCTGACCGCAGAGGGAACGGCCTACGTCACCGACCACGCTGCAGAACTCGAGCGCGTCTGGGCCTCGGTTACCGAGCACTCCTCGGCCGACGCCGGGCTGCACGAATCTGTGGCGAAGCTTATGGGCGTCGTTCACCAGTTCCGCTTTGCGGCAACCGATGAGCAGCGCGCCAAGGCCGTGACCCAGCTCGACGAGACGCGTCGCGCGCTGTACGGCATCCTCGCTGACTAGCTTCTAGTCGGTTTCGATACGGCCGTGGGCGGCCTGCTCAACCAGCCACACTCGCCGGTTGAGTAGGCGGCTATTCGATCAGCACGTGTCGTTGGTTGAGTAGGCGGCTATTCGACCAGCACATGTCGTTGGTTGAGTAGGCGCGCCAGCGCCGTATCGAAACCACTCCGGCCGCGCCCCTTCACAGAGGCGGGGCCTTTTCGCGCTCTATAGGCTTGCCCAATGACAACCTCTCCCGAGCCGACCGACGAAAACCTCTGGCTCGAAGAGATCTACGGCAGCGAAGCGCTCGACTGGGTCGCCGGCGAGAACGAGCTCACAACAGCGGCGCTCGACTCGCCTGAGAGCCAGGCGTTGGCGGGTCGCATCCTTGAGGTCATTGATTCTGATGACCGCATCCCGTTAGTTTCACGCCGCGGAGACTTCAATTACAACTTCTGGCGCGACACCGAGCACCCGCGCGGACTCTGGCGTCGAACGACCTTCGAGAGCTACCTCACCGATTCACCCGAGTGGCAGGTTTTGCTCGACATCGACGCGCTCGGTGCTGCCGAAAACACCGAGTGGGTCTACGCGGGTGCCCGTGTTCTCGCGCACTCGTACGACCGGGCGCTCATCCAGTTGTCGCCCGACGGCGGCGATGCGGTTGTCGTTCGCGAGTTCGACATCCCGACCCTGTCATTTGTCACCGGCGGCTTCGAAGTGCCGCTCGCGAAGAGCCGCGTCTCGTGGATCGACCGCGACACCCTCTTCGTTGCGACCGACTTCGGCCCGGGCACGATGACCAACTCCAGCTACCCGCGCACGCTGCGCCGTTGGACTCGCGGCACCGCGCTGGCTGACGCACCGCTCATGCACGAGGTTGGGGTCGACGATCTCTCGATCGGCGCCTCGCACGACTCAACGATCGGCTTCGAGCGCGACTTCGTTTACGAGGCGCTCGACTTCTATCGCGAGCGGGTCATGCTCGTGCAGGGCGACGACCTCGTGCACATCGACGTTCCCGAAGACTCAGACATCGACGTGCACCGCGAGTGGTTGCTTGTGCAGCCGCGATCGGACTGGGGAACGTACGTCACCGGCTCGCTTATTGCTATCGCGTTCGATGAATTTCTCGCCGGGTCGCGCGACTTCACGACGATCTTCACGCCCACTGCCGCGCGCTCGCTGCAGTCCTGGGCATGGACGGCCTCGCGGCTCATCCTCACGGTGCTCGACGACGTCGCGACCCAGTTGCTTGTGCTCGACCCGGCGCAGGCATGGGCGTCGTCGACCCTCGCGGTTCCTTTCTTGAGCGCTACGCACGTCGTCGACACGTCGCCCGACGACTCTGACGAATACTGGTTGCACACCGCCGGATTCACGACGCCGCCGTCGGTGTTGCGAGGTGTCATCGGCGTGATGGATGCCGCGGTCATCAAGTCTGCGCCGTCATTCTTCGACGACTCACGCTTTGAGGTCTCGCAGCACTTTGCCGTCTCCGATGACGGCACTCGCGTGCCCTACTTCCAGGTCGCGCCTCGGGGTCTGGTGCTCGACGGCTCGCACCGCACGCTGCTCTCCGGTTACGGCGGATTCCAGCACGCGATGCTGCCCTCGTACAGCGGCGTCATCGGTCGCGCGTGGCTCGAACGCGGGGGAGTGTTTGTTCTCGCGAATATCCGTGGAGGAGGAGAGTACGGGCCGTCGTGGCACACGTCCGCGTTGCGCTCCAACCGCCCGCGTGCCTACGAAGATTTCGCCGCAATCGCGCGCGATCTCGTCTCGCGCGGTGTCACCGTGCCGTCGCGCCTCGCCTGCGAGGGCCGCTCGAACGGTGGCCTGCTCGTCGGCAACATGCTCGTGAGCTACCCGTCACTCTTCGGGGCCGTCATCTGTGGAGTTCCTCTCCTCGACATGCAGCGCTACACAAAGCTGTCAGCAGGTGCCTCGTGGATCGCCGAATACGGCGACCCCGACGTGCCCGCCGACTGGGAGTTTATGAAGGACTGGTCGCCGTACCAGTTGCTCTCCGCTGACGTGACGTATCCGCCGACCTTCCTGTACGCCGCGACTTCTGACGATCGCGTCGGCCCAGTGCAGGCCCGAAAGATGGCCGCGCGGATGAAGGGGCTCGGCGTCGCATCGGAGGTGCTCTACTACGAGCCGACCGAGGGTGGGCACGGCGGTGCTGTCGATAACACGGCTAGCGCACGCTTGTACGCGTACATGTACGGGTTCGCTTGGGAGCGGTTGGGCTAGGCGGTCAGCAGCGGGCGAATTTGGTCGAGTGCTTCGCGGTTGCTAGTGATCGCGACATCCAAGTCGTATCGGCTTTGCAGGTTGAGCCAGAATCGATCAGATGTGCCGAGCGCACGCGAAAGGCGCAGCGCGGTGTCGGGCGTGATTGCACGCTTGCCGTGCACAATCTCGTTGATGCGCCGAGCAGGCACCGAAATGGTCTGCGCCAGACGGTACTGAGTAACACCCATCGGATTGAGAAACTCTTCGAGGAGGATCTCGCCGGGGTGGATGGGCTCGTGTGCGATTGCCATGGTTTGTCTCCTTCTCTAGTGGTAGTCAGTTATCTCGACGTCTGCTGGTCCTGTGGATGTCCATCTGAAGCAGATCCGCCATTGGTCGTTTACTCGGACGTTGTGTTGACCCGATCTGCTGCCATGCAATTGTTCGAGCCGGTTGCCTGGTGGCACTCGCAAGTCGTTGATGTTCTCAGCGGCGTCGATTATCAGAAGCTTTCGGTTCGCGATTCGCTGAAGATCCGCGCCAAACTTCGGCACGTGAATGCGTTGCCGAACACGTTCCGTGTCTTTGTCAGCGAATGACTGGATCACTTCGTAATAATAACGCGTCACGTTACTAATAGCGAGAGGCGATGTCTGTTTTCGAGTGCGCCGATTCCGAGTGTCGCCCTTGCGTCAGTGATGAACTCTCGTCCACAGGTCGGTGGCGCGGGCCTCTGTCCACAGATCACTCGATCGGCCGACCACGCTCCGAAGCTTTCGCCCATCCTCGATGCATGGCAGCGAAAGACGCACTCGGCAGACGTGGTGAGCAACTCGCGGCATCCTTTCTCGAGGGCGCCGGGCTGACGATTCTCGAGCGCAACTGGCGGTGCTCCCTCGGCGAGATCGACCTTGTCGCGCGCGAGGCGGATGAACTCGTTTTCGTTGAGGTGAAGACGCGGTCGAGCACCGCGTTCGGGCATCCACTCGAGGCGATAACCGCACTCAAGCTCGCGCGGCTGCGCAGGCTCGCGGCCGCATGGTGCGAAGCGAACCCGGGCAATCACAACAACATTCGCATTGATGCGCTCGCAATCGTTGCGCCGAACGGCGGCCCGGTCGAGATCGAGCACCTACGGCGGGTGTTCTGATGCCCATCGGACGCACCCACGCCGTTTCCCTGCTCGGGCTTCAGGGGGCGATTGTTGAGATCGAGGCGGACATCTCGTCAAACCTGCCCTCGTTCATTCTCATCGGGCTGCCGGACGCCGCGCTCGGCGAAGCACGTGATCGCGTGCGTGCTGCTGCAACCAATTCCGGATGCGGGCTGCCGAACCGAAAGCTCACCGTCAACCTTTCGCCGGCCGCTCTTCCGAAACATGGTTCCGGGTTTGACCTCGGGATCGCGCTCGCGGCGCTCGCCGCGGCCGGGCAGGTGAGTGCTGAGTCGATCGATCGGGTTGTGCACCTTGGCGAGCTGGGGCTCGACGGTCGGCTGCGACCGGTTACGGGTGTTTTGCCCGCCGTCGTCGGGGCCGCGCGCGCCGGATTCACGACGGTTATGGTGCCAACCGGAAATGCCGATGAGGCAGCGCTCGTGCCCGACGTGCGCGTTGTGGGCGTCGCATCCTTGCGCGATGCGGTTATCTGGCACGGCGGCAAGCTCGCGCCATGGCCCGTCGAACCGATCATGCGGCCGGCAGCGAATTCGCGCGAGGTCGACGACCTCGATCTCGCCGAAGTTATCGGCAATGACGACGCCGTCGAGGCAATGCTCGTTGCCGCAGCCGGAGGACATCATGTGTTTCTGCTCGGCCCTCCCGGCGCAGGCAAGACGATGCTCGCCGCACGGCTTCCGGGCCTCCTGCCCGAGCTCGATGCCGAGGCGGCGCTCGAAGTATCGTCGCTGAAGTCGCTCGCCGGATTCCCGGTCGGCGCGACACTTGCCACGCGCCCGCCCTTTGAAAACCCACATCATTCGGCCACCGCGGCTGCGCTCATCGGTGGCGGCAGCGGCATCATCCGCCCGGGTGCCGCAGCGCGCGCATCGCACGGCGTGCTCTTTCTCGACGAAGCTCCCGAGTTCGCATCGACCGTGCTCGACGCGCTGCGGCAACCACTCGAATCGGGCGTCATCAGCATTCATCGCGCGAACGCTGTAGCGCACTTTCCGGGATCCTTCCAACTCGTTATGGCCGCGAATCCCTGCCCGTGCGGCCAGTACGGCGCGCGCGACGCGGAATGCGTGTGCACCCCGCACTCTCGCCGCCGGTACCTGACTCGGATGTCCGGGCCGCTGCTCGACCGCATCGACATCCAGTTGCGCGTGAACCGAATCACATCGGCGCAACTGCGGCTGTCAACCGAGGTTCCGCGGCTCACGACAGCCCGAGCGCGTGAGCGGATCACGGCGGCGCGGGAGGTCGCGACCGAGCGTTTGGCCGCGACCCCGTGGACTCTCAACTCCCACGTACCGGGTGCCTGGCTTCGCGGTCCCTCCGCACGTCTCGGTGCGTCGGTTACGGCATCCATCGACCGCGCTCTCGAACGCGGCGGGATCACCATGCGCGGCTACGACCGCGTGCTGCGCGTCGGCTGGACACTCAGTGATCTCGACGGGTCCCCGCGCCCGAACGCCGAACACATCGGCCGCGCGCTCTACCTGAGAAAGGCGATCTCCTCGTGACGTTCCCCATCGACAGAGGGCTGCTCGCCCACGTGACCCAGCGCGACCCTGCCGATCCCGATGCGCGCGATCTCGCGGCCCGGTCGGTCTGGTCGGGCATCGTCGAGCCGGGCGACCGCATCGCGTGGCTCGCCGTTGATGCGCTCGGTGCCGCTCCAGCGCTCAACGCCCTCATCGACAATTGGGACGCGCAGCACTGGTCAAATGCTGTCGGCGGATCCGCAACTCCCGAAGACATGCAGCTTGCCTTGGAGCGATGGATGCCGCGACTCGACCTTCCGGCGTCGACACGTGCGTTGCGCCAGGCCGCTCGCTGCGGGGCGCGACTCGTTGTTCCCGGCGACCCGCTCTGGCCCGTCGGGGTCGACGACCTCGGCGAGCACGCCCCGCTCGCCCTCTGGGTGCGCGGCACCGACGAGGCCCTCCTTGCGCTCAACCGATCGATCGCACTCGTGGGAGCACGGGCCGCGACCGGCTACGGCGAGCACGTGACGATGGAAGCCTCGGCCGGGCTCGTCGATCGTGGCTACGCGATCGCGTCGGGCGCCGCCTATGGCATTGACGGAATGGCGCACCGAGCGGCCCTTGCGAGCAACGGAATGACAATCGCTTTTCTCGCCGGGGGAGTAGACCGCTTCTACCCGAGTGGGCATGACGCGCTCCTGACGCGAATCTCCGAGGTCGGTGCCGTCATTTCGGAACTCCCGTGCGGCTCGGCGCCGACAAAGTGGAGATTCTTGCAAAGAAACAGGCTCATAGCCGCTGCATCGCGAGCGACGATTGTTCTCGAGGCGGGCTGGCGCTCCGGCTCGCTCAACACGGCGCACCATGCCAAGACTCTCGGGCGGCCGATTGGGGCAGTGCCTGGTCCGGTGACGAGTGCGGCGTCGGCAGGGTGTCACAAGCTCATCCGCGAAGAGATCGCAATGTGCGTAACCAACCCCGACGAGATGGCCGAACTCGCACCACTCGCGCCGACAGCGCAGCCCGCGCTCTTCGAGGAACAGACCTACACCGACGACCGGTCTCGGTTGCTGGATGCGATGAGCTACCGGGCTCCGCGTGTGGCGCTCGACATTGCCAAGCGCTCCGGGCTGTCGGTGGCCGCGGTGCAGGCGATGTTAGGTGAGCTCGAGCTCGAAGAGCTCGTCGCCGAACGGGAGCGGGGGTGGTTGCGGATAACGCCAGCGAGAGAGAAAGAAAAGAAGAAGTCGAAAGAGACCAGTTAGGCCTTCGCGTCGACGATCCCGATGAAGCGGCTACCGATGCCGTCGACCTCGGAGCGATACATGCCGTCGGCCGCGTCGGGCACGTCACCGATGTCGTGCCAGTCGCAGGTGAGGTAGGTGAAGGTCGGCCACCACTTCTTGGGGCGGGCCGCCTCGGTGAAACCGCAGACCGTGCAGACGAGCTGCACCCAGACCGGTTTGCCCGTGCGATTCGCGCGCGATTGCGCGAGCCAGGCGGGCGGGTTGGTGTCGAGTTCGATGAATTCCGCGTCGGTCATCGACTTCGGAATACCGTGACGGTTGGCCATCTCGAGGGGTATATCGAGGCGGAGGGCAACGTCACGGCGGCTAATCACGTTTCAAGGGTACCTGTGCCAGCGAATCGCCCGGATGCTGAGTAATGCTCTACGTGAGATATCGTAGCGACGTACACTTGTTTGGTGATACCTCTCGGACAGTACCCAGCAGCTGGGCACGTCATCGCCCACATCAGTGACACCCACCTGCTCGGCGGCGACAAGCTTCTCTACGGCCACGTTCCGAGCGACCTGCACATCGAGAAGGCCATGGCGCAGCTCGAGAAAACCGGCATCAAATTCGAAGCGCTCGTCTTCACCGGAGACCTCGCCGACCTGGGCGAGCGCGACGCGTACGAACGACTCAAGGCGATCGTTGAGCCCGCCGCCGCGCGGATCGGAGCCCAGGTCGTCTGGGTCATGGGCAACCACGATGAGCGCCCCGAATACGCGAGTGTGCTCTTTGGCGAGGCCGAAACAACGGCTCCGCAAGACCGCGTCTACGACATCAACGGACTCCGCATCATTTCGCTCGACACAACGGTGCCGGGTTATCACCACGGAGAGCTCACCGACGAGCAGCTCGCGTGGCTCACTGACGTGCTCGCTACTCCCGCCGCGCATGGCACGATCATCGCCGTGCACCACCCTCCAGTGCCGACCCCGATGCTCTGGGCAATGGAGATGCTTGAGCTGCACGACCAGCAGCGCTTCGCCGATGTCGTTCGCGGAACCGATGTTCGCGCGATCCTCGGTGGTCACCTGCACTACTCAACCCACTCGACGTTCGCGGGCATCCCCGTATCGGTCGCCTCGGCGACCTGTTACACGCTCACGATCGGCGCCGAAGGCCGCCTGTTCTCGGGCGTCGACGCGGGCCAGGCCTTTAACGCCGTACACGTCTACGAAGACCAGATCGTGCACTCCATCGTTCCGATCGGCGAGAACGCGGAGATCACCGGATTCTCATCCGACAACATCGACCTCATCGCGAGCCTGACCTTCGAAGAGCGTCTCGACCTCTTCTCGCGCAAGAACAGCCAGTTCAACGAGCCGGGCGCGCCGACCTCAGATTTCTAGAAAGTCCGTTTCGAGAGCGTTCGCTACTGCGGCGTCGCAGGAATGTGCGACCGGTACTCGGCGACGACACGCTCGAGGTACCGCGTCACGATCTCCTGCTCGTCGGCGCTGAACTCGCCGATCACGCGGTCGATGCCCATAACCATCGGCATCAGCGAACCCATCGCGCGCGCAACTGATGCGGGAGCCGGCACCACGAGAATTCCGCGGCGGTCGGCCGGATTCGGCACGCGGGTCACGTGGCCAACGGCAGTCAAACGATCAATGACGGTCGTGACTGCGGCAGTGCTCACGCCGAGGCGGCCAGCGAGGTCGGTGGGGGTGAGGGGGCCATCCTGAATCAGGTGTTCCATCGCGGTGAGATCGGTGGGATTCACCGTGAGTTGCGTTCCGAGGTGCGTTTCAAAAGCCGCAGACAGTTCGCGGATGTCGCGCAGGAGCACCGTCGCATCGTGAACCCGCGGCGGCTCGCCCTTCGTGCGCGGCGAGCGGGCGCCAGGTGCATCCGGGGTTTGCATGCTGCGAGTTTATCGCTATGGTTGCTCGAAGATCTAGTTATTAGATCGTCTTATTAAATTGGCGCGACCCGCGAGGACCACATGCAGCGACTCACAAGATTCATCACCGCAAAGAAGACGTCGTGGATAGTTCTCGTCACGGCCCTGCTCGCCGCCGGCGCCGTCTTCGCCATGGGTTCGGGTGCCGAGGGGGAGACGTCCCCTGGCGTCGGACTT